>FWWM01000777.1_pt1 | contig 104072 bp, 100 predicted proteins | sample 2228351 | NCBI WGS metagenome assembly FWWM01 (sample SAMEA103939774, study PRJEB20133) | metagenome
CGTCAGGCGCTGCGAATCGCGCACGAGCGCGATCCGCAGCGCCTCGCCAAGCGGCCGCGGATCCATTTTGCAGGAATTTTTGATCAGGCATTTGTTGAGCGCGTGCAAGGCATGCAGGTCGGCGGCGGCAAGCGGGCGGTTGCTGGCATAATGGCGGATCGCTTCCCACCATTCGGGGGCGACGGCAAGGCCGTGTCTTGCCGAAAGGACAACAAGCGCCTGCGCGGGCAGCAACCCCGCGCCAGGTAACTGGCGCGATCGTTCGAATTGCTGCAAGGCCAGCGCGAAACGTCGATCTTGCGGGTCCTTGGCGACCACCGCTAGCATCAGTCCGTAGTGATAATTCGCCCGCACTGAGGCCGGGTGGCGCGCTGCCTCGGTCGCGGCCAGGCGCAACGGGTCACTCCATTCCTGTGCTCGCAGCGTCGTAGTGAAGGTGTGCAAACCCAGGCAGGCCAGAACGATAGCCGCGCGCGCCAGCGGCAGCCGCCGCCAGAGCGGCGCGATCCAGCACTCACCCACCGCTGCCAACAGGATTCCTGCTGAAGGCAGATAATTACGGTGTTCGTGGTAAAGCTCCAAAGGCAGATAGGTCGAGATCAGAGCATGCCCGGTCAGGAAGAACAGAAAACCCAAGGCAAAAAGCGGATGGCTATACCGTGCTCGCCAGGCCGCGAAGCCCAGGGCCGCGAGCGCCGACCAGGCCAGTAGCGTGCTCGATGGATCGAGCCAGCCGCGCGACAGGGGGTAGTCGTCGTGAAACAGGGAAAGGCGCCTCAAGTCTGGCAGTACGATATCGCGAAGATACTCGAGCAGGATGCGCCCTTCGGTGAGCAGTCGCTCGTTTAGCGTGAACGGCCGATAGACATACGAGCGTCCTGACCACGCCTCGGGAAAGCTAACCGCCAGACCCACTGCCGCTGGCATGAGGAGCAGCAGCGCGAAAAGCAACAGAATTCCGCGGTCGGTGACCCCGCGTGTGTGAAAGCCGAAGCCCAGCCATTCGACAAGGAGCACGTAGGCCGGCAGCATCACGCCGGTCTCTTTTCCGCCGATGGCAAGCAAGGTGGCAGCGGCCAGTGCAAGTGCTGCGCCCCGCACCCCGCCCCGGCCCGCCTGCATGGCGAGCCGCAATCGGGTGTAAGCAAAAAGCCCAAGCAGCGTGAAGAAGGCCGCCAGCGCCTCCATGCGTTGGACAACGTAGAGCACCGGAGTCAGGTTGATCGGTGCCAGCAGCCAGGCAGCGGCTACGAGCAGCGCCACGTAGTCCTTTGCCTTGTCGTCCAAGCGCGCCGATAGCCGCGGTGCCTCGAGCAGTGTGCGCAGCCATGCCCAGAGCAGCACACCATTCAGCAGATGTACAACTAGATTGAATGCCTTGAAAGGCCCGGGATCGGGCCCGGCGATCGCCATCTGGATCGCAAAACTCAGGAAGGCCAGCGGTCGCGTGCCCGGCCCGGAGGGCGAAGCGAGGCTCGCTTCCCACAACGATGCCGGGCTGAGGGTGGCCTGACGGACGGCAGGATTATCGAGAATGTTGGCGAAATCATCGAAGATGAAGCCGCCTTCGAGCCCCATCCTATAGACAGCCAGGCAGAGTACAAGCACGCCGGCTACACCGAACCAGGCGGACAGGCGGACGCCTGGCGCTTTCTCAGCCGCCATGAATTGGTCGGCTCAGCGGCAATGGGTGGGGAAATATTTTGGATGTACACCCGTGATGGATTTGCATATCCATCGGATGCCACCACTTCCTGTCATGGCCGAAAGCGCAATGATACCGCCTGCGAGCTCAACGTGCGAGCGGTTGCCGAACGTCACACGGATTTGTCCTGGCACGTTGCCGGCATCTACTGCTGTGACGTAGTTGCCACGGATCGAACCTGCCGTGGCCAGACCTGCCGAGGCGTTGCTGGCTGGAAAATAGCCGTATCGCTGGTAGAACTCGCCCACCGACGTCTTGGCGCCGCCCGCAAGTTCCAGGCCCTCGGCGATCTGTGCGCGGATGGTGTAATCGGCATAGAGGGTCATCGCCGCCGCCGCAAGAATACCAATGATCGCCACCACGATCATCAGCTCGATCAGGCTAAAGCCCTTGGAGCCCATGGAGATCCGTTTGTGCAGGCGTTTGGCCGGTGAAAGCAAATGCAACGTATATGCCAAAAAAGAACGCCCCGTCTCGAGGCGGGGCGTCTTCCCTGATCAGGGTGCAGGATTCGGCCTAGCGGCATTCGCTCGGCACATACTTAACCTTCATGCTACTGCCGCTCGGGATTTTGCACCGCCAGCGAATGCTCCCTCCCGACGTGACCGCCGATACGGCCAACGTGGAATTGTTGATGGCCTGGTTTGCCCGTTGTGGCGAAGTAGAGCTATAGGTAATTGTAATCACACCGTTCGCCGCGTTGACTTGGCTGACGTAATTGCCCGTGATCGAAGTAGCCGTCGCAAGTCCGGCCGAGACATTGCTAGCGGGCAGGCGTCCCGTATTCGTATAAAACTCCGCCACGGCGGTTTTGGCACCGGCCGCAAGATTGAGGCCTTCAGACACCTGGCTGCGGATCGTGTAGTCCTGATATGCCGGAATCGCGATAGCCGCGAGGATGCCGAGGATGGCAACCACGATCATCAGCTCGATGAGGGTGAAGCCTTTTTGCAGTGCTTTCATTTATAGCCTCCAAAACACTTGCATGGACCTTGATTTGCATTTCCCTATGGCCTGCCCGCGGCGCGGAAAGGCCGACCAGCTTCCATCCTTACACAAACGTCCCTGTCCTACAACCGCAGAGGGCGCCACGGAAATAACCGACCCACGTGGGTGGGACAGTCTTCGAAGCATGGTCCCGCCCGGTTTGTTCCGCGTCGAGCCGATGCTTTCCGGGGCATCCTCAGTCTCTGTTACTTAGCAGGGTCTTACGGCTTGTCAAACTGCTTACGCTTTCGCCGTTGCGAAGGGCGATCCTACCTTAGTCAAAGAAGCACGAAACGTGCCACCGCCCTACACCGTTCGTCCGAGGCAGCAAACGCTCTAGAGCGTAATGACCAATAAACTTTTCCTGGATGCCTGCCGTTCGTCACCCACCGAGGTGGGGGCTGCCGCATTTTGTCATCAACTGACAAATTCCGTCGCTTACCGAGGCAGATTGTTCGCTTCTTTCCACAAGCCGCGACCTTCCGGCCGCTGGCGGGGGTTGTTCGACTTCCTTTAAATTCTATATTTTTTTAATGCTATTCTATCCCCAATTTCTCCAGCTTGTAGCGCAAGGCGCGGAAACTGATACCCAGTAGCCTCGCCGCAGCGGTCTTATTCTGGTTGGTCTTGGCCAAGGCCTGCTCGATTGCCTGGCGTTCGATGCGCTCGAGGTAGTCGTCGAGCGACTCGGCTCCGAAAAGGGAGGGGCGGGTCTCCTTGGCCTCATCGCCTCTTGCAGCCGTGCTCAGGCTGGCTGACGCCGGGTCTTCGCGCAACTGCAGGTCGTGCAGCGTGATCTCGCTGCCGTTACAGAGTGTCAGCGCGCGCTCCAGGACGTTCTCGAGCTCGCGCACATTGCCCGGAAAGGGGTAGCGCGACAGCGCCTCGAGTGCTTCCTGGGTCAGGCGCGGTGGTTGCATGCCGAGGTGTGCAGCCAGCCTCGCGCTCAGGCTCTCAGCGAGCAGCGGAATGTCTTCGGGCCGTTCGCGCAGGCTGGGGATGTGCAGCTCGATGACGTTGAGGCGGTAATAAAGATCCTGGCGGAAGCGTCCCTGGGCGACGAGATCGTGCAGGTTTTTGTGGGTTGCGCAGAGGATGCGCACGTCCACCCTGACCTCGTTCTGAGAACCCACAGGGCGGACCGATTTTTCCTGGATGGCACGCAGCAGCTTCACCTGCATGTGCAAAGGCAAGTCGCCAACTTCGTCGAGGAACAGCGTGCCGCCGTCGGCTGCCTGGAACAGGCCCTCCTTGTCTGCGAGCGCGCCGGTGAAACTGCCTTTTTTGTGACCGAAAAACTCCGATTCCATGAGGTTCTCGGGGATCGCCCCACAGTTGACGGCCACAAATGGCTTGTCCGCGCGCGGTCCAAGCTCGTGGATCAGACGTGCGGCCAGTTCCTTGCCGGTGCCCGACTCGCCGCTGATGTATACCGGGGCCTGGCCGCGGGCGAGGCGCTCGATCATGGTGCGCACCTTCTGGATCGCCGGCGAGTTGCCGAGTATGCGTGCCGTGGGGGACGTGGGCACCCCAGCGCTTGCCGCCGTGTTTGACGCCCGGACGGCGGGGGTCAGGCCTACGCGCAGCGCCGAGCGCACGATGTTTCGCAGATCGTTGAGGTCGAGTGGCTTGGAGACGAAGTCAAAGGCCCCCGCCTTGAGCGCCGCGATGGCCGTTTCCATATTGCCAAAGGCGGTGATGACCGCAACGGGCAGGTAGGGGTATTTCTCCTGGATATAACGCACCAGCTCGATGCCGTTGCCATCCGGCAGGCGCATGTCGGTCAGGCAGAGGTCGAACTTGAACGCTTGGAGGAGACTGCGGGCCTCGTCGAGATTGGAGGCGGAGCGAGTCTCGAGGTTCATGCGGCCGAGCGTGAGCTCTAGGACCTCGCGGATGTCTGGCTCATCGTCAACGATAAGTACCTGGTGCTTCGGTTTGCTCATACTGTCCTTTAGAAAATCAGAGTGATCCGAACTGCGCGCAATCCTCGGGGCGGGCAAAAACGATGCGAAACCGGCTGCCCACCCCGCCTTCGCCGGGGTGGTAGGTCAGGGTGGCGCCGTTGCCCTCGCACAGTTCTCTAGCGATATACAGGCCAAGCCCGGTCCCCTTGGGGGTAGTGGTGAAAAAGGGGTCAAAGATATGCTCCACGATGTCCGCCGGCACGCCCTTGCCCCAGTCTATGACGTCCAGACATGACCTACCCTCCCCGTCGCGGCTGCCCTGGAGCTTGATCAGCGGTGTGCCCGTGAAGGGGGGGCTGGCGCGGAGCGCATTCTGGCAGAGATTGGCCATTACCTGGTAAAGCTGATCGGGGTCCACGCAGGCGACAAGCCCCCTTAGCCCCACCATCGTGAAGATCGCCGACGGGATGTGGGTAGTCTCGCTGTACTGGCGCACGAAATCCCGGATCCAGGGCTCGAGCTCGACCCGTAGCGGGGAGACCTTGTCGCGGCGCGAGAGTTGGGTGACGTTCTGGACGATGACGTTCATGCGCCGGCTCTGCTCCTCGATGATCTTGACCAGCCGGCGCTCCTCGCCCTCGGCGGGCATGGTCTCGCTCAGCAGTTGCGCGGCGTTGACGATGGCCCCGAGAGGGTTGCGGATCTCGTGGGCGATAGAGGCAGTGAGACGGGCGAGGGCCTGCATCTTGAGTTGCGAGGCCTGCTGTTTCAGAACCGCCATGTCCTCTATGAAGATCAGCACACCAGCGGTCTCGCCCTCGCCTAGCACCGCAAAGCGCGGCAGGCAGGAGTAGCCGGAGCGCGACGTGAACCGTTTGCGTGAGCGAGCCTGCGGGTCGTTGCCGAGCCACTGGAACAACTGGATGGCCAGATCGGGGGCCAAGTCGCTTAGCGCCGGCGGCCTGCCGAATTGTTGCGGCATGCCGAGCAGACGGCGCGCTGCCTGGTTAATCACGCGGATGCGGCCCTCATGGTCGCAGACCACGACCCCCGTCTGCATGTGCTGGATGACGAGCTCGTTGATCTGTGCGAGGTTGGCCAGGTCCACGCCGCGGCGCGCCGCGAGCTGCTCGGTGGCACGCAGCCGCTCGGCCAGCCGGTAGCCCAAATACGCGGTGACAAAGATGCCGGCGCCGAGCAGTCCGGCCTGGGGAAAATTGTCCATCACCCTGCCGGTATCGATTTCCTCGCCGGTGATCATCCCCCAGGCGTGCTCGAGCATGATGGCGATGGTGGCTGCCGCGGCGTAGAAGATCGCATAGCGCCGGCCGAGCATCAGACTGATGCCGGCCACCGCGACGACCAGCAGCAAGCCGATGCCGCTTCCCAGCCCGCCGCTCGCATGCATGAGCAGTGTCAGCAGCGTGATGTCCGCAAAGCCGAGTAGTGTGGTTTGCGACTCGAAATCAGGCTTCCCGGCATGGATGGTGAAAAAGGCGACCAGACTCAGCGCGAAGTAAAGCAATGCGGCAACCTGGAAGAGATCCGGGTTGGCGCTGCCGAAGGGCGCAAACGGCCCGACAAACATGCTCAGCCCGGCCGCCGCGCAGGCAATCGCCAGCCGGTAGTAGTGGAAAAGCCGCAAAAGCTGCCAGTTCTGCGCCTCGGAGGCGACCTGGCTCTCCGCCAGGCTTACGCTTGCCTTCATGGCCATAGCACGATCCGTTGCGATCATAGGCTTGAAGTAGCACAGTTTTTGCGGTCAGGCAAAAATGGCGTGACCTCAGACCCCCTCCCGGAAGTCTACACCGCAAGCTCCGTTGTGATCAGGAGGTGTCTTCCCGGCGGTGTGTTTCGCTGCAGTAGACCTTGCCCCGGAACGTGATCGCCTCGGACTCGGGAACGTAGATCCCGCAGCGCTCACAGCGCAGCATGCGCGCAATAGACTCGGTGCCGCCGCCGGGAACGGAGGGCCTGCGCCGGCGCGACAGCGCCCGGCGGACGAAATGAATCACGAGCCAGACTCCGGCCAAGATGATCAGAAGGCGCAGCAACTGACTCATGATGAAAAAAGGGACGAGGGCCGAGGGCAGAGATGCGAGGGTAAAAAATTGCAGCAAGATCCTCCCTCGTCACCTGTATCCCGCTCCTCGACCCTTGATGTGAGCAAGTAGAAGTATAAGGCTGCGCCGCAGCTGTGGCGTAGCAGCCCCTGGACGAGGCTGTGCCTCGGCGAACGGCCGGCGCCAGGAAAGCGCCGGGCCGCAAATCCGATCATCCCGAACACGGGTGAAGCGCAAGGCGGAACGAAGCAAGGCTGGTCGGGGTGAGAGGATTTGAACCTCCGGCCCCTTGCTCCCGAAGCAAGTGCTCTACCAGGCTGAGCTACACCCCGAAGGCCGACGAGACTAATGGTTGCGGTACACAGAAAAGCGGGCGAGATCGACAAGCGCCTGTTTGTACGGCGAGCCGGGAAGGAGGGACAGGGCCTGTTCGGCCTGTTGCGCTTCCTCCTCTGCCCGTCGCGCAGTGTACGCGATGGACCCTGTGGATTCAATGGCATCGAGCACCGCCTCGATTCGGGCAAGGCCTCCTTCCTCGATCGCCGTGCGGATCAGCTCGCGTTGGCGCGCATCACCGGTGCGCAGCGCATGGATCAGCGGCAGGGTCGGCTTGCCCTCGGCCAGATCGTCGCCGACGTTCTTGTCGAGTTCCGTGTTGTCGCGCCTGTAATCGAGCGCATCGTCAATGAGCTGAAAGGCGGTGCCCAGGTGCAGGCCGTAGGCGGCCATCGCGGCCTCGACCTCCGGGGGCTTGCCGGCGATCACGGCTGGCAGCCGGGCGGCGGCCTCGAAGAGCTTGGCGGTCTTGCTGCGGATGACGTCAAGGTAACGCTCCTCGCTGGTCTCGGGGTCGTGGCAGTTGAGCAGCTGCATGACCTCTCCACGTGCGATGGTATTGGTAGTGTGGGCGAGGATCTCCATCACCCGCATGCTGCCAACCTCGACCATCATCTCAAAGGCGCGCGAGTAGAGGAAATCGCCCACCAGCACGGCCGCCTCGTTGCCCCACAGGGCATTGGCGGTAGTGCGGCCGCGGCGCAGCTGCGAGGCGTCTACCACGTCGTCGTGCAGCAGGGTGGCGGTATGGATGAATTCGATGATGGCCGCAAGCAACACATGCGCCTCGCCCCGATAGTCCAGGGCGCGTGCCCCGAGCAGCACGATCAGGGGCCGCAGGCGTTTGCCGCCGCTTCCAATGATGTATCCGCCCACCTGGCTGATCAGGACCACGTCCGAGCGCAACCGCAGAAGGATCTCCCGGTTGACGGCCTCGAGATCGTCGCGCGCGAGCGCGCGGATCGCATCGAAATCCAGGGACTGGGCGGGGGCGGGCTTGTGCATGCGCGGGCGGGTCATGCTAGGGGGTGGGTTTTCTGGCGTCAACCCCACACCCTCTGTTTGAACTATCCTCTCGCCGAAAGCGGGATGGTCCCTAGTTCAAGACAGGGTTTAAATAAAAAAGCTGTTGCGAAAGGACCGGTGAGAGGTTGATCCAAACCCTTTGACCCTTTTAGCACGAAACGCTAGAATTCGCCCCTCCTGTGAGGGACTGACTCTTCCCCTCTTTTCTCGGGAGAGGATAAAGGGGAGGGGTGCTTGCTTGAAAGGCACAAGACATGTACGCGGTCATCGAAAGCGGCGGAAAACAGTACCGGGTATCGCCCGGTCATGTGATTCGGGTGGAGAAGCTTCCGGCCGAGAGCGGCCAGACCGTCGAGCTTGACCGCGTCTTACTGGTCGCCGGCGACGGTCAAGTGAGAACGGGCACTCCCCTGCTCGCTGGGGCTAAGGTCAAGGCGGTCGTCAAGGGCCACGGGCGCGGCGACAAGATCTGGATCTTCAAGCTACGCCGGCGCAAGAACTCGCGCCGTAACGCCGGCCACAGGCAGTATTACACCGAGCTTGAAATCACTGATATCGCTGGATAGAGGCTCATCCATGGCACACAAGAAGGCAGGTGGCAGCTCGCGCAACGGTCGAGACTCCCAGGCCAAGCGCCTAGGCGTCAAGCGCTATGCCGGCCAGTTCGTGCTGGCGGGCAACATCCTTGTGCGCCAGCGCGGCACGCAGTTCCATCCCGGCGCGAACGTCGCAATGGGGAAGGACCACACGCTTTACGCCCTGGTCAACGGCAAGGTGCAATTCGGCACCCAGGGCCCGCGCAACCGCAAGACCGTGAGCGTCCTGCCTGCCTGAGGGTACGAGCCCTGCGGCTCTCTCTGCGTTGTGGGGGATTCGGTTCCGAAAACCCCGCTCTGTGGCAACAGGGTGGGGTTTTTTGTTGAGTTGCGAGTAGCGAGTGACGAGTGACGAGTAACCCAGGTCTAAAGATGATGTCCTCGTCACTCGTCACTAGCCACTTGTAGCTGTTGTCATGAAATTCGTCGATGAAGTCACCATCCGGGTCGAGGCTGGCAAGGGTGGCGACGGAGCGCTCAGCTTCCGGCGCGAGAAGTTCGTCCCGCGCGGCGGACCGGACGGCGGTGACGGTGGCGATGGCGGAAGTGTAGTGTTCAGCGGTGACAAAGATCTCAACACGCTCGCCGACTTCCGCCATGTGCGCGTGTTTCGCGCCCCGGACGGCGAGCATGGCAAAAGCCGCAACCAAACCGGCAGATCGGGCGAGGACTTGCTCATCCCGGTGCCACTCGGCACTCGCGTGTGTGACGCGCACACCGGCGAGCTGATCGGGGAGATCACCCGAGAGGGTGAACGCCTCGAGGTGGCCCGTGGTGGACGAGGCGGTCTCGGCAATGCGCGCTTCAAGTCTTCCGTCAACCGTGCTCCTCGCAAGACCACCCCCGGCAAGCCGGGCGAGGCACGCGATCTTTTTCTCGAGCTGCAGGTCCTGGCGGACGTGGGGCTGCTCGGTCTGCCCAACGCCGGTAAGTCCACGTTTTTGCGCGCCGTGTCGGACGCGCGCCCGAAGGTGGCCGAGTATCCTTTCACCACGCTCCATCCGCATCTTGGGGTGGTGCGCGTCGAGAGGCTGCGCAGCTTTGTGATCGCCGACATTCCGGGACTGATCGCCGGCGCGGCCGAAGGGGCAGGATTAGGTATCCAATTCCTGCGCCACCTCAAGCGCACACACCTGCTGCTGCACCTGGTGGACATGGCGGCCGAGGATCCTGCGGCCGACGTGCGCACAATCGAGCGCGAGCTCGCGAAGTTCAGTCTGGAGTTGGCGGCGCGCGAGCGCTGGCTTGTATTGAATAAAATGGACTTGGTGCCTGCGGCGCAACGCAATGAGCGAGTGCGTGCCTTCATTGCAGCACTCGGTTGGAAGGGCCCGGTGTACGCAATCTCCGCGATCCGTGCCGAAGGATGCCGAGAGCTCGCCGACGCGCTCATGCGCCGGCTGGAAGAAAGGCGAACACAGGAAAAACCCTCTGATGTCATCGAGCATGCCTGAGACACGTGCCTGCCTGGCCCGCATTCGGCGCGTGGTCGTCAAGATCGGCAGCGCGCTGCTCACACGCAATACCCAAGGGCTTAACTTGGAAGGGATTGGTGCGTGGGCCGCACAAATGGCGAAGCTGCGCCATGGCGGTGTGGAGGTTCTGCTTGTCACCTCTGGGGCCGTGGCCGCCGGCATGCAGCGCCTAGGCCTCAAGATGCGACCGCACCCACTGCATTTGCTCCAGGCCATGGCAGCCATCGGCCAGATGGGTCTCGTGCAGGCGTACGAATCGGCGTTTTCCCGCCACGGGTTGCACACCGCGCAGGTGCTGCTGACCCACGATGATCTCGCCGACCGTCGGCGTTACCTCAACGCACGCAGCACCCTGCGCACGTTGCTCGACTATAAGGTCATCCCGGTGATCAACGAGAACGACACCGTGGCGACCGAAGAGATCCGTTTCGGCGACAACGACACGCTTGCCGCACTCGTGGCCAATCTCATCGAGGCCGACCTGCTGCTGATCCTGACCGACCAGGCCGGCTTGTATGAGCGTGACCCGCGCCGGGACCCAAGCGCTCGACTGGTCAGCGAGGGGCGGGCCGGTGATCCGGCGCTCATGGAGATGGCGGGTGGCTCCGGGGTGCTCGGGCTTGGCGGAATGCGTACCAAACTCGCTGCCGCCGAGAAGGCAGCGCGCAGTGGGGCGGCGACCGTCATTGCAAGTGGGCACGAGCCGGAAGTGATTTTGCGCGTGCTCGCCGGTGAGCCACTCGGGACTTACCTCAAGCCGGCCAGCGGCCGGCTCGCGGCGCGCAAGCAGTGGCTCGCCGGTCAGGCGCGCGTGGCCGGGCGGTTGTACCTGGACGAAGGCGCGGTGCGGGTGCTACGCGAGGCCGGACGCAGCCTGCTGCCTGTGGGCGTGACGCGGGTGGAGGGTGAGTTCTCGCGCGGAGAGACAGTCGCTTGTCTTGACCCCCAGGGGCGAGAGGTCGCGCGCGGTCTCGTCAACTACAGCTCTGAGGAGATGCTGCGCATCATCGGCAAGTCGAGCGACAAAATCGAAGCAATCCTGGGATACGTGGACGAGCCGGAGCTCATCCACCGGGACAACATGGTTGTCTTGTGAGTCTGCGGAGAAACGCCGCGGGTGGCGCAACGCTAAATCGCTCCATTTACACGGCGTTCGCGGCGAGTTTGATCTAAGCCGTGGACGGCGAGGTGCCCGACGAGGTAGATTGGGCGAGCGCCTTGACGCGTGCGTTCAGACGGCTTTTGTGGCGGGCGGCGGCGTTCTTGTGGATGACGCCTTTGGCGGCCACCTTGTCTATGATCGACATCGCTTCACGAAAAGCGTGCTGCGCGGCGTCTTTGTCCCCGCGCGCGATGGCGAGGCGAGCCTTTTTGATAGCGGTGCGCAGCGTCGAGCGCAGTGCCATATTGCGCGCGCGGCGGCGCTCAGCTTGACGAGCGCGTTTTTCAGCAGAAGCGATATTGGCCAAAGTGGGATCTCCGATCGTTTGATCGCTCGCCCGGGCGACACGGTACACCGGGCGGCCCTCTCAAGGGCGTGCAACTATCCCGTTTTCTCTCATATTTGTCAACCCTGCCTGGATCCGAGGATCCTGGCATCGGCTGCGGGAAGGCTGACGCGAAGGCCGGACTCGCGCATACTTGCAATGACATGATGGACAACAGTTCTTTCCCTCCCGACCTTGTTTGCGTGAATGTTGCGCGCGGGGAAGGGAAATGACATGTTTTGCATCACGTACGAGCTGCCCCTGAAATAAGGTGACCCGCTCGCTGCTCAAATCCACGGCGGTGACCGGCGGGATGACGCTACTGTCGCGTGTCACCGGCCTCGTGCGTGACATCGTGTTCGCACGCCTGATTGGCGCAAGCCTGTTCCCAGGCGCCGATGCGTTCTACGTCGCCTTCCGCATTCCCAATTTTTTCCGCCGCATTTTCGGGGAGGGGGCCTTCTCGCAGGCCTTCGTGCCGGTGTTCACCGAATACCGTGCCCGGTGCGACGGCGCACAGCTGCGGGCGTTCGTAGACCACATGGCGGGGGTGCTTTCGCTCGTGTTGTTTGTCATCACTGCTGCTGGGGTGATCGCCGCTCCATGGCTCGTGATGTCGCTGGCCCCTGGTTTTCTCCAGGACACGGCCAAGTACGAGCTCACGGTGCGGTTGCTGCGCCTGACCTTTCCGTACCTCCTGTTCATCTCGCTCGTGGCGATGGCGGCCGGCATCCTGAACACCTATGGGCGTTTCGGTGCGGCGGCGTTCACACCGGTGCTGCTCAACCTTTGTCTGATCGGCGCTGCCGTCTTTCTCGCTCCATATTTCGCCGAGCCGGCGGTGGCCCTCGCCTGGGGCGTGTTCCTCGCCGGGGTGGTGCAACTGCTCTTCCAAATCCCTTTTCTCGCTCGCCTGCGCATGCTACCGCGTCCGCGCCTGCACGGCGATGACGAAGGGGTGCGGCGTGTGACCTGTCTCATGCTGCCGGCGCTGTTCGGCGTGTCCATCGCGCAGATCAACATGCTCGTCAATACGCTGCTTGCCTCGTTTCTGGTCACCGGCAGCGTCTCCTGGCTCTACTATGCCGACCGGCTCATGGAGTTCCCGCTCGGGGTTTTCGGTATCGCGCTTGCCACCGTGATTCTTCCGAGCTTGGCGATGCAGCATGCAAACGGCGCGCACGAGGACTACTCGGGTCTGCTCGACTGGGCGCTGCGCTGGGTATTCCTGATCAGCGTGCCAGCGACCGTCGGGTTGGCCGTGCTCGCCGAGCCGATCCTGGCGACCTTGTTTCATTACGGTGCCTTTACCGCTGATGACGTACGCATGAGCGCGGCCGCCCTCACCGCCTTCGCCCTGGGCCTGCCCGGTTTCATTCTGGTCAAGGTGCTCGCGCCGGGCTTTTACGCGCGCCAGGACACACGCACCCCGGTACGCATCGGCGCGCTGGCGATGGGTGTCAACATCGTGTTGAGCTTGCTGCTGGTCTATCCGCTCGCGCACACCGGCCTGGCGCTCGCCGTCTCGGCCGCGGCCTGGGTCAACGCGTGGCTCCTCTACGTAAAACTTCGGCGGCTCGACATCTATCGGCCGCTGAGGGGCTGGGGTCTATTCTTGATACGGGTGGGATTGGCGTCTGCTGTGCTCGCGCTGGCCCTCCTCTGGGGGGCGGGCGAACCTGACTCCTGGCTGGCGGCCTCGGTCGGGGAACGGGTCGGGCGTTTAACCTTGTGGATCGTTGCCGGTATCATGATATACACCGCGATGGCATTGGTGCTGGGGGTGCGCCCGGCGCAACTGTCGTTCCGCAGGCAGTGAGGCATGGGTGTATGTCGAACCGAGTTTCGTTGTTCCGGATTTCCATGTGCAATGATCCGCGCGTGTTCACGCTCGCGGAGGCCGAGGCCTTGTTTCCCCTCGTCTGGAGGCTGACACGGGCGGCCTATCTCGAGCTCGAGCCGGTGCGCCGCCGCCTTGAGGCCATAGTGCCGACCAACCCGCGAATCCGAGCCGTGGAGCGAGAGTACGAGGTGATCGTGCGTCGCTGGGTGGGAAAGATGGAGCGCTTGGGGCTGGTGGTAAAGGGGCTGTGGCTCGTGGACTTCGACACCGGCGACGGTTATCTCTGCTGGCGTTTTCCCGAGCTTAGGATCAGTCACTATCATGGCTACCAAGAAGGCTTCGCCGGACGCAGGCCACTTGCAGAGGTGGTCGAGGAACTGGACCCCGACTGGGCGCATGCATGATAAAGTAACGGGCCGCAAGCGGAATGCTTCGTGCTTCAAGCGCGAGGCCTGAAGCCTTAAGCTATCTCCATGGAATTCATCCGCGGGCTGCACAACCTGCGGCCGCGCCACCGCGGCTGTGTGGCTACCATCGGCAACTTCGACGGTGTGCATCTCGGACACCAGGCGGTCATCGGGCAGCTCTCGGACAGGGCTCGCCAATGGCGCTTGCCTACGTTGGTGATGCTTTTCGAGCCCCAGCCACAGGAGTTCTTCTGCCGGCAGACGGCCCCTGCACGGCTCATGCGCCTGCGCGAGAAGTTGCAGACGCTCGCACACTATCCCGTGGATCGCGTTTTGTGCGTGCGCTTCGACGAAAAATTCGCCGCGCTCCCCCCCGAAGATTTCATCGAGCGCATCCTTGTGGACGGCCTCGGGGTGCGTTATCTCGTCATCGGCGACGACTTCCGCTTTGGCGCTTGCCGGCGAGGCGATTTCTCCACGCTCGCTTGCGCGGGCGAGCGTCATGGCTTCGAGGTGGCGCCCATGAACACCGTGACCATCGACGGCGCGCGCGTCTCGAGCACGCGCATTCGCGAGCGGCTGGCGGCGGGCGATCTGGCGGGCGCCGAGAGGTTGCTCGGTCGCCGCTACCGCCTGTGCGGGCGGGTGGTCCACGGCGACAAGCTCGGCCGCACGCTCGGCATCCCCACGGCCAACATTCACCTGCAACGGCCGGCGAGCCCGGTGCGAGGCATTTTCGTGGTCGAGGTCTTCGGTCTGAAGGACGAGCCGCTGCCCGCTGTGGCCTCGGTCGGTACGCGCCCGACGGTCGGCGGTACGCGCTGTCTGCTCGAGGTGCACCTGCTCGACTTCACAGGCGATCTCTACGGCACATATTTGAGTGTGGAATTTCTGAAGAAGCTGCGTGACGAGGAGCGCTTCGAGTCGCTCGAAGCGCTGAAAGAGCGCATGCTGACTGACCTCGATGAAGCGCGCGCGTTTTTCCGGGGATATCACCCAGACTGGCGCGATAGGGGGCGGGTCGAGGGAGGTGGAGCGATTTGATCGTCAGGCTGCATCCCTAGGTACGCAATCGACTGTGCGAGCGAAAAGGTAGCCGTGACCTCGTCATGACTGATTAGAGGTAGGCGATTGCGCCATGGCGAAACTTGGTGTAAGCGGATTGGGAGGAATTTTCCGTTTTAACGGTGAATGACGCAATTAGCGTTATACTGTCGAGCACGGAGGTGCCGACGCTGTGCAAAAAGAAAGTGATTGGCTCGTGGGCACGTTGATCGTGGACTGCTTCTGCAGCACGGATAAAACGCCATGAGATTGACGTACGACCCGCGCCACCATATTTGCCTATAGCGAATAAATGTAGACATCGCCCCGAACAGGCTGTATATGACATCGAGCTGTTTGACGCTGACAAACTGCTCCAGGCCGAGGATTATGGGAGTCTGATCATTGATTAAAGAAACGCGCGGCGAGCAGCAGCAGATATGCTTGGGATACCCGATCGGTGTTCTTGCATCCCACAGAGCACTGGTTTAATCGCATTGGCACGTCAATTTGACCGAACACGTCCGTCTTTATCATCCTGCCTTCAACTTCCGTGAACGACTACAAGAATACCCTCAACCTCCCGTACACCGCTTTCCCGATGAAGGCGAGGCTTGCCGAGCGCGAACCGAAGATTCTCGCGCGCTGGGAGGCGATGGATCTTTACGGCAAGCTGCGTGCGGCCCGCCAGGGGCGACCCAAGTTCATCCTGCACGACGGTCCGCCGTACGCCAACGGCGACATTCACATCGGCCACGCGGTCAACAAGGTACTTAAGGATATCATCGTCAAGGCGCGTTCGCTTTCCGGCTTCGACGCTCCCTATGTGCCTGGGTGGGACTGCCACGGGTTGCCGATCGAGCTGGCGGTGGAAAAGAAAATTGGCAAGGCCGGCATGCAGGTCGAGCCCGCGCGCTTTCGCGCCGCTTGCCGCGAACACGCGCGGGCCCAGGTCGAGCGCCAGCGCGCGGATTTCATCCGACTCGGCGTGCTTGGCGACTGGCGCCATCCTTACCTTACGATGGACTACCGCTTCGAGGCCGACTGCCTGCGCGCGCTCGGCCGCATCATCGCCAACGGCCACGTGTACCGCGGCGTCAAGCCCGTGCACTGGTGTGTCGACTGCCGCTCGGCCCTGGCCGAGGCTGAGGTTGAGTACCACGAGCGCCAGTCGCCGGCCGTTGACGTGCGCTTTCCGGTGGCGGAGCCCGAGGTGCTGTTGGCACGCTGCATGCTCCTGCCGGGACATGCCGGCGAGGGTCCTGTGTCCGTGGTCATTTGGACGACGACCCCCTGGACGCTGCCAGCTAACCGGGCCGTAGCGCTGCACCCGCAGCTTGCCTATGTACTGGTGCAGTGCAAGATTGACCATCGCTCCGAGCAGCTGCTCGTGGCCGACGCCTTGCTCAAGGATGTCATGGCGCGCTACGGCATCGAGCACTACCGCGTGCTCGCGACCTGTCGGGGCGCGGACCTCGAGGGCGTGAGGCTTCGTCACCCATTCTACGCGCGCGAGGTGCCAGTTATTCTCGCTGAGCATGTGACTACCGACACCGGCACCGGTGCGGTACACACCGCACCTGGTCACGGTCTGGAGGACTACGTCGTCGGACAACGCTACGGACTCGCCGTGGACAACCCTGTCGGTGACGACGGGCGGTTTCTGCCGGGAACGGAGCTGTTCGCCGGCGAGCATGTGTTCAAGGCCAACGAGCACGTCATCGAGGTTCTCAAGGCCCGCGGCATGCTGGTGCACGCCGCGCGCGTTACCCACAGTTACCCTCACTGCTGGCGACACAAGACGCCGATCATTTTCCGCGCCACCTCCCAGTGGTTCATCGGCATGAAGGGGCTGCGCAAGTCGGCGCTCGAGGCCATTGCCGCCACCTGTTGGTTCCCGAAGTGGGGCCAGGGGCGCATCGAGGATATGGTGCGGACTCGTCCCGACTGGTGCATCTCGCGTCAGCGTGCCTGGGGGGTGCCGATCGCGCTGTTCGTAGATCGTGACAGCGGCGCACTGCATCCCGATACCCCGCGCCTCATCGAGGAAGTGGCTAGGCGTATCGAGGCGAAAGGCGTGGAGGCGTGGTTCGAGCTCGATCCCGCAGAGCTCCTCGGGGTAGACGCAAAGCGCTATGAGAAGGTCACCGACACCCTCGACGTGTGGTTCGACTCCGGCGTCACGCATGCGGCGGTGCTCGAACGGCGCGCCGAACTCGGGCACCCAGCCGATCTTTATCTCGAGGGCTCCGATCAGCACCGCGGCTGGTTCCAGTCCTCGCTGCTCACCGGCTGCGCGATCCATGGCCATGCGCCATATCGCGCCTGTCTCACACACGGCTTTGTGGTGGACGCCCAGGGTCGGAAGATGTCCAAGTCGCTCGGCAATATCGTCGCGCCGCAGGAAGTGACGCGGCGGCTGGGTGCCGATATCCTGCGGCTGTGGGTAGCCGCCACCGACTATTCGGCCGAGATGGGTATCTCGGAGGAAATCCTCACGCGTCTGAGCGACGCCTACCGGCGTGTCCGCAACACCGCGCGCTACCTCCTTGCTAACCTAAACGGCTTCGACCCCGCGAAACAATTGCTGCCGGTGGAAGAATGGCCGGCGCTCGACCGCTGGTTGCTTGCGCGCACCCAGCAGTTGCAGGAGCAGGTGCTCGCTGCCTACGAGAGCTATAGCTTCCATTTGATCTATCAGCGTGTGCACCAATTCTGTGTCGTGGACCTGGGCGGGTTTTATCTCGATGTCCTCAAGGACAGGATGTACACGATGCCAAAGGGTAGCCGCGGCCGCCGCAGCGGGCAGAGCGCCATGTATCACGTGCTTGAGGCCATGGTGCGCTGGCTTGCACCGATTCTGAGCTTCACGGCGGAAGAGATCTGGTCGTACCTGCCTGCTCCGCGTGCCGAATCCGTGTTACTTGAAACCTGGTACGAACTGCCGACGCTACCGCTCGTAGGGGGAGAAGCCGACCGCGCGGCGCTGTTGCGCTACTGGGACGATATTCTCGAGGTGCGCTCGGCGGTGAGCCGTGAGCTCGAGCGGTTGCGCGTGGCGGGCGGGATCGGCTCATCGCTCGACGCTGAAGTGGACCTCTACGCTGAGACGACACTGCGCGACAAGCTGCAGCGGCTCGACGAGGAACTGCGCTTTCTCTTTATCACCTCTTATGCGCGTGTTCACCCCCTCGAAGAGCGCACACCGCACAGTGCTGCCACCGAAGTCAAAGGGCTTTACGTGCAGGTGATGCCCTCTGCCCACCCGAAGTGCGTGCGCTGCTGGCATCACCGCGAGGATGTCGGTCGGCACAAGGAGCATCCGCAGCTCTGCGGGCGCTGCGTGCAGAATCTATCGGAGAGTAGCGCTGAGGAGCGCAAGGTAGCTTGAGATGGATGGTTTCAAGGGGGAGGTTTCGAGCATCGCCGAGTGCGCGTTAGCATACCGCGAACGGCGTATCGCGATGCAAGGGTGTGCCCGCATCGTGTCGCGCAGCCTGCCTGCTAAAAGTTGAAATCCATGCTCCGCACTCTCTGGATTTCTGCGGCTGTTTTCATCATCGACCAGCTCGGCAAATGGGCGGCGATGAAATTCCTCGTGCATGGCGAGGTGCAGGTGTTGCCCTTTCTCAATCTGACGCTGGTTTATAACACCGGCGCGGCCTTCGGGTTGCTGAGCGACGCGCCTGGCTGGCAAAACAGTCTGTTCATGGCTGTCGCGGTCGCCGCCTGCGTGATCATCTACTTCATGCTGCGCGGTCTTACGCGCAACGAGTGGCTGACAGCGATCGGGCTGGCGCTGATCATGGGCGGGGCATTGGGCAATTTCGCCGATCGAGCGATGTATGGATATGTGATTGACTTTGTGGATGTTTTTTATCCATCTTCGGGCTCTAGCTGTATGTGGCCGTTCAGTCTTTACGCCGGCGGATGTCATTGGCCGACGTTCAATATCGCCGATTCCGCCATTACTGTGGGCGCCGTCTTGCTGACGCTCGATGTGTTCGGGATCGGTGCGCGCAAAAGCGAAGCGGCAGGCCGATGCTCGTGATTCAACGCGGTCTTTCGGCATGAAGCGAATGATGAATCGGACCGTTATACAACGGGGTTCCGCCGTCATTCTGCATTACACCCTGAGTCTGCCGGATGGTACGGTGGTGGAAACCTCTTCTGGCGAGGAACCGGCCGTCGTCGTTATCGGCCACGGCGATTTGCTGCCGGCGGTGGAGAGCCGCCTGCTCGGCATGCGGGCCGGCGAGCGGGCCCGCTTCGAGATCCCGAGCCACGAGGCTTACGGGCCGTCAGTCGAGCCGCAGCTCCAGGTTCTGGCCAGAGACGATTTTCCGCTCGACATGCCGGTCAAGCCGGGCATGGTGATCGGCTTCGAAACGCCGAGCGGCGAAGAGGTGCCAGGTACCATCAAGGAAGTATCGGATCAGGAAGTGATCGTGGACTTTGCTCATCCCCTGGCCGGCCATGACCTCATTGTTGAGGTGGAAATCATGTCGGTGCAGACACCTAGGGCGTAGGCCCTGTGCCTCGCGACGCGCGATGGCCTATTCGCACGTTTTTGCTGTCTGGCACGCGTGCAGGTGATAATATTTTCGTAACCATGAAAGTCATCCTTGCCAACCCGCGCGGTTTCTGTGCCGGTGTCGACCGTGCCATCGAGATCGTCGAGCGGGCGCTTGAGCGCTTCGGGGCCCCGATCTACGTGCGCCACGAGGTGGTCCACAATCGCTTCGTCGTCGGCTGCTTGCGCTCCCAAGGGGCGGTGTTTGTAGAATCGCTGGATGAGGTACCGGACGGCGCCATCGTGGTCTTCAGCGCCCATGGCGTGCCGCGTGCAGTGCGCGCGGAGGCAGCGCGCCGCGGGCTGCGTGTGTTCGATGCGACCTGCCCGCTTGTAACCAAGGTGCATATGGAGGTTATCCGCCATCGCCGCAACGGCCTGGAGGTGATCCTGATCGGACATGCCGGTCACCCGGAGGTCGAGGGGACCATGGGACAGGCGGACGACGGCATTTACCTGATTCAGTCCGTAGAAGACGCGGAAAAACTCGAGGTGCGCGATCCCGAGCGCCTCGCCTACGTCACTCAGACCACGCTGTCCGTGGACGACACCGCGCGCATCATCGAGCGCCTGCGCGCACGCTTTCCGGCGATCCGCGCGCCGAGAAAGGATGACATCTGCTATGCCACCCAGAACCGCCAAGACGCCGTCAAGCGCCTGGCTACCCGGTGCGAGGTGGTGCTCGTCGTCGGTTCGTCCAATAGCTCCAACTCGAATCGACTGCGTGAAGTCGCGGAGGCGCACGGTGCGCGTGCCTACATGATAGACGGACCGGAGGATATGCGGCGTGAGTGGCTCGTGGGCGCGCGGCAGATCGGCCTGACGGCGGGCGCGTCGGCGCCGGAAGTGCTGGTGCAAGGGGTGGTGGCGCGACTCGAGGCGTGGGGCGCTGTCAAGATACAGGACGAAAAACCCGCCCCCTCAGAGCAGATCGAATTCCCTGTGCCACGCGAACTACGCGGCTGAATTATTCATTTTATTTGTACTTTTCCCAGGTATTCTCGCTGGCTTCGTAAGTACCGTTGTTGTTGCGGTCCCACTGCTTGAGACCGGTGGAATCCATGCGGAAACTGCCGTCGTCGACTTGGGTTCCGCCTGCCACCGGGGTGGCGGTGATCGTGTACCCGAGTTGCGGGGCAGTGGTAGAAGCAGAGGCGATCGTCCCGCCGCTTATCGAGAGCGTATAGTGCCCTTCCGGCGAGGTCATTGGCCAGGCGAGCCCTCCGCCACCGGTGCTTTGACTGGGGCAATTCGCATAGCTCTCTGGCCAGGGGCTGGAGATGTCGGTTGTATACTCGTTGCAGACCGTGAAAAATTTCTCCAAACGGTTGGCGAGCTGGAGGATCGCCTGTTGGGCATCCGCACGGCGCGACTGGACGATGTAGTCTCGGTAATTCGGATAGGCGATCGCCGCCAGAATGGCCACGATCACTACGACGATCATCAATTCGAGCAAGGTGATGCCGGACTGGTGTGTGCTTTGCATGGCGAATTCCTCGGTCGCTGTCAGTGGCGGGGCGAGGTGGACATCGCGGCTAATCCTGCTCGCGCGGCGGCGGCACGAACCCTTCGGGCAGGATACGGATCTCGAGCACCGTCGGCCGCGCCCCGCCCGATTGCGGAACAAACTCGACGAACCTGCCCCTTCTGAGCGCCTGAAATTGTGTGGGTAAGCCGTTCGGCAGCCGTATCAGCGTGCTGGGCGTGAGCTGAAAGGTGCGGTCGTCAACGACGATGCGCAGCGTTTCTCGATCCACGTGATCCACCCTGCCGACGACTTTCAAGATCTGATCCGAAAACCGCTCGGCGCGCACCTCGCCCGCAAGGAAGACACCCGTCGACATGGCGAGGACGAGCAGCATGGCACTGTGCACGGTTCGAAGCGATTCTTTTGCCTTTCTCATATTCATGACTCCTCAATGTCCGTTGCCGCGATCGAGCCCAGAGAATCGGCCGGTACCTTCATTGCAGCTGGCGCCAGCTCTGGCGACCGAGGTCGGAAGCACCCAGGATCTTGTCGGCAGCGCCTTCCATGAGCGAGCCCCCGCCGGTTTCGACAAGTACGGCGCTGCCATCGCCATGGTAGACGATGGGCGGATTGCCAGCGATCTCGCCGCGCTGTACGCCCATGACGACGTTGCCGTTGACGTTGTCGCCCTGCGTGAAGATACCGTCGTTGTCCACGTCGAAGGCCGGGAAGGAGGGCGGCCCGCCGTTGGCGTAGTTGATCTGGATGAGCCAGCTCTTGCTGCGGCCGCAGGGGTTCGTGTCCGGGACGATGGTGGTGAACAGCAGTCGCTCGTCGTCCACGAACTGCACATCGTAGACGGATCGTTCCTTTATCGCAGGCAAGTCCACCTGCCAGCCCATGTATTGACCCGTCCCGGTCCCCCACTGATTGGTGGCGATCGTCTGCGGGTTGCTCATCACCCGCACCAATTTGCCGTTGTCGTGAGTCATTTCTGTTATGGTCTGGGTTAAAAGCTGGTTCTTGCTCACCGGGACGAAGCCACCGCCGCCGCTGCCCTGCTTATCCCAGATGCCGTAGAGGGTCTGCTGCTGTGTGTTTTTCGTGTCCACCCCGTGGCCCTCGATGAATTTGCCCGTGCCGAAAAACACCATGATCCCATCGGAGTACACGGGATGGCGGCTGACCTCGGGTGCCGAAGTGATGGGTTGGGGATTACCGCCTCCGTCTACGGCGGTGAATAGCGGCGAATTGGAGGCAAGCTTCCATTGGTTCGTGTTGTTCGAACTGATGTCGAACTTCCAGAGGTTACCGTGCAGGTCGCCGGCGTAGACGTAATCGGCGATGCCGTCATAGTTGACGTCGACGACCGCCGGTGTGGCCAGTCCGTTCGGTGTCGTCGTGCTGCCGACCGGCACCATGAGCTTGACGAAATCGCCGCTACTCCAGCCGTTCAAGCCGTCTTCGATAAAGAGGATGTAGAGATAGCCCCTGCCGTCCGCGCTCGCGTTGCCGTCGGCTTCCGTGTTGTTGTAGCCGTTGCCGAGGATAACGGCCCATTTGCCCTGATAATTGGTCTTGGCGATGATCGGGCGGCCGTAAGTGTAGCCGAGGTCTTTATCGTTGGCGTCAGTGAACTCCCAGAGCACGAGATGCGAGGCGTTTGACTCGCCGAACGACGAGGGATCGGTGACATCGAGGGCGTAGATCCCCTGGCCGCCGGCGCGCAGGCTGCCGACCACGATCGTATGCCAGGCGTTCGCGTAAAACACATCGAACGTCTCAACCGGACCGTCCACGTAGGCGTGATGGGGATAACCCGGTTCGGTGAGGGCAGCGAGCTTGGAAAAGATCCGGCTCGGCACATAGGCGATGCGCTCTTCACCGGTCTCGGCGCTGAAGCCGTGCAACATACCGTCGTTGGCGCCGACATAGAGGATCGGCTCGCGGTCGTAATACTGGCCGCGGAAGGTCGAATAAGGGACGCTCTCGAGATAGTCCGGGTGGGCGGAAGAGGGCGCCCCCACGTACACCGGCGAAGCATGCACGATGTCGCCGAGAACGAAGCCGTTGTCGCGCTGGCGGAAAGGACCACCCGGGGTCTCGAGGCTGTGATCGCCGCGCAGGTAGTTCAGCCGCTGCTGGCCGACGGTCACCGATTCGAGGGTGCCGGTGACCGGATGAGTGCGTAGCGCACTTTGCTGTGTGGGGGTCAAGCTGCCCCAGCGGAAGGCGATGCCGCTCGAGCCGTTCCAGGTGATGATTTGCCTGCCGCTGTCCCAGTTCTGGTTCTTGAGCGTGATGGCCGCGCTCGTCCAGCCCGAGCTGGGCGTCACAATCTCGTACTGTCTGGTAGCGCTATCGTACCGCAGTTCTTTGACGACGAGATCGCCGCTCCATTTGCCGCTCTCAAAGCGCGGGATGTAAACCTTGGAGCCGGCGAAGAACATCCCGGAATCGATTGCGGCCGTAGCGCCCGCGCCCGAGCGGGCGTAAATGTCGGCGATCGCCCGACTGAAAGACTCAAGAAGCGCCTCGGGGTCCTTTGCGCTCAGGAACACCCCGCGGCTGTTGTAGGCGGCATGCCAGAGATCGTCCAAGGCATCCTTGGTGTCCTCCATAGCATTGGGCGACTTGTTCGGCCAGCCGATCCAGCAGGAGGCGGTAGGGTCGGAGTCGCAGACGCTGGGCGTTTTGTTGAAAGGGTCGAGGTTGTTGTCCAATCCGAAGCCGATACCGTAGGTCACCATGTGCTGGTGCATGAGGGTGCCGGCCTGCGGGTCGGGGCCCATATCGTCCGTTGCGCTGTCACCGGGGGTTTTGGTGCCCTCGGTCTTTGGGTCCTTGCCCGCGAGATAGGGGACCTGGTTCGGCAGATCGGGACGCAGGTCTTTTTCGTAATAATACATGGCGATATCGCCGAGCGTTTTGCTCTGGTTGTCTGCGAAAGCGCCGCCGTCGAAGACGCTGTTATTGTCGCCATCGGCATTGCCGACATCGGTGCCACTGTAGCCGCTATTGTAATAACCGTCGGTCATCATGACGGTGAAGTTCTGCTGGCAGGCCCCACCCTTGTCGGCATTCAAGATGGGGCTTTTCGGATCTACCGTATCCGTATGGGTCGGCGAAAACCCGAAAAAGGAATTCGGCGCGTTACCTTGGTAGTACATACCTGCCCGATCAAGCGTGGTGCGTAGCGGCGTGCCAAACCTAGAATATATCCGGCTGAGGTTCCTGAGCAGGTTCTCTTTGTTCGCCTGGGCAGTCGCATTGACCGGGGTGCTGATGTCGTCCACGTCCCGGATCGGTGTGCCGACATTGTTGTTGTTGTGCAGGGTCGCAAGCCCCATGCGCACGCGACTGAATTTGATGAGCTCGCTTACCGCGCGCTTGGCGACGTACTCGCGTTTGCGGTAATAGCTGTACCAGTTGGCGAAATTCTTTTTCTGATCGTCGGAGAGGCTAGCGAACGAGACCCCGCCACTATTGTTTGCGGTGTTGCCGCACTCGCCAGGATCGTATTCGTTATCGCCATCGGCGTCCGTCCATGGCCAGTAGGCCATCACGCCGGGTGCCGCGAGGTTGGTCGTCATGCCTGCTGAGTAATAGGGGACGCTGCGGACCGTGAAGTTCGGCGCTGCATCAGTCCCGCCTTTGTACAACCAGGCATTTTTGTACTCCACTCCGGCATCGTCTTTCCCCCGCCACGGCGTGTATACGATGTTGGGATTGAAGGCAAGCCCATTGAAGCCGTGGCACATGAACAATCGTTCTTTGGGGTTGTCCGGCGTAAGGTCCAGATAATAGATATTTAGCGGGTCATAGGCGCTCGTGAGACCCGTACCGCCTCGGTATACGAAATCCCACCTCATGGATCCCGAGTCGTCGATCACGAACAAGATGTTCGGCTGAACGGCATTTTGCATCGACAACGGTGACTCCGATAGATCGAGTGGTGCGGACTTTACCGTAAGCGGAGCGAGCGTCGGCAGCAGGCCGAGCAGGCCGGCCAGGATGCAGCGCATAAAATGGCCTAAAGTTTCTTCCCCTGCAGGCGTCAGCGCAGCGATGTGTCTCGGCGTTGCCATCGTTGACCTCCTTGATACCGTTTCCTTCGAGATCGGGGCCGATCCATCGTATCGGTCGGATCCAAATTTTCGGTATCGAATCAATTTGTTCGGTTATACGTCGTCTGCAATATGCTCACTGCCGCGGCCGTACCACCGGTTGCGCGGGCAGTGACGCGGTAATTGACCAAGCGCTCGCCACTGCTCGTCCCGCATTTCAAACTCTTGCGGCAGGAGGTGCCGAGCTCCTCGACGATATAGCGCGGTTGGGAATTGACGTACCCAAGGGCCGTGCCAGGTGTCGTCCCATCCGGCATGTTCGGGAAAATCTGCAGGCCGCTCGTTCCATACCAATCCACCGTTTGCCAGGCCGGCGGATTGCCCGAGTAGTCCTGCGGATACAATCCGTTTGCGGCATTCGGAAGTGGTTGCGACTGTCGCGTGCCGAGCCACGATTCAACCTCGGCGAGCGCACTTTCTGCCGCCTGGAAAGAAAGATTCTTGTCCTTGATGTTGTGTGCCATCTTCTCTTCGAGCGAGGTGGTGCGAAGGGCGGTCACCCCCACGATGGTCAGCAGCAGCAGGAACACGAGCGATAGCGCGAGCACGTAACCACGCTCACGCGCTGGCCCAGGCCAAGCAGTGGCTGGCAGCATGGAAGACAGCTGCGGTTCCACAACGGGCGCAAGCGATGCGGCGTACATCGTTTCTGCCATCATGGCCCTACCTCGGTGGCTTGCGTTTCTGCACCGTGATCGTGAAAACCTGTCGCTGGCGACGATCATCGTTCGGGTCAAAGTCATCATCGCTGCTCACAGCGTCGTTCAGCACATCGTAGCGTTTCTTGTCCACATCAAGCCCTGTGGTCTCAGGCGAGCGGGCCAGGATCCCGAGCTGCACGACCGCTACATCAGTCCAGGTCGCTGTCCCGCCGGGGTCGTATCGATCGGCGGTCAGAAATTGGGCCGGGGAGCTCAGATTCGACGCCATGCCGGCGGCCAGCACACCGAAGCGCAGCTTCATGGTCTCGATGTCTTCGACCAGTTCTTCGGTGTTGCAGCAGGAACCGTCGGCGGCCAGCACCCGGCGCATGAGGGCTGGCGGGGCGGTCGCATCACGCCTGCCGATGAAATAGGCGCGGCTGTGGAATTCAAGAATCTCCGCGCCGTTGCGGTACGAGCCCTTGAGGAAGCTGGACTTGTTGTTGCACGCAACAGTGTGCGTGATCGTGACCTTACCGCCACTTTGTGAGACACTGCAGCCTACGAAGATATCCGCCTTTTGACAATCGGTGATGATGAGCGTCTGGCCGGGACGAAACTGGCTCTCGTAGGTGGGATGAATTTGTATATTCGCGTTGGTTGGGTCAGGATTACCGGTCAGGGTAGCCCCGTTGGGTTTTGCGTACTTGATGAGCAGGATGTCGCTAAACGGAACAAGCTCCACGCCGCCTAGGCTGCCAAAAAATTCGCTTGGCAGGCCTGGCGTCCAGTCCGCGAGATTGGTCGAGCCCGAGCCCGTATAGCGGTAGGCCCGTATGCCTGCGGTGTCGAAGGCGACCGCCGATGTGGCGTTGTCAATATTGTTCTCCACCTGGCCCGAGTCGAGGTGTGCGCAGCCGCTGTGTCCGGCTATGCGTATCTCGTAAGCGAGAGTGTCCAAGGCGTATCGGGCATTTTCTTGCAGTCGAGATACCCCTTCCTCCACGTTATAGGTCGTGCGACTGGTGATATAGATCTGCACGACCACCGCCAGGATCAAAAACGCGATGACCATGGCGACGAGCAGCTCGATGAGCGTCACGCCCCGCTGCTCGCGCGCACCTTGCTTCAAAGCGCCGCAGGCTCGATATGCCCCGGTGGCTAGGCTTTCGGACGGATGGCGAAGCGAGGATAGGACATTCATAGATGATCGGACCTTAAATCCGACGACAGGTCGAGACGACGGTTCAATTCCTGTTCCACCCAGACGATCGAGACGGCGTAGCGGGTATCCGTCGCGCTCGCGCTCACCGTGCACGTAAAGCTTGAAGGTGGGGTCACTGTCAGCGTCCCGCGACAGACCGCCCCACGGCCGTTCGGGAGTTGGCGTTGCAGAGCAGCGTGCCATCTTGCGAGGTCGAAAGTCGCAAAATCATTGGGGTCGGCACAGCTGGACGACAGGCAATCTGGTGGGCTGGCGGGTGCGGACGTAGAGTTCTCATACTGGCAGCCTACGACGCATTGCCTGCTGTTAGCGCGGATACGATCGAGGATGTCATAGGCCAGAAGCACTGCTTGAGTCTGCAGATAGGACTGATGGCTGAGGCGCACCCCTGTCATGATCAGTGCTGCCAGCCCGAGCAAACCAAAAGAGAGGATCACGAGCGTCACCATGACTTCGAGCATCGTAAAGCCGCGCCCGCGGACCGAAGTCAGGCGACCGATCGTCGCATTCATCTTCAGATCTCCTTCTGCCGAAAGACACTGATTCAGCTGCATTGGTTGCTCGTCTTCAGCGACCCCGAGCGGATCAGGCCACTCTCGAGCACCTCCACCTGTCTCCACGGAGGGTTGCCGCTCGGATCTCTGTCATCGCATATGGCGAAAAGAACAGGATTGCCCGTACCGGACATGGCGGTTCCCCGCGCATCGAAAGTGATTCTGCCGGCGGGGTCGTAATCGTAGATCCCTATCGTGACGTTCAGGGCTTTCAGCGTGTTCGTACCTGGCAACGAACCTTGCCGACGCAACACGGTCTCGTTGTTCTGGCGGCTGCCGTTGCCGTCAGAATCAGCAAAAATCAGCCATCCGTTGGACCAATCGGACGAACCGGAACAGAGGGGATTAGCGGTACCCACATTCGAGCAGGCGCAAACGGAGACGAAGCCCCCTCTTTTTATGGCTTCATTACGCGAAAAATTGAGATCGGACACTAGACCGTTGACGGACGCGGTCAACCTGTTGTTTTTAACAAAATTAATCAAGGGTGGCCCTGCCAGGGCAGAGAGGATGGCGATCAGGGAAAGAATGACCAACAGCTCAATGATCGTAAATCCGTGGCAAGAAGGCATTATTCTGACGAACGGTATTTTTTTTCCGACGAATGCATTCATAAACGGTAAAAAAATACCGACGAACGGTATTTTAAGACGGATAAAAGGATTAGGTTTATTTGCCGCCCCCGAAGCCATCATTAAACCTTGGACTGAATTAATCATCTAAGACTTTGTTAATAAAAAATTATTAGCCGCACACTTTTGTTACTCTTACCCCAAGTTTAAGCGATCGGCCCCCTCTTGCAACTGCCGTAAAACGGCATACCCCTTACGTACAAAAAGCAATTTGAAGATGGCCCGTCTTTTCTTCTTCCTCAGTCGTGACAACATGGGTTGAATCGCTATGTCAGTTGCCCTATCGCGAAACTATAAGCCCCACGGCTAACATAAACGTATAAAATTCAAAGGTTTTGGGTGGTATGGATGTTGATTTATAATTAATTCAAATGAGTTTAACTTTGAAAGAAGTTGATATAGTCGAACTGCTTCGGCGGCACGACATCAATCCGACTGCGCAACGGGCGCAAATTATCCAGGTGTTGTTGTCGCGCGCGACACACATGTCCGCCGAGGAGGTTTATAAGGCGGTCAACGTCGGTCACCGGCATGTTTCGAAGGCCACGGTGTACAACACGCTTGGCCTCTTGGCCGAGCGGGGGCTCGTCCGAGAGGTGATCGTGGATCCGGCAAAGGTCTTCTACGATCCCAATACCGCCCCTCATCATCATTTCTTCGATGTCGGCACTGGCGAGCTCCATGACATTGACGCGAGCCAGGTTCAGATCCTGGGTCTTCCGCCCATCCCCGAAGGCGCTGTGCTTGAGGGGGTGGATGTTATCGTGCGCTACCGCAAAAGCCGCTAGCGTTCAGTCTCCACCGGCCGGCTGCGGCGGCTAGTCTAGACAGGGCAGGATGCTTATACTGCGGCGCTCCAGCCTGTGGCCTCGGGATTCCGTCCTGTGGATGTGTGTCCTGGCCCCTTTTTTATACTGCGCCGGCGTAGCTCAGCTGGTAGAGCAACTGATTCGTAATCAGTAGGTCGGAGGTTCGAGTCCTCTCGCCGGCACCATTCGATCGTGCACGCACCTTGACAGAACAGCCCGCCCTACGCGTAGACATCTCCTCTGGCCTGGTAGAAGGGGTGTGTTTTGTGCCGTCTCCGAACTGTGACGAGCGTCCCGCGGGCTGTGTGCCGGAGGTCCTGGTAATCCACGCCATCAGTCTGCCACCCGGGGAATTCGGCGGTCCGGCCATCGAGCAGTTTTTCTGCAACAGGCTCGATTTCACAGCCCACCCCTATTATCGGCAGCTTCGGGAGGTGCGGGTCTCAGCCCATCTGCTAATCCGCCGCTGGGGGGCGATCATCCAATTCGTGCCGTTCACGCGCCGTGCCTGGCATGCTGGCCGGTCGTTCTGCGAGGGACGCACCCGGGTCAACGACTTCTCGATCGGCATCGAGCTCGAAGGCACGGACGACACCCCCTACGAGGAGGCGCAGTACGAATCGCTCGTAGGGCTAACGCGCGCCATTATGCGCGCCTATCCGGCCATCACGGCAGCGCGTATCTACGGGCACGCCGACATCGCACCTGGACGCAAGACCGATCCAGGTACGCATTTCGACTGGCCGCGGTACTTGCAGCAGTGCGTCTGACGGCGCTTGTGGCGGTATTGTAGAATGTAGAAGGTGCCTTCCTTTTTTTACACGGAGGAGGGTGAAGCAGGGAGGAAGGCCAAGAGGGGTGCGTCACCCGCACACGTGGTCGCATCCTTGCTCGTGCTTGTTGGAAATGACATTTATCCCGACTTCGTACTGAATCGCCATGACTGAGCTGCTTCTGGCCATCCTGCTTGCCGTGGCCCTCGATCGCCTCGTACCGGACCGCTACGGTATCAAACCATTCGTCTGGTACCGTGACTGGGCGGAGTCCGTCGAGGAGCGTTTCAACGGAGGCAAGCGCGTCCATGGCGTGGGCGCCGTGCTCGTTGCGCTCGTGCCGATCGTCCTCGGCGTATGGCTGATGCGCGCGGTGCTGGACGAGCTGGGTTGGGCGCTGCGTTTCGCCTACGACGTCCTGGTTTTATATCTTTGCCTGGATATCTATCGTCTCGGCAAGAGCGCGAACGCTGTATCGGACGCGCTCGAGGCAGGCGATTTCAACGAGGCGAACGAACAGTACCGCGGACTGACCGGCGAGGACGCGCCCGAAAAGAACGAGGCAACGATCGCCCGTCTGACGGTGGAGGCCGTGCTCAAGCAGGGCGATTCCCTCATCGTTTCGCCGATCTTCTGGTTTTTGCTGCTCGGTCCGGCTGGCAGCGTGCTGCAGCGACTGTCCTGCATACTCGACATGCTCTGGGGCCATCGTTACGACCGCTTCGCCGAGTTCGGCTGGGCGGCGGCGCGCCTCGATGACCTGTTGGACTGGATCCCTGCACGGATCACCGCGCTCAGCTACGCGCTGATGGGCAGCTTCGAGGATGCATTGCATTGCTGGCGGCGGATGGCCTTTTGGTCGGACATCAACAGCGGACCGTTGCTGGCCTGCGGTTTCGGCGCGCTGCATATGCAATATTGCGAGATGCCGGGCGAGACGGCGGATTACGATGAGCACGCCATGGAGCTCGCCGTCGTTCCCGATGCCGGTCATGTCAGGCGCGTGGTCGCGCTGGTGTGGCGGGTACTGCTTCTGTGGCTGGTCATCGGCATCCTGATGGCCGGCGCGCACCTGGCAGGATTTTTCTCTAGTTGATTCGCTTCCGTGAAGGAGTTGATTCTCGGCGGAGCGCGCGCGGGCAAGAGCGGCCTGGCGGAGCGGCGCGCCCGGGAGAGCGGTCTTGACGTGATCTGTGTTGCGACCGCGCAGGCGGGTGACGAAGAGATGGCCGCCCGTATCCGGGCGCACCAATTACGCAGGCCGGCATCCTGGAAGGTTGTGGAAGAGCCGCTTGCGCTCGCGCGCGCGCTCAGGCAATATGCTGCCCCTGAGCGCTGTCTGATCGTCGACTGTCTCACGCTGTGGCTATCGAACCTCCTGCATGCCAACGACTCCCAGGCCTTTTCGCGCGAACGCGCAGCACTGCTACAGGTGCTCCCTACGTTGCCAGGATACCTGATCCTGATCGGTAACGAGGTCGGCATGGGCGTGATGCCGATGGGGGTACTCACGCGCCGCTTTTGTGACGAAGCCGGCCGGTTGCACCAGGAACTCGCTGCGCGCTGCGACCGCGTGACACTTTTGGTCGCAGGGCTGCCGTGGGTGTTGAAGGGTGCGGCACCATGAGCCAGTTTCTTTATGAATCCGCGGACAGGATTTGCTTGCCGGACTTCGCCTGGCTGTGGACGCGTGCCGCTATACCGAGCGATGATCACCGCCGTGCCGCACTAGCGCGGCAGGCACAGCTCACCAAGCCGGCCGGCGCGCTCGGCGAACTCGAGCGGCTTGCCGTGCGATTGGCCGCATTGCAGGGCACGACGCGCCCGAAGGTCGAGCGCGTGCGTATCGCGGTGTTCGCCGCCGATCACGGTGTTGCCGAGGAGGGGGTGTCTGCGTTTCCGCAGTCGGTGACCGTCGAGATGGTGCGCAACTTCGCACGCGGCGGGGCGGCGGTAAGCGTGCTCGCGCGCACGCTCGGCGCCTCGCTTGAAGTGATCAACGTGGGCACGGCCGCAGATCCTGGCCCGCTGCCTGGCGTGCTCGACCGGCGTATCGCACCAGGCACCGCCAATTTCCGCCGCACACCAGCCATGACCGCGGAACAACTGGCCGCTGCGCTGCAGGCAGGCGCGGAGGCGGCCGAGCGCGCAAAGCAGGACGACGTGCAGCTTTTCATCGGCGGTGAGATGGGCATTGCCAATACCACATCGGCGGCGGCGGTGGCCTGCGCCTTGCTGGATTTGCCCGCTGCGGCCCTGGCGGGCCCCGGTACCGGACTCGATGCCGCGGGGGTGAAGCGCAAGGCGGCCGTCATTGATGATGCATTGGCTTTGCACAGTACGGCACGCAGCGACCCGCTCGAGGCCTTGCGCTGCCTTGGAGGTTTCGAGATCGTTGCGCTTGCGGGCGCCTACGTGCGCGGTGCGCAGCTCGGTGTCCCAGTTTTAATAGATGGTTTCATCGCCAGTGTCGCAGCGCTCTGCGCTCTGCGGCTGCGGCCGGATGCCGAACCGTGGTTTTTCTACGGCCATGACTCCGCCGAACCGGGGCATCAGCAACTGATTGCGGCACTCGGCGCGCGCCCGTTGCTGCACTTAGGAATGCGCTTGGGCGAGGGCAGCGGCGCGGCCGCCGCCGTGCCACTGATTCGGCTGGCCTGCGCGCTGCACAACGAGATGGCGACCTTTGTCGAGGCCGGTGTTTCAAAGAAAAATCCATAATCAATCGGCAATAGAATACGAATATGTTTTTGAACCACCAGCGCGCCGGGCTCGCTGCCAAGAAGGGGAGATTTTGAAATTCCAGGAACCCCGGTGTGCCTGGCATCCGGCTGGCGGATTCTCATATGGAAACCATCACGACCACCATCGACCTGCTGCGTCACGGCGAGCCGGTGGGCGGGCGCAAGTACCGCGGCCAGCTCGACGATCCCTTGAGCGAGAAGGGCTGGGAGCAGATGCGCGCGGCGGTGGGCGATCACCGGCCCTGGGACGCGATCGTGACCTCGCCGCTCTCCCGTTGCCAGGCGTTCGCAACGGAGCTGGCATCGCGCACAGGCCTGCCGATCGCCATCGAGCCTCGCATCCAAGAACTCGGCTTCGGCGAATGGGAAGGCCGTACCGCCGAAGAACTGCTCGCGCAAGATTCGCAGAGGCTTGTGCGTTTCTGGCAGGATCCGCTTGCCCATTCACCGCCAGGTGCCGAACCGCTGGCAGCATTCCGCGAGCGCGTACTCGCGGCCTGGGAAGACTGGTTGGGCGAACGCGCCGGCAGCCATTTGCTTGTCGTTACCCACGCAGGTGTGATCCGCCTGCTCGTGAGCCATGCGCTCGACATGCCGCTCGAACGGCTGTTCCGCATCGAAGTGCCGAACGCAGGTCTCACCCGCCTGCGCGTCGAGCGCAACGGCGCCGGTGTGCTGCCTCGGCTCGTCTTCCACGCCGGACGGCTTTGAAAACTCAACGCAGAGACATAGAGACGCAAAGCTGGGTCAGCAGGGCGCAAGGTCTGGGGAATAGATGATCGTACCAACTCTGTGCGCCGCATCGCTTACTTCTCATACCTCGTGCGCTAGCACCGTGTGTCTTGCGCTGGAGGTGCATAAATAAAATTATGCGCGCCTTCTGGCTCGCGCTTGGGTTCCTCACGCGCCTGCCCGTGATGCGTGTCGAGGTGGACGAGACGACCGCCGGGCGCGCGGTGCTTTACTATCCGCTTGTCGGTTTGGTGCTTGGTGCGCTACTGGCTGCGCTCGGCTGGATGCTCACCAAACAGGACGAGCGGCTTGCCGCCGCGCTCGTGCTTGTCGCCTGGGTGTGGCTGAGCGGCGCGTTGCACCTCGACGGGCTCGCGGACAGCGCTGACGCCTGGCTCGGCGGCCACGGCGAGCGTGATCGCATGCTTGCGATCATGAAGGATCCGGCCTGTGGCCCGGCCGCCGTCGTGGTGGTCACTACGGTGCTGATCGCCAAGTTCGCCGCGCTCGATGTGCTGATCGAGGCGAGGGACTGGCTTGCACTGCTGCTCGTGCCGATGCTCTCGCGTGCGGGCGTGGTGCTGCTTTTTTTGACCACGCCCTATGTGCGCCCGCAGGGGATCGGCGAGGCCCAGGCTCGCCATTTGCCGCGCCGCACGGCAGCGGTTGTGATCGTGGTCGCAGTGTCTCTTTTGCCGGTATGGATGGGCGGTCGCGGTCTTGCCGCGCTTTTGGCCGCGGCGGGTGGGTTCTGGTGGCTGCGCCGCCTGCTGCTCAAACGTCTGGGTGGGACAACGGGAGATACGGCTGGCGCGATGATAGAGCTGATCGAACTGATTGCGCTAGCCGCCGTGGCACTAATCTCGTGACTCGTATACGCGAACGAATCACGAATCATGCATCCGAAGCTGGCGTGTGCGCAGCTGCCGACTAGCTCATCTCAAGCAATTCGAGCAGGCGTGCCGTATCGAGGTATTGCTCGACAGCGTTAGCCAGCCGCTCGATGCCGGCCTCTCGCAGCGCGAAGTAATCCGGGCTTTGGGGCGTGCTCAACCCGGCCCAGGCGAGCAAGGCGTCGCAGGCCTCACGCCGGTCGAACAATCCGTGGAGGTATGTCCCGAGGATCTGTCCGTCTTCGGACAGCGCACCGTCGCTGCCCTGCGTCAGCCGTACGGCCGCTCGGCCGAGGGCCGGGCCGTCGCTCCTGCCCATGTGGATCTCGTAGCCCTCGACCTCGGCATCGCCGAGCACGAGCCGTCCGCTGATGCGCGCCAGACGCTTGGTTTTGTCCATGGTGGTTTCCATCTCGAGCAGTCCAAGCCCTGTGCTTGTGCCTGGCTCGCCTTCCACGCCGTGCGGGTCGTGGATCGCGTGCCCGAGCATTTGAAAACCTCCGCATATCCCGATGAGTTTTCCGCCGTAGCGCAGATGCTTTCGGATTGCCGCCTCCCAGCCCTGCGCGCGCAGCCAAGCGAGGTCGGCGCGCGTATTCTTGGTGCCGGGCAGAATCACCAGGTCGGCGCCAAGAATCGTCTCGCCAGGGCCGATGAAGCGCAGATCCACCTGCGGGTGTAGGCGCAGCGGATCGAAATCGGTGTGATTGCTGATGCGAGGCAGCGCCGGGATGATGATTCTTACCTTCTCTGACTCTGGCAGAGAAGTAACGGAGAGGGCGCGCGGCAGCGCGTCCTCGGCCTCGAGATGTAGACCGTGGAGATAAGGCATCACGCCGAACACCGGCTTGCCGGTCTCGCGCGTGAGCCATTGCAGACCCGCTTGCAGTAAAGACAAATCGCCACGGAAACGGTTGATGACGAGCCCCCGCACCCGCGCACGTTCGGAATCGGAAAGTAGTGCGAGCGTGCCGTAGAGTTGCGCGAAAACCCCGCCGCGGTCAATGTCGGCAACCAGGATCACCGGGCAATCCACGACCTCGGCAAAGCCCATGTTAGCAATGTCGCTGTCGCGCAGGTTGATTTCTACCGGCGAGCCCGCACCCTCGACGACGATCGCCTCGTAGCGCGCGCTCAGCCGTGTGTACGATTCCAGGACCGCGCGACGGGCAATGGCTTTATAGTCGTGGTAGGCGCGCGCGTCGAGCTGCGCGACGGCCCGCCCCTGGATGATCACCTGGGCGCCGGTGTCGGTGCTCGGTTTGAGCAGTACCGGGTTCATGTCCGTGTGCGGCTCGAGCCCGCAGGCCTGGGCCTGTACCGCCTGGGCGCGGCCGATCTCGCCGCCGTCCACGGTCACAGCGCTGTTGAGCGCCATGTTCTGCGGCTTGAACGGTGCCACGCGCACGCCGCGCCGCGCGAGCCAACGACACAGACCCGTCACCAGCGCGCTCTTGCCCGCGTCGGAGGTGGTGCCCTGAATCATGAGCGTGGCGGCCATGCTGCGCAGTCTTACAAGAGTGATAGCACGTGTCTATGCCGTTATACTTGGCGCACTATGCTCGCAGCCGCGGTAGTGAGCATGACGGCGGCGGCGCTCGACGGCTTTTTCGGCAAGCCGCACCGCTTGCATCCCCTGGTGGGCTTCGGCCGGCTGGCGATTTGCGTCGAGCGCCGGCTGTACGGGCCGCATGGACTTTCGTCGCGGCGACGACGCTGGTATGGGCTGGCCGCCGTCGCCTTGCTAACGCTGCCGCCGGCGGTGCTCGCCGCGCTCGTTCCGGCCGGTTGGCCTGCTTTGCTGTTCGATGTCGTGGTGCTTTACCTCGCCCTCGGGGCAAGCAGTCTCGCCGCTCATGCGCACGCCGTGCAAGCCGCACTCTCACGCGCTGATCTTCAAACCGCGCGTACGGCCGTTGCACGCCTAGTAAGCCGCGACACCGGTGATCTTGACGAGACCGATGTGGCGCGTGCGGCAGTGGAATCGGTGCTCGAGAACGGCAACGACGCCATTTTCGGCGCGTTATTCTGGTATCTGCTGGCCGGTGCGCCGGGAGTCGTACTGTACCGGCTGGTCAATACGCTCGATGCCATGTGGGGCTACCGCAATGAACGCTATCGTGACTTCGGTTGGGCGGCGGCGCGTCTAGACGATTTGCTCAATTATCTTCCGGCGCGCCTGACGGCGCTGACCTACGCGTTGCTGGGCGACGGCCGCGCGGCCTGGCGGGCCTGGCGCACGCAGGCGCGTGCCTGGAAAAGCCCCAATGCCGGCCCGGTGATGGCGGCCGGCGCCGGCACCCTGGGCCTTGCGCTCGGCGGGCCGGCGAGTTACCACGGAACGGTCGAGCTGCGCCCACTGCTCGGGGCGGGCCGCGCGCCGTCTGCCGCCGATATAGGGCGCGCCGTGCAGCTCGTTCGGCTCGGTCTCGGTTTGTGGCTGCTCGTGATCTCGTTTCTGGCGGTCTTGCATGGGTTGCTCTGAGCACGGCGGCGCCGTGCGACGAGCCGCGGCGCGCTACGGCATTCCCCTCGAGTCCTGGCTCGATCTTTCGACCGGCATCAGCCCGTGGCCGTACCCCGTGCCGCCGGTGCCCGCCGAGGCCTGGCAGCGACTGCCGGAGGAAGACGAGAAACTGCTCGCCGCGGCCCGCGATTACTATGGCGGCGCCGCGCTTTTGCTTGTGGCTGGCACCCAGGCGGCGATTCAGGTATTGCCGCATCTACGCCCGCCGTGTCGTGTGGGGATTTTGCATCCGACCTATTTTGAACATGCGCGCGCCTGGCGCCGGGCCGGTCACGGCGTGCTCGAAGATGGCGCTGCGCGGCTCGCGGCTGTGCTAGACGCGCTTGATGTGCTGGTACTCATCAATCCCAACAATCCGACCGGCGAACGCTTTTGCGTGAAAACGCTGCTCGGCTGGCATGAACGCCTCGCCGTACGCGGCGGCTGGCTGGTGGTGGATGAGGCCTTCATGGATGCGACGCCGGATGAGAGTCTTGCGCCGCACGCTGCGCGCGAGGGGCTGATCGTGTTGCGTTCGCTCGGCAAGTTCTTCGGACTGGCTGGGACGCGCGTGGGCTTCGTGTTCGCCGCACCGGCGTTGCTCGCTCAACTCGCCGATGTGCTCGGGCCCTGGACGGTAAGCGGACCGGCGCAGCACGCGGCGCGGGCGGCACTTGCCGATCGGGTCTGGCAGGCGGAAATGCGCGCGCGTCTCCGCGAGGCCTCGGCGCGACTCGGCGGGTTACTCGCCGCACACGGGCTCGCACCGCACGGCGGTACGGCGCTGTTCCAGTGGACGCGCACGCCGGCGGCGGTGTCGTTGCACGAAGCGCTCGCGCGCTATGGGATACTTACGCGCGTCTTTCGCGAACCGCTCTCGCTACGCTTCGGTCTGCTTGGCGATGGACAGGCCTGGGATCGGCTAGGCAAAGCACTTAAAAAAGCTGCAACATGCTAGCGCCTCTGCTCAGGCAAAGATCTAAGACATCCCCATGAAGCGAAGGAGGCAGAAAGGGAGGATCACACAGCGTTTCGCCTTGGGCATTCTCCCGCGGTACACCGACATCGTATGTGCTTGTTCGGCGGCGCGAATGGACGTTAAGTCCAGTCGTGTATACCACACCTTACCCCCGCATGCGGAGGGGAAGCGATTTCAGGTTTTCCTTGCAAGCGTGCGCGTCGTGGCGTTGCGGCCAGGCCTGTCCGTCGGCCAGGCAGAACGGAGTCCGGGGGCGTAGGTCTGCGGCGCACGTACACACACCCGGGCTGGCAGTTCACGAGTCGAAGCCGCGTGCGATCGAGCTCGCGCCGCGCTACCTTGAACGTCTGGGGCCGTTTACAGGAACGAACGTGACCGCGCGCGCTTCGGCGACTGGTCGCCGGGCCCCGCGTGTTCTAGCAGATCTGGCACCCGTGGCGCATGCCGATCGACGGCGGTATACCTGATCAGCAAGAAGAGGAGATCGCGCTTTGCAGCGGGCACAATGAGTTGGCGAGCCTTTCACTGCTTGCGCCACGGATCAATGTCGAGATCGTGCTGTCCGCCGATGCCGAGCTGATTGTCACCAACGCTATGGACGTAGCGTGCCTGCAATCGCTCGATGACTGGCGCGAATTTCCTCGGCTCGCCGATGTGCGCGACAAGCATCCCTTTTTCGTACCCCCTAAATTTCGTTCGGCGGCACGGCACGCGCCTGCTTGCAACGGGGCGTAGCAGCTATTTAAAACGCTGGACCGGGTAGGTAACCTGATTCCTCACCCTTACACCTCACCCCTTGCGGTTTCCTGTTGTTTTCCCCGGCTCCCAAAGTGCGTCTGGCACACCGAATCGCCGGTTGAGCACACGCGCGATCACGAACAGGAGATCGGAGAGGCGGTTCAAGTATTTCACGGCGACTGTGGAGAGCGGTTCGGATCTGTTAAGAGTAATGACGCGCCGCTCGGCGCGCCGGCAGACGGTGCGCGCGAGATGACAGATTGCGGCCGCGCGGCTGCCGCCGGGAAGGCAGAACTCCTTGAGCGGGGCGAGCTCGGCGTTGAGATCATCGAGAATGTTCTCGAGCTCGCGCACCCGTGTCTCTGTCAGCATCTGCCGCCCGGGCACGCACAGCTCGCCGCCGAGCTCAAAGAGATCGTGCTGGATGTCGGTGAGCACGGGACGCAGGTCGTCAGGCAGTGGCTCGGCAAGTAGTACGCCAAGTACGCTGTTGAGTTCATCGAGCGCACCATAGGCCTCGACGCGTGGGTGGTCCTTTGGCACGCGCGTACCATCCCCGAGGCCCGTGGTACCCTGATCGCCGGTACGCGTGTAAATCTTCGATAAGCGGTGTCCCATATGGTCTCTGCAATTCACGAACCGTCGCGCAGCCGATACACCACGACGATCTGCATGTCGAGCGTCCGGCCGTTCAGCCATTCGGCGGCTTCCTCCAACCGTCCGATCTTGGCAAGTGAGTGTAGCGCCGAGGCGTCCAGCACCGCAAAGCCCGAGCCGCGCGCAACGCGCAGTCCGTCGAGCCGCCCGTCGGCGAGCACGCGAAGCAGAAGCTGTACCTCGCCTTCCCAGCCGCGCAGGCGTGCCACATGGGGATATTCGAAATAGCGGTCCAGCAGGGCGCGCAGCCGGCTCTGGATGCGGGCACGTGCTCGTTCGCCGCGCTCGGCATCGGCGTCGGACGTCATGTCCGCGCTCTGCGTAGGCTGTGGCGGCCGTAACGGGCGCTCGTTATAGGCAGGAGCAGGCGACATGGCGGCGCTGCCCGCAGGGGGAGCGGTTACACCGGCACCGCCGCCAGCGGGATTGAGTGACCGCCGTGACGAGCGCCGCATGCGCGCAGGGGGCGAATGATCATGCGGTACCATGAGGCTCACCGACAACACGCTCAGGTGTTGTCCACCGAACCAGTCTGCTGGCGCGCTGGCGGCGAGCAGGACGGCGCCGTGTAGCACGGCCGAGGCAAGCACGAAAAGGCCCAAACGTAACGTCATTTTTGCACGTTGCTCCAGTTCCGGATGATCTCGTGCAGTTGCCGCACGCCATCGGTCAGTGCCGCCGGGCCCGGCTGAAGGATATCGCAGGATTTGATTTCATAAAGATGAGCATTGCGTACCGCAAGGATGGCCTCCCAGCCCGGCCGTGCACGCACGCGTTCGGGCCGAAACTTTTTACCGCACCACGAGCCGACGATGATGTCCGGAGCGCGGTGGATGACTTCGGTCGGATCGGCGATGATCCGCTGCTTGGCGGAGCGCGCGCTTGCCAGTTCCGAAAAGCAATCCTCGCCGCCAGCGATGCGAATAAGTTCCGACACCCAGCCGATGCCGCAGACGAGCGGCTCGTCCCATTCCTCGAAGTACACGCGCGGACGGCGCGAAAGGCGTGCGGCCGAGCGCTCGATGGCCGTGAGACCCGCGCGTAGTTCGGCGATCAGCGCCGATGTTCTCGCCGTCGCGTCGACCATCGCCCCGAGCACCCGGATCATATCGAAGATGCCCGCCACCGTGCGCTGGTTGAACATGTGTACTGCCACGCCGGCACGGACGAGCTGCGCGGCGATGTCGGCCTGCAGGTCGGAAAAGCCGAGCACCAGATCCGGTTCGAGCGCGAGAATCTTGTCGAGCTTGGCATTGGTGAACGCAGATACCTTGGGCTTCTCCTTGCGCGCCTGTGGTGGGCGCACGGTGAAGCCGCAGATGCCGACGATCCGGTCCTGCTCGCCGAGCAGGTACAACGTCTCGGTGGTTTCCGCGGTAAGACAGACGATGCGCTGCGGGTAACGGCTCATGGTGTGAACAGCCAAGCGGCTGCCTTCGGGTTCGATGGGAAGTAGAAATGGACATATGACGCAGTGAGCCGTCCGCGACGATAGACCGCTTCGGCGGTTTTACCGCCGTTCGGACAGACGCCACGCGCGATCGGTACAAGTGGCGTCTTAAGTCGCGAGTAATGAAACGTATGGCCGCGCAGTGCGCCTTCGGGAAGGCGAACGTCTTGCAGCGCAAGTGCCGCCGGCTGCGATTGCATGACGGCGTGGCCAGACAGCAGCCCTACCATCTCGCCGCTTCGGCCCTGCGCGTCGGTGAGTGACTCGAGTAGATACAGCATCCCCCCACACTCGGCGAGAATGGGTTTGCCTGCGGCATGGTGCGCGCGGATGGCTTTTTTCATGTCTCGATTGGCCGCGAGCCGCTCGAGGTGCAGCTCCGGGTAGCCGCCGGGCAGGTAAAGCGCGTCCGCTTCGGGTAGCATGCTGTCGGCGAGCGGCGAGAAGAACATCGTCTCGGCGCCCGAGGCGCGCAGCCAATCGACATTGGCGCGGTAGAGAAATGCAAACGCCGCATCATGCGCTATGGCTACACGCACGCCCTGCAACAGGGGCGTATGGTTCGCTGCCACGGGTGGTGGTGCGAATGCCGTCGGCATCGGCAACGCATCGTTCATCGCCTTTAGCGCGCCAGCGGCTCGGGCAATGCGTGCGTCGAGATCAACGATCTCGGCTGCCTGCCTCAGACCGAGATGTCGTGAGGGCAGAAAGAGATCGGCATCGCATGCCAACCAGCCGAAAGACCGCAGCTCCTGCGGCAGGCTCTCGGCAAGCATTTGGAAATGACGCACGCCGCTGATGCGGTTGGCGAACACCCCCGCGAAGGACAATCCGGCCCGGTAGGTGGCCAAACCGTGGGCAATGGCACCGAAGGTCTGGGCCATGGCGAAGCCGTCAATCACTGCGAGCACCGGGATGCCGAACCGTGTTGCAAGATCGGCGCTGGAAGGGTCGCCATCGAACAGGCCCATCATGCCTTCGATCAAGATCAAGTCGGCCTCACCCGCCGCTTCGTATAAAAGTTGTCGGCAGTAATTCTCTCCGCCCATCCACAGATCGAGCTGATACACCGGGCTGCCCGAGGCCCGTTCGAGGATCATCGGGTCGAGAAAATCCGGCCCGGTCTTGAACACGCGCACGCGGCGGCCACGCTCACGGTGAAAACGCGCCAGTGCGGCCGTGACCGTGGTCTTGCCTTGGCCGGTGGCCGAAGCGGCGATGAACAGCGCGGGGCAGCGGCGGGACTCGCTCACCAATCCACCCCCGCTTGTGCACGAATACCGGCGCAAAAGGCGTATTTGATGTCGCGAAGCTCAGTCACGGTATCGGCGCCTCGATGAGCGAGGCGGGCGCGGCGCCGCCGGTGACAACGACGTGCTGCATCGATGGCCGATCCGCCAGGTCCCTCAGCACGGGGTCGATATTCAACCAGCCGTATTGGAGCGGATGGGTGAGCTCGCCGAGCACCACCAGCTTTAGGGAGGGATCGCGCAGCAGCTCCCGCGCCACGGCCCAGCGGCGTTGCGCAATCGCGGTGTCGCGCGCGAGATTTTGTGTTTCCCAAGTGAAGCCCTCGCCGAGCACGTGCCAGCGCAGTTGGGGTGGGCACAAAAGAAGCCTTCTTCACCCGTATCACGGCGCCCTTTGATGCACTGCGCCACGCCGACTCGCATGCCATGCCTGAGTGCCCACGCCGCCATGCCGAAGACCGAGCTGCTCTTGCCCTTGCCGTTGCCGGTGAGCACCAGCAGCACGCCCTGGTCGCGATCGGCGCGTTCGATAGCAACATCGATTACGGCCTTCTTGTGCTGCATGCGCGTCTGGCGCGCGTTGTTCCCGATCGGTTGCGTTCATCGTCATCGCGCGGCGGTCACCTTGCGCATCAGCCGCTCCTGGCATCCTGCCTACCGCGACACTTGCATGTTCCTGTGTGTTGTATTGACACCGCGGGCCAGTGCGAACAATGCATGCACCACGGCGACGATGCCGAGGTAGAAGGCCAGCGATTGCAGATACCTCGGGAAATACATCAGCGAACGCCTAGCGAACTCGGTGAAGGTGGGTTCGGCGAAGCGGCCGGAGAAGAAGTAGAAGCCACCGCTAGAGAACAGCTCGCAGACTGCGGCACCGGCAAAGGCGGCAGCGGTGAGCGGCAGCAGCGTGCGCCAGGCGAAGCGATGCCGTCCTGCATACCAGCGCCCGGCGAACCAAAGGGCCGCGTAGGCCGGCCACAAGAAGAAGTAGGCGCGAGTCAGACAAAAGGCCTCATCGCCACGCACGATCTCCGCGAGGCTCGCGCCACTGAGCAGGTGAGGAGTGAAATCCAGCCCCCAGACAAAGGCCAGCATGGCCGGCAGAACCCACGCCGGCCTCAGGTAGACGCCGGCGAGGAAGAACACCGCCCACGAGGCATCGGGCAGGCTGTGCAGCGTGGCGAAGTGCTGGCCGCGCGTGAGCGTGAGCGCTGCGGCGAGCGCGAGACCGACGACGATCTGGTTGCGGTTGGACAGGGTCAACATGGTGGCTTTCTCCTTGGGGTTGGACGGCTCAGGGTTGGTAACGTAGCGTCACGAAGTAACTGCGTCTCGGCTGGTTGTAGAACGAGGCGGTTTCGTACCGTTTATCGAACAGATTCTCAATGCGCGCCTGCAACCGCCAGGCTTTGGCGAGTGCGTACTCGCTGCGCAGATTCAGGATCGCATAGCCGCCCATCGCGCGGGTGTTTGCGAGATCGTCGTAGCGGCGACCTTCGGCCAATAGGGTAGCGCCGAGGTAGACCTTGCCAAGTGTGCGGTCTAGGTCCAGCCGCAGCGCCTGGCGCGCGCGCCGCGGCAGTACCTTGCCGTAGTTGGTGCCAGAGGAGCGATTCTCGGGATCGAGCCAGGTGATGTTCGTGCGGATGTCCCAGTTGGCTCGGTGCGCAGCGAAGACAGCCTCGAGCCCGCGCAGGCGCGCCTCGTCGATGTTGGCCGGAGCGCCGATCGAGGCGTCGTAGGCGATGAGGTCGTTGACGTCGGTCTGGTAGGCGGCAGCCGACCAGCCGCCCCAGGCTAGCCGGCCGCGCAGGCCGACTTCGTAGCTTCGGGATTCCTCAGGCTGGAGGGCCGGATTGCCGAAACCGGGGAAGTAAAGCTCGTTGAAAGTCGGCGCCTTGAAGGCAGTGCCGTAGGAGGCGGTCAGCCGCAGGCCTTTTCCTAGGTTGTAACCCCAGGCGAGACCGCCTGTGGTGCGTCCACCATACTGCTCGTTGTCATCGCGGCGCAGACTTGCCTGAATGTCTTGTTCTGTGAAGCCTGCTTGGTATTGAGCAAAAAGCCCCTTGTTAACGCGCGAGGTAATCGCATAGGCGGTGGTGCTAGCGACACGCTCGTCGTGGTAGTCAAGCCCGAGGGTGAAAAGCTTCTGCGCGCCGAGCGAGAAGTCATTTTGGAACGAAATGATGTCGCGCTCGGTGTTGAACCGGGAGAGAAAAACGCCGTCCTTGAGATTGTCGGAATCATCGCGACTGCGACCGATGAGCACGGTGGCACGCCAGGCGTCCCGTGGCGAAAAGCCCAGTTGTGCGCCGACGATCTGCTGCACGGTCTTCGACTCGTTGACGAAGCTACCGTCGAATTCGGTCTTGCCTTCGGCGCGCAGGGTATTGACAGTCAGTTCGGTGCCGTTGTCGAAGCGGTAGCCCGCGCGCAGGGCACCGGAAGTGTCGCGATAGCCGTCGTTATCAAGCTCGGTCGTAAAGCAGCCGCCTACAAGCGGCTCGCCGCGGCAGGCATTGAACCCATCGGTATCGAAGTGGCTCGCGGCAGCGTTGAACCAGCCGCGTTCGCCTCCGCCTGAGACGCCGGCCGCAGTGGTGTAAGTCTGGTAGCTTCCGCCGCCGAGGCTGAGATAGGGTTTGACTGGACCACCGCCTTTGCGCGTGAAAATCTGAATCACGCCGCCGATCGCCTCCGAGCCATAGAGACTCGAGCGCGGCCCGCGCACGATCTCGATGCGCTCGATCTGCTCGACGGGGATGTGCTCAAAGGCGGTTGTGCCAGCCGTTGCCGAGCCCACCTTGATGCCGTCGATCAGCACCAGCACGTGATCGGACTCGGTGCCGCGCAGGAACACAGAGGTCGCTTTCCCAGGGCCGCCGCTGTTGGAAACGGAAAGTCCGGATACGCCGCGCAGAAGATCTTGAACCGACTGCGCTTGTTGGCGTTCGATGTCATCGCGCGTGATGACAGTGACCGAGGCCAAAGTCTCGTCCGCCGTGCGGGCGGTTCGGGTGGCCGTAACGATGACGGTCTGCGTGTCAGGTTCCTGGGCGAAAAGCCAAAGGGGTAGACAGGCCGCCAGCGCGGCCGGAATGACGAGGCTGCGATGCATAGTGTTTTCTCCGCATGTTGCGCACACCCGCGCAAGCAGGGGTTGACGAATGGCGTGCGGAGGGAACCCCGGGAGAGGTGGAAATGGTGCTTGCGCCCGGGCCGCCCGCCGCGACACCGCCAGGGTCGCTCCAGGCCGGTCTCCGGGCTCGCGAGCGGGAGGGCTTCCCGGGATCTGCGCCTTCCCGTGCCGCCTCAGGCACAGTGGCGTGTGGCAGATCCTTGACTCGCTTACCGTTGCGGGGGCAGCGCCGGATTTTCACCGGCTTCCCGTACACCTGTAGCGATGAGCTTCAAGCTCGCGGGTGATATTAGGGAGATGTTTGCGGGTGTGTCAACGGCAGGGATGAGGCGAAAGGCGCAAGATGTGTGTGGCGATTCAGACTCGGTTTGTCTTTTGACTCCCCATGTCTTGCTCCTCAACTAAAAAACAAAAGCCGGCTCGCAGGCCGGCTGAAAAATCATGGAAGGGATCGTTTTGTTTTTACTTTTTGTCCGCCGAAGCGGCCGGTGCCGTTTGGTCGGCTGGCGCCGGGGCAGGCGCGGCGGCCTCGCCGGCAGGTGCAGCCGGCGCGGCCTGCTGCTGCGGGGCGGGTGCCGGGCTCTGCGCGGGTTTCTGCTCTTTTTGCTGCTGACAGGCAGCAATGCCGGCGGCAGTGAGGAGTGCAATGAGCAGTACAGAGAATTTTTTCATGTGTGATTGCCTTCCCTAATTGATTGATTGAAGAAACGAACGGATGAGTTAAACAACGGTTTTCGTCAAGGGACCCTCCCGGCCAGCGCATATGGTTCGCAAGCCGGCAAAATAGTCCATCGCCGTTCTTTCCCTTGACCATTGATAATTTTGATGGAGCACACATGCGCTTGGCAAGCGGCTCAGGCGACAAGGCGCGGCGCACCGTAGAAGTGGCCCTGGGCGTTGCGGATGCCGATCTCGCGCAGCGCGCGTTCGGTGGCGGCGTTCTCCACGCTCTCGGCGATGGTCTCAACTCCGAAAGACTGGGCGAGCTCGTGAATGTGGGCGACGATCTTGCGGTCGGACTCGTTGTACAACATGCCGCGCACGAACGAGCCCTCAATCTTGAGATAGTCGGGGCGGAAACGGTTGAGGAAATTGTAGGTGGAATAGCCGCTGCCGAAGTCGTCGAGCGCAAGCTTGCAGCCGAGCGCGCGCAGGTCCTGTATGTCCTGTTCGAGCGTGTCGCTGACCGGCACGTTTTCGCGCTCGGTGATCTCGATGGTGATGCGCCGCCCGCGCTCGCAGGCTGGCTTGAGCAGCGCGGCGAGTTCACGCGTGAACTTGCGGTCATTGAACGAGCTCAGGTCCACATTCAGGAAGAGTGCCTGGTCGGGCGGGGTGGTGGCGAGCGCGGTGCGTATGACGTGTAGATCCACGTCGCGCGTCAGGCCAAGCTCCTCGGCCACGGCGATGAAGTCTTTGGCCTGGACCACCACGTCGTCGATGTGCAACCGCGCAAGGACTTCGTAGGCGATCGGACGGCCGAGCTGCATGTCGTAGATGGGCTGCAAGGCCGGAAGCAGATTGCCTGCCTCGAGCGCCTGGCGGAGCTGGAAGCCCTGGCTGAAGATGGACATCACTGCCTGGCTCATGTCGGGCGAGAGGATCTCGACACGGTTTCTGCCACGGCGCTTGCTGTGGTAGAGCGCCACGTCCGCGGCGCTCACCAGGTCCTGGGCATTGCGCCCGTGGGTGGGCGCTTCGGCCACGCCAATCGAGGCCTGCAACTGCAGGTAGCCGACGGGAAGCGCGATGCGCGTTTCGTTGATGCGGGCATGCAGTTTGCGTGCGATGCGCGCGGCATTCTCGAGATCGGCGTTTTTGAGCACCATGGCAAACTCATCGCCGGCCAGGCGCGCGAGGTAGTCGTGGCGACGCACGAGCCGGCGCAGAAGCTCCGCGGTGGTGCGCAGCACCTCGTCGCCGAAGGGGTGCCCGTAGGTGTCGTTGATGAACTTGAAGCCGTCAAGGTCGATGAGCAGCAGGCACACCGGCCGCTTCTTGGGAAGGTGATCAGCCAGGATCACCTCGAGCTGGGTGTCGAAGTGGCGGCGGTTGTAGAGTCCGGTGAGCGGATCGGTGACCGAGAGGTGATAGAGCTCGTCCTGGTAGCGGACGAGCAGACGGTTGAGCTCCACACTCTTCGTAATGTCGCTGAGCGTGCCGACGACGCCGGTGAGGTTGCCGCTCGCGTCGTGTTGGGCGTCAGCCTCGAGGTTCACCCACAGGTGCCGCCCATCGGCGGTGCGGATGGCGATCTCGCGGTTCTTCTCGTGTAGTTGTGGCAACCGCTCGAGATCGAAGTCGCGGATCGTGTCCTCATCCAGTAGGAAATCAGTGAACGGCTTGCCGAGCGCGTCGTTCACTGCAAAGCCGGTGAGACGCTCCCACGCCGGGTTCAGGAAGCTGATGCGCCCGTCCGGGGTGAGCTCGAAGAGGATCTCGTGCATGCCGTTGACAAGCTTGCGCAGCCGAGACTCGCTGTGCTCGAGCAGCTCGCGCGTTTCCTCCAGGCTGCGGATGTAGTGACGCATGGCGGCCGAGCCGTCGGCGAAGGCGCGCGACAGTTCACGAATCTCGCGACTGCTGGACTCGGGAAGACGTATGCGTGGTGCGAAGTTGCCGCGAGAGAACTCGCGCGCCCAGTCGGTCAGCGGCTTGAGCGGCGCGGTGAAGCGGTCGAGCAGCCAGTAACCGAACCCGACGAGTGCCACGAGCAGCACGGCGGTGAAGGTGGCATTGCTTGCCACTACACGATATATGGCGTCATTGACCGGCTGGTAGGATAGGCTCAGCTCCAGCCGTCCGATCCGGCGTCCGCCGCTCGTGATGTCGGTGGCAAGCATGGGCGCGCTACTGTCAGCACCCGTCAGCCAGCGCGTCAGGCGGCTCGGCGCCTGCTCTGCACGGCGATGTTCAGCGAGCAGCGCGCCGCCCTCGTCGTGCACGCGCACGGCGGCGATGGTGGGAGGGTAGCGGATCTCGCGCAGATATTTGTCGAGTGCCGCGATGTCGTAGTCGAGCACCATGGGCCGGATGGCGGGCTCAATTACGCGCATCAGGCTTTCGCCGTTACCGCGCTGCGTCTCGATCTGGAGGTGGCCAGTCTGGCGGGCGAAAAACAGGGTACCGAAAAACGCGGCAGACAAAAGCAGTGCCGTGAAGGCAAGCGCCATCCTTGTGCGTAGGGTTCCCGGGAGGCGCAGCCACTTGATCACACCTTGGCTCCGAGGGCCAGCGATATCCGGTAATCCGGACGAATCGCATGAGTATAAACGTCCCGGTGGAAACCGTCACGCCCGGAAATTGAGCACACACATAGTGCGCGCGCGAGTGCAAGAAGCCATAGCTCCCGCACCTGGTGGTGCGGATCGAGGGGATTGGCCGGTGCCTTCGGCGCCCGCCGCTGCGCCGAGCCCGTGTCGGCAAGATGGCCGGGCCGAAGAGGAGAAAAACGCATGGTACTCGGAGAGTGCGGGGTGAAGCGAACAGGCCTAGCGGACGTGGCGGTGGGCCGAACGATGACGAGTCTACGCGGGGACATTAACGCAGCGTCAGGATCGGCCAGCCGCGGCGCTCGGCCTCCCGTCGAAGAATCGCATCGGGGTTGACCGCGATCGGGTGCGTGACGCGCTCGAGCAGCGGCAGGTCGTTGTGAGAGTCGGAATAGAACCAGCTTCCAGTCAGGCTCTGCCCGTGCTGTGCCATCCATTGCTCGAGGCGCACGACCTTGCCCTCACGGAAGCATGGCACGCCAGCCACGCGCCCGGTGTAGCGCCCGTCGCGCAGCTCCGGTTCGGTGGCGATCAAGTGCTCGATGCCGAACATTCGCGCGATCGGGGCGGTGACGAAACTGTTGGTGGCGGTGATGACGACGAGCGTGTCGCCGGCGGCGCGGTGTCTCTCCACCAGGGCACGCGCCTCGTCCGTGATCATAGGCGCCACCTTCTCGCGCAGGTAGCGCGCACGCCAGGCCTCGAGCGTGGCACGGTCGTGCTGCGCGAGCGGCTTGAGCGCGAAGGCGAGGAACTCGAGGATGTCGAGCGTGCCGGCACGGTACTCGGCGTAGTAGCGCTCGTTCTCACGTCGGTAGGCCTCGCCGTTCACCAGGCCCTGCTCGATCAGGAACTCGCCCCAGGCGTAATCCGAGTCGCCGGCAAGCAGCGTGTTGTCGAGATCGAAAATGGCCAATGGCACGCGCTTACCTCACTTGAGTCTCCATACTCGCACGCTCCCATCGTCACTGGTGGTGGCGAGATAGCGCCCATCGGGCGAGAGGAGCACAAAACCGCCGCACAGGTCGTGCGGCACGAAACGATGCGTCACAATCCCAGTCCGCGGGTCGTGAAAGTACACCGCGCTGTCGGTGTGGCGGCTGATGCTGGCGAGCGTGCGTCCGTCGGCGGCGTACGCGATGGAACGGATCAGGCCGTGATGCGCCGTCGGCAGCACACGCAGGACACCGGTGGCGAGCTCCCACTGGAACAGCCGGAACCAGCCGCTGCCGGTGAGCCAACGTCCATCGGGCGAGAAGGCGAGGTCGGCGGCGTCGGTCGGCGGCGCAGGCAGCGCCCGCACCGGCTCGTTGCCCTGCCACTCGTACACGCGGCCATCCTCGCCGCTCGAGGCCAGGCGTCCGCCACCGTGCACCGCCACACTCATGACCGCCCCGCGATGCAAATGACGCTCGCCGCGCGGCGCGAAGTCCGACAGCCGCCAGAGTCGTACCGCCCCGTCGGCATGTCCGGTGAGGAGCACGTCGGCGCGCTCGTCGCCCGCCATGTCGGTGATCGCCGAGGGCGAGAGCCGCTCGCGCCGCAATCGACCGTCCCGGCTCCAGCGCGCTACGCGCCCGTCGTAACCCGCCGACACGAGCGCGGTGCCGTCGGCAGCGAACTGCAATCCGTAGATCGAGCCGGCGTGTGCGCGAAAGCGCGCAAGCAACCCGCCGTCCGGCAGGCGCCACAGCCGGATCTCGCCATCGGAACCGGCTGAGGCGAGGGTGGTGGCCTGTGGGTCGAAGGCGAGCACCTGCCCCTTGAGGTGCGCGTCTTCGAGCACGACATCCGCCGGCGTGTGATCGGGCCAGGCCGTGCAGCTACCGAGCCACAGGGTGGCGAGCACAACAAGCGCGTTGCTGTGGCGCGGGCTTCGTGGAAAAATCATGAACCAGTCCTAGGGAATCGGCGGCGTTTGAAACGCCAATGATAGACGAACACGGTTACCGGCCCAACGTCGGCATCATTCTCTGCAACGATGCCCGCCTGGTGTTATGGGCGCACCGGCGCACCCGCGACGGCTGGCAGTTCCCGCAGGGCGGCTTGCGGCCGAACGAGTCGCCCGAGGAGGCGATGTTTCGCGAGCTTCATGAAGAGGTCGGGCTTGAGCCCGCGCAGGTGCAGGTGCTCGGCCGTACCCGCGACTGGCTGCACTATGACATTCCGCCCGAATACCGCCGCCCGCCGCCGAACGCGATACGCGGGCAGAAGCAGATCTGGTACCTGCTTAGGTTGCTCGGCGACGATGAAGACGTGCGCTTGGACGTGAGCGCCAAGCCCGAGTTCGATGCCTGGCGTTGGATCGAGTACTGGAGCGCGCTCGACCACATCGTCGCGTTTAAGCGCGCCGTCTACCGCCAGGCGCTCACTGAGCTCGCGCCGCTGCTTCCGGATACCCCGGGAAGGTGAGCCCGCCGACTGCGGGCAAAGCCCGGCACCGCCATTTTGTCGCCCTGCTGCTCGGGGGCCTTACCGCCATGGGTCTTTATGCCCTCGGCCACCTGCCGTTCGCCGTCCTGCCATCGCGGGTTTCCACCGCAGTGCATGTCGTGTTGTCGGCGCCCGGTCTTCCCGCGCCGGAAGTGGAGGATGTGCTGGTGCGCCCGCTCGAGGAGGCGCTGCTGCCACTCGCCGGCGTGACGCGTGCGGAATCGGTGAGCGTACCCGGGGCGGCGCGCCTTGTGCTGCCACTGGCCGACGCTCGCGATGCACAGCGCGTGTGGCAGACGGTCGAGGCGCGCCTGCGGGCTGCTCGCGACCGGCTGCCGGCGCTATTCGAAGCGCGCGTGACACTCGAGCACGAGCCCTACGCGCTGGCCGCCGAGTACGTCCTCATGTTCCGCAATGCCGTACCGGCCGCGCGCCTTGCCAAGCTTTACGATACACTGCTTGCGCCGCTTGCCGAATTGCCCGAGGTCGCGCGGATGCAGATTGAGGGCGCGCCGACGCAGGAGTTGCACGTTCTCGTCGACGCACGCCGTCTTACCGCGCTCGGGTTGTCGCTGGAGGATCTGCTCGCGGTCCTTCGCATGCACCGGTTGCCGCCCGGGCCGCTGCCCGCTGCGGCCGCTGAGGCGCTCGCCGCCGTGCCTGTAACGCTGCCTGGTGGTGAGCGCGTGACGCTCTCCGAAGTCACGCGCGTAAGCCTGGTCGAAGCCCCGCAGACGGTCATCGTGCGCGAGGACGGTGGGTCGGCGTTGCGGCTGACGCTCGCCCCGCATGCACCCGATGGGGCCTACCGGACCGCCGAGGCGCTCAGGGCCCGTATCGCCTGGCTCGAGGCCAATCGGCTGATCCCCGAGGATATGTCCCTGCGAACGCTCGCCGAGCGGGCGGGCGAGACCAGAGATGCGCTGCGGCCCCTCGTCTGGGCCTTGTTGGGGGATATCCTGGTGGTGCTGATTCTTGTACACGTGCTTGCCGGCGATGTGCGCGTGACACAGCGTGTTGCCGCTGCAACGGTTGCCGCGCTCGCTGCGGCCCTTGCCGTGCAGGCGCTCTACGGCGGCTCGCTCAACGCCTTGATGCTCGGTGCGCTTGCGGCCGGTGTGGGTTTGTACGCCATTCCGGCCTGGTTGCCTGCGAGAGAAACGGGCGCCAGACACTGGTCGATGTTCGTGCTCGCTGTCTCGCCGTTGGTCATCGTTTCTATCGCCGTGTTATGGCCGCGTGATGAGCCGGCGAATGTCTATCTGCGCGAGTGGCTTCTGCCGCTGCTCGCAGGCTGGCCGGCCGCTGTGCTCGCGCTAGCGCTCACGTCTTCTAGAGCCGCGCCCGCTACGATCGCTGGTCGCCTGTTGCGTATGGCCGAGGGGCGTCGCTGGCGCGCTCTGCGCGTGGCATTGGCGGCGGCCTGTGTCCTCCTCGTGCTGGCGGCCGCCACCGTGGCCCTCCTGCGTCCGCCCGCGGTGGTGTTCACCCTGCCACCGCTCGACGACGGCCGATTGCACGTGCGTTTCGAGGCGCAGACACTTGAGGCCGCGTACGAGCTCGAACGCCGCGTACGTGCCCTGCCAGGAACGGAGCGGGTCAGCCTGCGCGTGTCGCAAGAGGTCTTTTCGCCCGCGCCGTGGATCGGCGTGCTGGTGGTGAGGGCTAAAGGTCAGGACATGCGCTCATGGATGCGGGCGCTCGAGGACAGTCTCGACAATAACCCGATCCCAGGCCTGCTTGCCGAGGTGTGCTCGGGCGGTTCCGATCCCTGCCCAGTGTGGCGCCTGCAGTTGTACGGGCCGGATCTCGCCACGCTCGCAACACTGGCCGACGAACTGGTGCAGCGGCTTGAGTCCATAGCCGGCCTGCGCGCCGTGCGCCACGATCTGCGGCAACGCGAACAGACCGGTCTATATCTTAATCGCGATCGGGCGGCGCTGCTCGGTCTGGAGGCGGCACGCATCGTGCGCGTGCTGGCGGCGGCCGAAGAAGGGATCGTACTGCGCGGCGAGGAAGGCAATGGTGGTGTGCGCTACAGCGCGATGCGGCTTATGCTGCCGAATGAGGGTGAGCGTCTGCCAGTTCAGGGCGAGACCGAAGGCCGTCCAGCCGTTTACCTGCGCGACGTAGCAGAGACGCAGCGTCTCCCCATGCCGGCTTTCATCCGCCGTGCGGGAAGCGAACGGGTCGTGGAGATCACGGCCGATTTCCAAACGGGATATTCCCCCGCACGTGTGGGGGAGCGGGCACAGGCCGCGTTGCGCGCGCAACCCCTTCCAAGCGGCTATCGCCTCGAGCTGAGCGGCACCGGCGTACCCTATGTGCCAATGGTGCTATCGGCCCTGGGTTTTGTGCTGGTTCTGAGCGGGGTAGCGGCCGGGCTGTGCCTGCGCGCCTGGCGCGTGGCGATTGCAGCCGTGCTCGTTACGACCGCGGCCTCGCTGTGCGCGGTTGCGATCTGGGCGATGTTCGCCGAGCCATTGTCACTCCCGGTGTGGGCAGCCGGGTTGCTCGTCTTACCGCTCGGCACGCTGGGGGCAGCTGCGGTGCTGGCGCGTGCAGGCCGCGAACAGGCAACCGGTTTGCTTCTTCCACCGCTGGCCGCTGCTGCGGCATTTTTGGCATTTGGCGGCGGACCGGTGTGGCCGTTGCTGTGGCCATTTGCCATGATTTTGCTGCTGGTTTTCGGTAGCCTGGCGGTTTTCCTGGCGTTTGTGCCGCTGCACATAACGGGCAGGGAACAAATTTCGGCCGTGGCGCGTCATTCCATTAGACTCGACTGACCTGACTAGTTTGTTACGATACGTGCCGTACACAAGTATGCTTGTCCTTATCACACACTAAGGAGATAGACGTGACCCACACCCGCAGAACCTTCCTCAAAGGCTCGCTCGCCGCCGCCACCGTGGCGGTGGCGGCCGCTGCCGGGCTGCTTCAGCCCCGGCGCGTCATCGCCGCCGAGTGGCCGAAGGACGCCTTCGGCGCCAAGAGCATTGCCGAGGCCCTAAAGCGCCTCTACGGCGCCAGCGACACCACCGCGAGCGGCGCCATCAAGATCAAGGCCCCGATCCAGGCCGAGAACGGGGCGGTGGTGCCGATCGCGGTGACTGCCGATCTGCCGAACGTCGAGGCGATCTCGGTATATGTCGAGAAGAACAACTTTCCGCTCGTCGCCAATGTCAACCTAAGCGGCGCGGCCGGCTATTTCTCGGCGCGCATGAAGATGGGCCAGACCTCCGACGTGCATGTGGTCTGCCGCGCCGGCGGCAAGCTCTACGCCGCCAAGCAGACCATCAAGGTGACCGTCGGTGGCTGCGGCGGGTAAGGCAACGAATGCGAATGAGGATCGCGCGATGACACAGCGTAATATGAAAATCCGTACCCGTAAGCAGGAGGACCAGGTCGAGATCCTGGTGCTGATCAAGCACCCCATGGAGACGGGCCTGCGCAAGGACAAGAAAACCGGCCAGAAGATCCCGCCGCACTTCATTCAGAAGATTGTCCTCGAGCACAACGGAAAAGTGACCGCTACCGTGGACAGCGGTTTCGGCATCTCGGAAGACCCGCTGCTCGGTTTCCGGCTGCCCGCCGCCAAAAACGGTGACAAGATCAAGGTCTTTTGGAGCGACAACAAAGGGGAATCCGGGGTGATGGAAACGACAGTAGACGTCTCCTGAGAGAGAAGGGGGGCGATGAGGTTCCAGCAAGGAACACCGTCCCAAGGAGCGGTTTTTCGTGGTGCCGCTGTTTTTCAGTAACGGGCGTAGACAACCCGTTGTGCAGCCTGCCGATCCCACGTGCGCTGTCCAGGCGGCACTACGCACTGTGTTCGAGCCTACCGACCGACTCCACTCCTCCCCACACGCGGCACTATCGGCCTGCGATGGGCGGGCTGCGATCTGCAGCTCTGATCGCCTGTAAAGCCCCGTATGCGCGCAGGCGAGCGAGTTACTGGAAATGTCTGGCCACGATCCCGGCGGCGAGCAGTGCCGTACCATAGGCGGCCAGCTCGCAGCGGGCTTTGTGCAGTCGCACCCCGAGGGTACGGCGGCGGATGCGCTCCCAGGCCGGGTTCTGGGCGCCACCGCCAGTGGTCCAGACATCGGTCAGTTTGGGTGCACCCAATCGTGCGAGCAGGGAATAGCCCTGCGCCTCGATGTTGGCGATGCCTTCGAGTATGCCCTGGAAGAAAGTCACACTATCGCCCGGCAGCGGCTCGAGGCGCGGGGCCAGCTTGGGGTCGTTGACCGGAAAGCGCTCGCCCACGTCCGGCAGGGGATAGTAGTCGAGCCCGGTCGGATGTTCGGGATCCAGCAGAGCGGTCATCTCACGGATCTGTTCGAGTTTGAAGTACTGGAGCAGTACGGCGCCGCCGCTATTGGAAGCGCCCCCCGCAAGCCAGTGCTTGCCGAGTCGGTGGCTGTAAACCCCATGTTCAGGGGAGAACACCGGCTTGTCGCTGAGCAGCTTGAGTACCAAGGTGCTGCCGAGCGAGGTGACACCGTGCCCCGGCTGGGTCGCCCCAGCGGCCAGGAATGCCGCCACCCCGTCGGTCGTGCCGGCGATGATCTGCGTGTCCTCCGGCAGGCCGATGGAGCGTGCGATCTCGCTACTCACCTGCCCGAGCACTTCGCCTGGGGCATACACTTGCGGCAGAAGCGCGGGGTGCACCTCGAGCTGTTTCATCCAGGGCGGCCACTGGAGGGTCAGTGGGTCGTAGCCGAGCTTGAGGCAGTTGTTATAGTCGCTTAGGCCGTAACGACCGAGAAACCGGCCGGTGATCCAGTCGGCCTGGTGTAAGATGTGCGCGGCGCGATCGGCGACCTTCCTCTGGGACCACCACAGTAACTTGGCCAGGGCACTTGCCGGTCCCTGTGCGGCGCTCGCCGCGTCGGCGACGGCGGCGATACGTCTTGCCTCCTCAATGGCGCGCTGGTCGTTATAAAGGATGGCCGCAGTCAGAGGTATACCCTTCTCGTCGCTGAGCAGCACGGTGCCGGAGGTGCCGGCCACGGCGATGGCCTGCACGCGCGCCGCTTCGATCTGCGCAAGCAATGCCTTCAGGCAGTGGATGGTGGCCTTCCACCACAGTGCGGGATCCTGGCTGATCTGCGCGCCATTGCGCACCGGGGCCGGGATCGGTGCCTGTGCCTGCGCCAGCAGTTCGCCCTGGTAATCCACCACGACCGCGCGGCAACCGGTGCTGCCTAGATCGAGGCCGATGAACAGTCCGTCCTCGGGCCGGCGGCGCGCAGATGTTGTTTCCGTGGTGTTTGTAGCCTCGACGGCGGAGGCAGCCGGCGGCGTTTGACCGGTCGTGATGGCCGGCGCTCGCCCCCGGCGTAGCATACGGAATCGCCGGTTCTCGGTTGCGGACGCACCGGGCCCACTGGGCGCAGCTTTGGACGACGGCACTGTACCACGTGGCGTGGACTGGGCCGCGACATTCCCTGAAGGGGACCAGGGCTGCAAGTCGCGCGGCAGATCGTTTGGCGGCGGGGGCGGGGTTTTCCAACCCGGCTGGCGGTGTTCGACCTCGACCGTGGTGTAGATCCCACCGCGCACGTTGAACTGGGCGCGCAGGTGCATATAGCGTGGTTGGAGTGCAGCGACGAGATCGTTCAGGATGCGGTTGGTGACATCCTCGTGGAAGTGGCCCTCGTCGCGGTACGACCAGATATAGAGCTTGAGCGACTTTAGCTCCACGCACAGTTTGTCCGGGACGTATTTGAGAAATAATGTGGCGAAATCCGGCTGGCCGGTCTTCGGGCAAAGACAGGTAAACTCCGGCGCGGTGATCTCGATGATATAATCCCGATCTGGATGTGGGTTCGGGAATGTCTCAAGATTCTTGCTGGGCCGGGTTGGCATACCGTGTGGTTACCGCAGCAGGCTTCAAAGCCGAAATTGTAACGAAAGGGCAGGCGCTAGACGAGAGACATGCGACTGAAGACCATCAAGCTTGCCGGCTTCAAATCCTTTGTTGAACCCACCACGATCCCCGTCACCGGTCGCCTCATCGGCATCGTTGGCCCGAACGGCTGCGGGAAGTCGAACATCATTGACGCCATCCGCTGGGTGATGGGCGAGATGTCCGCCAAGACGCTTCGCGGTGACTCGATGGCGGACGTGATCTTCAACGGCTCGAACACCCGCAAGCCCGTCGCGCAGGCGAGCGTGGAGTTGGTGTTCGACAATAGCGACGGCCGCGCCGGGGGTCCATACGCCCGGTTCGCCGAGATCTCTATCCGCCGCGAGGCCGGACGCGACGGCCAGTCGGACTACTTTCTCAACAAGACCCGCTGCCGGCGCAAGGACATCATAGACCTATTCCTCGGTACGGGCCTCGGCCCGCATTCGTACTCGATCATCGAGCAGGGCATGATCACGCGCGTCATCGATGCACGCCCGGAGGAGCTACGCGGTTTCATCGAGGAGGCGGCCGGCATCTCGCGCTACAAGGAGCGGCGGCGCGAGACCGAGAACCGCATTTGCCACACGCGCGAGAACCTCTCGCGCGTCGAGGACATCCGCCAGGAGCTCGCCCTACAGCTCGACAAGCTCAGGCGCCAGGCGCGCGCTGCCGAACGTTACCGAGAGCTGAAGCAGGAGGAGCGCCTGGTGCGCGCGCAACTGCTCGCCATGCGGTTGCGGGCCCTCGATGAGGCTCTCGCTGAGCACGACGCGCGGCTTGCGCAGCTTCTGACTGACCATGAGGGGGCGGTCGCGCGCGTGCGTGCGGTCGAGGCCGAGTTAGAGCGGCTGCGCGCACGGCGGGCAGAGGCCGGCGAACGTTTCCAGGCGATACAGAAGGAGTTCTACACCACGGTCAACGAGATCACGCGCCTCGAAGAGATCCTGGCACACGCGCGTGCAACGCGCGAGCACCTCCGGCGTGAGCAAGAAAGTCTGGAGCGGGTCGCGCGCGAGACTGAGCAACACCTCGCCGCCGATCGCGCGCAGACGGCGGAGCTGGAGGCGCGCCTGCATACACTCGCACCCGAGATCGCCGTGGCACGCTCGGCGCACGAGTCTGCAGTCGCTGAGCGCGCCCGCGCCGAGCAGTGTCTCACGCAATGGCAGGCCGAGTGGGAGGCCCTTAACGCCGCGCGTGCCGAAATCCTCAAGCAGCGCGAGCTCGAGTCTGCCCGCATCCAGGCACTCGAGGCGAGCCGCGCCCAGCGCGAGGCGCGTCAGGCGCGACTCGCCGAAGAGGCCGGCGCGATCGAATCCAGGCTCGCGCAGACCGGCACCGAGGCACTGCGCCGCGAGGTGGCCGAGTGCGACGCCGCCTGCGACGCACTCGAGCAGGAGCTCGCTAGGCTTGAAGGCGAGATCCAAGAGGCGCGCGCCCAGCGCGAGAGGCTCGGCGCTGCGCTCGATGCGCGCCGCGCCGAGCAACAGGCGCTCGAAGCGCGGCTGGCAAGCCTCGAGGCCCAGCAGGCGGCGACAGCCGATGCCGAACGGCTGCAGCACTGGCTGCGCGAGGTGGGGCTCGCCGAGGCGCCCCGCCTCGCCGGCCGGATCGCGGTCGAAAGCGGCTGGGAGAAGGCCGTGGAGCGCGTGCTCGGCGACATGCTCGCCGGGTTGTGCGTGACGCAAATACCCAAGATGCAGACGCAAGCGGTTACCTCCCTTGTGCTCCTCGACCTCTCCATGCCGCCCGCCGATTCTTCCGGCGCGGCATCCGGCGGTTTGCTGCTCGACAAGATTCGCAGCGAAGTGGATCTCGCCCCGCTGCTCACTGGCATCTACATTGCTGAGACGCTCGACGAGGCGCTCGAGCGGCGCAAGGCGCTCGTTGCGCGCGAGTCCATCGTCACGCGCCAGGGCGAATGGGTCGGGCGCAACTGGCTGGTATTGGGCGCTAGCAACGAGCGTAGCGGCTTTCTTGCGCGCGCACGCGAGATCGCATCGCTCAGCCGCCAAGCGGCCGAGTGCCGCGAGGCGCTCGACACGCTCTATCGCGAGCTGGCCTCGGCCACTGCGCGGCTGCGCGAACTCGAAGGCCATCGCGATGAACAGGTGCGGCGCGCCGGCGAGCAGCACCGCCGGCGCGCCGCCTTGCGCGAGAGGCTCGGCCACGACGAGGCGCAGTGGAAGCAGCTCGACGCGCGCCTCGCCCAGCTTCGAACCGAGCGTGAGGAGCTCGACGCGCAGTGTGTGCGCGACGAGGAGGCGCTAGCGCAGGCGCTTAGCCGCCTGAACGCGGTCGAGGCCGCAAGCGGTATACATGAAGCACGCTACAGAGAGCTGGCTGCGCTGCGCGATAGCCTTCAGACGGAGGTAGATGCCGCGCGCGCGCAGGAGCAGCAGGCGCGCGACGTGCTGCATCGCTTGGAGGTCGAACGCGAGGGCCTCGAGACTGCGCTTTCCGCCGCGCGCGCGAGCCTCGCTCGCCTCGACGCCCAGCAGGCGCAGTTGGGCGCACGTCGCGCGGAGCTCGGGGTACAGCTCGCTGGGCTCGAGAGCGAGCAGGCGATCCAGGCGCAGCTCGACACTAGCCTGCGCCGGCGCCTGGAGATTGAGGAACAGCTCAATGCTGCGCGCGACATCGTGACGGAGATAGATGATCGCCTGCGCGAGGAGGAACAGGCGCGCGCGCGCGCCGAGAGCGAGGCGGACGAGATCCGTGCGCGACTCGAGGCCGAGCGCGTGGCACGCGAGCGGCTCGCTGCCCAGCGTGAAGGGGTGGGCGAACAGCTGCGCGAGTCCGGCCATGCCCCCGAGGTGCTCGCCTGCGAGATCCCGCCCGAGGCGACGGAGGAGGAGTGGATTGCACGGCTCGAGAGTCTCGCACAGCGCATCGAACGGCTCGGGCCGATAAACCTCGCCGCCATCCAGGAGTTCGAGGAGGCCGGCGAACGCAAGGGCTATCTCGATCGGCAGCACGAAGACCTGACCCAGGCGCTCACCACGCTCGAGGAAGCAATCCGCAAAATAGACCGCGAGACGCGCACGCGCTTCAAAGAGACCTTCGACCGACTGAACGAGCACTTCCAGAGCTTCTTCCCGCGCCTGTTTGGCGGTGGCAGCGCCTACCTCGAGCTGACCGAAGAGGATCTGCTCGAAGCGGGCGTTACAGTCATGGCGCGCCCGCCCGGCAAGCGCAACAGCACCATTCACCTGCTGTCGGGTGGCGAGAAGGCGCTGACCGCTGTGGCGCTCTTGTTCGCACTGTTCGAGCTCAATCCTGCCCCCTTCTGTCTGCTCGACGAGGTAGACGCGCCGCTCGACGACGTGAACGTCACGCGCTACGGCGAAACACTCAAAGCGCTTGCCGAGCGCACCCAGCTCATCTTCATCACGCACAACAAGCTCACCATGGAAATCGCCGATGTCCTGATCGGCGTTACCATGTCGGAGCCGGGGGTGTCGCGACTGGTAGCGGTGGACGTGGACGAGGCCATGCAGATGGTCGCGCAGTCGTGACAGAACTTCGGCTCATCCTCCTCATCCTCGGTATCCTCATTGTCGCCATCGTCGCGTTGGGCGCCTTGGATCGGGCACGGGTGCGCCGCCAGTTCCTCAAGATCGCCGATGTCGTTCGCACGCGCACCAGCGCGGGCGACAGCGGCGCGCGGTTCGGGCTAGACTTCAACCCGTTTTCGCTGCTTACAGAAAAAAAGCGCCTGAGCCCCGCCGCCTCGCCGCCGCCCCCCGCGCGGGGCCAAGCACGCGCCGATCCCTTCATCGAGGAGCTCGAGCGCCTGGAAGAGGTGGCGACCATGCCGCTCGACTTCGCGCTGCCAGGGCGCGGCGCGCGCGCCGATCCTGCTCGCGCGGCCTGTTTCGACGAGCGCATAGACTTCATCCTTCATCTCCTCGACGGCCAGCCGGTTGCGCGCGACCGGGCCCTGGGGCTCTTTAAGCAAAACGAGTACCGCCTAGAAAAACCGCGGCGCCTCTACGGGCAGCGCCACAACACCGATCACTGGTCTGAACTGCAGTATGACTCTCCCGCGACGCGCTACGATGACCTCGCGCTCGCCATCCAGCTTGTGGACCGGCGCGGGCCGATAGACGAATCCGAGCTCAACACCTTCTTGCAGATCGGGCTGGTGCTGGCCGACACCTTGGGGCGTAAGACGCGTTTCTCCACGAGCTTTGAGCAGGCACTCGAGCGCGCGCGTGAACTCGAGCGGTTTTGTGAGCAATACGACGTCATCGCGGGTCTGAACGTGGTGGCGGCCGCACCAAACGGGCAGTTCTCAGGACGCGCCATCGAGTTCGCCGCTCGCCAGCAGGGGTTGCAGTTCGGCGCCATGAACATCTTCCATATGAAGAACGATCTCTCGGCGGGCTGCCGCCATCTCTTCAGCATGGCAAACCTGTACGCGCCTGGCGAGTTCGACCCGGCGCGCTGGGAGAGCTTTACAACGCGCGGGCTCATGCTTTTCCTGAACGTCCCCTGCGTGCACCATCCGGCGCTGGCCTTCGAGAGAATGGTGACCGTGGCACAGGGCCTGGCCGAGGCGCTCGGCGGGCGGCTCGAGGACCAGGACGGGCGGGCCCTTACGGCGCGCGGCATTGCACTCATCCGCGACCAGATCGAGGCGATCGAGACCGCGATGGGCAAGTTCGGCATCGCCCCCGGTAGCCCGGCCGCGCTTCGTCTTTTCGGCGAGGCGGCAGACGCTCATAATGTTTGAATGACAGCACTTGCCGCAAAGGCGCAGAGACGCCAAGCAGCGACGGCAAGCTGTGAGGAGCCAATACCGGCGCCACCTTTTTCTCCTCTCGTACTCTTGAAATAGAAAAAACGATCTTGGTCATGAGCGAGCTCGACAAGCTGCGCCGGCGCGCTGAGAAGCTGCGTGAGGAAATCAACTACCACAACTACCGTTACTATGTCCTCGACAGCCCGATCATTTCGGATGCCGAGTACGATCGGTTGCTGCGCGAACTGCAAGAGATCGAGGCCGCACATCCCGCACTCGTCACGCCCGACTCGCCGACCCAGCGTGTGGGCGCGAAGCCTTCCGCCGCTTTCGGCACGGTGCGCCACCGTATCCCTATGCTGTCCATGGACAACGCCTTCTCGGATGAAGAGGCGCGCGACTGGGACCGGCGCTGTCGCACCGCCCTGGGACAGGAACAGATCGACTACACCGTCGAGCCCAAGTTTGACGGCACCTCGGTCAGCCTGCGCTATGAAAAGGGCATACTTGTGCAGGCCGGCACCCGCGGAGACGGCTCGAACGGCGAGGATGTGACTGCCAACGTGCGCACCATCAAAACCGTGCCGCTGCATTTGCAGGGCAAAGGCTGGCCGGAGGTGCTCGAGGTACGCGGCGAGGTAGTGATCCCAAAGAAGGACTTCGAGCGACTCAACGCCGAGCAGCGCAAGCGCGGTGAGCGGGTATTCGCCAACCCACGCAACGCGGCCGCCGGATCGCTTCGCCAGCTCGATCCGCGTATCACAGCCGCGCGCCCGCTCGCCTTCTTCCCCTGGGGCCTGGGGGAGACCTCGGCGCCCATCGCCAACAAATATTCCGAGATCGTGCCTCGTCTGCGCGACTGGGGTTTTCGGCTTTCTCCCTATTTCGAGGTTGCGCACGGCATCGAGGCGTGCCTTGAACGCTACGGCAAGATTCTCGCCGAGCGCGACCGGCTGCCGTTCGAGATAGATGGTGTGGTGTACAAGGTCGATGACCTTGCGGCGCGCGAGCGCCTGGGCTACACGGCGCGCGCCCCACGCTGGGCGCTGGCGTACAAGCTGCCGGCGCGCGAGGAGACCACGGTGGTCGAGGACATTCTCGCCTCGGTTGGCCGCACTGGTGTCATTACACCGGTGGCGGTGCTCAGGCCTGTGCAGATCAGTGGTGCCACTGTCACGCATGCGACTTTGCACAACGAGGACGAGCTTCGCCGCAAGGACGTACGCATCGGGGATACGGTCATCGTGCGCCGCGCGGGCGAGGTGATTCCCGAGGTGGTCGGCGTCGTCAAAGAAAAGCGTCCTGCCGGGGCGCGCCCCTGGCACATGCCATCGAGATGTCCGATATGCGGGTCTGAGGTGATGCGCGAGCCGGGAGAGGTGGCGCATCGCTGCATGGGCGGGCTCTACTGCCCCGCGCAGCGCATGGGTGCGATCCTGCACTTCGCCAGCCGCGGCGCCATGGACATCGAGGGCCTGGGTGAGAAGCTTGTCGAGCAGCTCGTCGAGAAGAAGCTGGTCGAGACCGTGGCCGATCTCTACCGGCTCGAGAAGGACGACCTCGTGGGGCTCGAGCGCATGGGTGAGAAGTCGGCGCAGAACCTGCTCGAACGGATCGCAAAGAGCAAGGACACCACCCTCGCGCGCTTCCTCTACGCGCTCGGCATCCCGCAGGTAGGCGAGGCCACGGCCGAACTATTGGCCACGCACTTCGGTTCGCTCGAGGCCGTCATGGCCGCCGACCGTGAGGCGCTCGAGCAGGTCTACGGCGTGGGTGCGTCCATGGCCGAGGATATTGGCAAGTTTTTCCGTCAGAAGCACAACCGCAAGGTGATCGCTCGCCTCCTCGAAGCCGGTGTCCAACCTCGACCGCCAGAGCGTCGCAGGAAGCAGACCGCGCTTGCCGGCAAGACAGTCGTCCTCACCGGCGGCCTCGCTACGATGACGCGCGACGAGGCCAAGCGGCGGCTGCACGCGCTGGGCGCCAGGGTGACCGACAGCGTCTCGAAGAAGACCGATCTCGTCATCGTGGGCACCGAGCCCGGCAGCAAGGCCGACAAGGCGCGCGCGCTCGGCGTCAAGATGATCGGCGAGGAGGAGTTCATCAAGCTGCTCGGCGATTGACCTCTGTGGAAATACACGAGAGGGCGCGGATAACGACCGCATGTAGGCCAGATAATCAGCGATATGCGTTTATTTGCGGTTGCAGCGCTCCTTTCAGTCGAGTAGCTCGAAGTAGACAAGCAGCGTACGTTGCACGAATAGATCGTTGTCGTCGCTGATCATAAAGAAACGCCGGCCTCGGTGCCGGGCAAGACCCTCGAAGTTGTCCACGCTGTGACCGGCGGCGGCGTCGAGCTCCACGACCGTCTTCGCGAGTACTGACGTCTGCCCGCCTTGCGCAAGCCGCACGCGACGCAGGCGTGTAGCAATGCGGCCGTAGAGTCGTCCGAAATCACGTTCCAGCACCAGCAGCTCGCCGCTGCCCAGGCACTCCAGGGCCGAGATGCGGTAATCGCCTTCCGGGGAGAGGAACCAGAACCGACCGCTCAGACTAAAGATCCGCGTGTAGCCTGCTCGCTCCTCGCGCAGCGGCGCCTCGGGCACGACGAGAATGCCGAAGCGGTCGTCGCGGCAGACTGCCTCGAGCATGCGGTTGTCGGCATCGTAGGCCCGGGGCTCGGCGAGCGGGGCGGGGAGCGGCTTGTCACGCACGGCCCTGCCGTCTGGCCGCAGTCGCACGACGCGCGGGAAGCGCTCGAAGCTGACCAGAAGCTCGGCGTCGCCGCGCCGACCATTTCGGCCGTGCAGAATGTCCATGCCTTCGGCATCGGTGCGCCGGCCCTTGAGCGGCTTGCCGTCGGCAGCGTGCAGCGGCACGGCACGCACCAGCCGCAGGCCTGTGAGCAAACCGTTGCGCAGTACCGGACGCAGCTGAAACAGCGCCCCCTTGTCGGACAGGGCGTAAAGCAGGCCCTCGTCATCGTCCCAGGCGAGCGCTGAGAGCTGGCTGAAGCGAAGCCCCTCGACCTTCAGGCTGGGCAGAACGAGCCCGCCGAGAAAGCGTATGTCGCCCAGCCGGCCGCCAGGACCGATCGAATCGGACAGCCTGAAGGGCGTGGTATCGAGCAGGATGCTGTCCGCCGTGGCGGGGCGCGCTGCCGTCGCGATCGCAACAACGGCAAGAACGAGCGCGGCGGCGAGGATCGTTCGCATGCACCAGGAAAACACGGAGGGGATGAGGAATCTCTCTCGTTCGTTGCTCCCCTCTCCCGTGGTTCGAATCTATCTTGCTGCCGGTTCTTCGGCCATGACAATCTTGACCTTGGCCTTGAGTTCCTTGAGGAGGCCCTGCACGCGCTCCTCCTGAATGCGTCGGCGTAGCTTGGCCTGGGCGCGTGGGTCGGCCATGAGCTGCTCGAGGCCCGGAATCTCGAGTGCCCGCGCGTCGTCCACCTGGATCACGTGCCAGCCGAATTCGGTTTTGACCGGCTGGTGGGTGTACTCGCCCTTCTTAAGGGCGGTGACGGCATCAAAGAACCCGGGGATGTATCCGGAGCCCTGGTTGACCCAACCGGGCAGCTCGCCGCCCTGCTTGGCACTGCCGGCGTCGAGCGACCTCTTTTTGGCGAGCGTAGCGAAGTTCGCCCCGCCCTCGAGCTGCTTGACGATGTCCTTAGCCTCTTCCTCGGTCTTCACCAGGATGTGGCGTACCTTGTATTCGGTCTTGTGCGTCTGCTCCATCTCCTGCTGGAAGCGTTTCTTGAGATCTTCGTCGCTGACAGGCTGATCGCGAAGCAGCTTGCGAATGGCAGCCTGGGCGAGGATGCTTTGGCGCACGTGTTCCAAGGTGAAGCGCACCTCCGGCTCCTGGTCGAGCTTGGCGTCGACTGCGTGCTGCGCGAGCAGGGCACGATCGATCAGCTCTTCGAGCGCGATCCTGCGCTCCTGTGCCTTATCCGCCATAGGCTCGCGCTGACTGCGGCGCAGTTGCAGGTAGTTTTCGAGATCATTCTCCGTGATGGCCTGACCGTTCACCATGGCAAGCGCCTTGCCATCCTCGGCGGCTTGCTTCCCGCAGCCGGCGACGAAGAGCAGCACGGCCGCCACCGGCACGATCGACAATAGGGTTTTGGCAGACATGGGGTTTCCTTTCGTTGGGAAGTTGAAGGGCCTCACAGCTCCTCGGGCGTGTACGCCTTGACCGAGAGCGCGTGGATGTCTTGCTCGAGCAGCTCGCCGAGCGCGTGGTAAACCAGGCGGTGTCGTTCGAGCGCTGAAAGCTTCCGGAAACGCGCAGCCACCACCGTAACGGCGTAGTGCCCGCCGCCGCGCGCGCCGGCATGTCCGACGTGTTGCGCAGATTCGTCCTGCACGACGACCTGCTCGGCGCCGAGCCGCTCGCGCAATATGTGTTCAATGCGTTTGGCCCGATCATTCACGGCAGTACCTTGCGGAACGGCTGCACGGTCACCTGCTCATACACACCGGCGGCGACGTACGGATCGGCCTGGGCCCAGGCCTGTGCCGCCTCGAGCGAGTCGAACTCCGCGACGATCAGGCTGCCGCGAAAGCCAGCCGGGCCGGGATCGACGCTGTCCACGGCCGGGAACGGCCCGGCGAGCAACAGCCGGCCTTCATCGCGCAACTGCTCGAGACGCGCGAGGTGCGCGCGGCGAGCGCTTTGGCGACGTTCGAGGCTGCCGGCGACGTCAGTGCCGATGATGGCGTAGTACATCAGGATTCCTGGCCTTCCGGCCGGGCGCGCATATGCCGAGCCATGACCATGGCTTGGGCGAGCAAAAACAGCAATGTAAGCCCAAGCAGTCCGAAGACCTTAAAGCTGACCCATAGGTTCTGGCGCGTGGCCTCATCCAGGTCGAGCCCGAAAAAGAACGCCACGTACAGGTTGAGCGCACCGAGGAACAGAAAAAACAGCCCCCAGCTCAGATTGATCCGCCGCCAGACCGCTGCGGGGAGGCTGAGGTACGAGCCGAGCAGCCGGTCGACGAGCGTGCGGCCCCCGGCGAATTGGCTGGCAAGCACGGCAGCCGAGAGGATCCAGTAGACGAGCGTAGGCTTCCACTTAATGAAGGCATCGTTATGGAGCGCAAGTGTCAGCCCGCCGAATACCGTGACCACAGCGAGCGTCACGAGGTGTAGGAACTCGAAACGTCTCTGGCGCAGCCAGTAGAGCCCGGTCTGCGCGAAGCTCGCCGCGATGGCGACACCCGTGGCGATGAAAATGTCGTAGAACCGATAGGCCGCGAAAAAAAGCAGCAGGGGCAAGAGGTCGTAGAGAAATTTCATCTGTAGCGCAGTGTCACGCCAAAAGCGCTATTGTGCCTGACCCGTCAGGGGTCGGCAAGCCAACACCTGGACACGTCTTGGCGCGCGCGTTCAGCACTGGTTAGCTGAAAATGAAGTCGATGACGTAACGACTTCATATAAAGTAAAGGCCCGCGCTATCTTTGCCGCAGTCGGTCGTCTTGCTCTCGAGCCACCTCCCCTCCGCATCGACTTGGTGGACCGGCGTGCCGTGGGTCGTGGTCGTCTGCGCCGCGTCCGGCGCCCCCTGGAATGGCATCCCCGATCCACGCTTATGCCGGAATGTTTTTCTGCACCATGAGGTTCCCCAGCCGATGCGCCAAGCTAAGGAGCGCCTTTCTTGCAGATCTCGGTGCCGTCGGCGCTCGCGTTGGTGTACGTGCCGTTGCCGATATCGTTCGTGCCGGCCTCGCTTCCCGGGCAGGTCGTCGGAATAGCCGTTGACGCCGAGGGAAGGGTTGGTGAGTGGTGCGCGAGCGAGCGTGTCAGTTTCGCCCTGGCACCGAGCGTGGTCTGCCTTGATGCTGAGTGCGATGCCCTCGCGGCGAACGCCATCCCGGCCAGGCAGGCCCGGGGAGTCACTACGCATGCGAAAAGTGACTTGTTCATGACGGTCTTCTGACCGTTTTTTTCGGGCGGAAGCGCGCTGCTGCGTGGGCATACATTATGTGGTGTGGGGTACTACCCCGTTTAATTGGCCGAGTTCCAGTGAGCCAAAGCGGTTCAATGCATGCGCGGGCGCGTCCAGTGGTCAAAATACCGGCTCATGACCGCCCGCACCTGCGGAGGGTAGTAAAGGGCCTCCATCTGCTGCATACCTTCGGCGAAGAAGCCGGGTGCCTCCTCGGGCAGGTTGCGGACCAGTTCCTCGAACACCTCTTCCATGAGCGCCGGGTTGTGCGAGCGTGTGGCAACAATGCCGCGGTTGAGGTGCAGCAGGCGCCACGGCCGGCCGGGGTTGTTCTTCTCCAAGTCCTGCTTGATGATTGTCGAGGTCTGGTGGATGACCTGCCCCATGAATGCCGTCAGCGCCTCGAGGGTTGCAGTGTCACGCGTACGGTTGGCAAGACCGGCGATGGCGTTCACCACCGGCTCGAGCGTGCGGAACTCGCCTTCGTGCCGCACGATCCAGTCGGCGGTCGCGAGCGTCACGGCCTCGAGTTCCCTGCGCGGCTCTTCCAGCCCGAGCTGTGTGGCCCAGGTCATCATGTCCAGCAGTAGGCTAAGACCGTAGTCGCCAAGTTGGCTTGCGTCCTCTTTGTAGATCGGCCCGCTCTCGCCTTCTTCCTGGTCGAGCCGGTGCACGATGGCCAGGAACTGTTCGAGCGCCTCGCAGAGCACAGCCGGCGTGACCGGGTTGCTTCTCGGCGGTCGGTGCGCCTCAAAGGACTGCATAATTTGCGCCGCCGCGCGCTTGAAGCGCTGTATGGTCTCGGCCAGACTGGGGATGAAGACGTACATTAAATAACGGTGTGCGGATGGCACGCGCGACCTGGAACTGGGATCCATGATAACCTGTTTCGGCTGTCCGGCCTAAGCAGAGCCGTTCCATGGAATTGCGTTGCGACTTACACACCCATACTTATTATTCTGACGGCACGCTCGCGCCCCAGGCGCTGGTCACGCGTGCGGTTGCGCAGGGCCTTGAGGTGCTTGCGCTCACCGACCACGACACGACCGATGGCCTCGCCGAGGCCGCAGCCGCCGCCGCGACAGCGGGCCTGCGGTTCATCGCCGGTGTCGAGATCTCGGTGACTTGGCAGGGACACACATTGCACGTGGTCGGGTTGGGCATAGATCCCCACCACGATGCGCTCGCACGCGGGCTTAAGCGCCTGCGCGCGCTGCGCCACGCGCGCGCCCGCGAGATCGGCGAGCGGCTGCGCCGGTGGCATCGTATCCACGGCGCCTACGAGGCGGTGCGTGCGCGCGCCAGGCGCGTGGTCTCGCGCACGCACTTCGCGCAGTTCCTGGTGGAGCAGGGGTATGCCGGCGGGATGCGCGAGGCGTTCCGGTATTATCTGACGCGCGGCGCGCCGGCCTATGTGCCGGGCGAATGGGTCGCGCTCGAGGAGGCGGTCGGCTGGATCCGCGGCGCCAGCGGCACGGCGGTCATCGCCCATCCGGCGCGCTACAAGCTAAGCGCGAGCAAGCTACGCACGCTCCTGGCGCAGTTCAAGGAGTGCGGCGGCGAGGCCATCGAGGTGATCTCCGGCAGTCACTCGCCGGAGGCTAACCGGCGCTCCGCCGCGCTCGCTCTCGAACATGCCCTGCTCGCCTCCCTCGGCTCGGACTACCACGGCCCCGAGAACCACGGGGTGGAACTCGGTCGCCTGCCGGCCCTGCCGGCGGGCTGCACGCCGCTGTGGGAACGATGGATAGAAGCGACAGACGAGGGTCGAGGGATGGGACAAGATGGCGGGTTTTCACGTCCCTCGTTTCTTTGTCCTCATTGCTGATGTCATGGCGCAATATTTTCAAATCCACCCCACGCATCCCCAGCCGCGCCTGATCAAGCGCGCGGCCGAGATCGTGCGCCGTGGCGGGGTCATCGTCTATCCCACCGATTCAAGCTATGCACTCGGCTGCCACATCGGCGACAAGGCGGCCATGGAACGCATCCGCCGCATCCGCCGGCTCGACGAGGACCACAACTTCACCCTTGTGGTGCGCGATCTCTCGGAACTTGCGCAGTATGCGCGCGTTGGCAATGCCGACTACCGTGTGCTCAAGGCCAATACCCCGGGGCCGTATACTTTCATCTTGCCGGCCACGCGCGAAGTCCCGCGCCGGCTGCAGCATCCCAAGCGCAAGACCATCGGCCTGCGCATGCCGGATGCGCCTATCGTACGCGCGCTGCTCGCAGAGCTGGGTGAACCGCTGCTCAGTACCACTCTCGTCCTACCCGGTGAGGCATTGCCGCTCTTCGATCCCGAGGAGATTCGCGCACGCCTGGAGCACGACGTGGACCTGGTCGTCGACGGCGGCTTCTGCGGGCTTGAGCCGACTACTGTGGTGGCGCTCGAGGATGGCGCAGCGCGCGTGACGCGCCGCGGCAAGGGAGACGTGACACCGTTCTTGCCGCGCGGCCTGCCCGAGGAACAACAGGCCTGATATACTGGCGGACCAATGTCCGACCTCAGCCTGCCCCAACTCATCGCCGCGGCCAGTCTCCCTTTGCTGTTCGCCATCACGGTCCACGAAGTCGCGCACGGCTGGATGGCCAAGCGGCTGGGCGACCCAACCGCCGAACGCCTCGGTCGCCTGACGCTCAACCCGATCAAGCACATTGATCCGCTCGGCACGATCCTCTTCCCGCTGCTGCTGCTCCTGGCGAGCGGCGGGCGATTCGCCTTCGGCTACGCCAAGCCCGTACCGGTGAACTGGGAGAATCTGCGTTACCCCAAGCGCGATATGGCGATCGTCGCGGCCGCCGGGCCCGGCGCGAATCTGCTGATGGCCGTGGGCTGGGCGCTCATAGCCCGCATCGGCTACGCGCTCGAAGAGGCCGTGCCCTGGATGGCGTTGCCGCTGGCTACGATGGGCGAGTTTGGGATCGTTATCAACGCCGTGCTGCTAGTGCTCAACCTACTGCCACTGCCGCCGCTCGACGGCGGACGCGTGGCGGTCGGGCTGCTGCCGGGGCCGCTCGCCTGGCAGCTGAGCCGGCTTGAACCGTACGGTTTCTGGATCCTGCTCATTCTGCTCATCACCGGGGCGCTGGCGTTCATCATTAACCCGCCGATTGCCTATCTCGCGAACGCCATCGCCGCGGTGATGGGGCTGCCGCAACTGCTATGAGCAGCGTGTTTCCCGGCCGAGCGCAGCGGGTGCTCTCCGGCATGCGCCCTACGGGACGGTTGCACCTGGGCCATTATCATGGCGTACTCAAGAACTGGGTGCGCTTGCAATCCGAGTACGAGTGCTTTTTCTTCATCGCCGACTGGCACGCGCTGACCACCCACTACGAGACACCGAACGTCATCGAGGAGAGTGTCTGGGAAATGATCACTGACTGGCTGGCCGCCGGCGTAGACCCTGGGAGCGCCACGCTGTTCGCCCAATCGCGCGTACCGCAGCACGCCGAATTGCATGTACTGCTCTCGATGATCACGCCGCTCTCCTGGCTAGAACGCGTTCCGACCTACAAGGACCAGCGGGCCCAGCTTAAGGACAAGGACCTCTCGACCTACGGCTTCCTGGGTTACCCGCTGCTGCAAAGCGCAGATATCCTGATCTACCGGGCGAGTGTGATTCCGGTCGGCGAGGACCAGGTGGCGCACGTGGAGCTCACACGCGAGGTGGCGCGTCGCTTCAATCACCTCTATGGTCGCGAGCCCGATTACGAGGCGCGCGCCGAGGAAGCGATCAAGAAGATGGGCAAGCGCAATGTCAAGCTCTACCGCGAGTTGCGCGAGGCCTGGCTCGAGCGCGGCGACCGCGAAGCGCTCGAGAAAGCGCGCGCGCTGCTCGATCACCAGAAGAACATCACCCTCGGAGACAAGGAGCGGCTGTACGGCTACCTCGAGGGCGGCGGCAAGATCATCCTGCCCGAGCCGCAGCCGATGCTCACGCACGCCCCGCGCATGCCAGGGACAGACGGGCGCAAGATGTCCAAGTCGTACAACAATGTCATCACGTTGCGTGAGGAACCCTCGGAGGTGGAGCGTAAGCTGCGCACCATGCCCACCGACCCGGCGCGCGTGCGCCGCACGGACCCGGGTGACCCGGACAAATGCCCGGTGTGGGAATTTCACAAGATATATTCCAGCGACGAGACAAGGAACTGGGTGCAGGAGGGCTGTCGCAGCGCAGCGATCGGCTGCCTCGAATGCAAGCAGCCTGTGATCGAGGCGGTGCTGGCCGAGCTCGAACCGATCCGCCGTCGCGCCGAGGAGTTCTCGCGCGACCCGCTTGCGGTCAAGAACATCGTCGCGGAGGGCTGCCGGCGTGCGCGCGAGGTGGCCGAGGAAACGCTCGAAACGGTGCGCGCGGCTATGGGGCTTGATTACGGGCTATGAATGGGACACAAACGGGCGCCGAAGTCATCGCGCGGGTGCGTGGCGAACCGCTCATCAAGCTGCCGCAGGATCTGTATATCCCGCCCGAGGCGCTCGAAGTGTTCCTCGAGGCCTTTGAGGGGCCGCTCGACCTGCTGCTGTACCTTATCCGCAAGCAGAACCTCGACATTCTTGACATTCCGATCGCCGAGGTCACGCGCCAATACATGGCCTACATTGACCTGATGCAGAGCCTGAAGATCGAACTGGCCGCCGAGTATCTGGTCATGGCCGCCATGCTCGCTGAGATCAAGTCGCGCATGCTCCTGCCGCGTCCGACCGAGGAGGAGGGCAGCGAGGAAGATCCACGCGCAGAGCTGGTCCGGCGACTGCAGGAGTACGAGCGCTACCGTGCTGCGGCCGAGCGCCTCGACGAGTTGCCGCGCATCGGACGCGAGATTCACCTGGCCGTGATCAGCGGCGATAACCTGCCAAGGTCGAGGCGCGAACCAAAGGTTTCGCTCGAAGAGTTGCTTGACGCCTTCCGCGAGGTGCTTGCCCGAGCCGAGCTGTACAAACACCACCACGTGTTGCGCGAGCCGCTTTCGGTGCGCGAGCGTATGACGCGCATCCTCGAGCGAGTCTCGCGCGAGGGTTTCACGAGCTTCGAATCGCTTTTCGAGCTCAAGGAGGGTCGCATGGGGCTTGTGGTCACCTTCCTCGCGATCCTCGAACTCATCAAGGAATCCCTCCTGGTGGTCGTCCAGCAGGAGCCGTTTGCCCCTATCCACGTGAAGTCCGCTGCCTGATGGAAAAGCCAGACAACGAGCTTAAGAACATCATCGAGGCCGCACTGCTCGTAGCCGGCCAGCCGCTGACCGTCGAGCGGATGCTCGCCATGTTCCCGGAAGCGTCGCGCCCGACGCGCGAAGAGATCCGCCACGCACTCGAGGCGCTCGAGGCGGAATACGCCGGGCGCGGTGTGGAGCTCAAGCAGATCGACAAGGCCTGGCGCGTGCAGACGCGCGAAAAGTACGCCGCCTGGGTGGCGCGGCTGCTCGAGGAGCGCCCACCGCGCTACTCACGCGCGCTGCTCGAGACGCTCGCCATCATCGTCTACCGTCAGCCCGTGACGCGCGGCGAGATCGAAGAGATCCGCGGCGTGTCGGTCAGTACCGAGATTATTCGCACGCTTCTGAGCCGCGGCTGGATCCGCGAGGTCGGCCATCGCGAAGTTCCCGGGCGCCCGGCGCTTTACGGCACCACGCGCGCATTTTTGGAGCACTTTAACCTCAAGAGCCTCGATGAGCTGCCGCCGCTTAGCGCGCTGCGTTCGATTGAGGAGATCGGCGCCGAGCTTGAGAGAATCTCAGGCGGCAAGCCGGCTGCGGCCATGGGCGGCGGCCAGGACGGGGACGAGAAGGGCCCCGCACTCGACAGTGGGGGGAAGGCGGGGCCGCAGGAGACGGCCGGACCTGCGGCAGGCCACGAGGCGGCGGGCGATGTCGAGATCGAGCGGGCGGCCACCCAAACCCAGCCGGCCGTGCGTGCCTGAGAAGCTGCAGAAGGTCCTGGCGCGCGCCGGCCTCGGCTCACGCCGGCAGATTGAGCGCTGGATCGAAGAAGGGCGGCTTACTGTGGACGGCAAGCCTGCGCATCTCGGCCAGCGCGTCGGACCGCAAAGCCGCATCGCCCTCGATGGCCGGATTGTCCCCTTCGAGCGCCTCGCGCCGCGCGCGCGTGTCCTGATCTACCACAAGCCCGTGGGCGAGCTCTGCACGCGCAGCGATCCCAAGGGCCGGCCCACGGTCTTCGAGCGCTTGCCGAGCTTGCGCGCTGGGCGATGGATCACGGTCGGGCGGCTCGACGTCAACAGCTCGGGGCTGCTGCTCGTCACTGACGACGGCGAACTCGCCAACCGCCTCATGCACCCCTCGAGCGGCATTGAGCGTGAATACGCGGTGCGCGTGTTCGGCGAAGTGGATGAGGCGGCCATCAAGCGCCTGACCGAGGGCATGACGCTCGAGGATGGCCCGGCGCGCTTCGAATCCGTGCGCTTCTCTGGCGGAAGCCACGCGAACCGCTGGTACCACGTGGTGCTCAGGGAGGGTCGCAAGCGCGAGGTGCGCCGCTTGTGGGAGGCGCTCGGCGCGCAGGTCTCGCGCCTGATCCGCGTGCGCTATGGCCCGGTGGTGCTCCCCCGCCGCCTGCGTCCCGGGAAGTGGCAGGCGCTTGATCCGCTGAGCGTGAGCGCACTCTACGCGCTGGCCGGGTTGGTGCCGCCTAAGCCGAGGCGCAAGGCAAGCGTACACGCCGCGGGAGTAGAGGGTCGGCACGCGGGCAGGCAGCGAGGACGCTTGCGCAGGACCGGGCCGCGCACCGCCGTAGCGCCGCCCAAGCGCCCGGGGCGCGAAACAAAAAAATAATTGTTCGCCGAAGGCAAGTCGCCGCGTGTGTGTGATGCGCCACCATCCCCTTATCTTCCCCGCGCGCGCGGTTTTTTGCGCTTCGGGTGTGCCTTCGCACTATTCCCTGTGGTCGGTAGCTGCAAGGCGCCCGCCTGCAGCTGAGTCAAGAGGTGCGCGAAATGCAACATTGCCGGCCCCCCATAGAGGAGGCACGCGAACCAAATGGTTCTGGGTGCGCAGTCTCCGCGTGCCTGTACACCTGCTGGCGTAGAATATGTCCGCATCACCGCGACCTCATCGGCCACTGCCGCCGGGAGGACCTCATGTCGGCCTACCATCTGCTGCGTTGCGCACCTCCGTCTTCGGCGGTTTCCTTCTGGGAAGCCTTGCGCTGGTGGCTTAAGCTCGGGTTCATCAGCTTCGGCGGGCCGGCCGGGCAGATCGGCGTCATGCACCAGGAGCTGGTCGAGCGCCGGCGCTGGATCAGCGAGCACCGTTTCTTGCACGCGCTCAACTACTGCATGGTGCTACCGGGCCCTGAGGCACAGCAGCTTGCGACTTACATCGGCTGGCTCATGCACGGTACCTGGGGCGGGATCGTGGCGGGCACGCTGTTTGTGCTGCCGTCGTTGTTCATTTTCATCGCGCTGAGCTGGATCTATATGGCCTACGGTGACGTGCCGGCGGTCGCCGCCGTGCTTTACGGCGTGAAACCTGCGGTCACGGCGATCGTCGTGTACGCCGCCTACCGCATCGGTGCGCGCGTGCTCAAAAACGCTGTGCTCTGGGTCATGGCCGCTGCTGCGTTCGTCGCCATCTTTGGCTTCGATGTGTCGTTCCCGTACATCGTGCTCGCCGCCGGCCTGATCGGCTATCTCGGCGGCCGCGTGGCGCCGGGGAAGTTTCGAGCCGGCGGCCACCATGGCGGATCGCACACGTCTGACGGATTGGCGATCATCGGCAACCACACCCCGCTGCCCGAGTGGGCGCGCTTCCGCTGGCCGCGCGCGATCGCCTACGGCGCCTTGGGAGCTGGCATCTCGCTCGGCGTACAGGGTGCGCTGATCGTGCTCTACGGCTGGGACGGGACGCTCACCCAGATGGGCTGGTTCTTCACCAAGGCCGCGCTCGTCACGTTCGGCGGCGCCTACGCCGTGCTGCCGTACGTATACCAGGGCGGGGTCGAGCACTATCGGTGGCTGACGGCCACCCAGATGATAGATGGTCTAGCGCTCGGCGAAACTACGCCCGGGCCACTCATCATGATCGTCGCCTTCGTGGGCTTTGTCGGCGGCTGGACGCACGAGCTGTTCGGGCCGCAGTGGTTGCCGCTCGCCGGCATAGCGGGCGCTGCGGTCGCGACCTTTTTCACCTTCCTGCCGTCGTTCCTGTTCATATTGATCGGCTCGCCGGCGGTCGAGGCCACGCGCCACGACGTCAAGTTCACCGCGCCGCTCACCGGCATCACCGCCTCGATCGTGGGCGTGATCCTGAACCTGGCAGTGTTTTTCGCCTACCACGTGCTCTGGCCGCAAGGCTTCGCACGGCCGTTTACGCTCGAGGCCCTGTTCGACGGCTTCGAGTGGTTTTCGGCATTCACCGGCATCGCCGCGTTCATGGCGCTGTGGCGTTACGAGGCAGGCATCATTTCCGTGATCGGCGGTTGCGCCCTGGCTGGCCTCGCCTGGAGATTTCTGTTTGAGCCGCTATTTTGATCGAGAAAGGACCAAGTCATATCTGAAACACGCTGCGCGCCGCACAGTTTTTAGTGATGAAGAAGAATGCTTCGCGCTCGCGTGGAAGCGCAACACCACGCGTCACGATTCCCGAGGTCTACCGAAGGCTCTACGCGGCCAACGGCAAACAGCACTGGTGGCCGGGTGACTCGCGCTTCGAGATCATGGTCGGCGCGGTGCTCACCCAGAATACCTCCTGGAGCAATGTCGAGCGCGCCATCGCCAATCTCAAGCGGGCGCGGGCGCTCACGCCCGAGTCGATCGTGCGTGCCCCGCAGCAGCGGCTTGCCGCCTGGCTCAAACCCTCGGGCTACTTCAACATCAAGGCGCGGCGCTTAAAGAGCCTGTGTCGCTGGCTGATCGCCCAAGGCGGAGTGCGGGCCCTCGCCCGACAGTCTACCGACACGCTACGCCACGCGCTGCGCGCTGTGCACGGCATCGGCCCCGAAACCGCCGACGACATCCTGCTTTACGCCTTCGACCGTCCGGTGTTTGTCATCGACGCCTACACCCGGCGCATCTTTGCGCGCCTCGGTTTGATCCGTGGCGACGAAGGCTACGAAACCCTGCGCAATCTGTTTGAAAGTTCCCTGCCACTCGATGCCCGGCTGTTCAATGAGTACCATGCCCTGATCGTGAGGCATGGCAAAGACATTTGCCGCAAAAGGCCACGCTGTACGGCGTGTTGCCTTGCGGGTAGTTGTCTTGCCTTCGAGAAGGGCGAAGCAAACTGTAATATTGCCTGAATCTTGTGGGTATCGATGGACCTGTGGCTTGCAATGATTTATTGATGAGAGCGGACGCTTTTGGTTTGGGAAACTGCGCGAACATCCAGATATCATGGGCCAAGGTGAAACACTCGAGGAACTCGAGGAAAATCCGCGTGACGCCTGCACATTCATGGTGATGGAAGGCGTTGTCGCTACTCACCTGTACGAGAACGGCTTGGAACAAAGCGAGTACAACATTGTTGTCGCCTCACTGAGGCTTAAGCGGCCTGCGGGGGACCTTGGCTATTCCCCGGGAACTTTTTGAATGTCTGTCGATCACCCCAAAGGGACGCCCATGTGGTGGATCGTGGCAGGGATGCCACGGTTTGGAAAAACTGGCCGAGGGAAGCTGAAAGGTTGCGATCGATATGCTCAACGCCGGTTTGCCGCTGCACGGCCTCTGTCAAAATAGGCGGGCAAAAGGCAAGACCTGGCATGGATGAAAGGAGGATTTTTATGTGCGCGACCATTCTGTTCATGGCTTCGGCACTCACAGGATTGTACACAGCCATCGCTTTCGGTGCAGATCAGGCCGCATGGATCGCGGCATCCAGCAAAACACTTCTCCTGCCTGAGGTGCCGTCAGCCGTGATCCCAAACGGGCCGAGGCAGGCCGAACCGCCCAAGCCGATGTACGCGAAAAAGAAAGAGAGAGACCGGTGCCTAACCAGGTGCGATTTGGAATTGCTAGACTGTCATGCTCGCAACGAGAAGAACCTTAGGCTAGGTAAAAAGTGTAACGAGAACCACCGAGAGTGCACGTTGGCCTGCAAGAAAAGATATGAACGTGCACCGTGATTTTCACCATGGGCAGGCACGATGAGTAGGCCATGGCCGGCCAGGAGGCCGTTAGAGGTTTTCGTGAAGTTCGTAAGGCTCGCGTACAAATTCGTCGCGCTGCCCCGGCAGCGGTTGGAGCAGGATCGGAAGATGCTTCATGCGATGGGCGCAGTGCGCGGGGCCTGACCACCAGCTGCCGAACCGTGGTGGTGGCTTGAGCGGTGTTAGCGGAGGATGCGGCTCAGGTCGAAGGCGGCTGGCCCACCTGTCGCCTCTTTGATCGTGCGCCGGCGGCGGATACATGATCCGCTAGGTTGCTCCACGCGGCAGTGCCCTGTGCTTCGCCTACGTGGTGAACCGTTCCGCCAGGAACTCCGGGATCCGCTCCTCCAGCCAGTAGCGCGCCCGCCAGGGGAGGGCACCGGTGACGAAGCCGACGTGACCGCCGTGTGCGTAGAGCTCTAGCGTAATAAAGGGGGAGAGCTCGCGCGCGGCAGGGATCGCATCTTCGGTAGTGAAGGGGTCATCGCGGGCGTGTAGGATGAGAGTGGGGACAGCAATGCCTTTGAGGAACTGGCGGCAGCTCGAGCGGGTGTAGTAATCCTCGGCACCGGTGAAGCCGTGCAAAGGGGCGGTGACGTGCTCGTCGAACTGCCGGAAGGTTTTAAGCCCTGCGAGTATCGAGCCATCGAACGGTAGGGGTAAAACTGCGCGCTTGGCCATCATCGAGGCACGCAGCCGGCGAAGCAGCGCCCATTGGTAGACCCGCGAGAAGCCACGCTCGAGGCGATCAGCGGCGCGGCCGAGCACGAAGGGCGGCGAGACAGCCACGGCGGCGGCCAGTGGTGCAGTGAAACCGGTCTCGCCCAGCCATTTGAGGAGCACGTTTGCGCCAAGCGAGTAGCCGACGAGGCCGATCGACGTCGCCGGCTCGCGGCGACGCAGCTCGGCGATCACGTACGCAAGATCGCCGGTCTCACCAGAGTGGTAGCTGCGCGGCAGGCGGTTGGGTGTGCCGCTGCAGCCACGGAAGTGCATGACCATACCGCGCCAGCCGCGCGCCGCAACGGCCGCAAGTAAGCCGCGCGCGTATTTGGAATGCGACGAGCCCTCCAGGCCGTGCAGGATCAAGACGACGGGGCCAGCGGCGTTCTCCGTCCAGTCGAGGTCGAGGAAATCGCCGTCCGGCAGTGTCAGCCGTTCACGTCGCAGCGCGATCTTTGGGCGGCGGCGAACGAGATACGGCCACAACGTCTGCGCGTGCGGGCCGCGACACCACCAGGCAGGCAGAAAGGGGCGAGGGGAGAGAGAAACGGGGCGAGGAATATCGAAGCCGTTTTCCTCTCTCGTCCCTCGTCCCTCGTTTCCCCTCTCTCGTGCTAGCTCCATAACGCCTGCCACCACCGCCGGCGTGCCTCGGGCAGGGGGCGGCGGTCTTCGAGCGGTTGCGGCGGCAGCAGGCTCATGACCCAGCCGGGCATGGGCGGATGGATGCTGTAACCGCAGGACACGCCGAGATGATGGGGATCGAAGATCTTGACCAGGGTCGGCGCCTGCTTGCTGTCGGTGTACACAATGCCGCAGTAGTCCTCGCGGTGGTCGCGCTTGAGCAGTTCATCCACCGCCTCGATGAAACGTCGTACCTCCTCGCTGCTCCTGGGTGCCCGCGGCACGGGTTCGCCGATGGCATAGAGATACCAGCCGGCATCGGCGCGCGCACGCAGCACCTCCCAGAACGCCGCCAGGTCTTCCCAGGACAGCAGACTCACGAAACGGCCGCGGAAGGCCGTGTAGAAATCGTCACGACACATTTTCGCAACGGTGCGGGGAGAGACGCGACGTTATTTTATCTCGCACAGCCGGTCTTTGAGGGCGGCGAGGCTGAGGTCTAGGCCCAGCTCCAGGTGCCGGTTGCCCAGCTCGAGCAGGGGCACGACACGCGCAATCAGGTTGGGGAGATAGGGCAAAAGCCTGCCTGATTCGTTGTTCGCAATCATCTGCAAGGCCGCCTCGAGGTCCGGCTCGGCCATCACCGCCTCCTCGGGTGGGGGGATCTCCTCGACGTAGCCGCAGCTCAGGCGGTTACCACCCTCGGCCTTGGCGATGGTCAGGTTTCGGTCGGCGACCGCGAGCAACTCCGCCATGGTTTTGCCCGGATCGCGCCCGAAGGTGGCCAGCCCCAGGCTGATGGTGACGGAGATGCTTGTGCCGCCGTCCACAAACGGACTCTCAGCCACGGCCGCGCGCACGCGCTCGGCCAGCACCGCGGCGTCCATGCGGCCGGTGGCGGGGGCGAGCAGCGCGAACTGCGCGCCGCGCAGGCGCGCGGCAGTATCCTCGTTACGGCAGTTGGCCAGAATAAGCTTGCCGAACCAGGCGAGCAGCCGGCTACAGGGCTCATGGCCGTACGTGTCGTAGAGCACGCGAAAATTGTCTATGTCTATGCGCAACACCGACAGCTCCTCGCCGCGATGCTTGGCAAGCGCCAGATACTGGCTGGCGCGTTCGAGCAGAAAACGCCGATTGTAGAGCCCGGTAAGCGCATCGGTGGTGACCTGCCCCTCGAGGTCCGGCTCGGCCTCGCAGAGCCTGTCTGTGGCCTGGTCAAGCCGGGCGTGCACACGGGCGCGTGTCAGCAGTTGCATGGTGTCGAGCGGCTTGGTGATGAAATCGGTCGCGCCGCAGGCGTAAGCTCGCTTGCGCGTGAGCTCGTCCTCCGCGCCAGTCATGACGATGACCGGCAGGTCGCGCAGCCGAGACACCTCCGCGGCACGCAGGCGACAGAGCAGGCCGTAGCCATCGAGGCGCGGCATGTCGATGTCGGTGATCATCAGCTCGATGCGCTCGTCGGCGGCAAGTTGCTGCCACGCGGCTTCGCCGTCCTCGGCCTCGAGGAGCTCGAAGTCGCCGCCCAGGATCTTGGCGACCGCTCTGCGGATAACGCGTGAATCGTCGGCAATCAACAGGTGCGGTCTTGTGTCCCCGGCGGCGGTTTGAATCCCCACGCCCGGCTTGCTTTCGGTTTTGGCGTTCATGCCATCAAAAATAGACCACCTGCGGCTCGCCTTCAAAGGCGCGGAGGTAGCCTGAAACCTGTGTCACAAAATTGCATGGGCGGTCGTTGCGCTTTAGTGCATCACATCCAGCCGCGGGGCTGTCGGGGAAAAACGGTGTGTTTTGCGCCGCACCACGCACCCTGCTCGATTTTGAGACAGGTTCTAGCGTCAGGCGATGAGCAGGAAAAAGCCGACCAGCAAAGCCGCGAACAGGATGGTCAGCCAGTTGAAATAGCGGTCTATGAAGTCGCGGATCGCCGCCCCGTGGCGATGGATCAGCCACGCCACCAAGAAGAATCGCGCCCCGCGCCCGATGAGCGAGGCGAGGGCAAAGCGCCACAGGTCCATCTCGAACGCCCCAGCGGCGAGGGTGAACACCTTGTAGGGGATAGGCGTGAAGCCGGCGACGAACACCGCCCAGAAATCGTAGCGCAGGTACCAGCCGCGGATCTGTTCGAAGGCGGCGTGCAAGCGGTAGAGGTCGAGCAGCCAGTTTCCTATGTTTGCCATCAGGCCGTAGCCGATCGCATAGCCGCCAAGCCCGCCGAGCACCGAGCCCGTGGTAGTAATGAGCGCGAATGCAAATGCGCGTGCCGGTACCGCAACCGCCATGGCGATGAGCAGCACGTCTGGCGGCACGGGGAAGAACGAGGACTCGGCGAAGGCGAGCGCGAACAGCGCCAGCCGCGCATGTGGTCGGTGTGACCACGCGAGTACCCAGTCGTACAGCTGGCGCAGGGGACCGAACACCACCGCGCTAGGGCCAGAAGTAGGCCAGCACCGCGAGTCCGAAACCGATACGGTACCAGGCGAAGGGCACGAAGGTGTGGCGGCTAACGTAGACGAGAAAGGTCTTGACAACAAGGAGCGCGGTCAGAAACGCCGTGGCGAATCCCGTGGCGAAGACGAGCGCGTCTGCGGCATCGAGCCTGTGCAGGTTCTTGACAAGCTCGTATAGGGTGGCGGCGAACATTGTCGGTATGGCAAGAAAAAACGAGAACTCGGTGGCAGTACGGCGATCGAGCCCGGCGAGAAGTCCGCCCATGATGGTCGCGCCGGCGCGCGATATACCCGGGAACAGCGACAAGCATTGGGCAATGCCGACCTTGAGGGCATCGCCGCGCGAGATCGCCATAAGCCCCCCTTCAGGCGCCGGCCTCGTGTGGTGGCGGCGATACCAGCGCTCGATCACCAGGATCGCAAGCCCGCCTGCGATGAGCGCGCCGGCGACCGTGAGCGGGCTGAACAGATGAGTTTTGATCTGCTTGTGCAGCAGCAGCCCGAGCACCGCCACCGGCAGAAAGGCGATGAACAGATTGAGCACGAAGCGCGCCTGCGCCGGCCGATGTATGCCGCTGGCCAGCGCCCAGACCTTGGCGCGGTAAAACCATACGACACCGATGATCGAGCCGAGCTGGATGAAGATCTCGAAGGTCTTGGCGCGCTCGCCGGTAAAGCCGACGAGGTCGCCTGCGACGATGAGGTGGCCGGTGGACGATATTGGCAGAAATTCCGTCAGCCCCTCAACGATACCGAGGATCATGGCCTCGATGAGCAGAAACGATCCCATCTCAAGCGATCATACTGCGCCTTCAAACCGAAGCGGCCGGCGATACAAGAGACCCGTGGCGCCCGCGCAGTCTCGACTGCCCGCGCGGTAACCACTTGGCGAAATCTTCTCTTGCTCGCTTTGGTCGGCTTGTAACAGTGTGCCTGCGCATTCTAGGCACTCAGAAAAGTACACGAAATCGCGCGCGCACGCGTAACGACAAGCAGTGCGGGGCGCGCGCGCCTCGATGCGGTCTGCTTCGCAAGGACGTCGCCTCCTCTAGGGGACTGCCGACAGGACGGGCGATGCGGCGTTGCGCAGCAGAGGGCAGGACAGTGGGAGGGAGTGTCTAACGCGCGGCAGCCGCTGACACCTCAGCCCATCTGCTTCTCGCGGATCTCGTCCATCGTCTTGCAGTCGATGCACAGTTCCGCAGTAGGGCGCGCCTCGAGGCGCTCGAGGCCGATCTCGGCGCCGCAGTCCTCGCAGTAGCCGTACTCGTTGCGGTCGATACGCTCGATCGCCTCCTCAATCTTCTTGATGAGCTTACGCTCACGGTCGCGCGAACGCAGCTCAAGCGACATGTCGGTCTCTTGGCTGGCGCGGTCGTTCAGGTCGGGTGGATTCTCTGGCACATCGCGCATCTGGTGCACGGTGCGGGCGATCTCGTCCTCGAGCTCTTTCTTCCAGGCGTTCAGCACCGCGCGGAAGTGGGCAAGCTGTTTCTTGTTCATGTATTTCTCGCCCTTCTTCGGTACGTAGGGCTTGATCCCCGCAACGGGGGAGATCGCCTCCTTGGGCAGCGGTTTTTGTTTCCTGGCCGACATGCACCTACTCCTGCAATATAATGATGGCGCGCCTTCGTTGGGGGGCGGGCCGTAGAGAAACAAGCGCGAATCTATACCAGAAAGGGTCAGGGGTCGCAACAAGCCGCCTGACCGGCAGGTCGATGGCGATGACGAGGGGAAAAACGCGGCTGCAAGCACTGATTTTCGACGTGGATGGCACGCTTGCGGACACCGAGCGCGACGGGCACCGGGTGGCCTTCAACCGGGCATTCGCCGAGGCAGGCCTGGACTGGCAGTGGGATCCTGCGCTTTACGGGCGCTTGCTGGCGGTCACCGGCGGCAAGGAGCGCATCCGCCATTACGTCGAACACTACCGGCCGGACTTCCGCAAACCGCACCATTTCGATGAACTGGTGGCGCAACTGCACGCCGCGAAGACCCGCCACTACACGGCCATGCTGCGTGAGGGTGCTGTGCGGCTGCGACCCGGGGTCGGACGATTGCTCGAGGAAGCCCGCTCGCGCGGGCTTAAGCTCGCCATCGCCACCACGACTACGCCTGACAACGTCATGGCGCTGCTCGCAGCCACCCTCGGGCCGCAGGGCGCAGCCTGGTTTGCGGAGATCGGCGCCGGCGATGTGGTCCCGGCGAAGAAGCCCGCGCCGGATATCTATCATTATGTCCTCGCACGCCTGGGGCTGCCCGCCGCGGCCTGTCTCGCCTTCGAGGACTCCGAGAACGGGCTGCGCGCCGCGCGCACTGCTGGCCTGAAGACGGTCGTGACGGTCAATGACTATACCCGGGACCAGAACTACCGCGGTGCAGTCATTGTGCTCGACCACTTCGGTGAGCCCGACTACCCCGCGCACGTGTTGGCCTGCGCGCTGCCTCTTAACGGGGTCGAGCACGTGGACCTCACGCTGCTTGAGCGACTGCACGCCGACGCATGAGGACGGTCTCCCGGCGGCTGGCGGGCATCGAGCCGTTTCGCGTCATGAATATCTTGGCGCGGGCACGTGCCCTCGAGGCGCAGGGTCGCTCCATCGTTCATATGGAGCTCGGGGAGCCGGATTTTCCCACCGCCTCCGGTATCCTCGAGGCGGGCATCCGCGCGTTGCGCGCGGGCCACACGCACTATAGCGAGGCGTGCGGCTTGCCGGCCTTGCGCGAGGCGATCGCGGCGAGCTATCCGCCCGAGGCGCGGCCCGAGCCCGGGCGGGTGGTGGTCACACCCGGCGCCTCCGGCGCCTTGCAGCTCGTCTTTGCCGCGCTGCTTAATCCCGGTGACCGGGTATTAATGACTGACCCGGGCTATCCCTGTAACCGCCACCTTATCCGCCTGTTCGGCGGCGAAGCGGTGAGTATCCCGGTGGATGAGCACTGCGGCTATCAGCTCGACGAGTCGCTCGTTCGCCGGTACTGGAACGAGCGCACCGTGGCGGTGCTGGTCGTCACGCCGTCTAACCCGATCGGCACGCTGATCGCGCCCGAGGCGCTTCGACGCATCGCGCATACGGTGCGCGAGCATGGCGGCGTGCTGATCGTGGACGAGAGCTATCACGGGTTAACCTATGAGGCGCAAGCGGTGAGCGCGCTCGCCTGCTCGGATGAGCTGTTCGTGGTGAACAGCTTCTCCAAGTATTACGGCATGACCGGCTGGCGGTTGGGTTGGCTGGTGGCGCCCCGTTCCTACGGGGCGGACATCGAGAAGCTCGCGCAGAATTTTTTCATCGCGGCGAGCACACCGGCACAGCACGCCGCGCTCGCCGCGTTCTCGGCGGAGGTAAAGGAGGAACTGGAGCGCCGGCGCGAGGAATTCCAGCGCCGGCGCGATTATCTGCTGCCGGCGCTTCGCGCGCTCGGCTTCGGCATCCCGGTCACGCCGCAAGGCGCTTTCTACTTGTACGCGGACTGCGCGCGCTTCACCACGAACAGTGAGGCCTTCGCGAGCGTCTTGCTGGAGGAGGCGGGGGTGGCGATCACGCCGGGCACCGATTTCGGCTCGCACCGCGCCCGCACGCACGTGCGCTTTTCTTACGCCACCACGATGGAGCACCTCGCCGAGGGTGTGCGGCGGATCGAGAGGTTTCTGGGAAAACCCTGACTCGAAAGCAGCTCAGCGCAAATATAATTCAATGGCTGCATCTGCGCGGTTTTGCGTTGGGGGAATCAATACCGTCAAAGCCGCAGCACGCCTTCGAGCTCCTTGCTGAGGTGGTTGGCGAGTGTGCGCAGGTCGGTTTCGGTCAGATCCTTGTTCACGCTGGCGATGATGCGTTGCGTGGTCTCAGGGCTAAGCGCGTCGCGTAGCCAACCAAGGAAACGCGGCTCGGCGACCAGTACGAGCCGGTCATAGCGGCCCGTGGCGCGCGCCCGGTCGAGATGCTCGGCGAGTCGCGAGGCGAACGCCATGGCAGCCTGCTCGACCGGGGAGTGCTCGCGTTCCATGGCGTGTCTTCCGGTCCCGTGACTGTCGAAGGCGCGGCCAGGCTTGTCGGCGTCGAAGTCCTGGTTCTTGAGCCGGCCTTCGGGGTGCGGGATCTCCTCCACGATCTGCACGCCCTTGCCGGGGCCGGGGTTTTCAAGGATGCGCGCACCGGCGCGGTGCGCGAGCAGGATCCAGATCGGGGACATGAACCTCTCCAGACAGCAGGTTTTTCAGCGTAACGAGCGGTGCATTCTACCGGACCTTCTGCCGGGACGCTGCACCGCCCGGAGCAGTGGTGCAGGCAGGTACCGCTGCGGACCTTAAGGAAGGAAATGTACCGCCGCTGTAGCAATATGCCAGCGCGGCCTTGCTCGCCAATATCCGCTTCCTTAACTCAGGGAGATTATGAAACGGAAATGAAATCTTTTGCGACCCATCTTGGCATGATTTTTGCTGTGGATAAAGTGATCGGCTGCGGCGGCCGATATGCTCATGAGAGGTGCGTCATGAGTAAATGGATTAGGAACCTACAGGCATGGCTCGGTGGCGAGGAAAGGTGCCACGCGCGGGTCGTCACTCAGCAGGACGAGATCGCTGCGATGGTGTTTTTCGGTGACGTCTATCCCGTACGCGTAATTGAGGCGAGCGCTGCGCGCAACGCTTCCACAGCGTGCTCTTGCCGCAAGAAGGACACCGTCTGGCCGTTCATTCGATAGGCGTGTCCGGGAGGTTACCCCACTCCGACCAGGAGCCGGGATAACCTTTGACATCCGGATAGCCCAGCGCCTTGAGCACGATATAGGTGTGGGCCGAACGATGGTGGGTATGGCAGTAGACGATGATCTCCTTGTCCGGTGTTACGCCGAGCGCCTCGAATTCCTTCTTTAACTGCTCTGCGGGGCGGATGCGCAGACAGTGTTGCGTGTCCATCGCACGCACCCAATCGAAGTTCACCGCGCCGGGGATGTGCCCGGCGCGTGCCGCGCGCTTGATGCTGCCGTGGTACTCGCCCGGACTGCGTGTGTCGAGTAGCACCGTCTTTTCGTTGTTGAGCTGTCCCAGGACGTAGTCCTTGTCTGCCCGTGCCCCGCCGGAGAGGGCCACCGTATACCGGGTCGGTGTGCGTTTGCCTGGCACGACTGTGAGCGGCCAGCCGCCCTCGGTCCAAGCCTCTAGCCCCCCGTTGAGTAGCGAGAAGTGCGGGTGCCCGATAACGTCCAGGGTCCAGAGCAGGCGCGCTGCGCGCCCGTTGCACTCGTCGTCGTAAGCCACGACGTGGGTGTTGGGCATCAGGCCAAGCGCGCTGAACAATGCGCCCAGGTGTTTCTCATCCGGCAGTTCCCCCTGCGCTGGCCCGCGCGTGGCGACCAGATGAAAATATTCCAGGTGCACGGCGCCCGGAAGATGGCCCTCGGCATAGTGCTCGGCGCGCGAGAGGTCCACGATGAGCAGCTGCGGGTCATTCAGGTACTGTGCGAGCTCCGGCGGTTCGACGAGCAACGGCAAGCGGCGTTCCATGGCGAGGCGTAGCAGGGGTCGGGCGGTGGTGGTGGCAACCCATTCTAGCCCTGGGTGACAAGACTCGAAAAATTGTTTCTGCCCCGCCAAAGGGGTTACACTGGAGGCGTTCCATCGCCGCGACGTAATCCCTTGGAAATCTTCAAGATTTTTACCATCGAGGCCGCACACCGGCTTCCAAACCTCCCCGCCACCCACAAGTGCAGCCGCCTGCATGGGCACTCCTTCCGTATCGAGGTGCATGTCAGCGGCCCACTTGCCGAACACGAGGGTTGGATCATGGATTTCGCAGACCTCGGCCGCGCCTTCCAGCCGCTCTACGAGCAGCTCGATCATCGTTATCTCAACGAGATTCCGGGCCTCGAGAATCCGACTAGCGAAAATCTCGCGCGCTGGATCTGGCAACGGCTGAAGCCGGCGCTGCCGACGTTGTCGCAGATCGTTGTGCGCGAGACTTGCACCGCAGGCTGCATCTATCGTGGCGAGTTGAAAACTTGACAGGTGACGCGTGAGGGGAGAGACACGTCACTGGTCACCCGTCGCACTTTCCCGATGAACTTCCGCCCCCACAATGACGACACCCCGGTCGAGATCGAGACCGCGCCGAATCCGTCCGCGGCCGTCATCTGGCTGCATGGCCTGGGGGCGGACGGTTACGATTTCGTGCCGCTCGTACGCGAGCTCGGCCTGCCGAAGCGCCCGGGGGTGCGCTTCGTTTTCCCGCACGCGCCCTACCGGCCAATCACGATCAACGCCGGCTGCCTTATGCGTGCCTGGTACGACATCGCGCCGGGCGGACGCGTGTTCGTGCAGAATGCGCAGCACATCCGCGAGGCCGAGGTGCTGGTGCGCGAATGGATCGCCCGCGAGCGGGTGCGCGGCATCGTTCCCGAACGGCTTGTGCTGGCGGGCTTCTCGCAAGGCGCTCTCGTGGCCTTGCACACCGGCCTGCGCTATCCGTATCCCCTGGCCGGCCTGCTGATCCTGTCCGCGCCGGTCACCGACACGACCGCCTTGATCGCCGCAAGCCAGCCCTCGGCCCGAAAGGTCCCGGTTTTTCTCGCCCATGGGACCGAGGACCCCTTGATTCCTTACGATCTCGCCCTGCAGGCCCACCAGGCGCTCGTTCGCGAGGGTTTTCGGGTTGAATGGCACAGCTATTCCTTAGGACATTCGGTCGGCACCGAAGAGATGCTGGATATCTCCCGGTGGCTCGCCAGCGTGTTGGATCTTAAATAGAATGGGTAGAATACGTTGAGTACAAAGCAGGAAAGCCTCGATGCGCGCGGGTTTCAAGGGGATGGGAGGATCGCAGGGTGTGGGCGTAAAGCGCGAATAGACCGGGTTGGTTTACCGGCTTGCAGCCGCTCCTCGGGGTAGGCTTAAATAGCCGCAGGAAAAACGAAACCGTTTACGGGAGAGTAGCAGGGGTGGTTGTATTAAAAGAATCGTCGCGCGACTGGGGACTGGTGATTCTCGTGGCGCTGCTCAGTGTGGGCGCTAACCTCCCGGAGCACTGGACCGAACGCTTGAGCATAGACCGCCGCTACCTGCTCGCGACACTGCTCGGTGTCGTGGCGGTCGCACTGGTCCGCTATCTCAAGTTCACGCTGATCCTGACCATCGTCATTCTTGCCGTTGGTGCGAACCTGCCCGCGGACATCGCCGGGGAGTTCGGCGTGGATCCGCAAATTATGATGCTCGCGCTTGTGGCGATGGTCGTGATCTCGCTCTCCAACAAGTTCTTGAAGCTTCCGACTGGCCTGGAGAAGACCGGGCGCTCGCAGAGCGTGCACGGCGCCGCCGCGCTATTCAATGCCATCCTCAAGGGACGCGTGGCCGTAGTCCAGACCCTGCTCGCGCAGGGCGCGAACGTGAACGCGCGCACGGTGAGCGGCAAGACACCGCTCATGGCCGCGGCGTACAAGGGCTACAGCGACATCGTGCAATTGCTGCTCGAAAACGGTGCGGACCCGAACGCGCACGACGCCAAAGGAGACACGGCACTTAAGATCGCCGAGCGCAACGGCTACACGCGCATCGCCGACCTGCTCCGTTATGCCAGCACGCACGGCAAGTCGTCGACGACCCAAACGGTCAAGACCAGCCCCAGCTCCTTTGGCTGACCACCGACCCCTGGGGCCGGGTTGGTGAGGGGCACTGACCCTAACGGCAGGGGCAGGTAACGTATCAGCCCATGTTTGTCGCCAGACCCCTTTGTTTTTCCTGCGTGCCTTTCTCTTGTGAGGCGCTCAGTGCGAGCAGGCCAGTGCGCTTTCAGTTGAGGGTGCTCGCGAGCAGGCCGCGATAGCGCAGGGTGAGCGGATGGTCGTTGCCGAGGAGACGGAAGACGGTGATCATCGCCTTGCGTGCGGCGTCGTCGCGGAACTTGCGATCGCGGCGCACGATCTCGAGCAATTGCTCGAGCCCTGCCTCGTACTGGCCGGAGACGATGCACCGGAGTCCCAGCAGGTAGCGCGCCTCGTTATCAGTGGAGTCCGCATCGAGCCGCCGCGCGAGCTCGGTAAGGGCTGGTGCGTCGGCGGTTTGCCGCGCCAGCTCCAGTCGCGCCTTAAGCCGTGCGACTTCCGGATCGCTGTGGCGGTCGAGCGGCAGCGACCGGATCGTCTGCTCGGCCTCCTTGAGCCGGCCGGCCTCGAGGAGCGCGCGTGCCAGCGCCACGGTCAGGCGGTCGTTGCTGGGGTCGCTCTCGGCTGCATGCCGAAGCATCTCCAGGCTCTCGTCGACCCGGCCAGCCTCGAGTGCCTCTAGTGCTTGGCGAACCACGACGTCGGATTCGCGCACAATGTAGCGGTCAAGAAGCGCGCGGATGGCGCGCTCCGGTTGCACGCCAATAAAACCGTCCACCGCCTGGCCGTTGTGGAACAGTCGCACGGTCGGGATGCTGCGCACCTCGTAGCGCAATGCCAGCTCCGGCTCGGCGTCGGTGTCCACCTTGGCGAGGAAGAACTTGCCGCGGTACTCGTCGGCGAGCTTCGCAAGCACGGGCATGAGTATCCGGCACGGCCCGCACCAGGCCGCCCAGAAATCCACCAGCACGGGCACCTCGCGGGACTTTTCCAGGACCAGGGCGTTGAAATTATTTCGATTGACGTCGCAGATATAGGGTGAATGACTCATACGGATTCTGGCAAAACGCTAAGGGGTGAGGGTTCCGCCCTAATGTGCGGACGAAGCCGTTTGAGATCAAGACAATCAAGAGGTTTGGCGCTCCCTAGGGGACTCGAACCCCTGTTTTCGCCGTGAGAGGGCGACGTCCTGGGCCGCTAGACGAAGGGAGCGATGCCAGCGCAGTACATTTTTTTAAAGCGGTGTATTATACGTGGCAGCGCGATTTAAACAACAAAACGCGCCGTACGAGGAAGTTGTCCGACCCCTGAACAGGTGAAACGAAGATCGTCGCACCGATCATCATCCCCCGCGCCGAGCATCCTATCTCCCGCTCGCGCATCAGCGAAAATGCCCTCAAGGTCCTCTACCGCCTGAAGGAGGCCGGCTACGCGAGCCTGCTGGTAGGTGGTTGCGTGCGCGACCTATGGTTGCAGCGCGAGCCCAAGGATTTCGACGTGGTGACAGACGCCCATCCGGAGGAGATCCGCCGCCTTTTTCGCCACGCACGCCTCATTGGCCGCCGATTCCGGCTCGCGCACGTGCGCTTCGGCCGCGAGATCATCGAGGTGGCCACCTTCCGGGGGCTTGCGCGCACGGCCGAGACCGAGGAGGAGCTGCTCGGCGGACATGCCGGTGACGAAGCACAGCTTCCGCCCGAGGAGGTCAAGGAGCTAGGGCGCGCGCACACCGCAGCGGCACGCCTGCATCCGCCTGTCGCCGACCAGAATGTCTTTGGCACGCAAGAAGAGGACGCCCTGCGGCGCGACTTCACGGTGAACGCCCTCTACTACAACATACGCGATTTCACCGTCATGGACTACGTCGGTGGTGTGCGCGACCTCGAGGCCGGGGTTCTACGCATGATCGGCGACCCCGCAAGCCGCTACCGAGAGGACCCGGTGCGTATGCTGCGCGCGGTACGCTTCGCGGCAAAGCTCGGATTCCGCATCGAGGAGAAGACCGCTGCGCCGATCCGCGATCTGGCGCCCTTGCTCGCGACGGTGCCCCCCGCACGACTTTACGAGGAAGTACTCAAGCTCTTCCACGGCGGCTACGCCGTCGAGACCTTTGAACAACTGCGCGCCTACGGGCTGTTCCGTTATCTCTTTCCGCTCACCGAAGAGGCGCTCGCGTGCGAGGAGGAAGGCTTCCCGCTAGTGCTGTTGCCGCGCGCACTCGCCGGTACCGATGCGCGTATCGCCGAGGGTAAGCCGGTCACGCCGGCCTTCCTGTTCGCCGCCCTGCTTTGGGAGCCGGTGCGTCGCCGCGCGCGACAGCTCGCTGAGCGCGGCATGCATCCCCAGGAGGCGCTGGCGCGTGCCGCCGACGAGGTGCTGCGTGAACAGATGCGCACAGTCGCCATCCCGCGGCGCACGAGTGGCCCGGCGCGCGAGATATGGTTCCTACAAAACCGCTTCGAACGCCGCGCCGGCAACCGCGCCTTTCGGCTCCTGGAACACAAGCGCTTGCGCGCGGCCTACGATTTTCTTGTGCTGCGCGCAAGTTGCGGCGAGGCAGAGGCGGCGCTCGCCGAGTGGTGGACGCGCTTCCTCAAGGCCGACGAGGCCGAGCAGCAGGCCATGGTCAAGGCGGTGGCGTCCACGGCCCGGTGCGGCCGGCGTCGCCGCCGCCGGCCGCACCGGGCCGTGTCGTCGTGAGCGCGCCGCGCGTATCAGCCTACGTGGGCCTGGGTGCCAATCTCGGTGACCCCTCCGCGCAGGTGCGCGCCGGCATCGCTGCGCTTGCAGAGTTGCCAGCCACACGGCTGTTGCGTTGTTCGGCGCTGTACCGAACCGCGCCCGTCGGCCTGCAGGCACAACCGGATTTCATCAATGCCGTGTGCGCACTCGAAACCGCGCTCGATCCGCACGCGCTGATGCGCGCGCTGCTTGACATCGAGCGCCGACACGGACGTGTGCGCGCGGGCGACAAGGGCGGTCCACGCGTGCTCGACCTCGACCTACTGCTTTATGGAGAGATCATACTCGCTGCCCCCGACGTGACCGTGCCCCACCCGCGCCTGCACGAACGGGCGTTCGTGCTCGTGCCGCTCGTGGAGATCGCCCCGGATCTGGTCGTCCCGGGCCGCGGCCCGGTCAAGCGTCTTCTCGCTGCCTGCGTTGGGCAGTGGGTGGAAAGACTGGAAAGTTGATAATATTTTGAGGCCACTAATGAACTCGGATTGTGTCACAGACACTAGCCGTCGACCCCATCATCCGTGTTCATCCGTCGTATATTGATCTGTGGTCAGAAGAAGCCTCATGAATTCCGCGTTCACAGGGCATATCGTCGTCGAGGGACCAATCGGGGTGGGCAAGACTAGCCTTGCCAGGCGCCTGGCCGAGGCTTTCGGCGCCAGGACGCTGCTCGAACGCCCCGAGGAGAATCCGTTCCTCGAGCGCTTTTATGGTTCGCGCCGTCACTATGCACTGCCCACGCAGTTGTTCTACCTGTTCCAGCGCGCGCGCCAGATGCAGGAGCTCAAGCAGGGCGACATGTTCTCTGCCGGCACCGTCGCCGATTTCCTGTTCGATAAGGACCGGCTGTTTGCGCGCATCAACTTGGACGACGATGAGCTGCGGCTCTACGAGCAAGTGTACGCGCGCTTGGCGCCAGAGGTGCCGCTGCCGGACATGGTGATTTACTTACAGGCCCCGGTCGAGGTGCTGCACGAGCGCATTCGCCGGCGCGGCGTGCCGTACGAGCGACTGATCGAGCGCGATTACCTTAAGAGCGTGGTCGAGGCCTACACCCAGTTCTTCTACCACTACAACGCCACCCCGCTGCTGGTCGTGAACGCTGCCGAGATCAACTTCGTGGACTCGGACGCCGACTTTCGGCTACTGCTTGAGCACATCCGCCGCACGCGCAGCGGCCGGCACTTCTTCAATCCGCTCGCCCGGGCCCTGTGAAACCGCTCACCGTCGCCACGCTTCGCGAGATGAAACGCGCCGCTGAGCGGATCGCCGCGCTCACTGCCTATGATTTCAGCTTCGCCGCATTGCTCGATCGCGCGGGGGTGGATCTCGTTATGGTCGGGGATTCGCTCGGTATGGTCATTCAGGGTCACGGCTCGACCCTGCCGGTCAAGCTTGATGACATGATCTACCACTGCCAGTGTGTGGCGCGCGGCATCTCGCGCGCACTCCTCGTGGTGGATATGCCGTTTCTGAGTTTCCAGGTGAGCAGGGAAGAGACGCTGCGCAATGCTGGGCGCCTGATGCAGGAAGGCGGCGCGCACGTGGTCAAACTCGAGGGCGGTGCCGTGATGGCCGAGACGGTGCGTTTTCTCACCGAGCGCGGCATCCCGGTGTGCGGGCATATCGGCCTTACCCCACAGTCTGTGCATCAGTTGGGCGGCTATCGCGTGCAGGGTCGTGACGAGCTGAACGCCGCGCGACTGCGCGCCGACGCCAAGGCACTCGAAGAGGCCGGGGCGAGCCTGATCGTTCTCGAGGCCATCCCGGCCGCACTCGCTAAGACGATCACTGCCGCGCTCGCGATTCCTACTATTGGCATCGGCGCCGGCCCGGACTGCGACGGCCAAATCCTCGTCCTGCACGACATGCTCGGCCTCTATCCCCGCCCGAGGCCGAAGTTTGCAAAAAACTTCATGGAAGGCGCAGGTTCCATCGAGCAGGCGATCAGAAACTACGTCGCCGCAGTGAAGAACGGCACCTTTCCCGGCTCAGAGCATGGTTACTGAAGCAGTCCGCTTTCCGCCTGTGCTGGGCGCGTATTACGCTAGGGGTTGATCGCTGATCGCTTGCTCGATGATTACTGCCGAAACCGTCATCGCATTGCGCCGCGAGATCGCCGCGCTTCGCCGACAAGGCAGGCGCATCGCCTTCGTGCCTACCATGGGCAATCTGCACGACGGCCATTTGCGTCTGGTGGACGAAGCGCGTCGGTACGCTGAGGCAGTCGTGGTGAGTATCTATGTCAACCCGCTGCAGTTCGGGCCGCAGGAGGACCTTGCTGCCTACCCGCGTACACCGGTCGAGGACCAGATGCTGCTCGCGGCACGGGACGTGGAGCTGCTCTTCATGCCAGATGACCGCGAGATGTACCCTCGCGGTTTCGAACATATGACCCGAGTCGAAGTGCCGAATCTTTCCGACATTCTCTGTGGCGCCTTCCGCCCCGGTCACTTTCGCGGCGTTGCCACGGTGGTCAACCGTCTCTTCAATCTCGTGCAGCCGGACGTGGCGCTATTTGGCAAGAAGGATTACCAGCAATGGCTCGTCATTCGCCGTATGGTCGAGGACCTCGGTATGCCCGTGGAGATCGTGGGTGTCGAGACGGTGCGCGAACCGGACGGACTCGCCATGAGCTCGCGCAATCACTATCTCACGGCCGAGGAGCGGCGTATCGCCCCGCGGCTCTACGAGTGTCTGCGTGCCGCCGCCGAGATGTTGCAGCAGCGCCGGGCGGTCACGGAGGTGGAGAGCGAGGCCGTGCAGGCGCTTCGCCGTGCCGGCTTTCGCCCGGAATATGTGAGCGTGCGCCGCAGCGCCGATCTCGCCCCACCCAACACCCAGGACCGCCAGCTCGTGGTTCTAGCCGCCGCCTGGCTCGGACGCGCGCGCCTCATTGACAATCTCGAGCTCGAACGGCCTTGAAGGCCATTTGAACCGGCTGCCGCAAATTCGGATAATTGCTTCCAACCCAGGCCGGTGGGTGTCGGAGGTCCTATGCGCCGAATCATGCTCAAAGCCAAGTTGCACCGCGTGCGTGTGACGCACTCCGAGCTCGAATACGAGGGCTCGGTGGCTGTGGACGGCTGCCTGCTCGAGGCTGCCGACATCCACGAGTACGAGCGCGTCGAGGTGTACAACCTGCGCAACGGCGAGCGTTTCGCTACTTACGCGATCCGTGCCGAACCCGGTTCCGGTATCATCTCGGTCAACGGCGCGGCCGCGCACAAGGCCGTAGTCGGCGATATTGTGATCCTCTGCGCCTATGCCGAACTCGAGGAGTGCGAGTTGGCGACCTTCAAGCCGCGCCTGGTGTATGTCGACGAGCGCAACCGCATCACCCACACGCGTAACGCCATCCCGGTGCAGGCCGCCTGACATTCCTCGCACGCACGCATCTTTTCGGCTGTTCCCGTTTGTTTCTTGTCCGGGTTTCTCCCGACGGAAATGAGACAGGATGAACAGGATCAAGCAGGATTACAGGATTGTTTTTTGTTTGGTTTATTCTTTGCACCTTGTAATCCTGTTAATTCTGTGCCTTTTATGAACCCTTTCTCGGGCGCAAAGGAGAAACGCGCATAGCCATGGTCAGAAGGCTCGATCCCGAGGCGTTACGCGCACGCTGCGATCCTACGCAGTTTGATTTTGAGACCACCGAAGAACTTCCCGATCTCACCGACATAATCGGTCAAGGGCGCGCGACCGAAGCGATTCGTTTCGGTCTTGGCATCCGCCGCGCGGGCTTCAACCTCTACCTTTTGGGCGAACCGGGAACCGGTCGGCGTGCGTTGCTCGAGCGTTTACTCGCTGAAAAGGCGGCCGCCGAGCCGGTTCCGCATGACTGGTGCTACGTCAACAATTTCACCGAGCCGCACAAACCACGTGCACTCAAATTGCCGGCCGGCATGGGGATGAAACTACGCGCGCACATGGAACAGCTCATGGAAGACCTACGTGGCGCCATCCCTGCCGCCTTCGAGAGCGAGGAGTACCAGGCGCGGCGCAAGGAGCTCGAAGAGGAGATCAAGGAACAACAGGCGCTCGCCTTCGAGCGGCTGCGCAGCGAGGCCGAACGCCACGGCATCGCCCTGATCCGCACCCCGACCGGCATGGCCTTTGCACCCACACGCGACGGCGAGGTCTTGAGCCCCGAGGACTTCCAGGAACTCCCCGAGGACAAGCGCAAGCGCATCGAGGCGGTCATCGCTACACTCGAGGAGCAGCTCGAGAAACTCCTTTTGCAGCTCCCACAGTGGCGCCGCCAAGGGCAGCAGCGCATCCGCGAGCTCGACCGTGAAATCACCCGCGTGGCCGTCGGTCATCTCATTGACGATCTCAAGCGCGAGTACGCTGCGCTGCCGCAGGTACTTGCCTACCTGGACGCGGTGCAGCAGGACGTTATTGAACACGCCGAGGACTTTCGCCGCAGCGACGAGGCGCCGCAGATCACGTTCTTTGGCGTGCCGCTACCGCGCGCTGCCGCCCCGTCGCTGCGCCGCTTTCAGGTGAACGTGCTGGTGGACCACGCCGGTTCGCGTCATGCCCCCGTTGTGTACGAGGACAATCCCAGCTACCAGAACCTGATCGGACGCCTGGAGCATGTCGCGCAGATGGGGGCGCTGGTCACGGATTTCATGCTCATCAAGCCGGGCGCACTCGCGCGTGCGAACGGCGGATATCTCGTGCTCGACGCGCGCAAGTTGCTGCTGCAACCCTTTGCCTGGGAGGCGCTCAAGCGTGCACTCACCTCGCGCGAGATCCGAATCGAGTCGCTTGGCCAGGCACTGTCGCTGGTGAACACGGTGTCGCTCGAACCCGAGCCCATCCCGCTTGACGTGAAGATCGTGCTTCTTGGCGAACGGCTGCTTTATTACCTGCTCTACCACTATGACCCCGACTTCGCGCAGCTTTTCAAGGTGGCGGCGGACTTCGAAGAGAGCATGCCACGCGACGCCAACAGCATGCGGTTGTATGCGCAGCTGATCGCCACCCTGGCGCGCCGCGAAAAACTACTGCCGCTCGATCGCGAGGCCTGCGCGCTCGTCATCGAGCAGGGTGCGCGCTTTGCCGAGGACGCCGAACAGCTGAGTATTCGGCTGCAGGACATCACTGATCTGCTGCACGAAGCGGATCACTGGGCGCGCGAGGCCGGCTGTCCCGTGATTCAGCGCGACCATATCGAGCGCGTCGTCGAGGCGCATCTTTACCGCGCGGGTCGTGTGCGCGAACGTCTGCTCAAAGAGATCGAACGCGGCACGATCCTCATTGACACCGCTGGGGCGCGTGTTGGCCAAGTCAACGGCCTGTCGGTCGTCACCCTCGGCGGTTATGCTTTCGGGCACCCAAGTCGCATCACCGCACGTGTACGCCTGGGCAAGGGCGAGGTGGTGGATATTCAGCGCGAGGTCGAGCTGGCCGGACCGATCCACTTTAAGGGTGTGCTGACGCTCAGCGGTTTTCTTGGCGCGCGCTATGCCTCGGACGTGCCATTGTCGCTGTCTGCCAGCCTGGTCTTCGAGCAGACCTACGGCGAAGTGGAAGGCGACTCGGCCTCGGCGGCAGAGCTTCTTGCGTTGCTATCGGCGCTAGCCGAGTTACCGCTCAAGCAATCGCTCGCGGTCACCGGCTCGGTCAACCAGCATGGCGAGATCCAGGCAATCGGCGGTGTGAACGAGAAGATTGAGGGCTTTTTTGACCTCTGCCAGCGCCGCGGGCTCAACGGCGAGCAAGGCGTGCTCATCCCGGCAGCGAACGTCAAGCATCTGATGCTTAAGCGCGAGGTGATCGCGGCCGTGGCCGATGGCCGCTTTCATGTTTATCCCGTCGCCACGATCGATGAGGCCTTGGAGTTGCTCACCGGTACCGTGGCCGGCGAACGCGGCGCCGACGGCTTGTTTCCGGAGGGCAGCGTCAACCGACTCGTCGAGGATCGCCTGCTTGCGATGGCGGAGCAGGCACGCGCCTACGCGGTCGCGCCTGGGCCGGAAATGCACGAAGGGTCGGCATGAGCGCGCAGGACACATTCGAGCGCATTCGGCGCATCTTCATCGCGTTCGACGCATCGGGCGCCAGCCTCGCCGCGCTCGAATCGGTTACCGCACTTGCCGCGCGGCTGGAGGCGGAGCTGGTCGGGCTTTATATAGAGGATGTGAACTTGCTGCGTTTGGCTACTTTGCCGTTCGCGCGTGCCATTTCTGCCATCTTTGCAAAGTTTCAGCCGCTTTCGTCCGCCGAGATGGAGCGCGCGCTGCGTGCGCAGGCCGCGCTTGCCGAGCAGACCATGGTACGGGTGCTCGCGCAGCGCAACGTGTCGTGGACATTTCGCACTGTGCGCGGCCGCGTAGCCGCTGAGCTCATCGCCGCCGCGCACGAGGCGGATCTCATCGCACTTGGCTTATCCGGAGGAATGCCACCCGGCGTATCGCGGCTCGGTTCTACCGCGCGTGTGCTGCTGCGCGGCGCACCGTGCCCGGTACTACTGACTGGTGAAGGGGGCGTACTGCGTCCACCGGTGCTCGTTATCTACGACGACTCGGCTGCAGGCGCGCGGGCGCTCGCGCTCGCGACCACGCTCGTGCGCCTCGAGGGCGGGCCGTTGGTCGTGGTCGTTTCCGGTGCGAATACCGCCCGTTTGGAGGAAGCAGCAGCCGCGCGCCTGGCAAAACAGGGCGTTGCGGCGCGGTTTCGTCTTGTGTCCCGCGGCAGTGCGGTCGATCTCGTGCGGCTCGTCGAGACCGAAAACGCCGGCACGCTGGTCTTGGGCGACGGGAGCGTGCACGGCGAGGAGAAATTGCAGGCACTGCTTTGTCGTATCCGCTGCCCGGCGCTACTGGTGAGCGGGGATTTGCCCTGAACCGCAAGGACAACAAGACCGGTATCGTACTCGCGCTGGGTGGCGGCGGGGCCAAGGGGCTTGCGCACATCGGCGTGCTGCGCGCGCTCGAGGAGCACGCCATTTCCGTTCGCGCGGTGGCCGGCACCAGCATCGGCGCCGAGATCGGCGCCTTTGTGGTAAGCGGCATGCCAGTTACGGAACTCATCGAGCTCGCCACTGGCATAGACTGGAAGCAGACGCTGCAGCTATTTCTGCCCGACCTGCCCACAGGTGGACTGATCTCGGGCAAGCGCATCATGGATTTCCTAAAGGCGCGGCTCGGCGCACGACGCATCGAGGAGCTTCCCTTGGGTTATGCCGCTGTGTGTGCGGATCTCGAAACCGGCGAGCAGGTAATTTTCAGAGAAGGATCGCTCGTGGATGCAGTGCGCGGTAGCATCGCTTTGCCCGGCCTGATTGCCCCACACCGTATTGACGACCGCTGGCTCGTGGACGGCGGTGTGCTTAATCCAGTGCCATTCGACGTTGCGCGCGAGCTTTTTGGCGGACCGGTGGTGGCGGTGGCCGTGCACGCTGGTGCGCGGCCGTTTACCTGCCTGTCAATGGCGCAGGCCTCCACGCGCGAATGGCTCAACAGCGCGCGCCAGCTCCTCGAACTGCCGTGGATGCATCGCGCAGCACCGCTTAAGGCCTGGCTCGAATCGCAGCTTGAAAACTACGCCAAGGCGCGCCGCGCCAAACCCGCTTGGACCACGCGCCGCGTTCTTGATCAGGTGCTCGACATCACCCAGGCCGAGCTCGTGCGTCTGCGCGCTGCAGCGCAACCTCCGGACCTGATGCTCAGCCCCGCCATCGAGCGCATCGGACTGCTCGAGTTTTACCGCGGCAAGGAAGCGATCGCGGCCGGCTATCGAGCAACCCTGGAGAAGCTCGCGGAGCTCAAGCGCCTGTCATCCGGGTAAGGGAATTAAAGTCCCAGGCAGGCATGGCACAGGGGTGGTGCCAAAGGTGGGATTCGAACCGACAGGGTTGTCGCCAACCACCAGATTTTGAGATCGGACTGAGGCACAGCAAATCTTTTTCAATCAACCACTTGCATTGCTTGCCGCTGTGCCCTTCCTGTCAAAATCTTCGGAAAATTCAAGGCGGCGAATCCGGCCTTGTTGCAAATTTGTCACGCCATCGAGCATGCAGCGCGACTGGATGTCTGGAGAAGGAATCCGCGACGGGTCGCAAGACAATGCGTCGCTGCAAGTGCTTTAGGGGTACATCGGTTCGCAACGCTGGCGGCCAAGAGTTGCTTATGTGTAACTTTGCCGCTAGCGGCGCAGTGATTGATTGCGCGTCTTGAGACGTAGTGTTGGTAATCTTCGCACTTTGAGCGCTCTCACCGAGCCTCCCCGCGAGATGGCAGTCGCTTATCGCACGCTGACTAATCTAGGTTTGTACCACCCGCGCTTAGGGCAAGTTTAGGAGCGTCTCAAGACGCGCCGGGTTTCAATTGTTTTCTTCCGCTTCGAGAGGCATTCGCCTGCTCAACGTCTCACGCAGGGCGTGTTCCGCAAATACCCGTACCCCCTTGCGCCGCAGCCGCGCAGCGCTTGGTGTTTGGCAGACCAGCGAAAATCGCTTCTTGCCTCGGCCGCGTAGGTAATCTTCGCCTTGGGGTCGAGCAGCCCCTCCAGACTCAGCCATTCCATCCCGGATACGTACTGCGGCTCCGGGAGCGGTGTCATGAACGCCTAAAGAAACTTTGCGAGATCGAGCGCCCCGGCCCCGAGGTCGCAGCCCATCGTCACATGACGCTCGCGCTCTTTGCGCGTGGGATCCGTATCCAAAGCTTCTTTTGATCGAGGCGGTAGCGACGGGGAAGTGGCTCGTCGTGGTCGTCTTTCCGGCCAGGCATGGCGGCCGCCTCTCGCCTCTTCGCGTTCGTTTCTCCTTCGGTATCGCCTCTTTTGCGCTCGTGCGTGCCCTGCGGCGGTAGCGGTACCGACGGTGTCGAGCGAGCGCCCAGCCGCCGAGTGCGGCCGCGAGCGCTGCGGCCGCAAGCATAATCACGAAAAAGCCCGTCTCGCTCGTCGCCGCCACGACCGCCACCGCCACGACCGCCACCGACACCAAAACGAGCCCCTGACAGCAATTCCACCGCCGGTCGAGTGCAGCGAGTGCTTGCGCGATGGACCATCGGCGTTTGAGATTCATTCGGATTCCCCTTGTGCCGTGATCCAGACCAACCGTACCTCGGGTCGCGGAATCTGCAGCAGCGAAACCGAAAAAGATGCGAGCACGGGGCAGTCAGACATGTCTGGAGTCCGGTGCAGACACCCAGTGGCGAGAGGCTAAATTAGGTGCGTTTCATAGCGCGAGGGAGGATCTCTTTCAGAGGGGCGGCATCCGAGGCACCACACCGTAGAAAAGGGACTTGCAGATTTCGACATCCGTGGGAGCGTAGCTAGAGAGGCGGGCGCGCTCCCACCCTCCACACTACGCGGAGCAATCCGTGGACCGGAACAGCCGCGCGCGTGGCCTCATCAAACGGTCATTCCGGGCAACGGAGCGGGCCTGTCGCGACGGGCCCGACGGCGGCAGGCCATGCGCCGGTGCGTGACGCGAATCGAAATCGAGCAGACTGACGAGAGAAATACAACCGATGAGCAAGGCTCAAAAAGCTACTACTCGGGCGCAAGCCTAGCGCCGGGCGGTGCGCACTATAAAATATAAACAAGGCATTTAGCTTGAGAACCGCGATCGTGAGGCACTAATCGCCGAGACCGCTGACACCGGTGGGGTGAGGCTCGAGCAGGCCGGCGCATCCGCGAACACGAAAAGAGGCTGGTCGCCACCCACAAGAAGCTGGCCCAATGGTGCTCTAAAAGGGCCTTTGAAAAAACTTTAGCCTAACTTAACGTTCGCGAGCGCCTCGGTTAAGTACATCGACACCAATACAATAACCTGGTTCGGTTAAGAGGGTGAGAATGTGCCAAATGATCGGGTTTCCCCTTCGACATGATACAGGGATGATACCCCCGCGAGGGGCGGTGGGAGGTTTACGGGCGAGCGCCGCATTCGCCTGATTATGAAGTAGTTCTTGCCCCAGGTGGGGCTTCGGCTGGCTGACGTACATTCGCCTCGTCAAAGGCTTCGCGTACCTCACCGTCATTCTGGATCTGTTCTCGCGTCGCGTTATCGGCCAGGCGATCTTAAGGCACATCGATGCCGGACTGGCACTGGCGGCGCTCAAGCATGCCATCGTACAGCGCCAGCCGCACGCGGGGCTGCGTGCACCATTCGGACCGCGGCGTCCAGTACCTGTGCGAGGATTCCGTTACCTTGGCGAAGGAATCGACTCGCCCTCGATCTCACCCAGGTCGAGCAGCGTCTTGTCGCTGATGAAAGCGTCGGCTTGGTCGTATTAGTACAGGCGGAGACGTCCTTGGGCAGCGGATCGTCAGTCGGCGTGGCCTGCTCGAACTCGCAAGGCTTGAAATCCTGCTCATGCCGTCTTTTCTCAATCGGTGTCTATCCGTTTCCCTAAAGCCTTCCGTGCCGCTTGCTAAACTTAAAAGTATTCCGCTTTTGATTCCATTCGGGCACATCATGGACGAAGCGCAAGGCGAATTGCCGCTGCCATTCCCGGAGCTTTCCGCCGACCTGCCGCTGCTGCCGGCACGGATGGTGAACGAGTATCAGTACTGTCCGCGCCTTGCCTACCTCGAGTGGGTGCAGGGCGAGTGGGCTGAGTCGGCCGATACGGTTGAGGGCCGTTACCGGCACCGGCGTGTGGATAGCCAGGCCGGCGACCTTCCCGCTGTGGACGAGGTCGAAGAGGGTGAGAGAATTCATGCCAAATCCATCACCCTTTCCTCCAACCGCCTGGGTCTTATTGCCAAATTGGATCTAATCGAGGGTGAAGGCAAAGTGGTGACCCCTGTGGACTACAAGCGTGGTAAGCGTCCGCATGTCGCTAAAGGCGCCTATGATTCCCAGCGGGTACAGCTATGCGTTCAGGGGATGATCTTGGAAGAGCACGGCTACACGTGTACCGAAGGCGTGATCTATTTCAGCGAATCGAAGGAACGTGTGCGCGTCGTTTTCGACGACGCGCTGCGCGCCCAGACGCACATGGCAATCAACGGACTTCGGCTCATCGCCGCTGGCGGTCAGATGCCGCCACCACTCGAAGACAGCCCCAAGTGTCCGCGCTGTTCGCTAGTCAGTATATGCCTGCCGGATGAAGTGAATTTTCTGCGCCGCGCAAGCGAGACGCCTCGCCCGCTGGCCGTTGCGCGAGACGAGGCGCTGCCGCTTTACGTCCAGGCCTATAACGCAAAGGTGGCCAAAAAAGGAGAGAGGCTGGAGATCACGATAGACGACATCCCCCAAACAAGCGTGCGACTGCGGGACGTTTCGCAGGTGGTGCTGATCGGGAATGTCTACGTCACGACCCCCACACTGCACGAATTAATGCGTCGAGAGATACCTGTCACCTGGCACACCTACGGCGGCTGGTTCCTCGGTCACACGGTGGGAGTTGGCCACAAGAACGTCGAGTTACGCACTGCGCAGTACCGCGCGAGCTTTGACGATAAGCTTTGTCTTCGGCTAGCACGCGGACTTGTGCGGGCCAAAATTCTAAACTGTCGTACTTTTCTGCGACGCAACTGGCGCGGTGGAGAAAAACCGGAACGACTTTTGCAGGAGCTCAAGCGTGATGCCGAGGATGCCAATCGCGCCAAAGATCTACCTACTCTTCTGGGCATCGAGGGGGTAGCGGCGCAGAAATACTTCTGTCATTTTTCCGACGTGATCAAGGAAAGCGATACGGAAAGTTTTCGGTTCGATTTCACCCGCCGCAATCGTCGTCCGCCGACTGATCCTGTCAACGCGTTACTGTCTTTTGCTTACACGCTGCTTGTCCGTACCTGGACTGTTACGCTTTCTGCGGTTGGTTTTGACCCGTACCGTGGTTTCTATCATCAGCCACGCTACGGCCGGCCGTCGCTGGCGCTCGACATGATGGAACCATTTCGGCCGCTTGTTGCGGATTCGTCCGTTGTTCAAGCTATCAATAATGGCGAAATGCGACCGTCGGACTTCATCAGTGCCGCCGGTAGTGTGGCGCTCACCGCAGACGGTCGAAAGCGGTTTATCGCTACGTTCGAGCGTCGGCTGAGCCAGGAGATTACACATCCCCTTTTTGGTTACAAAGTCAGCTACCGGCGGTTGTTCGAGATTCAGGCCCGGTTGCTAGCACGTTTCCTTCTTGGCGACATCCCCGAATATCCCAACTTCACGACAAGATAGCGTATGGACGAACATCTTTATATCGTGACATATGATATCAGCGATCCAAAGCGCTGGCGAACGGTTTTTAAACTGATGAACGGTTACGGTGAATGGCTGCAACTCTCGGTTTTTCAATGCCGGCTGAGTCGTCGACGTTACGCTGAACTTATCGCCACCCTTGACGAGATCATCCTCGACAATCATGATCATGTCGTCATAGTTGACGCTGGCCCAGCAGACAAGGTCGTGCCGAGGGTAATAAGTCTGGGAAAAGTTTTCCGGCCGATCGAGCGGGAGCCTGTAATCGTGTAAGAGGCTCGCCTTGCTTAAGCGAGCGCGTTAATGCTGGCTTAAGCTCAGGGGAGTGCTCGCACAAAGATAAGCTCTTTAAAAATTAGGAATTTTTATTTTTTCCCAACTGCATGGTGCTAGGAAGAAGTTTTCAGGACGCACGCAAAAGGAAAGCGCTCGCAAAGATGTTAAGAAATGCGCAAATATTATATATTTGACACGGGAGCGGTTTTCCGCAGCGAACTGCTGCGGCCTCATTGAAGCCAGCTTGGCAGGATCGCCCTTCAACTCGGCCACCCGGTTTTCCGCAGCGAACTGCTGCGGCCTCAT
>FWWM01000781.1_pt1 | contig 103817 bp, 88 predicted proteins | sample 2228351 | NCBI WGS metagenome assembly FWWM01 (sample SAMEA103939774, study PRJEB20133) | metagenome
GTGACGATCAACGCGCATATCGGCTATTCGGAGGGCAATCCCGGTCTCGGCCCCAACGGTACCAGCGTGACGCCCACCGGCGAATACTGGGATTATTCGATCGGCGCGGCAGTGAACGTCTATGGGCCGCTGACGCTCAGCGTCTCCTATGTCGATACGGACATCACCCGCGCGGAATCGGCCTATCTGCTGCCGAACTTCCAGAAGTTCCGCAACGGCGGAGGCCAGATCGCAGACGGCACGATCGTGTTCGCGGCAACCGCCGCCTTCTGACGACTGGCTGATTTTCCGGGGGGCTGTGGCCGCATCCGTTGCTCACGGGTGCGGCCACATCTTTTTGGCTTTCGGCCGCGAATTGGGCTAAGGGCGCCCGCGCATGACTCGATTGCGTCTCGCCACAGTCCGTCCGGGAGAGCCCGAGATCTTTCATTCGCTGCAGGGCGAAGGGATTTCCATGGGCAGGCCTTCGGTCTTCGTCCGCCTGTCGGGCTGCAATCTCGCCTGTCACTGGTGCGACACCCCCTATACCTGGTTCTTTGAAGGCCATGCCGGGCCGCATCGCGGCGAGCAGCGTTATGACCGCCGCGCCAACAGCGTAACGCTGGACATTGCCGCGGTTGCCGCTGCTGTCCGGCAATATGACTGCCCGCATATCGTGTTCACCGGCGGCGAGCCGCTGCTCCAGCAGCCGGCATTGGCGGCGCTCTGCGCGATGCTCGGGCCGGCCTATCATATCGAGATCGAGAGCAACGGCACCGTGGCGCTGACCGCCGGCTTTGCGCCGCATGTCCACCAGATCAACCTGTCGCCCAAGCTTGGTCATTCGGGCAATGCCGAAAGCACCCGGCGCAAGGAGGATGCGCTCGCCGCTTATGCCAGCGACCCCCGCGCCTGGTTCAAGTTCGTGATCGCCGATCCTGCCGATGCCGATGAAGTCGCGGCACTGGCGGAGCGGTTTGCGATTCCTGCCGAACGCATCATCCTGATGCCGGAGGGCACCGACAGCGCCACCTTGCGTTCACGGACCGCCTGGCTGGCGCCGTTATGCCTCGATCGCGGCTGGCGCTTCACCGACCGGCTGCACATCCACCTCTATGGCGACACGCGCGGCACCTGATCGGCGCGGTGGCGCGTAAATCGCTCAGCGACCGCCGTTCAGATTGTCCTTGTTGCGCCAGCGGGCAATGACGCGTGCGACCATCTCGCTCTCGCCGCCCTGTTCCTTCCACAGCGCGCTGAACGCAGGATCGTCCGAGGCCGGACGGCGCGCTTCGGCAAGATCATCGAACGCCACGCGGATCGGGATCGCGACGCCCTCGCCGCAGATGATGCATTCGCGATTGCGCAGCGCCGGAATCGAGTCGAGAAATCCGCGCGCACCTTCGGGCATGGCTGATCGCACATGCGCCTGGTCGCGATCATTGTTGAGCCGCATCGCGATGATCGTGCCGCATTGCGAGAGCACGCCTTCCGAAAGGTCGGACGGGCGCTGCGTGATCAGCCCCAGCGAGACGCCGTATTTGCGGCCTTCCTTGGCGATCCGGCTCAGCACGTCGCGCACCGCGCTGTGCTCGTTGACCCGGTCAGACGGGATGTAGCGATGCGCCTCTTCGCACACCAGCAGCACCGGCTTGGTCCGCTCCTTGCGGCTCCAGATGGCAAAGTCGAAGATCATGCGGCTGAGCACAGCCACCACGGTTGCGGTGATGTCCGACGGCACGCTCGACACGTCGATAACCGAGATCGGCTTGCCATTGGCGGGCAGACGGAAAATCTTGGTGATGAAATCGGACATCGTGTCGCCGACCAGCATGCCGGAAAACATGAAACTGTAGCGCGGGTCGGACTTGACCTCCTCGATCTTGCCCTTGATGCGCAGGAACGGCGCACTCGATGTCGCCTTGTCGAGCTTGCCCATCTCGTTCTGGATGTTCGCCACCAGGTCGGACAGCATGTACGGGATCGGCGTATCCACGGTAACGCGGGCATTGCCCATCGCCTGCTTGCTCTTCATTCGCGCGGCCAGCAGGCACTTGGCGAGAATTTCGGCATCAGTCTGACGGTCGGCGCCGTGCGAGGTCAGGAACACCTCGCAATGCTCCTCGAAATTCATCAGCCAATAGGGCATGGCGAGATTGCCGACATCGAACAGCTCGCCATTCTGCGCGAAGGCGCTCGAATATTCGCCATGCGGGTCGATCATCACGATATGGCCGTCGGGCATCATGTCGCAGATGCGGTGCAGGATCAGCGCGGCGGCGGTCGATTTGCCGGTACCGGTCGATCCCAGCAGCGCGAAATGCTTGCCCAGCAGCGCGTCGACATAGAGCGCGCCGCGCGTGTCGCTGGTCGGATAGACGGTCCCGATCTCGATATGCGGTCGGGCATCGGCGGCATAGACCTGCTTGAGGTCCGCGCTGGTCATCGCATAGAGCGGCGTGCCGGGAACCGGATAGCGCGTCACCCCGCGGCGGAAGTTGAAGATGCGCCCGGTGAGCTTTTCCTCCTCGCCCTCGCCCAGGAAATCGATCTGGCAGACGATCAGCCCGGCTTCGCGCTGGTGCATGCGCTGGGTGCGGACATTGGCGACCAGCCAGCGATTGCCCATGCGGATCTTGACCTGGCTCCCCACCTGTCCGGCCATCGATATACTGGGATCGTTGTGATCGACCAGCGCCTGCAAGCGTGCTGCGTCGAGCAGCACCTGCGAGCTCGATCCGGCAATTTCCACGACCTCGCCGATGCGCAGATGTTCGACCGGGCGCTGGATCACCAGGGGAATGTCCGGACGCTCGGCAGAGCTGGCGGGCATGCGCCCCTGGAAACTGCGCGGGTTGAGATCGACCATCGGGCTGCCTTGTGCCTTTTGCTTTGCGTATTCGCAGCAAGGCATAGGCGCACAGGGTAAATTTTCCCTCTATGCCGAAGTCATTGTCGGCGCCGTCAAATCTTGCGGAAGATCACGCCGCCAATCCAGCCCAATAGCAACGAAATCAGCACCGCGCAGACGCCATAGGCAAAGGGCTGATATTCGGCGACCGTCGCGACGAACAGTTCGAAGCCGAACTTGCGCACCTCGATCTCGCGCACCGCCGCTGCAAGCACCTGGCCGTCGCGCACCAGAAAGGTCTCCGCGGTATAGATGCCGGTCGGCACGCTGGCAGGGATCGAAAGCCGCGCCTGATACAGTACGCCTTCCAGAATCTCGACGCTGCCTTCCTGCTGCTTGTAGAGCCCCTCGCGCCGGTTGAGATCGACCAGCCCCGAGAGGAACCGACGCTGTTCGGCAGGATCGATGGTTCCGGCGGGCGAAAGCTGCAGATTGTCGAGGCCGAATTCGTAGATCGCGGCCGTCCGCTTGTCGACGATCTTGTCGATCGGGCGCGAGGAGGCGACGGCATAATAAGCGGGCGCCGAGCGGAATTCGGTGCTCGCAGCGTTGAGCCAGATGCCGGCAATCTGCTGCTTTTCGCGCAGGATGATCGACTGCGGCGGACCTTTGAGGATCACGACGATATCGCTGTCGCGCGCAGGCGGGGTGCCGCCGGGATAGACGATCGCGCCGAACAGCAGCAATTCCGCGCCGGTAAAGCCGTACTGGATCTGGATATCGCGCTGCGAGACTTCGGGCACCAGCACCGGTTCGCTCGCCCCGCCGAGCAGCAAGGCCGCGAAAAACGCGGCGATCAGCCGCGCCAGCCTCATTTCAGCAGCTCGACCGTATAGATTTCCGCAGGGCGAAAACCGAGGCCGATCGCGAGCCGCGCCGCGACCAGCAGGACCAAGGTGGCCAGCAGCAGCCGCAGATATTCGGGCGGCAGTTTCTGCGCGAAGCGCGCGCCGATCTGCGCGCCGGTAACGCTGCCGATCAGCAGCAGCACCGCCAGCACGATATCGACCGCCTTGGTGGTCAGGCTGTGCACCATGGTCGAGGCGAGCGTCACGAACAGGATCTGGAACAGCGAGGTGCCGACCACGACCTGCGCCCCCATGCCGAGCAGATAGAGCATCGCGGGCACCATCACGAAGCCCCCGCCGACGCCCAGCAGGATGGTCAGCATGCCGGTGACAAAGCCGAGGATCAGTGGCGCAAGCGGCGAGATGTACAGGCCCGAGCGATAGAAGCGCCAGCGCAGCGGCAGGTTGGCGACCAGCGGATGGTGGCGCCGCTTCTTGGGCGGCAGCGTCTCGCCGCGCCGCATCGCCCGCACACTGGCCAGGCTTTCGCGCGCCATCAGCCCGCCGATCGAGCCGAGCAGCAGCACATAAACGATGTTGATCACGGTATCGATCTGGCCGAGCTGCTGCAGCACGCGGAAAAGGGCCGCGCCCGCCAGCGTCCCGAAAATGCCGCCAACCACCAGCACGCCGCCCATCTGGTAATCGACCCCGTTGCGCCGGCTATGTGCGATGACACCCGACACGCTGGAGCCGGTGACCTGGGTGGAAGCGGAAGCCGCTGCTACCGTCGGGGGAATGCCGTAGAAGATCAGCAGCGGCGTGGTGAGAAAGCCTCCGCCCACGCCGAACATCCCCGACAAAATGCCCACAAGCCCGCCGAGCCCGATGATGACGAGCGCGTTGACCGAAAGATTCGCGATGGGAAGATAGACATCCATGGGTTGGAAAGTGCTAGCCGCTTTGGCGCATCAGCAGAAGGGGCAAGCGACCGAATGGGCAGGGTCGGGCTCAAAAACCCGCGGATAAGGTCAGCGCCACACCCGATGACGGGCGCGCCTGGCCGTCTATGCGCTGCCGCCAGTCGAGCGCGAAGGTCAGCGCGCCGCGCTCGACCGGCACCGTCAGCATGGCGCGCGGTCCCAGATCCATCCGATGCAGCCAGGGCTTGTCCCCCTGCCCGTCAGGCTCCTGCTGTCCGCCCGCCCAGAGCCCTCCACCCAATGCGAGTGTCGTGCCGCCGCGTTTGAGGACGGGCTGGGTGAGGCTTGCCTGAAGGTCGAAAAATGCGTGGGATTGCGCCAGCCCCACAAGTCCGGCCTGGCCATAGACCGACAGTTGCGCTCCGCTGCGACCGACCGCCCTGTCTCCCCCGGCGACCGCCAGAAGCGCCCAGCGGTCGCGCTGGCCTTCGACTAGGGCAATACGGCGCTCGACAGCGAGATCGAAAGGCAGCCGCGCCATGGGCCGAACAGACAGGCCGAGCGCCAGCGTGCGGTCGTCGCTGCTAGCCAGCGCCCCCGTCGCCCGGGCATAGAGCGCCGGGCGATGCGGAGCGTCGCCCATCGCCCAGCGCACCACCAGCCCGGCCTGGCTGCCGCCATATTGCCCGCCTGGCGCCAATATGCTGTCCGAGCTGCCCTGCCGGACCAGCGACCAGCCATAGACCGACCAGCGCCCGGCATGAGCGCGGGAACCGTCTGCCCCGCTCGGCGCGGGCGGCAGCCATGCCTCCGGCACCGGCGACAGCGGCACCTTGTCAGCCGGGCGCGGCGGCGCTGGCCGCAGCGGTAGGAACGCGCGCTCGGCATCCTGGGCCTGCGCTTGCCAACCCGGCGGCCCGATCACCGATCCGGCACTGCCGGCTCGCGGCTTGGCGCCACCGGCCCCATGAACGAGGTGCAGTGCGCGCAGCGGATCGTCGGCAGACAGGGCGCGCTGGTGAGCGCTGGCACGCAACTGCGGCGCGGCGTCTGCTTGGCCCTGCGACGTCATGCGCACGGGCACCGATGCGGTTGGTGTCGGATCGATCACGGGCCAGTGATGGATCACCCGGGCTGCGGACCAGGCGCATAACACGGTCAGCAGGAAAACCAGCGGCTGGCCGCGTCGGCGGTGCGCGATCCCCGACCCGGCATCCTGGCCCTGATCAGCCACGACCCTCGCCGATCATGGCAGGGCGCACCGCTGCGGGTTCGCCCCGCTGCGCTCCCATCGCCGCCGGGATCCGGTGCCGGGTCTTGTCCCAGGCCAGCGGCGCTCCGTTGAGGCTGGCAATATAGGCCAGCAGCGCTCGCCGCGCCGCCATGACCGCGATGACATTGCTGACCAGCGCGCGGGGCAGCGACCACAGGGCTTCGCGTGCGCCATGATTCCATCCGGTACAGGCCGCGCGCACGATCAGCCGCCAGACCAATGTGAAACCGGTCGCCACCAGCAGGACGCGCGACGCGGGATCGGGAGGGGCTGGCTGGTAAAGGCCCAGCGTTTGCGCAATCGCAACGACCAGCCACAGCAAAAGGCCAAGATATCCCGCGACAATCACCAATGCCGCCAGTGCCGACCGACGGTCGCGGGCACGCATCCAGATTTCGGCGATCGATCCGCCCCATCCGGTCCGGTCCCAGCCGGAAAGCGCGATCCCGATCATCCAGCGCGTCTTCTGGCGCACGGCTGCGCGCAGATCGCCCGGAAAATAGGCGCGCGTCGCCACCAGTTCGCCCGCCCCATCCCGCTGCCGAACGAAGGCGCCGCGACCGCCCTGTTCGTGGATCCGGATGCCGAGCTCGTAATCCTCGGTCAGGCTGTCCGTGGCAAAGGGTGCGTTGCCGCCAGAAGCCCCGGCCAGCCGCTGCAATGTCGCTCGCCGAAAGGCGCAACCGACCCCGGCACAGGGCATGGCGACCCCCATGCGCGCGCGCACCGGCATCTTGCGCAGATGCGCCTCGGCAAATTCATCGGCATAATGCCCGCCGACCAGGCGGGACGCGCGATCGATCAGCGGGCGCACCGGGATCTGGACGAAATCATGGTCGCTCAGCCAGCGGCGATAGACCTGAAACTCGGCCGCATGCACGACATCCTCGGCATCATGCAGCACGATTGCATCGAAGCGCCAGCGCTGCCTCGCCTCGTCACCGGTCATTGCCTGCCAGATGCGGTTGAGGCAATCGGCCTTCGAGCTTGGGCCCGTCGTGGACATCGTCACGAGCCGCAGACGCGTATCGCCCGCCGCTCCATGCCGCGCCGCATCGGCGGTCGCAGGGTCGTTGGCATAGACGCCGACATAGAGCCTGTAATCGTCATCCGGCCAGCGCGCCAGGCAGTGCGCTACCATGTCGCCGATCACCTCGGCCTCATCCCAGGCGGGAACGAAAACGGCATAGCGCCAGGGCTGCCCGGCATCGGCATGATCGCGCTCGCGCGCCTGGCCGCTGTCGCGCAACAGATTGATCAACCAGACGAAATCGAGCGCGAGGTCGTCGAACGCTCCAATCAGGAACCAGATACCGGCGAATAACAGCAGCTCGTTGGCGAACAGATCGGCGGCAGAAAACAATGCTGTCAGCAGCGCGGTGGCAATGCCTTCAACACTGGCTGCATCCTGTGCGCCCAATTGCTTGCCCCCTGGCAGTCATCATGGAGCTCCCGTCTGGAACGCCCAGGCAAGGCGGACATCTGCGCTGGAGATCGATGAGTCGTTGCTTGTTACAGAAATGCCCGCTTCGGAAAGTTTCGTCAAAACAATTTGCGATTGATTTGCACGGCCCGATACGGTGAGCGCCAGGCCCGTCCTGCGCGCGGCCCAGATGGCCAGTGCAAGATTGGCCTCACCCTCGTCGCCCAGCTCTTCGCCGTCGAGCGGGATGTCGGGAAGCGGCAGCGGCGGAGGGATAAGCTGCAGCTTCCACTGCGGTTCGGCAGCCGAAAGCCGCTGTTCCAGCGCACGATAGGTGGCGAGCGTCGCGCCGGGCAGCGGGTTCGCGCGCACCTGCGCAAGGCGCTTGTCGCGATCGACCAGCACCGCCTCGGGCGACGCGCCTGCCAGCAACGCCAGCTCGCGCCCGACCAGCGCCGCGTTCTCGCGTTCCTTGAGCGAGGCGGCGCTGGCCGATGCCGATGCCAGCTGTGCAGCCTCCGCATCGCCTGCTGCCGTGCCGACGCGGAACTGGTCGAGACTGAGCTTGACCGGGCGGCCCAGCGCCTTGGCGAGGCCGGCCTCTCCAAGCGCAGCCGCCCGGCTGCGAAACTGCGGCGTCAGCACTGTCGCGCGAATGGTAAGCGGATCGCCTGCGAAATCGATATCGAGCTGGTCGATCTTCGCCTGGCGCGGAAACTGTTCGGCAAGCACGTCTCGCGCCTGGCGCTGCGCGCGCGCTTCCCAGGCGATCTGGCTGAGCGAATAGCCCAGCGGAATGGCGAGGCCAAGAAACACGGCGATGATCACGCCCGCCTGCACCCCGCTCTGGCGGCTGGTCAGCTTGGGACCGAAGCCATAGAGCCGCGCCATCACCGCAGCCGCGATGGCAATGGTCATCAGGTTGGTGACGAAGAGCAGCAGCGCGCCGAAGAACACCGTGGCGTTGAGCGTAGCGAGGCCGAAGCCCACCGTCGCCAGCGGCGGCATCAGCGCGGTCGCGATCGCGACGCCGACGATCGTGCCCTCTCGCCCCCGGATCATCGCATAGGCCCCGGCGAGCGCCGAGAACAGCGCGACCAGCAGGTCGAACAGATTGGGCCGGGTGCGTGCGGCGATCTCAGACGTGACGTCCTTGATCGGCGAGAAGAAGACCACCAGCGCGGTGAACAGCACGGCCATGACGATCCCTGCCGCCAGCGTCATCGCGGTGCGGCGGATCTCGTTGCCATCGATGGTCGCGATGCCGAAGCCCAATCCGATGATCGGACCCATCAACGGCGAGATCAGCATCGCGCCGATCACCACCGCAGGCGAGGACAACAGCAGCCCCAGCACCGCAATGCCCGCCGACATCAGGATCATGAAGGCATAGCGCGGGGTCAGGCTGGCCTCGTCATCAACCTTGGCAATCACCGCACGATGCTCGATGCCGGGGATCACGCTGCCCCGCCACCAGCTGCCCAGCGGCCCGGCCACACGCGCGGCAAAGCGGCCCAGGCCGGAGCTCTTGCCAGGGACCGGTTGCGCTCCGCCAGCGCTGCTAGTGAATTGAGACATCGAGGTTCACCCTTACCTGTCCGGGGGTGGACCCGCCCGGCCTTTGCCGATAGACGTTTGCACATCATCGTACCAGCCGTCAGCAGCCATCGCGCCGCTGGCGCGTTAGGACAACGGCAACTGACCGATCGGCCCCGCAAAGGGGGTTTGTTCTTCCAGAGCATATCCGGTCCAGTACGCTTGGGCATCGAAAAAAGGGAGCAGACATGGGCGCACAGGGGATACCGGGCGGCAGCGAGACATCGGCGCTGCGCAAGTTCCTCAACAGCGAGGCAGCTGGAGGCATCATCCTGATCCTGTCCGCAGCGATTGCGATGATCATCGCCAACAGCCCGCTCTATGACCTGTACCATCATGTGCTGCACGACATTCAGGGTCCGGTATTGACCAAGAAGCTGGGCCCGATGACCCCGCATCTGTGGATCAACGACGGTCTCATGGTCATCTTCTTCCTCTATGTCGGGCTGGAGATCAAACGCGAGCTCGTCGACGGACGGCTATCGACCTGGGACAAGCGCCGCCTTCCGGTGATCGCGGCAATTGCCGGCATGGCCCTGCCCGCGCTCATCTACCTTGTCGAAACCGGCGGAGACCCTGCGGTCGTCAACGGCTGGGCCATCCCCGCCGCCACCGACATCGCCTTTGCCATGGGCGTGCTGGCGCTGCTCGGCAAGCGTGCGCCGACCTCGCTCAAGCTGTTCCTGGTCACCGTCGCGATCGTCGACGACATGGGCGCAGTGGCGATCATCGCGCTGTTCTATACCGAAGGCCTCGCCCCCATCTGGCTGGGCGCAGCCGCAGTCGTGATGGCAGCAATGTACGCGCTAAACCGCTTCAGGGTGATGAACCTCATCCCCTATCTGCTGCTCACCGTGGTGCTGTGGTACGCGATCCTGCAATCGGGAGTGCACGCGACCATCGCCGGCGTGCTCGCGGCCTTCATGATCCCGATCATCAAGACCCCCGGCGCACCCGATGCCCATGACAGCCCGCTCCACCGGCTGGAACACGGCATTTCACCATGGAGCAGCTTCCTCATCATCCCGCTGTTCGGCTTTGCCAATGCCGGCGTTTCGCTGGAGGGCGTGGGGCTGGGCGAGGCGTTCGCGCCAGTGCCGCTCGGCATCGCGTCGGGCCTGTTCCTGGGCAAGCAGATCGGCATTTTCGGCAGCGTCTGGCTGTCGGTGAAGCTGGGCATTGCCAGCAAGCTGCGCGGCGCGACCTGGCTGCAAATCTACGCCGTCGCGGCCTTGTGCGGCATCGGCTTCACCATGAGCCTGTTCATCGGCGCGCTCGCCTTCCCCGGCAACGCGCTGCTGATCGACGAGGCGAAGATCGGGGTGATCATGGGCTCTGTCGTTTCCGCGCTGCTGGGCTATACCATCCTGCGCGTCTGCCCCCTGCACCCGCAGCACGAACAGGAAGAGCGCGAACAGGAAGAAGAAGTGGGCGCCGACGGTGACGTCGAAAGCCTGGAAGACGACGAGGACGAGGAAGTAGCACGCGCATGAAGATGTTCGCCCGTTTCGGCCTGCTGGCCCTGGTGCTGGCCTGCGCCGCTTGTGTGACCAAGCCGGCGCCCCAGGCCAGCAAGCCCGCCGACCCACTCAACGACATCGCGCGCCAGTATGTCCTGCTGTCGCTGGAAATCGGCACGCACGAGGACGGCTATATCGACGCTTATTATGGCCCCGCCGAGTGGAAGCAGCAGGCCGAGGCCAATCCCCGCGACTTGCCCACGCTGGCCCAGGCAGTCGATGCGCTCGACGCCAGCCTGATGGCGATCGATGTTTCGGACCGCGAGATCCTGGTACAGCGCAGAGCGAAATTCCTGCACGCCCAGCTCCATGCCGCACGCACGCGGCTGAAGATGCTACGCGGCGAAAAGCTCTCGTTCCGCCAGGAATCGCTCGGCCTGTTCGGTGCGACGCCGGACATCCAGCCGCTGGCAAGCTATGACCCGGTGCTGCAGCAGATCGAGACGCTGCTCCCCGGTCTCGGCACGCTGGCAGAGCGGGTCGATGCCTTTCAGGAACGCTTCGTCATTCCCGCTGACCGGCTAAAACCGGTGTTCGATCGTGCCATCGCCGAGTGCCGTGCGCGCACCGCCGCGCACATCCCGTTGCCCAAGGGCGAAAGCTTCCGCATGGAGTTCGTCACCGGCAAGCCGTGGAGCGGGTATAACTATTACCAGGGCAATCTCGCCAGCCTGATCCAGATCAATACCGACCTGCCGATCCGCATCAGCCGCGCGGTCGATCTGGGCTGTCACGAGGGCTATCCCGGCCACCACGCGCTCAACTATCTGCTCGAGCAGAAGCTGATGCGCGGGCGGGGCTGGGTGGAGTACAGCGTCTATCCGCTCTACAGCCCGCAGAGCCTGATCGCCGAAGGCTCGGCCAATTTCGGCATCGACCTTGCCTTTCCGGGCGACGAGAAGCTGGCGTTCGAGACGCGCGAACTCTACCCGCTCGCAGGCCTCTCCACCGCCGATGCGGCGCGGCTGGCGCAGCTGCAAAAGGCGCTTTCGGGGCTGCGCGGCGCGCGCTTCACCATCGCGCAGATGTATATCGACGGCCAGATCGACCGCGCCCAAGCGATCGCGATGACCCAGAAATACCAGTTGATGAGTGAGGCGCGGGCGAAGCAGTCGATCGGCTTTACCGATACCTATCGCAGCTATGTGATCAACTATGGTCTCGGCCAGGACATGGTGCAGGCCTATGTCGAGACAGCCGGACCCGATGCCAAGGCGCGCTGGGCGGCGATGGAGCGCGTGATCAGCGAACCGACCCTGCCGGTGGATCTGACGTTCAAGTAACCCGTTCTCCGGCGAAAGCCGGAGCCCAGGAGCGAGATTGCTCTATCCCGCATCTGGATTCCGGCTTTCGCCGGAAAACACTCAGCTGGCAAACAGCATCGCGTCGTCGGCGAACGCCTTGAACTCGAGCGCATTGCCCGCCGGATCGTGGAAGAACATCGTCGCCTGTTCGCCCACCTGGCCTGCAAAGCGGATATGCGGCTCGATCACGAAGCGCGTCCCCGCCGCCTTGAGCCGGTCGGCCAGCGCGTGAAAATCGTCCATCGTCAGCACCACGCCGAAATGCGGCACCGGCACGTCATGCCCGTCGACCGGGTTGTGATGCGCGCGCCGCGCCCCGGCCTCAGGGTCGAGATGCGCGACGATCTGGTGACCGAACAGGTCGAAATCGATCCAGTGATCGGACGAGCGTCCCTCGCCGCAGCCCAGCACCTCCTTGTAAAAGTGCCGCGCCGCAGTCAGGTCATCGACCGGAAAGGCAAGATGAAAAGGGCGGATGGTCATCTGATCGCAGTGCGCATCAGAAGCCGGTGAGCGCGGCGTCGAGACCGGTCGGCACCACGTTGATCACGATGGGCTTACCTTCGAGGTCAAGGAAGACGAGCTCGAGCTTCTTGGCCTTTTTGAAATTGGCGATATCGGTCGGGCCCAGCGGCTTCTCGCCGATACAGCCCTCTGGCAGGCAGCGGCTGAACACGATCTTGTCGATCGCCTTGGTCTGGTCGCCATCGACCTGGATCAGCGCGCCGGTATCGAGCCGGACGCCCAGCGGCACCTTGACCAGCAGGCCGGTCTTGCCGGTGGTCTTCTGCCGGGCGATCGCGACGCGGATCACTTCCTTCTGGTTGGCCTCGTCGATCAGCGATTGCACCGCGTCGCAGATTTCCTGTTCGCCGGTGCCCTTGCAGCCTGCGGTCCAGGGTTTGGCGCCATTGGTCCCCATCTTCGGCGTGATCGCCTGGGGTGCCGCCGGAGCGGTGGCGGCGGGTGCAGCCGGGGTCGCAGGCTTGGCGGTCTGCGCGGCAAGCGGGGCCGAGACCAGGGCTGCGGCCAACGCGAGCGCGGCCGAACGGAACACGAAATCCATCGCAATCACACTTTCTTCACTGGGCAGGCTGCCATGTCCACAAGGGGGGCGCCGTGCCGTTGCACAGGCTGATATACTCGCAGCCGCCAGGCTGTCCATCGCCCAGCGGCATGCCGTTGCGATCGTCCTCGCCAGCGGGACGCAGCTCGGGCGAAAGCAGCATGGGCAGCGGCGCGGAAAGGCCCTGCAGCAGCTGCAATGGCGTGGTGCTGTCGGGCGAGACCGGCAGAGTCACGCTGCCCTGCGGCGGCATGGCGATGATCGGCGGCACGGCGACGCTGGCCGTCGGATCGGCCGGAGCAGGCGGGGCTGCTGCACTGCCCGGCGGGGTGCTGCTGCTCGGCGGGGTGCCGTTTCCACCGGCAATCGGCAGCGTCACCGGTGGAACGGTGACGATCACCGGCGGGGCGGTGCCCACGGGTGGGGTAGGCGCGCCACCAGTGCCCGGCGGATCCTGCGCAGGCGGTGCGACGGCGGGAAGCACCGTCATCACGCCGGGGCGATAGGTGATCTGGTAATTGCGCGCGGTGCCGCGCGAGGCGTTGATGATATACTGGCCCGGTGCCGCATTGGCGCCGCCCGATGCGCGCAGCACCAGCCCGGTCACCACCGATGCGCTATCGCCGTTGCGCAGCCCCGAATAGCTGACCGTCAGTATCGGCTCTCTGCCGCCCTGCGTCATGGTCTTGTTGTCGGCTGTGATCAGCAACTGGGCCTGGGCGATGGTCAGGCGGCCGGGGATATAGCTGAAATCATAGTTGAGGGCCGATCCGCCCGATGCGGTGATCGCATAGAGGCCGACATCCGACCCGATGGTCGCAGTTGTGCCGAAGGTCAGCCCGGTGACCACGCTGGCATTCTCGCCGTTGCGGAAGCCGCTGATGCTGGCGGTGAAGGTCGGGTTCGCAAGGCCGTATTCGCGGCGCGCATCGTTGACCCGCACCTGCAGCAGCGCCTTGGTGATGGTGAGCGCGCCGGGCACATAATCGAACCGGTAATTGGCTGCCGTCGCGCCCGATCCGGTAATCACATAGCTGCCGACATTGCTGCGCGCATTTGCTCCGGTCGTCAATCTGAGCCCGGTGACGCCCTGGTCGGTATCGCCATTGCGGAAGCCGGTGATGCTCGCCGTCAGCGCCGGATTGGGCGCGCCATAGGTCCTGGTCTTGTTATCGATGGCAACGGTGAGCGTGGCCGGATTGATGACGAGCGTGCCGGGAACATAGGCAAAGTCATAGTTGAGCGCGCTGCCACCCGAAGCCGTGATCGCATAGCTGCCCACGCCCGAGGCCTGGGTCGCGGGCGTGGCGAGCGCCAGCCCGCTGACGACGCTGGCCGTATCGCCGTTGCGCAAGCCGCTGATCGTGCTGGTCAGCGCCGGGTTGGCAAGACCATATTCGTGCGTCTTGCCATCGGCGGTTACGGTAAGCAGCGCCCGGGTGATCGTGAGCGTTCCCGGCACATAGGCAAAGTCATAGTTCGCCGCGCTGCCCCCCGATCCGGTGATCGCATAGGTGCCGACATTCGAGCTGATACCCGCATTGGTGCCATAGACGAGGCCGCTCACGACGCTGGCGGTGTCGCCATTGCGCAGGCCGCTGATGGTGCCGGTGAACACCGGGTTGGCGAGACCATATTCGCGCGAGGCATTATCGGCGGTCACCGTCAGCAGGGCGCGCGTGATCGTCAGCGTGCCGGGCACATAGGCAAAGTCGTAATTGGTGGCGGATGCGCCGGAACCGGTAATTGCATAGCTGCCGACCGACGAGCCGCTGGTCGCGCTGCTGCCATAGACGAGCCCGCTGATCACACTGGCGGTATCGCCATTGCGCAAGCCGCTAATGGTGCCGGTGAACACCGGGTTGGCCAGGCCATATTCGCGCGAGGCATTGTCGGCGGTCACCGTCAGGAGCGCCTTGGTGATCGTCAGCGTGCCTGGCGCATAGGTAAAGTCGTAATTGGTGGCAGATGCGCCGGAACCGGTAATGGCATAGCTGCCAGCATTGCTCGCGATCGTGGCGACCGACCCAAAGACCAGACCGCTGATCACGCTGGCGGTATCGCCGTTGCGGAAGCCCGTTACGCTGCCGGTAAAGGCGGGGTTCGCCAGCCCGTATTCGCGCGTGGCGTTATCCGCCGACACCGTGAGCAGCGCCTTGGTGATCGTCAGCGTGCCGGGGACGTAGGCGAAGTCGTAGTTGGTCGCCGTCGCCCCCGATCCGGTGATCGCATAGGTTCCGACGTTGCTTGCTGCGGTGGCGACCGTGCCATAGGTCAGACCGGAGATGACGCTCGCGGTATCGCCATTACGGAAGCCCGTGATGCTGCCAGTGAATGTCGGATTGGCGAGTCCATATTCGCGTGTCGCGTTGTCGGCGGTCACCGTGAGCAGCGCGCGCGTGATCGTCAGCGTACCGGGAACATAGCTGAAATCATAGTTCGCGGCACTGCCACCCGACGCAGTGATCGCATAGGTGCCAGCGTTACTCGCAGCATTGGCAATCGTACCATAAGTAAGGCCGCTGACGACGCTCGCGGTATCGCCCGCGCGAAGGCCGCTGATCGTGCCGGTGAACACCGGGTTGGCGAGACCATATTCACGCGTGGCATTATTGGCGGTCACCGTGAGCAAGGCACGCGTGATAGTCAGCGTACCGGGCACATAGGCAAAGTCATAATTGGTGGCTGACGCACCCGAACCCGTGATCGCATAGCTGCCGATGTTCGAGGTGAGCAAAGCATTGCTGGCATAGACCAGCCCCGAAATGACCGACGCATCATCGCCGTTGCGATAGCCGGTGATCGTGCCGGTGAATGCCGGATCGGCCAGCCCGTATTCGCGCGTGGCATTATCCGCGGTCACCGTCAGCAGCGCCTTGGTGATTGTCAGCGTGCCGGGGACATAGCTGAAATCATAGTTGGTCGCCGTCGCCCCCGATCCGGTGATGGCATAGGTGCCGACGTTGCTTGCTGCGGTGGCGACCGTGCCATAGGTCAGGCCGGAGATCACACTCTCGGTATCGCCATTGCGGAAGCCGGTGATGCTGCCGGTGAAGGCCGGGTTTGCAAGTCCATATTCGCGCGTGGCGCTATCCGCCGTGACCGTGAGCAGCGCCTTGGTGATCGTCAGCGTTCCGGGAACGTAATCAAAGTCGTAATTGTCGGCAAAAGCCTCGAATGGTGTGATCGTATAGCTGCCGACATCCGAGAAAATATCGGCAATCGTGGAGAATTGCAGGCCGCTGACCACCGACTCGTCGTCGCCATTGACGAAGCCGGAGAAAGTCGCGGTGAAGATCGGATTGTCGAGGCCATATTCGCGGCTGGCATTGTTGGCGGTCACCGTGAGCAGCGCCTTGAGCGTGTTCAGCGTGCCATTGACGAAGTCAAAGCCGTAGCCGACCTCGGAAGCGAGCGTATTCGGATCGAACCGGATTGCGTCGAACCCTGCCCCGCCGGAACCTTCGTCGAACAGACGGGGCGCGCCGGAATAGGCATAGGCTTCGGCATCGCCATTGACCAGGCCGCTGACCTGGAAGGTATAAGTGGGCGCCGCCTGGCCATAGGTTCGGGTCTGATTGTCCGCCGTGAAGGTCAGGATCGGCTGGCGCGCAAAGATGAACAGGTTGCCGGCCTGCGTGACCGAATCGGCAAAGCTGCGATTGTACAGATTGTTCCCGATGAGGCCGCCGCGCGTGATCGCTTCATAGTCGTCGGAATAGACGCGGAAGCGGCCGCCGCCGGTCAGGCTGAACGCCCCCGGGCCGGCATTGTTCGTGAACAGCTTGCTGACAACGGTTATGGCGTCGCCCGCACCGCTCGCGGTGAGCACCGCGCCTGGCGATATCACGACCTCGTCGGCAAAACCGCCTAGGCCTTCCGGGGCGATCACGTTGATGATGCCGGCGGTGATGTTGCCAAGCGTGATCGGCCCGCGATCGAAATTCGTCTGCCCGGCCCCGTCGAACAGCCGGATATCGACCTGGCCGGTGCCCGCATCGACAAACCCGTCGGAGCCGAAGCTGATCTCGGCTGGCCCGGGATCGCGGAAGCTGTCGATGACGCCGGCGCCCGTTCCGACATTGGCGAGCAGAGAAAGCGCTCCATTATCGGTGACAATGCCGGCGTTGATCAGGATCGAGCGGCCTGCCTGGAAGGTCAGCGCGCCGCCATCGCCCGAGGGATTGTCGACCAGGATCGCCGCTGTGACGGTGATGTCGTTGTTCGCCTGAAGCGTGACGCCGGTGCCACCCGAAAGGATCGCGGCAAGCGCGCTGGCGCTGATCGTGACATCCGCTCCCGGATTGTCGCCGAAGCCGAGACCGGGGATCCCGCCCGAGCCCAGCGCGAAGAAATAGACCGCTCCGGCATTGCCCACACGGTTTTCGGGACCGTCGTCTCCGGGCGTGCCCACCACCAGCCGGCCGCCATCGAGAGCCAATGCGCTGCCGAATTGGTCGGCAACCCCGGTGGGGCCGAAGTTGATATCGGAAGGGCCGTTATAGCCGCGGCCGATGCGCGAGGTGAGCGAGGGGTCGTTGCCAAAGGTCGCGCCGGGCACGGCGAAGAGATAGGCCGCACCGACACCCGCCTGCTCGTTGCCGGCGCCGCGATCGCCCGGCGCGCCGACCGCCAGGATCTCGCCGCGCAGCGCCACAGCCGACCCGAAAAGATCGCCATTGTCCAGCATGGGCACCCCATTGGCCCCGGCATAGTCCACGCCCAGCGTGCGGGCGAGCGTCGGTGTCGCAAAGGCATTGTCGGCGAAGGTGAACAGATGCACCGCACCCGTGCTGGCGCTGCCGTTAAGGGCACCATCATCGCCGGTCGCGCCCACGGCCAGTCGCAACCCGTCGAGCGAGAGCGATGCGCCGAAGCGGTCCGCGCTGTCCAGTATCGTGAGGTCGAGGTCGTTGCTGCCCGTATAGCCGCGGCCGATGGTTCCTGCCAGCGACGCGCCGAACAGCGCCGGATCGGTAAAGGTGATCAAATAAACCGCACCGCTATCGGCCACCGAATTGCCAGCGCCATCATCGCCCGGCGCCCCCACGGCCAGCTGGGTGCCCGACAGCGACACTGCACTGCCGAACCTGTCGTCAGCATCGAGGCTGACGCCCAGATTGTTTCCGCCGGCATAGCCCAGGCCGATCTGGCCGAGCAGGCTGCCGCTGTTGAAGTCGGTGTCGGTAAAGATGAACAGGTAGACGGCGCCGGCATTCGCGACACCGCGCGCCACGCCGCGATCGCCTGGCGCGCCGACCGCAAGCCGGGTTCCATCGAGCGATACCGCGCTGCCAAAGCCCGAGCCTGCGGTCATTTCGCTGACCGCGATATTCTTGCCCCCGCTATAGCCGCGCCCGACGATGCCCTGCAAAACCGGTGCCGCAAAATCGGCATTGGCAAAGGAGAAGAGATAGACCGCACCGGCATCGGGAACGTTGATGCTGTCGCCATCATCGCCAGGCGCACCGACCGCCAGCCGGTTGCCGTCGAGCGATACCGCGGCGCCGAAACCGTCCCCGAGCTCCAGCCCCGCGACCGCCGTGCCCAGGCCGCGCGTATAGCCGGAGCCGATCGTGCCGACCAGTTCCGCGCCGCCGAAATCGAGATCGGTGAAAGTGAAGAGATAGACCGCGCCGGAATCAGCGGCGCTGCCGGGATTGCCGAAGCCGTCGTCGCCGGGCGCGCCCACCACCAGTCGGCCGCTGTCGAGCGATACTGCCGAGCCGAAGAAATCGAACTCATCGAGCGCAACGTCGAAATCGAGATTGGTGCCGAAATTCGCCAGCCCCGTGCCCAGGATTTCGGAAACCGTACCGCCGCCGAAACTGCTGTCGGAAAAGCTCAGCAGATAGACCGCACCCGAATTGAGGGGGCTGGCGGCAGAACTGCTGAGCCGTGGCGCGCCAATGGCCAGTCGGTCGCCGTCCAGCGAGACCGAGAAGCCCAGAAGGCTTTCGGAACCCATACCGAACGGCGTCAGGGCCGTGTTGACATCCCCGGGTCCATCATAGCCGGCGCCGACGATGCCGCGCTGAATCCCGCCGGAAAAGGCAAGATCGGCGAACGTGAACAGATAGACCGCACCCGAGCTGGTCAGGCTGTTGTCGCCGCCATCATCCCCGCGCGCACCGACCGCCAAGCGGGTCCCGTCGAGCGCGACCGACCAGCCGAACCGGTCGAAATCTTCGAGCGCGACGTCCAGATCGTTGCCCCCAGCGTCGAAGCCGAGCCCGACAATGGCTTGCAGCGTGCCGCCCTGGAACAGCGAATCGGCAAAGGTGAACAGATAGACCGCGCCGGTCTCGCGTTCGAGAAAGGGGGGATTGCCTGCGGCGTCGTCGCCATCGGCTCCCACCGCCAATCGGTTGCCGTCGAGCGAAACCGACGTGCCGAAGCGGTCATTGGCCTGCAGATCGGCCACGGCGACGTTCTTGCCGCCGGAATAGCCCAGGCCGACAATGGCTTCGAGCGCTCCACCGGCAAACTGGGAATTGGAAAAGCTGAACAGATAGACGGCGCCGGCAGAACCGACGGTGTTCCCGGCGCCTGCATCATTGATTGCGCCGACGGCGAGACGGTTGCCGTCGAGAGAAACCGAGGTTCCGAAACCGTCTGCGCTCTCGATCTGCGTGACGAACAGATTCTTCCCGCCGACATATCCGTGGCCGATCACCGATTGCAGGGTCGCCCCCCCGAACAGGAAATCGGTGAACGTGAAAAGATAGACCGCACCCGAATTGCTCAGATCATCGATCGATCCGTCATCGCCTGCCGCTCCGATCGCCAGCCGAACCCCGTCCAGCGCCACGCTTGCGCCAAAGCCGTCACCTGCCCCCAGCTGGGCGAACGACGGCGCGGCGGGACCCGTCAGATCCAGCCCCACCGCAGCGCGATAATCGGCGCCGATCGTGCCGGTCAGGCGGCCGGTGGTGAACAGGGAATCGCTGAACTGGAAGAACTGGACTGCGCCGCTGTTCGGCTGGCTGTTGCCGGGGCCATCGTCCCCCGGCGAACCGACCGCGAGGCTGTTGCCGAAAAGCGAGACGGCGGCGCCGAAACTGTCGTCCTGTTCCACGGGCACCGAGATCAGCTGCGCCCCGTTGTTCGTGCCGACATAACCATTGCCGATGATCGACCGCTGGACAGGGCTGACCAGCTGCGCGTTGCCAAAGCCGTAAAGATAGACAGCCCCGGCGCCGAACTGGAAGATATTGCCCGCGCCCTGATCGCCCGGTGCACCGATTGCCAGCCGCCCGGCATTCAGCGACACAGCACTGCCGAACAGGTCGCCATTGTCGAGCGATCCGGGATCGCCGTCATTCGCCCCGGTATAGCCGCGACCGATGACTCCGGCCTGCGCGACGCCGCTGGCCTGGCTGTCGGTAAAGGTGAAGGTGTAGACCGCACCGATGGCGCTCAGGCTGCCGCCGATATTGCCCGCGCCCGCATCGCGCGGTGCGCCGACGGCGAGCTGCCGCGCCACGGTATCCACCGACAGCGCAGCCCCGAAATTGTCGCCGGGATCGAGCGCGCCGAGGTTCAGGCTGTTGAGCCCGGCATAGCCCGAGCCGATGGTGCCGATGACGCCGCCTGCACCGACGAACGGGCTGTGCAGCAGCAGATAGACCGCGCCCGAATCCCCCACGGCGTTGCCCAGGCCATCGTCGAACGGTGCCCCGACCAGCAGGTTGGCGAGCGATATGGCGACGGCAGAGCCGAACCTGTCCCCGGCCTCGAGCGCGATATCGAGATCGTTGACGCCGCCATATCCGTTGCCGACTGTGCTGAACGACGAGAGGTTTTCGAAGGCCCCGGACTGGAAGGCGAAGGTATAGACGGCACCGCCATCGGCGACGTCGTCCTGCCCGCCATCGTCGCCCGGCGCCCCCACGGCAAGGAACGAGCCGAACAGCGAGACCGACGCGCCGAAATTGTCGCCTGCCTGCAGACCTGCCACCGACAGGTTCTTGCCGCCGGTATAGCCCGACCCGATCACCCCTTCGAGCACCGGTGCCGTCAGGTTCAGGCCCGGCGCGTTCGAGAAGCTGATCAGATAGACCGCACCCGCGCCGGCGGTGAGGCCGGACGCGCCATTGTCGAAGGGCGAACCGATGGCGAGCAGCTGGCCGTCCAGCGAGACGGCGTGGCCGATATTCTCGGACTGGCTGCGGTTGATGCCCTGTGCGGTAAGCGAAAGGGTCTGGCCGGAGGCATAGGCCCCGCCCATGACACCCGACAGTTCAAGATTGTCGAAAGCCGGGCCGGCAAAGCTGAACAGATAGGCAGCCCCGGTCGACGGACCGATGCCGTTGCCGCTGTCGCCCGCCGCTCCGACGATCAGCCGGGTGGTATCGAGCGCGATCGCCGAACCGAAGCGGGTGCCGTCATACAGGCCGACGACCGGCAGGGCGGTGGATCCGATATAGCCCGAGCCGATCACGGCCTCCAGCGTGGGGCTTTCCAGCGTGGCACCGGCAAAGGCAAACAGGAAGGCCGCACCGCGATCGAGGCCGCCGCCGGAAAAACCGCTGTCGCCCGGCGCGCCCACGGCCAGCCGGTTGTTCAGCAGGGAAACCGAGGCGCCAAAGCCGTTGGCGCCGTCAAGCTCGCCCACCGAAAAGTCGCTCGGCACGCCGGTATAGCCGCTGCCGAGCGTGCCGAGCAGCGTCGGTGATCCGAAATTGGTGTCGGCAAAGTTCAGCAGATAGACCGCGCCTGCATCGCCGAGCGCGTTGCTGAACCCGTCATCGCCCACAGCCCCGACGGCCAGGTTGAGACCGTCGAGCGACACCGAGCTGCCAAAGCGGTCGCCCGCCTCCAGATTGCCGATCGCCAGCAGGTCGGTGCCCGAATAGTCCGCGCCATAGACGCCGATCAGGCTGCCCGATTCGAAATAGTTGAACACCGGAACCGAGCCGCTGAAATCGATGGTGTTCGAGAATTTGAGCGCATAGACCGCGCCCGAATCGACAAAATTGTTCGACCCGCCATCATCGCCGGGAGCCCCGACAACGAGCTGATCGAAGCGCAGCGACACCGCGCTGCCGAACGCGTCGCCCGCCCCCAGGTTGAGCAGTCCGACATTCTTTCCGCCGCCATAATCGCGGCCGATCGTCGCCTCCAGCACCGGATTGTTCAGGCCGGAATCGAACCGGAAGAGATAGACCGCCCCCGCATCGGTCGACAGGTCGTCGGCGCCATCGTCTCCCGGTGCTCCGACCGCCAGCAGATCGGGATTGAACCCGCCGAGCGAGACGCTGCTGCCGAACCGATCGCCGTCCTGCAAGGCTGCGACGTCGAAATTGCCGCCGCCGGTATAGCCTTTGCCCAATATGCCCTTGAGCGTGGGCGTGGCAAAATCGGCACCGGCGAAGGTGAACAGATAGACCGCGCCGATATCGCTCCCCGTGCCCCCGGCCGAGCGGTCGCCGGGCGCGCCGATCGCAAGCAGATCGCCCGTCAGCGAGACCGCGCTGCCGAAGCGGTCGTTGGTGGGCAGCTGTGGCACTGCAATGTTCTTGAGGCTGCCATAACCGCGACCAAAGGTCCCTTCGAACGAAAGACCGGCAAAATTGCTGCCGGTGAACGCGAACAGATAGACCGCGCCGAACCCGAAATCGCTGTTGTCCGCGCCCATGTCGCCCGACGCGCCGACGACAAGCCGGTTCTGGTTGAGCGAGAGCGAATTGCCGAAACCGTCGCCAACTGCCAGCTGGCCCAGCGGCAGATCCAGATCGCCGCCATAGCCCCTGCCGATGGCGCCCGTCTGGGTATAGGTGCCGTTCGACAGCGAAAACAGATAGGCCTTGCCCGAACTCGGGACCGAATCGTTGGCTCCGCCATCGCCCGGCGCGCCGACGACCAGCAATCCTGCCGAGGCGGATACCGCCGTTCCGAACTGGTCGGAGCTGCCAAGAAACGAAACATCGGTATCACCGGGTTCGGCGAACCCCGATCCGATGATGCGGACCAGCTGGGGCAAATCGAAGGCCGAATTGGTGAAGGTGATGCCGTAGACCGCACCGGCATTCACCAGATTGTCGGCGGCCCCCCGATCCCCCGGCGCACCCACGAACAGGTTCAGGCCATCGAACGCCACGCTGGTGCCAAAGGCGTCGCCCGCCTGGAGCTGCGTGTCGGGCCGGTTGATGTCCAGGTCCTTGGCGCCAGCCGAATAGCCGAATCCGATCGTGCCTTCCAAGACGCCACTGGTGAACTGGGCGTCGGCGAAGGTGAACAGATAGACCGCGCCCGAGCCCGCAGCGGTATCATTCAGCGCGTCATCGCCCGGCGCCCCCACCGCAAGCCGCGTTCCGCTGAGCGCTACCGACCGGCCAAAGCCGTCGTCCGTTGCGAGTTGCGACAGATCGATGTCCCGGGTGCCGGTATAGCCCAGACCGATGGTCGCCTGCAGCGAGCCTCCGGAGAAAAGCGGGTCGGTGAAATTGAAGAGATAGACGGCGCCTGCGGAACTTGTCGAGCCCAGCGCGCCCGCATTGCCGGGCGCGCCGACCGCCAGTTGCAGCCCATCGAGCGAAACCGATGCGCCGAACTGTTCCAGGCCGTTGATCGGCACCGACAGATTCTTGCCGCCGCTATAGCCCTGCCCGATAATCGCTTCGAGCACAGGCGCGCCGAACGCCTGATCGGCAAAGCTGAACAGATAGACCGCACCGGAGAAGATCAGGCTGTCAAACGCACCACCATCGCCAGGCGCCCCGACCGCAAGCCGGTTGCCGTCGAGTGACACGGCGAAACCGAATTCGTCCCCCGGCCTGAGCCCGGGAACAGACAGGGTGCTGAGCCCGGCATAGCCCGCCCCCAGCTTGTCGATCAGCCGGATATTGCCGAAACCGGTGTCGGCAAAGGTGAACAGATAGGCGGCACCCGATCCCGGTGCGCTGTTGTTCCTGCCCGCATTGTTCGATGCGCCGACCACCAGCCGGTCGCCGTCGAACGCGACCGCCGCGCCGAACTGCTCGCCCTTGGCCAGCTTGAGGTCGAAATCGCGCGGTGCGGCAAGATAGTCGGCACCGATGATCCCGGCCTGATTGATATCGGTAAAGCCGGACGAGGCCGTGAACAGATAGACCGCCCCGGCATCGTTCTGCGTGCCGTTGCGACCGTCATTGCCCACCGCGCCGACCACGAGCTGCAGACCGCGGAGCGCGACCGACTGACCGAAGAAATCCCCCGGAGCGCCATTGATGTCGAAATCGTTCAGGCCGGAATAGAATGTCCCCAGCCGCGCTTCCAGCGCGCCGCCGCTGAAATCGCCGGCCGCAAAGCTGTAGACATAGACCGCGCCCGAATCGAAGATGGGGGTGCCTCCCCCGTCGTCGTTCGGCGCGCCGATGGCCAGGCGCAGGCCATCGAGCGAGAGCGATGTGCCGAACCGGTCTCCGGCTTCGAGATCGAGCACGCTGATATCGTTGGGGCCGGCCGATCCGTAGGACTTGCCCAGCGTGGCCAGCCGCTGCGGGGTGGCGAGGAAGCTTGCATCGCCCAGATCGAAGATATGGACCGCACCGGCCTCGATGTCCGATGCGCCAAAGCCGTTGTCGCCCGGCGCACCCACCGCAAGGATATTGCCCGACAGTGCGACTGCATTGCCGAACAGGGCCCCTTCACCATTGATCGGCCCGCCGGTAAAGCTTTCGAAGTTGAGCACGCGCCGCAGGACGCCATCCGAGAACGAGGCATCGGCAAAGGTGAAGAGATAGACCGCGCCAGCATTGCCCGTGCTGTTCGCGGTGCCGTCGTCGCCGATCGCCCCGACCGCCAGCCGCAATCCGTCGAGCGCGACAGACGAGCCGAAAAGATCGTCCGCATCCAGCTGCCCGACCGCGATGTTCCTGCCGCCGCTATAGCCCGATCCGATGATAGACTGCAGCACCGGCGCACCGAATTGCGCATCGCCGAAGGTGAAGAGATAGACGGCACCGGAATCGAGCCTGGTGTTGGTCGCGCCATCGTCGAACCGCGCACCGACCGCCAGCCGGTTGCCGTCCAGCGAGACCGCCGTGGCGAAATTGTCCTGCTCTTCCAGGCCGGTGTCCAGCAACGACAGACCGAAAAGCGATGTATAGCCTGCCCCCAGAATGCCGACCTGCTCTGCGTCGGAGAACAGATCGTCGCCAAAGGTGAACAGATAGACCGCGCCAGAATCGGTCAGCAGGTTGGCGCGCCCGTCGTCATTCGACATGGCGATGGCGAGACGGCGTCCGTTCAGCGCGATATCGCTGATGGTATCACCGGGCTCCATCCCCAGGATCGACCGGTTCTGTCCCCCCAGGCTGTCATAATTGATGCCGATCCTGGCTTCGAGGACCGGTGTAGAGAAAAGCTGGTCTGCAAAGCTGAACAGATAGACCGCACCGGAATCGGCTACGGTGTCGCCGACACCGTCGTCCAGCCTTGCGAGAATGGCCAGCCGATTGCCGTCGAGCGACACCGCCTCGCCGAAATGATCGCGCCCGATACCATCGAGATTGGGAAGGTTGAAATCCTTGGGGCCGGTATAGCCCCCACCGATCCTGCCTTCCAGCACGGCACCGCCGAAACTCGCATCGGCGAAGCTGAACAGATAGACCGCGCCGCCGACAAGGCTGTTCCCCTGGCCGTCATCGCCATAGGCCCCGACGGCAAGCCGGTTGCCATCGAGCGATACGCCGCCGCCGAAAAGGTCTTCGGCATCCAGCGTGATCGATACGTCATTGGGCAGGCTGGCATAGCCCTGGCCGATAACCCCGGCGAGACTGGGGGTGGAAAAGACCTCGTCGGCGAAGGTGAACAGATACACCGCGCCGCCATCCAGCACGGCATTGCCCACGCCGTCGTCGAACATCGCCCCGACCGCCAGCCGGCTGCCGTCGAGCGATATCTTCTGCCCGAAAAGGTCTCCGGCCTCCAGATTGGCGACCGAGAAATTGGAACCGCCGCTATAGCCAGCGCCCAGCACGCTGCGCAGCTGCCCGCCGGTAAAGGCCGCATCGGCAAAGGTGAACAGATAGACCGCGCCCGCATCGCCGCTGCCATTGGCAACGCCGTCGTCCCCGCGTGCCGAAACCGCCAGCCGGTTCCCATCGAGCGATACCGAATGACCGAAAATGTCATCCGCCTCCAGCGTGGCGACCGAGAGATTCTTGCCGCCGCTATAGCCCGATCCGATGACCGCACTGAGCACCGGCGCGGCGAATTTGGCATCGGCGAAGCTGAACAGATAGACCGCGCCAGCATTGGCAACGGCATTGCCGGCCCCATCGTCGCCGCGCACGCCAAGCGCCAGGCGGTTGCCATCGAGCGAAACCGACAGGTCGGCACCATCCCCCGCCTCCAGCCCCGGCGGCGGCACGACCGGCCCCGGAAAACTGCTGGCAAAGGCCTGCAGCACCAGCCCGTACTGGCTGGGCGCATTGCTGGCGTCGGCGATGATGATGTTCTTGGGGTCAAGCAGCAGCGTGCCGCCGCGCTGGCCGTCGCGCGCGGTTTCCACCGTGCCGCGATAGACCAGCGTTTCCTTGCCCGAAATCTCGATCTGCCCGCCAATGCCGCCGACCAGACCGCCGCGCGCGATGGCATTGCCAAGGAACGTCGTCTTCTCGTCGGACCAGATGACGATCTCGCCCGCATTGCCGCGCATGCCGATGGCGGAAACGTCGATCGTCACCGCATCGGTCGCCACCAGCCTGAGCGCATTGGGCAGTTCGTCGGCGGCCAGATCCTTGCCGCCCTGGAACTCTCCGCCCAGCCGCACCCGGCCGCCGCGGATACCGCCCTGGGCATAGAATTGCGCCGAGAACAGGTCGAGCCTGGGCGCGCTGACATCGATAGCGCCGCCAAAGCCATGGCTGCCCGAGGCGCGGAACTTGCCCGAAGAGATGATCTGACTGTCCGAGACATAGCGGATCGTGCCGCCGTGCAGCCCGCTCGCGTCGATGAACGCATCGCCGGTATCGATCGCACGGCGCGTGGCCCTGATGTCGACATTGCCGCCCTTGCCGAGCGCGGCGTTGACCGTGATCCGTCCGGCGAGCGAGAAGCCGCCGGCATCGAGCTGGATCTTGCCGCCCGCATCGGCTCCGCTTGCCGAAAGAATCGAGCCGAAGGACAGGAAATCGCTGCCGGTAATATGCGCGGAGCCGCCCGTCTTGCTGCCGTCGAGGTTGATCGTGCCGTCGAGCAGCGTGCGCGCCGCGCTGATCGTCAGCGTGCCGCCAGTGCCGCTGGCCGCCATCGCGTGACCCGGTGCGCTGGTATCGCCGTTCAGCGATCCGACCCAGCCGATATTGCTCTGGTTGTCCTGGCTCTTGCTGCCCTTGCCCTTGCTGCTGCCTGTCGCGACAGCATTGGTCGCCGACGAAAGGTCCATCGCGACATTCTTGCCGACCTGCACCTCGCCCGGCGCGGTAATCGCGACCTTGGCCGCGACCAGCGAGACCTTGCCGTCCGCGCCGACCTGCATGTTCGCGGCCTGGGGCGTGCCGACGCGCACCGACTGGTTGACCAGATCGCGCGCCGCCGATGCCGTGATCAGCACCGATCCGCCGCGCGCATCGACCACGCCGTCGATCCCGACCAGCGCGCCCTTGTCATCGAGCCTGGTCACCGCATCGCCGACCTGGAAGCGGATCAGATTGTCGCCATGCAGGTCGAGCGTGAAAGCCTGCGCGCCGCCAAAGGCGATGCGGCCCATATGCGCGGTGATGATGCCGTCATTGGCCACCTGCGGCGCGACGAATGCGGCGATGCCCGCATCGCGCACGGTGATGCTGCCATGGTTGAGGATCTTCGCACCGCTACGGCCCGGCGTGCCGAAGCGCAGTGCCCCGCCCGCCATGAACGCCTCGTTGCCGATATCGGCGCTGGTCGCGACAAGCCCTGCGACATCGACCCTGGCATCCTTGCCGAAGACGATGCCGTTGCCGTTGATGAGATACACCTGCCCATTGGCGGTGAGCTCGCCCAGGATCTGGCTGATCTCGGGCCCGGTGACGCGGTTGAGCGCGACCGAGCGCGCGTTGGGCTGGCGGAAATCGACGCCCTGGCCGAGGCCGATCGAGAAATTGTCCCAGTTGATGACCACCCGGTCGCTCGACTGGTCGATCCGCACCCGGTCGGTGCCCTGGCCATTGATTGTCGCCTGGCCGGCCACCACCTGGCCGCCGCTGGGATTGGCATAGGCGGCCTGCGCCGAGGCAATCGCAAGCCCCGCCGCGCCGGTCCGCAATGCGACGCGCCAACCCGGCATCGTCCGTGCCCCCTGGCCCCGTTTGCGATACAGGCTCATCGCGTCGCTCCGATCGAGAAGAAGATGCGCGGATCGCTGCTGCCATCGGGAGTGAAGCGCGACTTGCCGGGCCAGGCAGCATAGATTTCACCGAACAGGCCGTAGGGCAGCGCGATGCGCGATCCGCCACCGGCCGACCACAGTTCCGTCACGCGCAGCTCGGCGAAATCGAGCCGCCCGCTCTGACGCAATATGCCCGCATCGACGAACAGGAAGGGCTGGACGGTCACGCCGCCGACGCTCAGCCGATCGTTCACTTCCATCGCGACATTGATGCAATGGTCGCCGCCCGCCGCACCGTAATCATAGGCGCGGCCGAACTGGTCGCCGCCGAAATTGCACTCGCGCGAGGCCGAAGCGCCGCCATTCAGACCGATCTGCGCTTCGGCATTCACCCGCACGCGCGCCGTTCCATAGAGCGGCGCGGTCCACACCAGCGAACCGTTGAGCGCGGTGAATTCGGGATCGCCCTGCGTCCGGCTGCGCAGCGGATTGAACCGCCCGGTCGCGCCCAGACCGTTGATCCCTTGCGACAATCCCAGCCGGAACAGCCCGACGCTGCCATCGGCGGCGGCCCAGTCATAGCTGCCGTAAAGCTCGTAGAAGCGGCTGCGATCGTCGATCAGCGTGACGCCGAAAATGCCGCTGTCCGAATTGATCGCGGTGCCTTCCAGCCCGACGATCAGGCTGGAATTGCGCGTTCGGCGAAGCGGATAGCTGAGCCCTGCGCGGATCACCTCTTCCTCGCCGCGGAATTGCAGGATCGACAGGAAACCGCGGACTGCGCGCGACCGGGCGCGCGAATAGCTGACCGTGCCCGTCAGCCCGTCATCGGTAATCGGCGCGCTGTATTGGACGAAGCCCGAAACGAAGCCGTCGGTCGGCAGCGTCGCGCGGACATCGGCCACCAGTTGATCGCCCGGCACCAGCACCGAATTGGCGGTCGCCCCGGCGCGATAGCGGCGCTCGCCCAGATTGTCGCGAATGCGATTGTCGAACTGTGCTTCGACCTCGAGCGGATCGAGATTGACCACGACCAGCAGATTGGCCGCACCCGGCGTCGCCTCCGAAGGGCGCACGACGACCGACACGTCGATGCCGCCCAGATCGCCCGTGGTCAGGATCGCGCGTTCCAGCTCGTCGACCATCACCGGCCCGCGCTTGATCAGCGGGGTGAAGCGGCGACGCACCATCTCGGTCAGCCGGGTCTTGCCGACCAGTCCGGCGCTCGACTTGAGCTGGATTTCGAGCGCATCGACGCTGCCCTCGACCACCTGCAGCACGACAACCCCGTCCTTCACCTCCTGTTCGGGCACGATGGCGAAGGACAATGCAAAACCGGCGTCGGCATAGACGCGGGTGAGCAGGTCGGCGGCGCGATAGATGTCGGCGAGCGTCAGATCCTGGCCCAGGAACGGCTTGAGCGGCGCCTGCAGCCGATCCTCGTCAAGATAGTTGAAGCCGGTGATGCGGAATTTCGTGACGCGCACCTTTTGGGTATCGTCGACGCTGTTCGGGTCGGTGCGCGGGCGATCGATGGTGAAGGGGGTGCGTGGGGTCGAAAGCGGCACCTCGGCGGCGCGGTTCTCGCGCTCGAACGTTCCGGCGGGAGGGCGCACGGCGCCAGGCAGCGCCTGCGCTGCCAGCGGCGCGGGAAGCAGCAAGGCTGCCCCGAAAGCTGAAAGGCACGCACGGGCCATCACGGCCTGCCGACCGCGCATTCTGCCCCAAGTCCGCCACATCGCCATGCGGTTCAAATGTTCCACTACCCCGAAGGGATTGAGAGGGTGCGACCCCGCCTCGGAACGTCGGGAATCCGTGCGGGAACGACCGGTTAGCAGCACCCCGATCCGGCAATGTGCACCGGATCACAGACGGCTGAAACCGGACGATCGTCCAGCGCGAAATCCCGCAAGGATAAACCGCTTCATTATGAAATCAGCAAACCTCGCCCCTGGTTCGATGTTAAGCATTGGCACAGACAAAAGGCAAGTGGATGACGACTTAAGATCATGATTTCGAAGATGAGATGCCGATTAACCACGGTATCCGGGCGCCATCTGCCGCAGCGTCAGAGCGCCTGGGCAGCCGGATTGCGCAGCACCAGATTGTCCACGCTTTGCCCCTCGGCCCAATGGCCCGACCGGCGGAACTGCCCGATGCAATGGGGCTCCAGATAGATGACCGATACCGGCTGGGTCAGCGCGGTGAGCCTGTCGACCACCGGCGCCATCACGCTATCGTCGAAAGGATCGTAGAAGAAGCAGACCAGATCGAGATCGGCAGGCGGCTGGTAGCGCGCCGCATCCATGCACAGGAACTGCGTCGGCGCGGAGAGCGCGCCCTTGCCCGCCATGATGTCGCGGTTGCTGAGCGCGATATCGACCAGCTCGGGCGCGAATTCGACGCCGATCGCGCGGGCGAAGGGGAAGCGCGCCGCCTCGAGCACCGCGCGACCCTTGCCGCAGCCATAATCGATGAACGCGGTGCGCGCGAAATCCACCTTCAGGTCAGCGAACCAGGTCGGCATGTTGGCGCCGTTGCTCGCCTGATAGCGCCGGGCATGCGCCGCAAGCGCCGGATCGACGCTGAGCGTGTGCAGCTCGCGCATCGCGAAGGTATCGGTGCCCCATTGCTCGTCGAACGCCTGGAAGCTGCGGTCCCGCTGCCGCGCCTGGGGGGTCATGGCGCGGGCATGATAGACGATATTGTGCCCGATCAGCCGCACGATCTCACCGGCGGACCGGCCCCTCAGGCGCTGGGTGATCGAGGACAGCATTGCGGCAGGACACCTTTCTGGTTGACGTCGGATTGCCATTTTCGGCAGGCCATGGCGTCTAGCCCGGCGAGCAGAAGCTTGAAACCGGATTAACCATCGCAAGACCGCTGCGGCCCATTACGGGGCATCTGGCGGCAGGAGAGGACGCCATGAGAGGACAAGGGCCGATGAGCAACCCGATTGTGATCACCACCCAGGGCGCGGTCGAGACCGTGACGCTCAACCGTCCGCAAGCGCTCAATGCGATGGACGAGCCGATGATCATGGCGCTGCAGGACTATTTTCGGGGCCTGGTAGAGCGGCACGCAGTCCGTGTCGTCATCCTGCGCGCCGAGGGCCGGGCGTTCTGCGCCGGGCTCGACCTCAAGGGCTGGACGCAGCGCGAGGACGAAGGCGCGGTGCATGGCGGTTGGCGCACCCAGCGCGCGATCGCGACGGTGATGCAGCTGATGCGCGCCTGCCCGCAGCCGATCATCGCCTGTGCGCAAGGCGCGGCGTGCGGCGGCGGCATGTCGCTGCTGCTCGCAAGCGACGTGCGCTATTGCACCCCCGATTTCCGCATGAACGCCGCCTATATCCGCATCGGACTTGGCGGTTGCGACATGGGGTCGAGCTATTTCCTGCCGCGGCTGGTGGGCAGCTCGCTCGCCGCCGAGATGATCCTGTCGGGCCGCTTCGTCGGCGCCGAGCGCGCGCTGGCCGCCGGGTTCGTCAGCGAGATTGCCGCGCCCGAGGACATGCTCGCCAGGGCCGAGGCGCTCGCCGCCGACATGCTGCTGGCGAGCCCGATGGGCCTCAGGCTCAGCAAGGATGCGCTGAACCGCAATATCGACGCGCCGGGCTTCGAAGCCGCGCTCGCGCTCGAGGACCGGCAGCAGATCCTGCTCAGCATGACCGAGGATTATGCCGAGGCGCGCCGTGCGTTCATGGAGAAGCGCGCACCGGAATATAAGGATCGGTGACCATCAAATCCTCCCACAGCTTGCTGGGGGAGGGGGACCGCGCTGCGCAGCAGCGTGGTGGAGGGGCAGCGGGATAGTGAGCCGATGGATCGATATGCCATCTCGCCTCCCCTCCACCACCGACCTCTGGTCGGCGGTCCCCCTCCCCGAGACAAGCTCGGGGAGGAGTTAGTTGTTTCCGCACCCCATTGCGTCGGTCTTCTGCCGCTCGATGAAGCGGTGGACCGCCTGGATCACCACCGATCCCTCGCCGACGCCCGAGGCCACGCGCTTGACCGAGCCCGAGCGGACATCGCCGACTGCGAACAGGCCGGGGCGGCTGGTCTCGAACGGTGAGCAGCCGTCGCCGGTCAGGATGAACCCCGCCTCGTCGAGATTGGCGCAGCCCTGCAGCCAGTCCGAACACGGCTGCGCGCCGATCATCACGAACAGCGCGCCCGCCTCGATCCGCGTCTCCTCGCCGCTGCGCCGGTCGCGCCAGGCGAGCCCTTCCAGATGGGTGTCGCCCGACAGCGCACAGACCTCGCTGAACGGGTGCAGCGTGATCGCATCCGATGCCATGATCCGGTCGATCAGATAGCTCGACATGGTCGCGGCCAGCCCTTCGCTGCGCACGAGGATGTGCACATGCGCGGCAAAGCGCGACATGTAGACCGCCGCCTGCCCCGCAGAGTTGCCGCCGCCGACCACCACGACCGCCCGGTCGGCGCAGAGCTGGGCCTCCATCGCGGTCGCGGCATAATAGACGCCCGCGCCTTCGAATCGGGCATAGTCGGGCAGGTCGAGCTTGCGATAGCGCGCGCCGGTCGCCGCGCGCGAGACCGCGAGCCGCGCGCCGAATTTCTGCGCCTGCACCTGCGCGCGTCCCGCCAGCGCCTGGCCAGAGATGCCGGTGGGAAAGCCCAGATAATTCTCGATCTTGCTGCTCGTCCCCGCCTGACCGCCGGGTGCGGTCGATTCGACGATCAGCGTGTCGAGCCCTTCGGATGCAGCATAGACCGCCGCCGCCAGCCCCGCCGGCCCTGCGCCCACCACGATCAGGTCGTGCAGCCGCTGCTGGTCGATCGCCACCGCGACGCCGAGCGCATCGGCCAGATCGTGCGTGCTGGGGTTGCGCAGGATTTGCTCTTCGGAAATCACCACCGGCAGGTCGGCATCGCTGAGGCCGAAGCCTTCGAGAAACGCCGCCGCATCGGGATCGGCCGTCGAATCGATCGTGCGGTGCGGATAGCCGTTGCGCGTCAGGAACGCGTTGATCCGCACCGTATCGGCGCTGCGCGCCGGGCCGACCAGCGTCACCGCACCCTGCTGATGCTGCATCAGCGCGACGCGGCGCAGGATGAAGGCGCGCATGATGATCTCGCCGATATCGGGTTCGGCGACGATCAGCCGGCGGAAATCGGGGCGCGGAACCCGGATCACCTCGGTCGGCCCCACCGCGCGTCCGCTGACCAGGATCTTGCGGTCGTTGAACAGGTCGAGCTCGCCGGTGAACTGGCGCGCGCAATGGCGGTGGACGATGCCCTCCTCGCCATGATCGCCATGGTCGATGATCTCGATCTCTCCGGTGTGCACGAGGAAGAAATCGACCCCGCGCTCGCCGCGATGGAAGACATGATCGCCGTCGGCCAGCGTCTCGCGATGCCCGAAACGCGCGATTCGGCCAGCCATGTCCTCGCTCAGCACCGGGAATGTCTGTTCCAGCCGGGCATAGGGATCGCTGCTGTCGACCGGCTGCGCGCCGGGTGCCGAATTGCCCATTTCCTGCGTCCTTTCGCCTGACCTTAGTGCGCCGTAGCGTCAGCTCCGGTACCGCATTGCCAAGCCTATCATGCTATCGCGCCAATGCGTCAGTTTCTTGGCATCGCGGCTTGCATTTGGGTGATGGGGGTGCAGATTAGCGCCCAACAATCCCGTTCAGGACAAGGTGAGGATCATGACCGAAGACGAAGACCTGGAGAGCTTCCGCGCCGAGGTTCGCGCGTTTCTCGATGCCGAGCTGCCGCCCGAAAAGCGCTTCGCCGCAGACGGCTTTGCCAATAGCAGCAAGGAACTGACCGCCTGGTGGCAGGGCGTCAAGGCCAAGCGCGGCTGGGGCGCCCCCGGCTGGCCCAAGCAATATGGCGGCTGCGAATGGTCGCTCGCCAAGAAGCGCATCTTTGCCGATGAATCGACCAAGGCAGGCGCGCCGTCGTACAGCCCGTTCGGCCTGACCATGGTCGGCCCGGTCATCTACACCTTCGGCACCGAAGAGCAGAAGGCCGAGCATCTGCCGCATATCATCAACGGCACCCGTTTCTGGTGCCAGGGCTATTCGGAGCCGGGCGCGGGATCGGACCTTGCCAGCCTGAAGACGCGCGCGGTGCGCGACGGCGACCATTATGTCGTCAACGGCCAGAAGACCTGGACCACGCAGGGCCACTGGGCCGACTGGATCTTCTGCCTGGTGCGCACCAATACCGAGGTGAAGCAGCAGAACGGCATCTCGTTCCTGCTCATCGACATGAACACGCCGGGCATCGAGGTGCGCCCGATCCGCACGATCGATGGCATGCATCACCTCAATGAGGTGTTCTTCACCGACGTTCGCGTGCCGGTGAAGAACCTCGTCGGCAACGAGAATGACGGCTGGACCTATGCCAAGTTCCTGCTCGGCAACGAGCGTGCCGGCATTGCCGGGGTCGCTCGCACCACCGGTGACCTGATCCGCCTGCGCGAATGGGCGAGCTCGGTCGAGCATTTCATCAACCCGCCGATCAACGATCCGGTGATCGCGCAGCGGCTCGATTCGCTCGAGCAGCGGCTCGCCAAGCTGGCCGCACTCGAGGCGCGCGCACTCGAGGCACCGAGCCAGTCAGCCGAGGCGATGCGGCTGGTCGCGCCCTTGAAGCTGCTCGGCACCGAGCTGTCGCAGGACGTGTCCGAACTGGCGCTGGATATAGCGGGACCGGCGGCACTGCCGCGCCCGGCGAACGATCCGGTCCACCCCTATGGCCAGGAAGGCGAGCACGCGATGTCGGTCTTCCTCTTCGGCCGCGCGCAATCGATCTATGGCGGCACCAACGAGGTGCAGAAGAACATTCTCGCCAAGATGATGGCCGCAGGGATCTGAGGACCAGTCCCACCATCCGTTTGTCCCGAGCGCAGTCGAGGGACGTACGCATCAGACCTGGCGCGGATCACCCGATCCGCGCCAGGCGGATATTCAGGATTTCACACCCATGTTCGCACCCAATGATGACCAGCAGCTGCTGATCGACAGCGCCCGCCGCTTCACCCAGAAACATTATGCCGATGACAGGCTCGGCCAGATGGGCGAGAGCCCGCTCAACACCGCGCTCTGGGCCGAGATGGCCGAGGCCGGATGGCTGATGCTGCCGTTTTCCGAGGCCGATGGCGGCCTGCAGGCCGAGGGCCAGTCGGGGCTGGGCGACTGCGTCAGCCTGTTCGAGGTGCTGGGCGAAGGCCTGGTGGTCGAGCCCGTGCTCGCCAGCACCATTCTCGCCGGGGGCCTGATCGCCGCCAGCCCGGAATCGCAGGCCCGCAGCGACCTGATCGAGGGCATCGTCTCGGGCGGCGCGCCGGTCGGCGTGGCGCTGCACGAGCCGCGCGCCCGGCACGACATCTGGTATTGCGAAGCGACCGCCAGCAAGAGCGGCGACGGCTGGACGCTCACCGGCCACAAGTCGCTCGCCCATGGCGCGGCGGCGGCCGAAACGATCATCGTGCTCGCGCGGATCGAGGGCGAGCCGGGCAGCGGTCCGGCGGGCCTCGGCCTGTTCCTCGTCCCCGCCGATGGCGCGGGCGTTACCGTCACCCCCTATCGTCTGCGCGACGACCATTGGGTCGCCGATGTGAAGCTCGACGGCGCAGCACTGGGCGCAGATGCTCTGCTGCTCGGCCCGGGCGCGGCGGCTGAGGCGCTAGAAAAGGTGATCGACAAGGCACGCCTGCTGCTTGCGGCGGAAGGCACCGGCATCATGCGCCGCGTGTGCCTCGCCACCCAGGCCTATACCATGGACCGCAAGCAGTTCGGCGTGCCGCTCGCCTCGTTCCAGGTGCTTCAGCACCGCATGGTCGACATGCAGGTCGCCTTCGATCAGGCGCGCTCGCTGGTCTACGAGGCGGTGACGCACGATGCCGCCGGCGATGCCGAAGCCGCCACCCGCGCCGCGCGCGCCGCCTATCGCGCGGTCAGCGAGGACGGGGTCGAGGTCGGCAAGCAGGCGATCCAGTTGCACGGCGGCATGGGTATGTCCGAGGAACTGCCGCTCGGCCGTGCGCTGCGGCGATTGCTGGCGATCCGCCAGGCGTTCCCGCTATAACGATTTTAAAGCAATCCATGACCGTCACCCCCGCGAACGCGGGGGTCCCGCTCCCGCGCAACGGTTGCAGGACAAGCGGGATTCCCGCGTTCGCGGGAATGACGGGATTGGGAGAAACCTAGAGCGTTTTCACATTGAGCGAAAACGCTCTTGTTTTTGGATGCCGCATTTTCCGAGCCGTTGACCGTAAACGGTCAACTTGAAAACGCTCTAGAGCACGTCGAAATCGATTTGCGCGTGGCGATCAAGCGTGCGCGAATCGTCGGGCATCGGGTATTTGAGACCCGTCGCGCAATTGAACAGCACCACCCGGTCGCCCTTGCCGACAAGCCCGGCGGCGAGCGCATCGTGATAGGCTGCGAGCGTGGCGCCGCCTTCGGGACAGAGCAGCAACCCGTCCTGCTTCGCCGCCTGCACCACCGCGCGCTCGATCGCGTCATCGCCCACCGCCAGCGCCTTGCCGCCGCTTTCGCGCACCGCGCGCAGGATCAGGAAATCGCCGACCGCGCGGGGCACGCGGATGCCCGCTGCGATCGTCTTGGCATTCTCCCAGCGCTCGGCATGCTCGACCCCGTCGTCGAACGCCTTGACGATCGGCGCGCAGCCCGAGGCCTGGACCGCGAACATCTTCGGCCGCTCGGGGCCGATCCAGCCCAAAGCCTCGAGCTCGGCGAACGCCTTCCACATGCCGATCAGCCCGGTGCCGCCGCCGGTGGGATAGAAGATCGCATCGGGCAACTGCCAGCCGAACTGCGCGGCGAGCTCCAGCCCCATCGTCTTCTTGCCCTCGATCCGGTACGGCTCTTTCAGCGTCGAGACATCGTACCAGCGGCCGTGTTTCGTGCCCTCGGCGACGATCGCACCGCAATCATCGATCAGGCCGTTGACGCGCCAGACGCGCGCGCCCTGCAGCGCGATCTCGCGGACGTTGATCTCTGGCGTGTCGTCGGGGCAGAAGACCACCGTCTCGATGCCGCAGCGCGTGGCATAGGCGGCGAGCGCCGCGCCCGCATTGCCGTTGGTCGGCATGGCGATGCGCATCACGCCCAGTGCCTTGGCCATCGATACCGCCATGACCAGCCCGCGCGCCTTGAACGATCCGGTGGGCAACCGCCCCTCGTCCTTGACCAGCACGTTCGCCCCGCCTGCCCGGGGAAGCGGCACCAGCGGCGTCTCGATCTCGCCCAGGCTGACGATGTTACGCGCCGCGCGCACCGGCAGCAGCTCCCGCCAGCGCCACAAATCTGTCTCGCGCCGCTCCAGTTCGTCACGGTCGAGATGCGCGGCGATGGCGGGCAGGTCATAGCGCACCAGCAGCGGCCGCCCGACGCGCGACAGCCCATGCACCTGATCGGCCGCGTAGCGCTCGCCAGTCATCGAGCATTCGAGATGCGTGACGAAGCTTTGCCGTTCGGCCAGGATGTTGCTCAGCAAGGGCATGGTCGTCGCGCTCTCCCCGCCCCCGGTGATCGGCAGGCTTGTCCGCCCCAATTGGGCGTTTCGGCTTTTATTTCAATGTTTTGTTGCTGTGCTCAGCGGAACGGCAGCCGCATCGCCCAGCCAAAGCGCGCAGTCTCCTGCCCGGGATAGTCAACAAGACCGATGCTCATCGCGTCATGCCCGCCGCTCGGCCGCGCGCGATAGGTGCCAAGGAGCCGGTCCCAGATCGAGAGGCAGAAGCCATAATTGCTGTCATGCTCGATCCGCCGGGTGCTGTGGTGCACGCGGTGCATGTCGGGCGTGACAATGACGAGCCGAAGCACGGCGTCGAGCCACAGCGGCAGCGCCAGATTGGCATGGTTGAACATCGGCAGCAGCGCGAGAAGCAGCTCGAACACGATCAAAGCCCAGAGCGGCGCACCGAGCGCGAGCGCGACCCCCATCTTGAACAGCATCGACAACCCGATTTCGAGCGGATGGAAGCGCAAGGCGGTCGACATGTCGAGATCGCGATCGGCATGGTGCACCCGGTGCATCCGCCAGAGCAGCGGAACGCGGTGCGTCGCCCAGTGCTGCGCCCAGACCGCCAGATCGAGCAGCAGGATGGCGAGCACCCCCTGCGCCCAGCCGGGCAGCCCGGTCATCGGCAGCAGGCCGAAATCGGGCTGCGGCTGATAGCCCGTCACCGCACCGAACAGCGCGATGAAGAGGAGCGCCTGCACGCCGCGCTCGACCGGCATGTTGACCACCACGAAGCCCAGATGCGCGGGCCAGCGCCGCGCCACCGGCAGGCTGCGGCGGCGGCGCGGAAACAGCGCTTCGGCCAGCAGCAGGATCAGCGCCGTGCCGAGCAGCACCGCGCTGATCAGCCAGGGCTGGCCACTGGCGATCATGATGCGGCAGCAGTCTCGGGCACGATCCCCTGCTCTTCCATCGTCGGATAATCGGTATAGCCCTCGGGTGAGCTGCCATACCAGCGCGCGGGATTGTCGGGGGTCAGCGGCGCATTCACCGCCAGGCGAGCGGGAAGGTCCGGATTGGCGAGGAAGGTGCGGCCGAAGCTGATCGCATCGGGAATTCCGCCCGCCATCGCCGCGACCGCCTTGTCGTGATCGTAATCGCTGTTGAGCACCAGCGGGCCGGAGAACACCTTGCGGATATGTGGGCTCACCGGCGGCACGTCGCTCGCGCCGAAAGTGCCGTCCATCGGCGGCTCACGCAGCTCGAGGAACGCGATGCCGATCTTGTCGAGCAGCGCGGCGGCTGCGGTGAAGGTCGCCTCCGGCGTCGCGTCGTTCACCCCCTGCGTCTCGCCATTGGGCGACAGGCGCACCGAGACATGGTCGTGGCTCCACACGCCGACCAGCCGCTCGGCGACCTCGCCCAGCAGGCGGATGCGGTTCTCGATTTCACCGCCATAATCGTCGTCGCGCAGGTTGGACGAGGAGCGCAGGAACTGGTCGATCAGATAGCCATTGGCCGCGTGAATCTGTACGCCGTCGAAACCGGCGCGCCGCGCATTCTCGGTCGCGCGGGCATAATCGTCGAGAATGCGCGGGATTTCGCCGACCCCGAGCGCGCGCGCGGTCTCATAGGGCTTGGTGCCTTCATAAGTATGCGCGTGATAGTCGAACCGCGTCGCAGATGCCGAGACCGGGGGCTTGCCGCCATTGAAATCGGGATGCACCAGCCGCCCCATATGCCAAAGCTGGCAGATGATCCGCCCGCCAGCCTGGTGCACGCGCTCGACCACCGGCTTCCAGCCCTCGACCTGCTCGTCGTTCCAGATGCCAGGCGCATAGGGCGTGCCCAGCCCTTCCGGGCTGATCCCCGTGGCTTCGGAGATGATCAGCCCTGCACTGGCGCGCTGCGCATAATATTCGCCCATCAGCGGCACCGGCACGTGCGCACGTGTCGCGCGGCAGCGGGTGAGCGGCGCCATCAGGATGCGGTTGGGGCAGCTGATCGCGCCAAGCTGGACAGGATCGAACAGGGTGGGCATGGGCAGCATCTCTCCTTCGCGCGCCATCGGGAAAAGCCCCGCGACAGCGTTTAACCGAATGGCTAAAGGCCGATGATGACAAAAGCAACCGAGCGGGGCGGGATTCTCGCGATCCTCGCGCTGATCCTCGCCAATGTCGCGCTCGCCACCGGGCCGCTGTTTGTGCGCATGGCCGATACCGGGCCGGTCTCCGCCGGTTTCTGGCGGCTGACACTGGCGCTGCCGGTGCTGATCGTCATCGCGCTGCAGCAGCGCGAACCATTGGGCGGTTACCGGTCATCGATCTGGTGGCTGCTGGTCTTGAGCGGCATCGCCTTCGCGCTGGATCTCGCCAGCTGGAATTTCGGCATCGAACGCACCAAGCTCGCCAATTCGACGCTGTTCGGCAACATGGGCAGCGTGATGCTGGTCGTCTACGGCTTCGTCATCAGCCGCGTCTGGCCGCACCGGGCGGAACTGGGTGCGGTGGCGTTCGCGATCCTCGGCGCAGGGTTGTTGATGGGCAGCAGTTACGAGCTCGACGTCCGCAACCTCGTCGGCGATCTTTTCTGCCTGCTCGCGGGCGTATTGTACGTGGTCTATCTGCTCAGCATCCGCCACGTCCGGGGCGAAATGGGCAGCTGGTCGGTGCTGGTCTGGTCGACGATCTTCGGCATCGGCCCGATGCTTGGCATCGCCCTGCTGCTGGGCGAACCGGTCTGGCCGACCGACTGGACGCCCGTCCTGCTGCTCGCCCTGGTGTGCCAGCTCTTCGGCCAGGGGGCGATGGTCTATGCGGTCAGCCATTTCTCTCCGGTGGTGCTGGGCATCGCGCTGCTCAGCCAGCCAGCGATCGCGGCGCTGATCGGCTGGCGGGTGTTCGGCGAGACATTGTCGCTCACCGACACGATCGGGATGGTCCTGATCGGCGTCGCGCTGGTGCTGGTGCGCCTGCCCGAGGCGCGGCGCGCGGCGCGGCTTGCAGCTTCGCCCCCGGCTCCCTAATTGTGATGGCATCCATGGAGGCACCCGCGATGTACCGCCCGACCAAGCTCGATACCCTGCCCGCCGACCCGACGATGGACGAGGTGCGCCAGTTCCTGCCGCCCTTCATCGCTGACGAAGCCGTATTCGATGGCTGGACGCCGACCGCGCGCGATGCCGCCGCCGCTGCACAGGGCGTGGAAGCAGGGCTGGCGACGCTCGCCTTCGACAAGGGCCCGATGGACATGATCGATGCCTGGATTGGCCATATCGACGCGCAGATGATCGAGGCTTTCCCGCCCGAGCGCATCGCCGCGATGAAGATTCGCGAGCGCATCCGCGCGCTTGTCGCCTTCCGGTTCGAGGCGGTGGCGCACCAGCGCGAGGCGCTGCGCCGCGCGACTGCGATCATGGCGCTGCCCGCCAATCTCGCCCGTACCGCGCGCATCTCTTGGCGGACGGCGGACCTGATGTGGCGACTCGCGGGCGATACCGCCACCGATTACAACCACTATACCAAGCGCATGATCCTGTCGGGCGTCTATGGCTCGACGCTCATGGCGTTTCTCGACGACGAAAGCCCCGATTTCGCCGACACCCACGCGTTCCTCGAACGCCGCATCGACAATGTTATGCAGTTCGAAAAGGCCAAGGCGAAATGGACGAACAAGGGCGAGAGCCTGAGCCTGTCGCGCTTTCTGGGCCGGTTGCGTTACCCGGCGCGATAATCTCGCGCATGACGTGCGACGTAATGGCCTTGCGTCGCTGACCGCGGCACCCTGACGGCTCAGCTGCAGGAGATCCGTCGCATGTCCAATACCGATCCGCTCGCCGTCGCCCTCGCCTTTCTGAAGGCGATGGAACCGCTCGACTATGACTCCGCGCTGCAATGGGTCGCGCCGGATTGCGAATATATCAATCCGCCGCCGCTCGGGACGGTGCATGGACCCGATGGCATCCGGGCGGTGCTGCAACCATTTTTCTCGCCGACGCTGGAGAACGAGTTTCGCGTTCTGCGCTCGGCGGTCGATGGCAATGTGGTGATGCTCGAGCGGCTGGACCGGCACCGGCTGGCCGACAAATGGGTCGAGCTGCCGGTGACGGGCGTTTTCGAGATCGAGGACGGACAAATCCGCTACTGGCGCGACTATTTCGATGTCGCGACCATCCTGTCGGAGTGGCCGACAGGATAATCCTGCGGCAAGCCCCTCATTTCGGCGCGATGCGCTTCCAGGCTTCGGCGATCTCGGCGAGCATCTGGCGCGCGGACATCAGTACGTCGACCTTGTCGGGGCTCATGGCAGCGTTGATGCGGCGGCTGGCTTCGCGATAGATGCGGGCGAGCGCGAGCGCGAGTTCGCCGCCCTTTTCGAAATCGAGGCTTTCTTCCAGCGCGATGACGATCGCCGATGCGCGGGCGCGGGCCTGGATCATCGGCACCGCCTCGCCGCGCTGGGCATGACGGATCGCCGCATCGAGCCGCAGCAGCAGCTCGTCGAACAGGATGACGACCAGCTGGTGCGGGCTGGCGCCCTCGACACGGCTGACCGTATCGACGGCCTGATAGCTGCCCATGTGGCGACGCGGAGAGATGAAGCTCATGCGGTTTTCCTTGTCATTCTATGTGTTTTGGTTGTCTCAGTTGTCGCCGCTATTGGTCCAGACGGACACCTGCTGCTCGATATAGCTCTGGGTAGAGCGCAGCACGGTGAGCTGGCGGTCCATGGCGGCGAAGGTCTTTTCGAGCTGCTCGCGATACTTGTCGCTGTCCTCCTCGACCTTCTCCATCATCTTGGTGAGGTCGGAGGCGATCTTGTTCAGGCGGTTCTGCGCGCCGGTCAGCGAGCCGTTGGGTGCCTTGAGCGCGGTCTTCACGTCCTCGAACGCCTTGGCGAGGCCAGGATTGCCTGCGGTCGGCGTCGCCGGTTCGAGCATCCGGGCAATGCCTTCGGGGTCGGCAGCGAGGGCGCGGTCGAACTTGACCGAATCCAGCGTCAGCGTGCCGTCGCGGTTGGTCTTGACGCCGATATCGGCGAGCGAGCGATAGGTGCCGGTGTCGGTAAGCTGCGTGGTGGTCAGCGAGGCCATCGAGCGCATCATGTCGCGCGCGGCGCGTTCGCCGGCCAGCGGACCGCCGCTCGCGCCATCGAGACCCGGCGCCGTCGCCGAATTCAGCGCACCGCGCAGATCGTTATAGGCCTTCACGAATTCGTTGACGATATCCTTGACCGACGAGGTCGGCTGGTCGCCGCTGATCACGACATTGGTGCCGGGCGCCGCCGCGAGCAGGTTGATGCGCACGCCGGGAACGGCGGTGTCGATCTGGTTGCTGGCGTTGGTCAGCTCGATGCCGTTGACGTTGATGATGCTGTCGCGCGCCGTGGTGACCGAGTTCATGCCCGCGCCGCCGGCCGGGGGAAAGGCAAAGGCATCGAGCGTTGCCGCGCCGCCCGATCCGGTGACGGTGAAGCTGTTGGCAGCGCCTTCCCTGCCGCGCATCACCAGCCGCGAACCGCTGTTGTCGGTGACGATGCTGGCGGTGACACCGCTGTTGGTCGCGTTGATCGCGTCGCGCAGGCCACCGAGCGAATTGTTGGTCGAATCGATGGTGACGTTGAAGCTGCCTGCCGAGGTCGTGATGGTCAGCGATCCTTCGCCGACCGTCGAGCTGGTGCTGGCAAAGCTGCTGGCCGAAACCATGCTCTGCGCGGCGGCGAGCTGGCTGACCTGCACCGTGGCGGGCAGGCCCTGCGGCTTCTGCCCGGGGATGAAGCTGGCGGCGACCAGATCGCCGCGCGTCGAAACGAGATTGCCGGTCAGCTGGCGGCCGTTGAGCACTTCACCCAGCGCCTTGGAAAAGGTCTCGAGCGCCGATGAGGCCGAAGCGAGCGCGGAAATGCGCGCCTGGTTCAGGTTCTGCCGGTTGCGGACATCCGACTGTTTCGGCTCCAGCTGGGCCGTGACGAGATCGTTGACCAGCTGGGCGCTGTTGACACCGGTAAAGCCGGTAATGACGTTGGAAATTCCGCTATTCGTGACCATCACCAGTTCCTTCTGAAAGGATTAACGGCGAGGTGCGGGCGGGCTTAAGGCCTTTTCCGACTCATTTCTGCGGCTTGCCGTCCATGTCGAAACGCAGGTCGCTGGGCACGTCGAGTTCGGGCTGGCCGAAGCCCACATCCATCTTCTCGTTGATGCGGAAAACGAAAGCGAGCAGCGTCGCGGCGGCCAGATACAGCCGCTCGTCGATGATCTGGCCGGGCTTGGACGTGAAGTAGATCGCACGGGTAAGCTCCGGATAGCGCAGGATCGTGAGGCCGCGCTCCATCGCCAGTTCGCGCATGGCCTGGGCGATCGCCCCGCGCCCGCGCGCCAACACCACCGGGGCGGGGTCGCGCTCGCGGTCATAGCGCAGCGCGATCGCGAAATGCGTCGGGTTGACCAGCAGAACGGTCGCATCCTCGACCGCCTTGCGGGTCGAACCGTTGAGCACCTCGTACTGCCGCCGGCGCACCGCCTGCTTGAGTTCGGGCGAACCTTCGACCTCCTTGTGCTCGTCCTTGACCTCCTGCTTGGTCATCATCAGCTTCTGGTTGCGCTGGAACCATTGCGCCGGAACGTCGATCAGCGCGATCAGGCCGAGTGCGCCCGCCATCGCCAGCAGCGTCATCGAGAACAGGTCGCCGAACGCGGCTATCCCCTGGCGCACGTCGCCATGGCCCAGCTGCGCCATTTGCGGCAGCATCGACATGACCATCACCACGCCGATCGTGCCCATCAGCGCCACCTTGGCGATCGACTTGACCAGCTCGATCAGTCCGTGCGTGCCGAACATGCGCTTGAGGCCCGACATCGGGTTCATCTTCGATGCCTTGGGCTGAATGGCGCTCCAGCGAAAGCCGAGCGAGCCCAGCGCAGCAGGCGTCGCGATACAGGCGACCAGCAGGAACGCGAACAGCCCGCCGAACGGCAGAGCGAGCGGCATGAGCAGGCTGAGCGTGCGCTGGCCGACATTGAAATCGGTCGCCTGATAGATGTCAAACACCAAAGCGGCGCGCAGCATGCCGGCAATGGACGAGACCATCATGTCACCGAACAGCACGAAGGCCATCGTGCCGCCTATGATGATCATCGCGGTGCCGAGTTCCTTGGACTGGAGGACATCACCCTTTTCCCGCGACTCCCTGAGCCGCTTCTCGGTAGGGAGTTCGGTTTTTTCGCCGCCACCGGATGGGCCGTCTGCCATTGCGTCAGCCCTCCCCTGCCATGACTTCGGACTGTTCCAGCCCGGTTTCCATTGCGCGCATCACGCCATCGGCGAGCACCGGCGCCGCGATCGCGAGCAGCACGATGCCGGCCAGCACCGCCACGGGGATGCCGACCGAAAAGAGGTTGAGCTGCGGCGCCGAGCGCGCGAGCATCGCCATGACCAGCTGGACGATGATCAGCGCCGCACCCACCGGCAGCGCGATCACCAGCCCCATCGAGAACAGCATCGCGCCGAACTCGACCAAGTCCATGATCAGCCGGGGCGAGAGCATCGCATCGCCCGGCGGCAGCGCCTCATAGCTGCGCACGATGATCGCGATCAGCATCAGATGCCCGTCGATCGCGAGCAGCAGCAGCACCGCGATGATCGACAGGAAGCTGCCGATCACGGGGCTCGACTGGCCGCTCTGCGGATCGGCCATCGAGGCAAAGCCCAGGCCCATCGCGTTACTGATCAGCTCGCCCGCGACGAACGCCGCCGAATAGCCGATCTGAAGCGCGAAACCGATCGCGACACCGCAAACGATCTCACCAATGATGAACAGGAAACCGGTATAGCTGACCAATGTCGCATCGGGCAGATTGATGGTGGCGCTGTTGGTCGCGGCGATGCCGATCATCGCCGACAGGATGATGCGCACCTGGAGCGGAACCGAGGTCGCACCGAAAACGGGGGCTGCCATCAACGCCGCGCCGGGCCGGATCATCGCCATGATCCAGATCCACAATTGCGCTTCGACGCCGGCAAAGCCCGGTGCGATCACAGCAGCAGATCCGGAATGCGGCTGTACATCTCGACGGTGAAATCGGCGATCAGGTACAGGATCGACCCGCCGAACAGCGCGAGGATGACGCCGAGCACCACGAGCTTGGGCACGAAGCTCAAGGTCGCCTCGTTGATCGAGGTCGCCGCCTGGACCATGCCGAGCAGCACGCCCACGAGCAGCGCGGGGATCAGCAGCGGGGCCGAGGCCAGCGCCGTGATCCACAGCGTCTGCTGCGCCAGGCCAATGAAATAGTCGGTCTGTTCCATGTCCGTTTCCGTCCTGGCGTCAGTTCACGAACGATCCGGCGAGCGAGCCCATGGTGAGCGCCCAGCCATCGACGAGCACGAACAGCAGCAGCTTGAACGGCATCGAGATGATCGTGGGCGACAGCATCATCATGCCCAGCGCCATCAGCGTCGAGGCGACGACCAGGTCGATCACCAGGAACGGCAGGAAGATCATGAAGCCGATCTGGAACGCGGTCTTGAGCTCGCTGGTGACGAACGCCGGCAGCAGGATCGAGAAGGGAATGTCTTTCGGCGCTGCGACCGGCTTGGCCTTGGCCATGTCCATGAACAGCTTGAGGTCGGTCTGACGCGTCTGCTTGATCATGAACTTGTGAAATTCCTCGCCCGAAATCTGGATCGCGGTTTCCAGCTCGATCGTGTCGGCGGCATAAGGTGCGACCGCCCGATCGTTGATCTGGGTAAAGGTGGGGGCCATCACGAACATCGACAGGAACAGCGCCAGGCCGATCAGCACCTGGTTGGGCGGCGTCTGCTGCAGGCCGAGCGCCTGGCGCAGGATCGACAGCACGATGATGATGCGCGTGAAGCTGGTCATCATCAGCACCATCGACGGCAGGATGGTGAGCAGACCCATGACGACCAGGATCTGCAGGCTGAGCGTGAGCGGCTTGCCATTGCCCGCGACATCATCGAGCGCCTGGCTGAGCGCCTCGGACGCACCGGGGGTGCCGGTGGCCGAGCCGGTGGCGCGTTCGGCGGGCGGCGGGGTTGCCGTGGTGGTGGCGTTCGCAGCCGGTGCGGCGGGCGCGGCCTGGCCAGTCACGGCAACGGTGGGGGTTGCTGGCGCGGGGGCCTGTTGGGCCATGGCAGGGGTGGCCAGGAGCATCGCCAGCGCCGCAATGACGATGGCGAGGAAACGGCCAGGAGATCTTGCCACGATCATGCGCCGCGCTCCCGCAGGGCGGCCAGCAGATCGCGATTATGTCCGGCCAGCGCCGCCGGGGGGAGGTTAGCGCTGGCCGGACCGGTTCCGGCATCCGCGCTGGCGATCGTGTCGATCCGCGCGCGCGTTACCGAAAGCAGGATTTTCTGTCCGGCAAACTCGACCACGGCGAGCTTGCCCGAAACGCCCATGCTGACCGTCTCGGTGACCTTGAGCTCGCGCTGCGGGCCGGCCATGTCGAGCCGGGCCATCATGCCGGGCTGGTATTTGCGGTAGAGCCAGAGGCTGCCATAGATCATGCCGCCCATCACCGGCAGCATGATCAGCAGTTTGATGATGTAATAGGTCATTCCGGTCCGCTTCCAATTCCCTGTGCCGTGCCGCCGGATGATCCGGCGCGGGCGACGGGGACTGGAGCAGTCCGGTCAGATGCGCCGTTCGACCCGTGCGTGGCCGACGTTCTTCGACACCACCTCGGCCACCCGGATTCCGAACCGGCCATCGATGGTCACGACTTCCCCTCTTGCAACCAGCGTGCCATTTACGTTGATGTCGAGCAGGTCATTGGCCTGGCGGTCGAGCTCGACCACCGATCCTTCGCAAAGCTCCATGATTTCGGCGAGGCGCAGCGACGCGCTGCCGACCTCTACCGACAGGCGCACGGGGATGTCAGCGAGAAAGCGGTAATGATTTGCCGCCTCGTGCAATCCGTTGCCGCCCATGTCGAAAGGCTCTGCCGGTGCGCCCAGCATCGGTGCTTCGGTCATGTCGCTCATGGGGCTTATCCTCTTTCTATGGTTTCGATGCGGAACGCGGCCAGGCCGTTCTGTTCACCCAGGCTGCCGCGTGCGAAAATGCGGTCGCCGATGATCAGCGGCAGGTTGCGCGCCGGTGGAATGGGAATGATGTCGCCGGGCTTGAGTTCGGCAAGCTGCGGCAGGGTGAGCACGGGGCGTGCCAGCACCGAGCGCACGGGCAGCGTGACATGCGCCAGCGCCTGGCTCATCTGGTCGCGCCAGGCCGGATCGGGCATCTGGTCGTCGGCAATCCCGGCGGGCGTCAGGCACTGTTCGGTCGCCTGCAGCCCGTCGAGCGGATAGACCAGCTCAAGCTCGTAGCGGATATTATCGGGCAGCGTGATGCGGAAGCGCTGCACCACCATGCGCGCCAGCGGCGCGGCGATGCGCGCGCCGTCGACCGTGGTCGAATGGCCTGCGGCATGGCAGGCGAAATTGCCGACCTCGTTCCATGATGCGCCCAGCCGCTCGCCGATCACGCGCGCGATGCGGCCGATCAGGCGGATGTCGGTCTGGGTGAATTCCTTCTTGGGCGACGCCATCTCGCGCGGTGCGCCGCCGAAGAACGCGTCGAGCATCGCCGAAACGAACACCGGCTCCATCTTGAGCAGCACGCGGCCCTGCATCGGCGCGAGCTGGAACTGGCTGATGCTGACCAGCTCGGCCTGGCGGTCGCACCAGACATCGAACTGGGTGAATTCGGCATCGGGCGCATCGACGCGCAGCTTGACCCCGGCAATCGGCTCGAGCGCATGGCGCAGGCCCGCGCAGAGCGATCGCGCAACGCGGCGCAGCACCGGCACGACCGTCTTCTGGTCGGCGTCGGCCTTGGCAAAGCTGTGCTCGGCCAGGCGGCGCTCGGCCGGACCTGTGGCCATGCCCTCTGCACCATCAAGAAGTTCGCTGCTGCTCATCGGATCAAAGGCCTTGGCTTACTGGACCACGAAGCTGGTGAAATAGACGTCCTCGACGCCGGCAAATCCGGTCTTGTCGACCAGCACGTCGTTGATCACCTTCTTGAGCTGGCCCTTGAGCTGCTCCTTGCCCTCGATCGTCTCGAGCTGGATCGGGTCGAAATCGCTGATCGCCATCAGGATCGCCGATCGGATCGCGATATTGTGCTCGGTCAACGCGGCGGGAACCTTCTCGTCGAAATAGGTCGAGACCGCGAGCGACATCTGGGCAAAGCCGCCGCCGCCGCGCAGATTGGCGGTGAACGGCTCCTCGATCGGCAGATAGGTGACCTTGAACTTGGCATCGAGATGGCTGCCCGAGGCGACCTGCTTCAGCCCGGCCGCCTTGGCAGACACGGTCGTGCCGTCCTTCAGCACCACCTTGGGCGCATTGGGGTCTTCATGCTCGCCGCCGCCGATCATTCCGGCAGCGAAAAAGCCTGCAGCCGCGCCGCCACCGCCGAGCACCAGCACGGCGACAAGCGGAATGAGCAGCTTCTTGACCATGCCGCCCTTCTTTTTCGGTTCCTTTTCGGTTTCAGCCATTTCTCGGTTCCCTCAAGAGAATTTCATGCATTCAAAAAATCAGGCGTAGCGGACGTTTCCGCGCGGGCGGCGCGGTGCCGGATTGGCGTCGGACGTCTGTTCGGCGGATGGCTGGCGCTGTGCGGCGTCGCGGGCAGAGGCGCTTTCAGCGCCCGACTGGCCGCGCTGCTGTTGCTGCTGCGCCGATCCGTTCTGCGTACCCGGCGATTGCTGGCGCAGTTCGACGGTCACTTCGGTGTTGCGCTGGCCGTTGCTGCGCAGGTCCTGTTCGAGCCGGTGCTGCGAGCTGACCAGCGTGTCGCGGACCGCGTCATGCTCGGTGACGATGCGCACCTGGTCGCGCTCGGGTCCGGCGAGCATCTCGATATCGATACGGCCGAGATGCTCGGGCATGACCTGAATCTTCACCATCTGCCCGCCATCGACCAGCTTCGCGATCTGGCTTTCGATCCCGACGACAAAGCCCGCATCAAAGGCGAGATTGTGCACCGGAAGCTGCGTCTGCGCGGCGGCCTGCGGCGCGGCAGCGCCGGTCACTGGCTGGGTCTGTGCGTTGACCGCGTTGAGCGCCGCGGCCCAGGCAGGGGGCACGGCTTCGCTCACGATCGGTGCGGCGGGCTCGGCCGCCAGGCTGGAGACGGCGGATTCGATGGACGCTTCGGTACGCTCCATGATAGCGGAGCGCAGATCGGCGGAGCGCGGCGCCTGTACGGCCGTGTCGAGCGTGCGGCGCACAGGCGCGCTGGCCTGCGGACGCGGCGCCTGCGGCTGAGCCGGGGCGGCCATCGCCATCGGCGCGGCCTGCGCGACACGCGAGGCATCGGGCGCGGTCGCCGTCGGTACGGTCACTTGCGGTGCGGTCGCCTGCTGGCGTGGTTCGATAGGCGCAGCGGCATTCGGCAGCGGACGCGCGGTTGCTGGCGTGCTGGCCGCCAGAGGCTGGGTTGCAGCGGCGGGGGCGCTGTCACCAGCAGCAAGTGTCTCGCCGACCATCTGGCTGACTTCGACAACGGGCTGCGCTGCAGCGGCCTCAACCGGTGCCTGCGCCATGACCGGCTGCGCTGCGGACTGTGTCTCGAGCGACTGCGGTGCGATCGGAGCGGGGGCGGCCTCTGTCCGGGCCACCGATGGGCGAACGGGTGCACGATCGGCGACGGCGCGCTTGGTCGCGGCCGGAGCAGTTGCGGCCAGGGGCGCAGGCTCGCTTGCCACGGGGGCGGTCTGGGCAACGGTCGCCGGACCTGCGGTGACGATCGGCGCATCGGATCCATTGGACTGAACCGGCTCGACCGTTTCGCGCATGATCCTCGTCTTGCGCACATGCGGCGCTTCGGACGTCACTTCAGGCTGTGCAGCCGCAGGCGCTGCCAGGCTCGGCTGAGCCTTGTCGGCGGCCGGGACGACGAGCGTGGGCGCGACCAGGCCTGCAGCCGATTGCGGCTGAGCAGCAACAGCCTGGGGCGTGATGATCGTGGGCCGGTCATTATCGGCGGTCTGCCGCGGCGTTGCCGCGACCTGCGGTGCGGCTGCGTGGCGCGGCGCTTCGAGTGAAGCATCCGCGGCGATGCCGGTCGTCTCCAGATCGGTCACCGGCGCTTCGCGGCGCGGCGCCACCGGTGCGACAGCGATGACCGGAGCCTGCAACGGCAAGGTTTCGCCGGCGACGGACGTGTCGGCGCGCTCAACCGGCTCGCGGAGATGTGCTGCGACAGGGCTGGCGGGTGCAGCAACAGCCGCCTCGGTTTCGGCGTCGGCCTCGATCTGTGCCCGGATCGGCATCGGGGCATCAGCGCGGATCAGATTCCTGAGATGCGGCACATCCGATGCGTGCGGCAGCGGCTGAACCGTCAGCGCCGGTTGCGCCTTGGCCTGTTCGGGCAGGGCTGCAGCGTCGGCATCTTCCGGCAGCAGTGTTACGGTCGGCGCCGTGCGCGGCATATCGTACGCGCGCGGGGCCTGGGTGATGGTGGCAGCACCGCTCAGCGCCGCCTCGATCAGCTGCGAGGTGCTCGCCTCTTCGGGAAGCGCGACGACGACCGGCGCCTGGGGCGCGACGGCCAACTTGGCTGGCTGGGGCAGCACCGGCTGAGCAGGCTCGGCGGACGGCGCTGCTGCCGGTGCGGGTTCGCCCAGATCGGCGAGCGTTGCGGCAAAGGCACCCTCGCCCGCCCCCTGCGCGACCGCGACAGGCGCGATCATGCCCGGAACGGCAGCATCCGTTCCGGTCATCAGCGCCAGCTGGCTGGCAAAGGGGTTGGCGTCGAGGTTCATGCCCAGTTTTACAGCAGGAAGCGTGCCAATTGAAAGCGAAAGCAGCGACGACCCTGAAAGGGCCTGCATCATGTCCTGGCTCATTCCTCTGCCTCCTTGGGATATTTTCTCTTGAGCGGCAGGCGCGCGGCCTTGCGCTCGGCGGTCTCGTCCGCCGCCGCGATGGCCCTGCCCAGCAGCTTGGATGTGGTTTCACGGTCGATATAGGCGGCAGTGCGTTGCCGCTCTGCCTGGGCAAGCGCTTGCCGCGCCCGGCCGAGCGCGACGTTGATCTCGCCATCGGCGCGGATCAGCCGCTGCGCGAGCTCGAGCTGCGCGTGCAGCGCCGCACCGTTCTGGCAGTGCCCGGCATCGAACGCATTGTCGCGCAAGCGCTTCAGGCGCTCGGCATTGTTCAGCAGCACCGCCTCGTTGCGCTGGGCCGTGGCCGCCGCACCGATGGCGAGCTTGACCTGCGCCTCGCGGACCGCATGCACGCGCTTCCAGGATTTGGGCTTCAGGCTCATGCGCCAAAGCTCTGCAGCAGTTCAGCGACGCTTTCGTCGAGATCGATCCGGTCGTGCGGTCCCTGGCGGATGAACGCCAGCAGATCGGGGCGGCGCGCCACCGCCTCGTCGATATTGGCGTCCGATCCCTCGCGATACGCGCCCATCAGCAGCAGATCGCGATTTTCCTCATAGGCAGACCAGATGCGGCGGAAATTCGCCATCGCGCGGCGATGCTCGTCGGTGATGATGTCGGTTGCGACGCGGCTCAGCGACTTGCCGATATCGATCGCGGGGAAGATGCCCTGCTCGGCCATCGAGCGCGACAGGATGATGTGCCCGTCAACGATCGCGCGTGCGCCATCAACCGCCGGGTCATCGAGATCGTCGCCATCGGCGAGCACGGTATAGAGCGCGGTGATCGATCCGCCGCTTTCCTTGTCATTGCCCGCGCGCTCGACCAGCTTGGGGATGAGCGCGAGTGCGGAAGGCGGATAGCCCTTCATCGTCGGCGGCTCGCCCAGCGCCAGGCCGATCTCGCGCTGCGCATGTGCGACGCGGGTGAGGCTGTCGATGATGAGCAGGACCTTCTTGCCCTGTTTGCGGAAATATTCGGCGATCGCTGTCGCGCGGAAGGCGGCGCGCAGGCGCAGGATCGGGCTGTGGTCCGCTGGGACCGCGACGGTGACGGTGCGCGACTTCATCGGTCCGGACATCTTGGTCTCGACGAAATCGCTGACTTCGCGGCCGCGCTCGCCGATCAGCCCGACGACGATCACGTCCGCCTCGGCAAAGCCGATGATCTGGCCGATGAGAACCGATTTGCCGACGCCCGAACCGGCCGCCACCGCAATGCGCTGGCCATGGCCTGCGGTGAGCAGCGCGTTGATCGCGCGCACGCCAAGGTCGATGGTCTTGGTGACGCGCCCGCGGTTGAGCACATTCTCGCGCTTGCCCGCAAGCGGCCAGCGGTCATGCGCGATGATCGGCCCCAGCCCATCGAGCGGCTCGCCCATCGGGCCGATGATCCGGCCGAGCAGCGCATCGCCGACCACGGCCATGTTCGCCTGGGCATCGGGCTCGACGCGCGCGCCGCTGCGCAGCGCGGCATCGCTTTCCAGCGGCACCATCATCGCGCGCGAACCGCGGAAACCCGCGATCTCGGCGCGGATGCGGCGGCCATCGGCGGCGCGCACCGATCCGCCATAGCCGATCGGATAGTCGAAGCCGGTGACTTCGAGCATGCCGCCTTCATGCGCGACCAGTCGGCCGACGCGGCGCGGGCCTGCCTCGAGCGCGGCGATCTTGTCGGTGAACTGGCGCACCGCCTCTTCCTGCGCCGCGATCACTGGTCGCCCTCCAGATCGTCGATCAGGCCCTGCAGAGCGTCGAGCATCGGCTGGGTGCCCTGCTCGATCCAGCCATCTGCATGGTTCAAGGAAACCGTACCACGGCGGATCGACGGATCGGCGGTGAGCACCAGTCCGCAATCGGCATCGCCGAGCAGCTTGAGGTCATCGGGGTGAAGGTGCAGCGCACTGCCGCGCATGTCGCGCGTAACGAGCGTGGCGAGTGAACGGCAATGCCTTTCGAGCACGGCAGCGTCGGGTTCGGCAAATCCGCTCGAGCGTTCGAGCATCTGCTTCATTGCATGCAGCAGCATCGCGCACAGCCCTTGCGACAGCTGCGGGCGCAGCGCGGTGATCGCCTGGGCCAGGGCCTGGGTCGCAGCGTCGCTCGCCTGCATCTCGGCCTGGGCCTGGGCGATGCCATCGGCAACGCCCTGTTCATAGGCCTGGACCAGCAGCTCGTCCTGCGACGGGCCGGTCTCGACCATCAGATCGCCATCGAACCCGTCTTCCTCGCCGAAATCCATCGGCTCGGCATGAAGATCGGCTTCGGCAAGGTCGGCCATCGACGAGAAGATCGGCGACGGACGGAAGGCGCTGGCGGCGGGCTGCATCTGCCAGACCGGCATGAACTGCGCCTCGCCGGTGGGCGTGATGGAGATCGGGCGATCAGACATATTCGTCGCCGCCTCCGCCGATCACGATATCGCCGGCATCGGCCATGCGCTTGGCCACCTGGATGACCGCACGCTGCGCCTCGAGCACCTCGGACATCGGCATCGGGCCGCGATCGGCGATTTCGTCGGCGATCGATTGCGCCGCGCGGCTCGACATGCAGCCGAACATCTTGTCGCGCAGCTTGTCTTCGGCACCCTTGAGCGCAGGCACCAGCAGCTTGGATTCGAGCCCGCGCACCAGCGTGCCGAGATCCTTGGCATCGAGCCGGATAAGATCGGCAAAGACGAACATCTCGTCCTCGATCCGCCGGGCAATATCCTTGTCGCGCTTGGTCACCGCCTTGATGATGCGCTGGCTTTCGCGCTTGTTGATGATGTTCATGATCGCCGCCGCATCGGACGTGCCGCCCGAGGACGACGCGCCGCCGCCGCTGCGCGGTGCTCCGGCCTGGTTGACCAGCAGAGCCTCGATCGTCTCGACGGCTTCGGGGCTGACCGGCCCCAGCGTCGCCAGACGGAAGACGACGTCCTCCTGCGCCTCGGGGGGCAGCAGCTGCAGCACATTGGCGGCGATTTCGGGCTTGAGGAACGACAGCACCACGGCAGCAATCTGCGGATGCTCATGCTCGACCAGCAGCGCGATCTCGACCGGGTCCATCCACTTGAGCGCCTCGAGCCCGCCACCGGCCTTTTTCGGCGCGATCTTGGTCAGCATCGTCTCGGCACGGCGGTCGCCCAGCGCGCGCTTCAGCATGCCCTCGATCTGCTCTTCGGCCTTGTAGCCCAGCATCGTGCGGTTGCGCGCCTTGTCGATGAACATATCGAGCACTTCGTTGATGTCCTCGGCACCGATATCGGCGACGGTGTACATCATCTCGCTGAGCTGGCGGACTTCCTCGGGCTCCAGCCGGGCGAGAATCTCGGCGGCCTGCTCTTCGGAGAACAGCAGCATCAGGATCGCGGCAGCCTGCTGGCCGGGGATCGGGCGCCGTGCGGGAGCGGCGGCACCGCCCTCTTCGGTCATGGTGTCGAGAACATCAGGCATTGGCAGGCTCCTTGCCAGCGTCGGCATTGCCCTTCAGCAGCTCACGGACCACCAGAGTGGCGTGGTCGGGATTCTGCCGGACGAAATTCTGGATCAGCAGCGCGCGCTCCTGATAGGTCGAAGCGGCATTGATCATGTCGAGCGTGACCGGTTCGTTTTCCTTCGGCGTGCGGGCAGCCGCACCACCAGAGGCACCGTTCGCGTCCTTGCCGTCGGTTCCCAGCGCCTGCGACAGCAGTTCGCCGGTTTCCGCCGCCTTGACTGCATCTGCCGCGGCCTTCTCGTCGGCCTTCTGGCGGGTGTAGCGCTTGAGCAGCGGGCGGCCAATGCCGAAGATCAGGGCGAGCGCCACCAGCAGCGCGGAAACGTTGCGCACCACCATGTTGAACCAGCTGGCTTCGTAGAACGGCTCCTCGACCTTGGTGACCGGCTCGAAATTGCGCGACGAGATCGCGACCTGGTCGCCGCGCGCAGTGTCGAAGCCGATCGCGCCCTTGACCAGCGCCTCGATGGCCGCGATTTCCTGCGGGCTGCGTTCCTTGCCGCCGGGCAGGTTCTTGACCGCGACGGCGACCGAAATGCGGGTGACCTTGCCCGAAGGCTCCTTGGTCACCGCGATCTGGCGACCCAGTTCGAAATTGCGGTTGGTCTGCTCGTTGCGCGTGGTCGGTGCACCGGGAGGGGCGGCTTCTGCGCCGGCCAGCTGGCCACCGGCCTGCGGCGTAACCGTGGGATCGGCGGGCGGCTGGTTGGCCAGCGCGCCGGGGACGCCTCCGGCAGGAGCAGGGCTGGTCTCGGTCGAGATCGACGTCTGCTCGCTCTTCACCCGCGCTTCATCGGCAGGGAAGCTTTCGGTGGTCGCCTGGCGCTCGGTCATGTTGATCTCGGTCGAGACCTCGGCAACGAAATTGCCGGCGCCCAGAACCGGGGTCAGCAGCGCGTTGAGCTGCCGACGATAGCGCTCCTCGATCGCTTCCTTCATCTCGATCTGCTGTTCCACGCCGTTCATGCCGCTCTTGCCATCGCCCGAGAGCAGGCGGCCATTCTGGTCGACGACCGAGACATTGTCGGCCGACAGCCCGGGGACCGAGCTGGCGACGAGATGGATGATCGCCTGGACCTGCGATTCGGGCAGGCGTCCGGCATTGGCGAGCTGGAGCACGACCGAGGCGGCCGGCTCGTTGCGGTCGCGGATGAACACGCTGGGCGGTTCGACCGCGAGATGAACGCGTGCCGAGACCACCGATTCCATCGCCTCGATGCTGCGCGCCAGATCGAGCTCGCGCGCGGCGCGGAGCTTTTCATTCTCCACCGCGCGGCTGGCCCCCATCGGCATCGACGAGATCAGCTCGTCACCGCTCGGCGCGCTCTTGGGCAGGCCCTGCGCGGCGAGCGCGATCTTGGCTTTGTGGTAATCATCTTCGGAGACCATGATCGTGCCCGAGCTTTCCTCGAAGCTGTACGGGATGGTCGAGCTGTCGAGCGCGGCGATCACCGCTGCCTTGTCGCTATCGGGCAGGCCGCGGAACAGATCGCGCTGCGGCGGTTCGCGCAAGGCAGCCCAGGCGAGCACCGAAAGCAGCACGACGCCCAGAAAGCCGACCAGCGGCATCGCCTTGGACACCGCCGGCTGGCTCATGAAATTGCGGACCTGGGCCGGGATCGCGGTGCCGTTGAGCACACGCGCGCCGGCACCTGCGCCGGTGCCGGGGCTTCCGGGGATCACGGCCGGAGCGGATCCGTCGACATTATTGGGGGTGATGGTGATGTCGGACATGGATTACACCGGCATGTTCATGATGTCCTGATAGGCGGACAGCAATTTGTTACGGACCTGCAGCGTCGCTTCGAAACCGATCGACGCCTTCTGCTTGGCCATCATCACCGCCGCGATGTCGGTGGTCTGGCCCATTTCATAGGCGGTTGCGGCCTCGGACGAGGCGTGCTGCACCTGGTTGACCTGGTCGAGCGCGGTCTTGAGCGTGCCCGAAAAGCCGTCCGTCCGGGTCTCGGTCGGCTCGGTGCCCAGCATCGGGGATTTCTTGCTGATCTGCTGCAGCGCGCTGTTCTGTTGCAGAATGGCGTTGCGCGCGGCCATGATCGAGCTGCTGATATTGGTGCTCATGGGTTCTGTTTCCCGTTATCGATCAGGCTGCGGCTGCCAGCTCGCGCATATTGGCGAGGCGGTAGCGCAGGGTGCGTTCGGAGATGCCGAGCATCTTGGCGGTTTCGCGGCGGTTGCCGCCATTCTCGTCGAGCGCGCGCTGGATCGCGTCATGCTCGACCGCGCGCGACAGGCTGTGCAGATCGCTGCCGCGCATCAGGCGGGCGGAACCGGCGGCAGGCACCGGATCGGCACGCGGCGTGCTGATCTGCGGTGCGGCGACGGGCTGGACCGGAGCGGGCGTGAACAGGCGGGCGGGGGCAAGGCCCAGATCTTCAGCCTCGATGCAATCGCCTTCGCGCAATACCAGCGCGCGCTGCAGCACGTTGCCCAGCTCGCGGGCATTGCCGGGCCACTGGTGCGCCTGCAGCGTTTCGAGCGCTTCGGCGCTCAGCCAGGCAAAGTCGTCACCGGCATTCTGCATGCGCAGCAGCATGGCGGCGGCAATGGCGCGGACATCCTGACGACGATCGGCAAGGCGGGGGAGTGCGATCGGCATCACGTTGAGGCGCCAGTAAAGGTCTTCGCGGAATTCGCCGGCGGCGACCAGCTCGGCCGCGTCGCGGTTGGCGGCGGTGACGATGCGGACATCGACCTTGACCGCGCGGGTCTCGCCGACGGGAAGGACTTCGCCTTCCTGCAGCGCGCGCAGCAGCTTGGCTTGGAGCGCCAGCGGCAGCTCGGTGATTTCGTCGAGGAACAATGTGCCACCATCGGCCGCGCGGAACAGGCCCTCGCCATCAGCCGACGCGCCGGTGAAGGCACCCTTTTTGTGGCCGAACAGGATGGCCTCGACCATGGTTTCGGGGAGAGCGGCGCAGTTGACCGCGATGAACGGACCCTTGGCGCGCGGGCTTTCGTCATGCACCAGCCGGGCCATGCCTTCCTTGCCGGTGCCGGTTTCGCCCTGGATCAGCACCGCAGCCTCGCTGCGTGCAATGCGGGCGGCATAGCCCATCAGCTTGGCCATGGCCGGTTCGCCGACGGCGGGGCCGCGTCCGGCGCGCAGCAGTTCTGCCACCAGCGCCAGTCCCAGCGCCATGTCGTCGAAGCCGAAGGCGATGCGCGCGGGCAGGCCGTTGGCAGCGCGGACGAGCGACGGTGCGCCGTCGCGAAAATCGATGAGAATGTCACGATGGCTGGCCGACGCGATTTCCGCGGCCATCAGCACCTTGGCGGTCTGCACGGTCGCAGCACCTGCGGCAACCGGCTTGATCCAGGCCGATGCGAGCCAGCTTTCCAGCATGGGCAGATTTTCACGAACCGCCTCGCTGATAGTGCATTCGATCATTTTTTCAGTCCCCCGACTTAATGGATCGCGTTGGCCAGCCGTTACACTGGCCCCCGCAGGTCCAAAGCAAAGCAATCGCCGTGCCAAATCGGGAAAACGGCAGAAAATGGCCGCCCACACCCCCCTATATATATAAGGCAAGGCATCCCTGCCAAAAAATTGACGGGTTTTGCCCGGCCCAGGCGTCAAGAAATTGACGCCTGTCGGCCAAATGACAACCTGTTCGAAAGGTGTGTGAAAACTTCTTAATGGCTTTCCAACCGCGCCGTTAACCATGTCGAGGCCGCTGACAGAAGCAGTGCGCCGCAAGATTGACCAAGCGAAAGGAAAGACTGATGACTGTTATCGGAACGAATATCGGCGCCATCCGCGCTGCCAATGCCTCGACCGCTGCCCAGGCCATGCTGGGCCGCGCGATTGACCGCCTGTCCACCGGCAAGCGCATCAACTCGGCCGCTGACGATGCTGCCGGTAACGCGATCGCCACCCGCATGACCTCGCAGATCCGTGGCCTCGGCCAGGCCGTCCGCAACGCCAATGACGGCATCTCGCTGACCCAGACGGCCGAAGGCGGCATGAACGAGATCACCAACATGTTGCAGCGCATGCGCGAACTGGCCGTCCAGTCGGCATCGGGCACGCTGAGCAACAGCGACCGCACCAACCTGCAGGCGGAAGTCGCGGCGCTGATCCTCCAGGTCGACGACGTTGCCAACAAGACCAACTTCAACGGCGTGTCGCTGCTGACCGCTGTCGGCCCCATCGCGATCCAGACCGGCATTGATTCGGGCGACGTCGTCAACATCACGCTGGCCAACGTCACCACCACGGGCCTTGCCGTCGGCGCGATCGATATCAGCACCGTTGCAGGCGCAGGCACCGCGCTGACCGCGCTCGACACCGCGCTGAACAACATCACCACCGCTCAGGCGAACCTGGGTGCCAGCCAGAACCGTCTGCAGGCGACCGTCTCGAGCCTGATCAACCGCTCGACCAACCTGTCGGAAGCCCGCTCGCGTATTCAGGACGCCAACTTCTCGGACGAGTCGACCAACCTCGCCAAGGCGCAGATTCTGAGCCAGGCATCGACGGCGATGCTCGCCCAGGCGAACCAGAGCCAGCAGGGCGTGCTCAGCCTGATCCGCTCGTAAGACCGGAGGAAAAACTGATAACAGCATCGTCGGGAAAATGACGGGCGTCAAAATACTGGTCAGATTTTGACTTAAAGCCCGTCATTGCCCGCCGTTAATTCCTTTCGAGGCCGCTTAGGAGGGACCGAGCGCCCCATCGAAAGGAATATGAGATGACTGTTATCGGAACGAATGTCGCGGCGCTTCGCGCCGCCAACGCTTCGACCTCGGCCCAGATGAGCCTGTCGAAGTCGATCGATCGCCTGTCCACCGGCAAGCGCATCAACTCTGCCGCCGACGACGCGGCCGGCAATGCCATTGCCACCCGCATGACCTCGCAGATCCGCGGCCTCAACCAGGCCGTGCGCAATGCGAACGACGGTATCTCGCTGACCCAGACCGCCGAAGGCGGCATGAACGAGATCGTCAACATGATGCAGCGCATGCGCGAATTGGCCGTCCAGTCGGCCTCGGGCACGCTGGTTGCCGGTGACCGCACCAACCTGCAGGCGGAAGTCACCGCGTTGATCGCCCAGGTCAACGACGTCGCAGGCAAGACCACCTTCAACGGCGTTTCGCTGCTGAACACCGCAGGCCCGGTCGCCATCCAGACCGGCAGCGCTTCGGGCGACACCATGAACATCGCGCTTGCCGATGTCACCGCCACCGGTCTTGGCATCAACGCCATCACCATCGCCACCGATACCGGTGCCGCCGCCGCGCTGACCTCGCTCGACACCGCGCTGAACACGATCACCACCGCACAGGCGAATCTCGGCGCCAGCCAGAACCGTCTGCAGGCGACCGTCTCCAGCCTCGTCAACCGCGCCACCAACCTGTCGGAAGCCCGCTCGCGCATCCAGGATGCGAACTTCTCGGAAGAATCGACCAACCTCGCCCGGTCGCAGATCCTCAGCCAGGCGTCGACCGCGATGCTCGCCCAGGCCAACCAGAGCCAGCAGGGCGTGCTCAGCCTGATCCGTTAAGCGACGCAGGGGGGGCTGACGGGCGTTCGTCAAGATTATGACGCGTCCGCCAAAAAACTGACGTTTTCCACTTAATTTCCTGTCAGCCCTCGCCGTCAAAGCGCTTGAGGCCGCCCCAGCAATGGGGTGGCCCCAGGGAAGAAGTGAAAGGACTCAACAATGACCGTTATTGGAACGAACGTTGCAGCCCTCCGGGCTGCCAATGCTTCGACCGCGGCTCAGGGCAGCCTGTCCCGGTCGATCGATCGCCTGTCCACCGGCAAGCGCATCAACTCCGCCGCCGACGACGCCGCAGGCAATGCCATCGCCACCCGCATGACCTCGCAGATCCGTGGCCTCAACCAGGCCGTACGCAACGCGAACGACGGTATCTCGCTGGCGCAGACCGCTGAAGGCGGCATGAACGAGATCGTCAACATGATGCAGCGTATGCGCGAACTGGCCGTCCAGTCGGCTTCGGGCACGCTGGTCGCAGGCGACCGCACCAACCTGCAGGCGGAAGTCACCGCCCTGCTGTCGCAGGTCAACGACGTCGCCAACAAGACCACCTTCAACGGCGTGCAGCTGCTGAACGTGCCGCAGACCCCGGCGCCCGCTCCGACCATCGCCATCCAGACCGGCGTGAGCTCGGGCGATACCGTCGAAATCGCGACCGCCAACGTGACCGCGACCGGCCTGTCGATCGACACGATCGACATCAGCACCGCCGCTGGCGCAGGCACCGCGCTGACCGCGCTCGACACCGCGCTCAACTCGATCACCACCGCACAGGCGAATCTCGGTGCCAGCCAGAACCGTCTGCAGGCGACCGTGTCGAGCCTGGTCAACCGCGCAACCAACCTGTCGGAAGCGCGCTCGCGCATCCAGGACGCGAACTTCTCCGAGGAATCGACGAACCTCGCCAAGTCGCAGATCCTCAGTCAGGCCTCGACTGCGATGCTCGCCCAGGCCAACCAGAGCCAGCAGGGCGTGCTCAGCCTGATCCGATAAAAGGACCGGAATGGGCGATCAGTCAGAAATTTGACGCGCCCGACAAAAATTTGACGGTTTTTGCTTAATTCTCCGTCGGCCTCACCGTCAAAGATGGTGAGGCCGCTCCTTTTACGAGCTGCCGGAAGGAAGACGTGAAGGGAACCAACTTATGACTGTTATCGGAACGAACGTCGCAGCACTCCGTGCTGCCAACGCTTCGACTTCGGCTCAGATGAGCCTGTCGAAGTCGATCGATCGCCTGTCCACCGGCAAGCGCATCAACTCCGCCGCTGACGACGCGGCCGGCAATGCCATCGCCACCCGCATGACCTCGCAGATCCGTGGCCTCAACCAGGCGGTTCGCAACGCGAACGACGGCATCTCGCTGGCGCAGACGGCCGAAGGCGGCATGAACGAAATCACCAACATGATGCAGCGTATGCGCGAACTGGCCGTGCAATCGGCTTCGGGCACGCTGGCCGGCGGTGACCGCGCCAACCTGCAGGCGGAAGTCACCGCCCTGCTGGCGCAGGTCGACGACGTCGCGGGCAAGACCAACTTCAACGGCGTCTCGCTGCTGAACACTGCCGGCCCCGTGTCCATCCAGACCGGCATCGGCTCGGGCGACACGGTCAACATCGCGCTTGCCAACGTCACCACGGGTGCAACCGGTCTTGCCATCGGCACGATCGACATCAGCACCGCCGCCGGTGCTGGCACCGCGCTGACCGCGCTCGATACCGCGCTGAACACGATCACCACCGCCCAGGCAAATCTCGGTGCCAGCCAGAACCGTCTGCAGGCGACCGTCTCCAGCCTGGTCAACCGCTCGACCAACCTGTCGGAAGCGCGCTCGCGCATCCAGGACGCGAACTTCTCCGAGGAATCGACCAACCTCGCCAAGTCGCAGATCCTCAGCCAGGCCTCGACCGCGATGCTGGCCCAGGCGAACCAGAGCCAGCAGGGCGTGCTGAGCCTGATCCGCTAATGACGTGAGGGGCTGGCGCGGCGATCCGGCGGAAAATTGACACGTCAGACGAAAATTTGACGCTTTCTGCTTAATCTCCCGTCAGCCCCACCGTCTTAGTCATTGAGGCCGCTACATTTTTTGGAGCCGCCCCAGGATAGTGGAAGGAACCACAGATGACTGTAATCGGTACCAATGTTTCGGCGCTCCGTGCTGCAAACGCTTCGACTTCGGCTCAGATGAGCCTGTCGAAGTCGATCGACCGCCTGTCGACCGGCAAGCGCATCAACTCCGCCGCAGACGACGCAGCCGGCAATGCCATCGCCACGCGCATGACTTCGCAGATCCGTGGCCTCAACCAGGCCGTCCGCAACGCCAATGACGGCATTTCGCTGACGCAGACCGCCGAAGGCGGAATGAACGAAATCGTCAACATGATGCAGCGTATGCGCGAGCTGGCGGTGCAATCGGCTTCGGGCACGCTGGCAGACAGCGACCGCACCAACCTGCAGGCGGAAGTCACCGCGCTGAAGGCGCAGGTGAACGATGTCGCCAACAAGACCACCTTCAACGGCGTGGCCCTGCTCAACACTGCAGGCCCGGTCGCCATCCAGACCGGCATCGCATCGGGCGACACGGTCAACATCACGCTCGCCAACGTGACCACCGTGGGCCTGGGCATCGATGGCGTCGATATCGGCGCGCTGGCCGGCACGGGTGACCCGAGCGCTGCTCTGACCGCGCTGGATACCGCGCTGAACACGATCACCACCGCACAGGCCGGTCTCGGCGCCAGCCAGAACCGTCTGCAGGCGACCGTCTCCAGCCTGGTCAACCGCTCGACCAACCTGTCGGAAGCGCGCTCGCGCATCCAGGACGCGAACTTCTCGGAAGAATCGACCAACCTCGCCCGGTCGCAGATCCTGGCGCAGGCCTCGACCGCGATGCTCGCCCAGGCCAACCAGAGCCAGCAGGGCGTGCTGAGCCTGATCCGTTAATCGCATCGGATCGGAACCGACCTGCGGTTCGACCGTAGGGGAGACGCAACGGCCGTTACCGACAACTCAATGGCCTGAGCCGATATTCGATCAACCCCCTTTCCGGATGGACCGGAAGGGGGGTTTTTCGTTTCGCACGGACGCTATCTGACCGCGCCGCTCTTCAGCAGCTTCGGCACCAGGAACAGCGCCGCGACCAACGGCCATTTGCGCTGCCAGGGTCGGATCGTGATCTGCGTGCCCGCGTGCCGGTTGATCTTCCAGGCCAGATAATCGATGCCGCCGGCGAAGGTGAAGCTCGCCTTGGCGAGCCGAGCGACCGTCAACCGCTTGCCGCGTGCCCGCAGACTTGCCCAGCGGTTTTCTGCCTCCTCGCGCGGCATGGCGGCCAGATCAGGCACTTCGCGCGCGATCGCTGCGCCGACCGCCGCATAATGATCGGGCGCGAAATCGACCACCTTGTCAGGCCGGTCGCCGCGTTCGGCGCGCAGTTCCGCGCCATAGGTGCGGGTGAAGCCGGTGCGCCAGATGTGCAGCGGATCGGCACTGGCGCTGTCTGCAACCGGCGCGGCATGGCGCAGCAGCGTCACCGGCGCCGCGCACAACGCATCCAGCGCATGCGCCTCGGCGGCAGCATCGGCGCTCCACACGATCCGCACCGGCTGGGCAAAGCGCGCCCAGACCGAGACATCGCCCGCCTGCATCGAGCACGCTCTGGCCAGGTCCGCCTCGGACAGCACCGCATATTTGGCGGCAAGATTGTCATGCGCCGCCGGAAAGACATTGGGCGGGATCAGCGCATTGGCTCGCGCCATCCACCCGGCCTTGTTCGCCGCGCGATAGGCCGCCGCATAATCCGAGACGATGATGTAGAAATCGAGCATCAACCCGTCGAGCTGCGCCTCGCGCAGGCATGAACCGTAGAAAATCACCGCCCGCGCCGTCTCGCCGAACGGGGCGATGATTGCGCGCGCGAACTCAGCGACGCGTGGGTCGACCGGCTGAAGCGCTTCGGCGGCGATGAGCGATTGGAGAGTCGGGGCCATGACCAGCTAGTATCGAAAGCCCTCCCCCTTGATGGGGGAGGGTTGGGTGGGGGTGCGTTCTCGGAATGTAGCTGCTGGTGTCAAACTGCGAAACCTTTCACGCAGCTGCCCGATCACCCTCACCGCTGCGACTAGGTGGCAAAGCCACCAAGTCTCGCTGCCTCTCCCATCAAGGGAGAGGCGATGAACATCCGCCTCCGCAGTTCATGGCCAAGCGATCAAGCTGCCAGGCGCAGAAACGGCACCGGATCGGTCGAACGCAGGATGATCGGCTTGCCCGCGCTCGCCTCGAAAATCTCGCCGTCCAGGATCACCCGGCTGCGCGTGCGGTCGCTGTCGATGCGGATCATGTCCTCGCGCGCCAGATGCACGCCGCGCCCGCGCCGCGTGCCGAACCGGCCCATCAGCGTGTCGATCAGCATCGTCGTCAGCCCGGCACGATTATGCTCGACCGCGATGAACTTGAGATGCCCGGTCGGCGATGGTCCGCTATCCGCGCGGCTGCCCAGCAGCAGTTTTTCCAGCGTCGTCACCATCACCACCAGAAAGCTGCCGTTGAGCTCGCCCTTCTGGAAATAGGAGATGCGCAGCGCCGAGCGCGTGATCGGCAGGAACTTGGCGGTGAGCCCGAACAGCATGGTGAACAGCCCCGCGATCGCCGCGATGAAATGGCTGACCGAATTGGGCAGACCCAGCGGGTAAATCTTCTGGCGACAATAGAGGATGATCTCGGCCAGCCCGGCCCCACCCATGAACATGCCCAGTACCGGGCGCCCGTCCTCGCCGTCGGACAGCGCGATGAGCTGACGCACCACGATATGGCTTTCCAGGTCATTGCGCGCGATCTCGACGATGCGGTCGAGCGTGGGCAGCGGCTTGCCGCGCGCGCCCAGATCGAGCGCGATGAGGTTGGTCTTGCCGTTGGGCAGCACCGCGACCGCAGGCGGCGACTTGCCGAAATGGCCGCCATGGTAGAGTTCGGTCAGCGTCGCCTGCACCGTGCCGTCGCCGCCATTGATCACGAGCACGCGCGGCTTGACCAGCGCGATCGCGCGCAGCGCGTCGGCAATCTGGTGCACCTCTTCCACCTCGTAGTGGAAGATGTCCGGGTTGCGCGCGCAATAATCGCGCACCGCCGGCAACATCGCCTTGTTGCCGGTCGAGCGCGGATTGGAAATGAGCGCAACGAGAGTCATTCAGGTCATCCTATCGGCTTGATCGTCATCCCCTGGCGGTAGTTCAGGACCACCTGGATGCGCGTAACGCCGGGACCCACCCGGATGGCGGTCTTGCCCGCAGAGGGCTTGAGGCTGAGCAAAGAAAGCGAGGGGTTGTTGGAGAACCCACCACCATCGTTCCAGCCGGATTTGCCGCTGCCATCGACATCATGACGCACGGCGATGCCATAGGCGCCGGTAGCCGGAAGCGGCACGCAGAAGCTCATCTTGCCACCGCGCGGGGCGACGGCGGTGTCGATGCGGTTGATCCACGCACCCTTTTCCAGCCAGCTCGCCTTGGTGGCGGGATAGGCCTGCACGCGGATGCGGCCGGTATTCGCCTTGAAGCCGCTGACCTCGACATGCACCGCCGGGCCGTCGGCTCCGGCAGCGCATTTGCGCATGTCGTTGGCGATTTCCTGACGCTGCGCATGCGCCACAGGCGTCAGGGCCGCGAAGGCGATGCCGCCCGCAGCCAGACAAGCCAGTGATTTTGCCGCAATTTTGAACATGACGTAATCAATCCCAGAAGCTATAGCCGTGCCGCTCCGGATGGCGCGGACAAGGCTGATGAGCCCCCTTTACCATCTGCTTATGGGAAGCGTTTGCGGCCAAATCATGGTGACAGGGCGACAATAAGTTGAAATTGCTAACCGCCACAGACGCTTATATCGCCCGTCTCGTCTTCTTTCCGCTGGTCGGCACGTTGATCCTGGCTGCCATGCTGCTGGTACTCGACAAGATGCTGCGATTGTTCGACTTTGTCGCGGCCGAAGGCGGCCCGGTCAGCGTCGTGTGGCGCATGCTCGCCAACCTCTTGCCCGAATATCTCTCGCTCGGCATCCCGATCGGCCTGCTTCTCGGCATCCTGCTTGCGTTCCGCAAGCTCGCCATGTCGTCGGAACTCGACGTGTTCCGCGCGGTGGGCCTCAGCTACACCCGGCTGCTGCGCGTGCCGTACATGTTCGCGGTCGGGCTGATGCTCGTGAACCTGGCCTTGGTCGGCTATATCCAGCCCAAGGCCCGCTATGCCTATGAGGAACTGGGCTTCGAGCTGCGCTCGGGCGCGCTGGGTGCCTCGATCAAGGTCGGCGAATTCACGCAATTGGGCGACCGGATGACGCTGCGCATCGAGCAGAGCCGCGATGGCGGGCGTGAGCTGTACGGCATTTTCGTGCGTGCCGAGGCCAAGTCGGGCACGTCGCTGTCGGTCACGGCGGAGCGCGGCAAGTTCCTGGCGACCGATGACCCGAACACGATCATCTTCCGCCTGACCAACGGCACGCTGGTGCACGATTCGCCTGACTACAAGACCCCGCGCGTGCTGACCTTCAGCAACCATGACCTGCCGATCGACCTGCCCAAGATCGAATCCTTCCGCAGGCGCGGGGGCGGCAAGGACCGCGAATACACGATCCCCGAACTCGTCCGCATCGGTACCGATGCCAGCATCCCCGAAGCACAGCGCAACCAGACACGCGCCAATTTCCATTTCCGCATGGTCGAGGTGGTGATGATGCTGCTGATGCCGCTGCTCGCGGTGGCGCTGGCGATCCCGCCCAAGCGCTCGACCTCCGCGCTGGGTGTGTTCCTGTCGATCGTGATGATCGTGACCTATCACAAGATCAACGAATATGGCGAAGATGTCGGCGCGCTGGGGCTGGTCGACCCGATCATCGCGCTGTGGGTCCCGTTCGCGCTGTTCTCGGCGCTGATCGCCTGGATGTACTATCAGGTGGCCTTCGTGCCCGGCGGTCAACCGATCGGCGCGCTGGAAAAGGTCTTCGCCAAATCGGGCGCGGCGGTGCGCGGGCTGTTCAGCTTCGGCCGCAAGCGGTCCTTCCAGGAATAGGCGCAAGCGCGATGCATTTCGAATTCTTCCCGTCGCGCACCGTGGCCATCTACATGGCGCGCAAGTTCCTCACCAGCATCCTGGCGGTGGTGGCGCTGCTGTTCATCGTGCTGCAGTCGCTCGACCTGCTGGGCGAAAGCGGCAAGATCCTCGCCTATCCGGGCAACGGCCAGGCGCAGCTCTTGACCTATATCTCGCTTCGCGCGCCGCAGATCATCGATCTGGTGCTGCCCTTCTCGGTGCTGCTCGCGACGATCATCACGCTGGCGACGCTGAACCAGAACAGCGAGGTCGTGGCGATGAAGGCGGCGGGGCTGTCGGCGCATCAGGTGCTCGCGCCGCTGCTGATCGCGGCCTTCGGCGTCTCGGCCATCACCTTCGTCTTTTCCGAACGCATCCTCACCCGCGCCACCGCGACGCTCGATGCCTGGGAAGCGGCGGATTTCGGCCCGATCCCGCGCGATTCCAACGTGAAGTCGAACATCTGGGTACGCGAAGGCGACAATATCATCCAGGCCGATACCGTCGAAGGCCGGGGCAATGCGACGCGGCTGACCGGGGTCGCGGTGTACCAGCGCGACAGCCAGGGCGGCATGGCGCGGATCATCAAGGCCAGCGAAGGGACCTATACCGGCAAGGGCTGGAAGCTGACCGATGCGACGCAGTTCGATGTCGCCACGGGGCAGAAGCAGGTGCTGGGCGATATCGTCACCGCAGGCAATGTCCGGCCCGATCAGTTCACGCTCAGCAAGGTCAATGCCGATGGCCTTTCCTTCCCGCAGCTCTGGACCGCGATCGAGGAACTCAAGGCCGCCGGGCGTCCGACCGCCGCGCTTGAGGCGAACCTGTGGCACAAGCTCTCCGGCCCGCTTTCGGCGCTGCTGATGCCGCTGCTCGGCGCAGTCGCCGCCTTCGGCCTGGCGCGATCGGGCCAGCTGTTCATCCGCGCCGTGATCGGCATGGCGCTGGGCTTTGCCTATTTCGTCGCGGACAATTTCGCGCTCGCGATGGGCAATCTGGGCGCCTATCCGCCGATCCTCGCGGCCTGGTCGCCCTTCTTCCTGTTCCTGATGGTCGGCGAGACCGTCCTTATCCGCACCGAGGAATAGGCCGCAGCCCGTGGCCGCCGACACGCCCGATCCTGCCACTACCGCACCCGCTGTCAGCCGTGCCGATGTCGCGAGCGGCGCGGCGCTGTCGGGCCTGGCGCGCATGGGCGCGATCATCGAGATCGTCACCCAGCCCGCCTTCGTGTGGATGTTCGGCCTCGCCACCTATGGCAGCTATGTCGTGCTCTGGGCGGCAGTGAACGTGCTCTCGACGCTGACCACCTTGTCGCTGGCGCAGGGGCTGCAGCGTTCGATCCCGTCCGCCGCCAGCCGCGAGGCCGAGCATGGCGTGGTGCGCTATGCGCTGCTGGTGACGGTGATCCCGTCCGCATTCGCGGCGCTGTGCATCACCCTCGCCGCGCCTGGAATCGCGCCGCAATTCTCGGTCGAACCGGCGATGCGCCCGCACCTGCCCGCGCTGATCGCACTGTTCGTGTGGACGCTGCCGCTCACCGTCGCGCTCGAGATCGCCACCGCCGCTGCGCGTGCGCGTCGCGCCTTCGGGCCCGAGATTCGCCTGCGCATCTTCTGGGAGCAGATCGCGCGGCTGATCGTCGCGGTCGCACTCTATGCGCTGGGGGTGCGGCTGTTCGGGCTGTTCGTCGCGCATATCGTCTCTCTGGGCGTCACCGCCTGGCTGTCGGTGCGGCTGCTCGGGCGCTATTACGATCTCGGCCTGCTATGGCGTGCGCCGATGCCGCCCGCGCTGCGTCATGACACGCTGAAATCGGGCCTGGCGACGATGCCGCCCAACCTGGCGCGACGCGCGTTCAACGACCTTCCGCCGGTGCTGCTCGGCCTTGCGCTGAGCGGTGGTGGCGGCGCGGTGGCGGCAGGTCTGTTCGGCATCGCGCGCAAGATAGCCTCGGTGCCGCTGATCGTGCGCCAGACCTTTCTCTATGTCCTCGCGCCCTTGAGCGCTGCGCAGCGGGCCGCCGACAAGGCGCAGATCGCGCCGCTCTACCGCTTTGCCAACCGCATCGCCGCGATCATCGTGTTGCCGCTCACCGCGGTGATGATCGCAGGGGGTGACGCGACATTGCTGCTGTTCTCGCCCGAAGCCGCCGATGCGCTGCCGGTGCTGGTCGTGCTGCTGGTCGGCCGTGCGGGCGAGACGATCCTGGGTGCGGCGACGCCGATCGTCGAGATGACCGGGCACCGCCTGCTGCCGCTCGCCAATTCGATTGCGGGGCTCGCCGCAGCCGGGCTGGTCGGCTGGCTGACCGTCGACGACATGGGCGCAACCGGCATGGCGCTGGCGGTGAGCGCGGGTGTGATCGTGTCGAGCTGGGCAGCGGTGGCCGAGCTTTGGATCAGCGATCGGCTGGGTCCGTTCGACCGGCATTTCCTGCGCGCCCTCGCCTGCGGCCTGGGCGGATTTGCTGCGCTCTGGCTGGTCGGCTGGCTGTTCCAGGGGCTGGGCATGGTGCCGCGCGCCGCGATCCAGTTCGCCTGTTTCTTTCCGCTGGTCTGGCTGGGGCTCAAGTTCGGGCTCGATGCCGAGGACAAGGCGGCACTGGGCAAGGCGGGGCGCAAACTTGCGCTGTGAAGCGCGCGGCCCTGATTGCCCCTGCACCCAAAGCCCGCTAGACCCTTAGTCCAAAGACCGCAGACATGAACGCGGCAGCCAGAGGAGCCCTGACCCGGTGATCGCCAACAAATCGCTCGACCAGTTTGCCCGTTTCAACAACCTGCTCGACCTGTTCTTTGCGCGCGCCGACGAGCTGGGCGATGCGCCGTTCCTCTGGGCCAAGCGCGGCGGTGCGTGGACGCCGATCAGCTGGCGGCAAGCGGCGGGTCAGGTCGCGGAACTGGCGCACGCGCTCAAGGACATGGGGCTGCAGCGCGGCGACCGGGTGATGCTGGTGAGCGAGAACCGTCCCGAATGGTGCATCGCGGACCTGGCGATCATGGCCGCTGGCTGCGTCACCGTGCCGACCTACACCACCAATACCGAGCGCGACCACCAGCACATTCTCGACAATTCGGGCGCGCGCGCCGTCATCGTTTCGGATGCCAAGCTGGCGCGCACATTGCTGCCCGCCGTGCTGCGCGCAGGCAATGCCTGGCACGTGATCGGCATGGAGCCGGTCAAGGTCGGCCAGGCCAGCCGCTTCCGCGCGCACAACTGGTCCGATCTGGTGACCGGCGATGCCGCGCGCCAGGCCGAACTGATGCCTGCCGTCCGTGCCGATGCGGCGACGCTCACGCGGCAAGACACCGCGTGCATCATCTATACCAGCGGCACCGGCGGGGCGCCGCGCGGGGTGATGCAGCACCATGGCGCGATCCTGCACAATATCGCGGGCCCCACCCGCGTCATCTCCGAGGATTTCGGCTGGGACGACGAGGTCTTCCTGTCGTTCCTGCCGCTCTCCCACGCCTATGAGCACAGCGCAGGACAGTTCTTCCCGATCGGGCTCGGCGCGCAGATCTATTATTCCGAAGGGCTCGAAAAGCTCGCCAGCAATATCGAGGAGGTGCGCCCGACGCTGATGGTGGTAGTGCCGCGCCTGTTCGAGGTGCTGCGTGCGCGTATCCTCAAGCAGATCCAGAAACAGGGCAAGGTCGCCAATTTCCTCTTCGAGCGCGCAATGGCGCTGGGCGAGAAGCAGCTCGCCGGAAGGGATGGCGTGCTCGACAAGCCGATGGACTTCATCCTCTCGAAAAGCCTGCGCCCCAAGATCCAGGCGCGGTTCGGGGGACGGGTCAAGGCGATGGTCTCGGGTGGCGCGCCGCTCAATCCCGAGATCGGCGTGTTCTTTCACGCACTCGGCATCACGCTACTGCAGGGCTATGGCCAGACCGAGGCAGCACCGATCATCGCGTGCAATCGGCCCAGCGTGGGCATCAAGATGGACACGGTCGGCCCGCCGCTTGCCGATACCGAGGTGCGCATTGCCGAGGATGGCGAGATCCTGGTGCGCGGCGAACTCGTCATGCACGGCTACTGGCAGAACCCGGAAGAGACCGCGCGCGTGCTCAAGGACGGCTGGCTGCACACCGGCGACATCGGTTACATCGATGAGGCCGGGCGCATCGCGATCACCGATCGCAAGAAGGACCTGATCGTCAACGACAAGGGCGACAATGTCTCGCCGCAAAAGGTCGAGGGCATGCTGACGCTGCAGCCCGAGATTCACCAGGCGATGGTGGTCGGTGACCGGCGGCCCTATCTGGTAGGCTTGGTGGTGCCCGATCCCGAATGGACGATGGAATGGGCGAGCGCGCAGGGCCTCAAGGTCGATTTCGCCGCACTCCAGGCCAATCCGCAGTTCAAGGCGGCGGTGCGCGCGGCGATCGACCGGGTCAATGCCGACCTTTCGGTGATCGAGAAGGTGCGCCAGTTCAACTTTGCCGACGAGCCATTCACGATCGAGAATGGCGAAATGACGCCGTCGATGAAGATCCGGCGGCATGTCATCAAGGGGCGCTACCAGGAGCGGCTGGACAGCCTGTACAAGAGCTGAGGTCGCGTCAGCGGGCGGGGCTGCGGCGGTTCCACAGCTGCAGGGCGATCTCCGCGATCAGCAGCGGTCCGACCCAGTACGCCCAGATAGCGAGCGCCGGGGCGATCCCGTCCATGTCGTCCAGCCGCTGCGCGAGGCGGCAGAAGACGAAGGTCAAGGTCAGCACCAGCGAGCGGATCATCCACATCTGGTGGACACGCCAGCGCTTCTGGCTGCCCCGCCACCAGCCCATCGAGGTGGCGACGAGCCAGACCACTGCAAGCGTGCCTGTCGCCCAGCCGCTGGCGAGATTGCGGTGTGGGTCGCTGATCGCGAGAAATAGCGCGACGAACGCCATGGTCATGCCCGCGCCGACATAGGTGCAGCCGGTATGGCGGTGATAGTCGAACGCCGCGCGGGTCCAACCCATGTACAGCGCCAGGAATCCCGAGACGAGCGTCAGAAATCCGGTCAGCGCATGCAGCACGATCCACAGGCTGTGATCAGCATGGCCCCGCTGCGCCCCGCCACCCAGCGCAGGCAGCACGTTGAGCCAGAGCACGGGCAGCGTCGAGAGCACGGCCGCCCAGAACAGCAGCGCGGGCACGGTCAGACCCGGACGATGATCGATCGGCGGCCAGGCCTGGCTTGTCACGACGGCTCCCCCTGATGGAATTGCGCCAGCGTGCCTCAAGCCGAAAGGCATCGCAACCGGTCTCGGCACACCGCCTTCCTCGTCACCCCCGCGAAAGCGGGGGTCCCGCTTCTGTGCTACCGATGCTGAAAAAGCGGGATTCCCGCGTTCGCGGGAATGACGGATAGCGATCGATCTCCACACAAAGCAAGACCCCGGATCGGCCTCTGCCAATCCGGGGTCTTGCTGATGCGTCGAACGCGAAAGCGCTTATTCGGCGGCTTCGTAGTACTGCGGCGCGGCGGCGTTCAGGATCTCGAGGATCTTCTTGAGCGCGGCGGGCTCGTCGGTCTTTTCCATCGCGGCCAGCTCGCGGGCCAGACGGCTCGAGGCGGCTTCGAAAATCTGCCGCTCCGAATAGCTCTGCTCGGGCTGGTCGTCGGGACGGAACAGATCGCGCGTCACTTCGGCGATCGAGACGAGGTCGCCCGAATTGATCTTCGCTTCATATTCCTGGGCGCGGCGCGACCACATGGTGCGCTTGACCTTGGGCTTGCTCTTCAGCGTTTCCATCGCTTCGCGCAGCGTCTTGTCCGAAGACAGCTTGCGCATGCCGATGCTTTCGACCTTGTTCACAGGAACGCGCAGGGTCATCCGTTCCTTTTCGAAGCGCAGCACGTACAGCTCGAGCTGCATGCCGGCAATTTCTTCCTTCTGAAGTTCCACAACACGGCCGACACCGTGCTTGGGATAAACCACATAATCGCCTACATCAAAAGACAGCGCTTTGGCGGCCATTCAAAAACCTTTCTGTATTCAGGGGAAGCGGGAGCCTTTTCGAACTCGCATGTCAGCCGTTCGAGCTATTCTCCTCAAAATGTGCCGAATGTGGGACACCCATCAGCGCAAACCCGCTGCGCCAATAGGCCGCACTTAACAGATTCGTCACAAAATAGCCACCCCGTAATGGCCATTCCGGTCCTAGATGGGGGCTGCGAACAAAAATACAATCGTGTTGGGGGAATTACGCTACGGAAACCGCCAACGTTTGCAGCGGGGCAGTGCGGAAACTCTCAAAAAGAGGTCGGCGCAGACGACCCACCCCTTGCCCCTCCCTGTCCATGGAGGGGAATAGCTAGATTGTCGATGCCGGATAGCTCCCCTCCCTGCAAGGGAGGGGCTGAGGATGGGTAGGCGTACAACGCACGGGTCGATCAGCAAGACCGATCGAACCCACCCTGTCGATCAGTCGCCTTCGCCGGGTTCAGGCGAGAAATAGGCTTCGTACTTGCCGTCCTTGCCCTTGTACTCGTCCGCATCGGGCGGGCTGTCGCGCTTGACCGTGATGTTCGGCCATTCGGCGCTGTACTTGGTGTTGAGCTCGAGCCATTTTTCCAGGCCGTCTTCGGTATCGGGCAGGATCGCTTCGGCCGGGCATTCGGGTTCGCACACACCGCAGTCGATGCACTCGCTGGGGTTGATCACCAGCATGTTCTCGCCCTCGTAGAAGCAGTCCACCGGACAGACTTCGACGCAGTCCATATATTTGCACTTGATGCAGGCGTCGGTGACAACATAGGTCATCGGCTGTGATCGCTCCCCTGAATGCGTGCCGGCGCGCAAGGCCGGTCGGGCGTGGTGATGGCATGGTCATGCCGCAGTGATTCTGGGCGCCTTGCTATTGTGACAAGGCCGACGCGTCAATATGGCGCTGCCTTGGGGTGCCAAAGCCGTGCTTTAGCCGGTGGCGCGAACCTCGCCGGGTTCGCTGTAGCAGGCCAGCGCCTCGTCTGCCGGGCCGCGTCGCCAGGGCAGCTGATCGATCTGCAGCACCAGCACGCGCGAGCCTTGCGGCACGGTGAGGATATCGCCGCAGCGCACCGCGTGATGCGCCTTGACCACGCGATTGCCGTTGCTGCGGATCACCCCCTGTTCGGCGAGCATCTTGCCCTGCGACCGGCTGCGCACCAGCCGCAGATACCAGAGCAGCAGGTCCATGCGCATATGCGCGCCCGTGCTGCCGATCGATGAGGATGCTCCGCCGCCCTTTTCAGCCAATCGCCACCTTCCATTCCTTCAGCGCGGCAAAATGCCCCCGATTCTCGGGGCCCGCCGCTGGGACCTGAGCCTTTTTCCGCGCCAGCCCCCGCCAGCGCCATAACTTTTGCTTGTCCGCCGCGCCTTCGCCCTTGGCCGCGTCGCGCCGGAAGCCTGCCGCGCGCATCAGCCGTTCGGCATTGGCGGAACTCAGCCCCATCGAGATCGCGAGCGCAGGATCGATGGCGAAGCTCTGCGCCTCGCCCTTGCCGTCATGCGCGGCGCGGATCAGCTTTTCCGCCATATCGACGCGCAGCGCCTGATCGCCGAGCATGCGGTAGGCCGGGTGTCCCTCGCCCGGCAGCGCCGATGTCGGAACGACCGTGCGCAGGCTCTCGACGGCAGGATCAAGTGCTTGCGGCAGTACTGTGCCCGATCGCACCGCGCGCATCAGCCGCAGCATCGCCTGGCAATCCGGCCGGATCATCGCAGCGCAGAAAATGTCGAGACTGCCCAGACGCACGCCCAGCCGCTGCAGCACCTGCCGCGAAGGCGCATCGAGCGCGGCGATCAGCGGCTCGGCCTCGGTCCGCGCGATTGCCCCGCCTGCCTCGACCAGTTGCACCAGCAGCGCCCGCAACGGGCCCGAGCAGCGCCTGTCCTCCGCGGCCCTGGTCAGCGCACGGACCGGGCCAAGTGCCTTGCGCAGATGCGCTTCGAGCCAGGTACCGATATGCGCGAGCAGCGCCTCGCGATCGGGCCGCAGAATGGCATCGAGCGCGCGGTCGGGCTGGAAGCGCGGATGGCCGAGCGAAGCCCCGCGAACGAGCAGGCCTATGCGCTGCCCGCGCCAGAACATTGCCGGCCGCCCCTTGTCATCCGCGCCGATAGCGAGCGCCTTCGGCCCATCGGCGATCAGATCGCGCGCGCGCCGGGCGAGCAGGCCGGGCAGATGCCGGTCGGCAGCCGCGACGAGCAGCTTGCGATCGGCCAGCCGTGCCTGCGCGTCGACCACGAAGGCAAAACCGTTCAGATGCCCGATCGGCTCGCCATCGACGCAGATCGCATCGCCTTCTTCCAGCGTGACGGGCAGGAGCGACGCATCGCCGCCCAGGCCCCGCAGCAGCACCGCGGTGCGCCGGTCGACGAAGCGCTGCGCCAGCGCGCGATGCAGCGCATCGGACAATCGCTCCTCGACCTCGCGCGCGCGCCCCGCCATCTCGGCGGGATCGGCGAGCCAGTCGCGGCGCTGCGCGACATAGGCCCAGGTGCGGATCGCCGCGATGCGCGCGCCCAGCTTCTCGACATCGCCCTGCACCGAATCGAGATCGGCGATCTTGCGCGCGATGAAATCGACCGGAATGTGGCCCAGCCCCTGGCCCAGATGTTGCCAGAGCTGCGCGACGAAATTGGCGTGATGCTCCGCGCCACGATGCTGGAAATCGGGCAGCGAGCATACGGACCAGAAGCGCCGCACCGCAGCCGTTCCGCGCACGCTGGTCGCGACCTGGGAATCGTCGGCCAGGCGGCGCAGCACGGCAAGATCGATCGCTTCCGGCGCGGGTTTCAGCACCGGGCTCGAGGGCAACCGCTCGAGATCGGCGATCAAGGTGCCCAGGCTGTCGAAACGCAGCCGCGATTCGCGCCAGAACAGCGACTTGAGCGGCGGAAAGCTGTGCTGCTCGATCCGCTCGATCTCCTCGTCGGTGAACTGCGCATCGTGATGGCCGGCGACCGATCCGAAGGTGCCGTCGCGCTGGTGGCGCCCGGCACGTCCGGCGATCTGCGCCATTTCCGCCAGCGTCAGCCGCCGGCGGCGCGCGCCGTCATATTTGTGCAGCGAGGCAAAGGCGACATGCTCGACATCCATGTTGAGCCCCATGCCGATCGCATCGGTGGCGACGAGATAATCGACCTCGCCCGCCTGGTACATCGCGACCTGCGCGTTGCGCGTCGCGGGACTCAAGGCGCCCATTACCACCGCCGCGCCGCCGCGAAAGCGCCGCAGCATCTCGGCGACCGCGTACACTTCCTCCGCCGAGAACGCGACGATCGCGCTGCGCGGCGGCAGGCGCGAGAGCTTCTTGATTCCGGCATAGCTGAGCGTCGAAAAGCGCGGGCGGCCGATGATCTCCGCATCGGGCACCAGCGCGCGGATCATCGGCGCCATGGCTTCGGAACCCAGAATCATCGTCTCGTCGCGTCCGCGCGCGTTGAGCACCCGGTCGGTGAACACATGCCCGCGTTCGGGATGCGCGCCCAGCTGCGCCTCGTCGATCGCAACAAAGGCGAAATCGCGCCCTTTGTCGAGCGGCATGCTTTCGGCGGTCGAGAGGAACCAGCGCGCGCCAGGGGGCACGATCCGTTCCTCGCCGGTGACCAAAGCGACCTCGTGCGGTCCCTTGATCTTCACCACCCGGTCATAGACCTCGCGTGCGAGCAGACGGAGCGGAAAGCCGATCAGGCCGCTGGAATGCGCGCACATTCGCTCGATGGCGAGGTGCGTCTTGCCGGTGTTGGTCGGGCCCAGCACGGCTGTGACGGGGCTCGGCGAAAATCGGGTCATGGGAGCGGCCTCCAGCTCCCTACATCATGGCAGCTTCCCGCCATTGCAAGACCCGCATGCAAAGCCCTGTGGATAGGTTGCGCCGCTGATCGGGCTTCTTGCACCGCTCATCCCGCAGACAGGGTTTTACACCCCGGGTTAATTTGACTTTAACCGGTCATGTCCACACAGATTGCGGCGAGGAAAACGCCATCGCGCCGGTCTTTCGAGATCAGCACGGGAGGAATGGCGGCAAGGGGTCGGTCTTGTTTCAGCAACGCGAACAGCTTTTGGGGGCCGGTGCCGCCAGTGCCAGATTGTCGCTGGCCGATGTGCTCCCGACGCCGACCCGGCCCGCTCAGCCTGCCCCAGCCCAGCCCGCCCCGACGACCGGTATCAAGGCGCTCAAGGAGCGGATTTCCCGCACCCGCCAGTTCATCCACGACACCAACTGGACGCCCGATCTCGGTCAGAATATCGGCAGCCTCGAATGGTTTCGCGGGCTCGGCACCCTGTGCCTGCTGTGCACCGGAGCCTATGCCCTGTGGCCCGGCGTCAGCCCGATCGGCGCTGCCGCCACCGCGCCGGCCCCTGCCGCGCGCGAGGAATTGCGCAGCCAGACGATCATGCCGATGGCATTCGGCAGCGACACCGGGCACGCCATGGGCGCGACCGATGCCGTGGTCGCGCTGGCCCAGGCCCCCGAACGCCCAACGATCGAGCTCGCCGCCACCATCGGGCGCGGCGACAGCTTCCTGCGCGTGATGCAGCGCGCGGGCGTGGGCAGCGGCGATGCGCAGGCGGTGGCCAATCTCGTCTCCTCGGTGGTGCCGCTCGACGACATTCGCGACGGCACCCGCATCGACATCACCTTGGGCCGCCGCTTCGCGCGCAACCAGCCGCGCCCGGTCGAAAACATCGCCTTCCGCGCGCGCTTCGACCTCAATGTCGAGATCGTCCGCGCAGGCTCGGCGCTTGATCTGGTGCAAAAGCCGATCCTGGTCGATGCAACACCCTTGCGCATTCGCGGCACGGTCGGCTCCAGCCTGTACCGTTCGGCGCGCGCCGCAGGGGCACCGCCCTCTGCGATCCAGGCCTATCTGCGCACGCTGGCGACGCAGCTTTCGATCGGCAACGACATCCGCTCGACCGACCAGTTCGACATCATCGTCGACTACAAGCGCGCCGCCACCGGCGAGGTGGAGCTGGGCGATCTGCTCTATGCGGGCCTCGAGCGCAGCGGCAAGCCGCGCGCGCAGATGCTGCGCTGGAAGACTGGCAACAACGTTCAATGGTTCGAGGCCTCGGGCGTCGGCGAGACGCGCGGCGAGTTCGCCCGCCCCGTCAACGGTGCGGTGACATCGGGCTTCGGCTATCGCCGCCACCCGATCCTGGGCTTCCGCCGCATGCACAGCGGCATCGATTTCAAGGCAGGCACCGGCGCGCCGATCTATGCGACCGCCGACGGCGTGGTGAACTATGCCGGACGCAAGGGCGGCTACGGCAATTTCGTGCGCATCGCGCATGGCGGCAATATCGCCACGGGCTATGGCCATATGAGCCGCATTGCAGTGAGCAACGGCATGCGCGTGCGGCGCGGCCAGGTGATCGGCTATGTCGGTTCGACCGGCCTGTCGACCGGTCCGCACCTGCATTACGAACTCTATCGCGGTGGCCGCGCGGTCGATCCCAATTCGGTGAAGTTCACCACCCGTGCGCAGCTTTCGGGCAGCGAACTCGCGAATTTCCGCGCGCGGCTGAAGCAGCTGCTCGGCGTGACGCCCGGCGCGGCGCTGCAGTCGCTGGCCCCCGTACCGAGCGCTAAAACGACCGAACCCAAGCGCGAAATCGAGCGGATTGAGGGCACGACTATCGCCTGATCGGCTCCAAGCCGCTTCAATACTCATGCACGCGGGTCAACACTTCTGCGTTGGAAATCCAGCCAGGCTAGAGTGCCGTGACGCGACGCCTCCCAGTCAAAATTCTAGGTCGCCGCATCAGACGTGCCCGTCGAGCACTCAGTTGAGCAAGCTCAGTCTTTTCATCGCTGGAAGCAGTGCCGGCGGCAACCTTTGACAAAATGTCCTCCATCGCAAGATCGATGGTAAACTCTTCCGAAGGTGTTGTGTGGGTCATAATGCTCACAATGTTGCCCCTTCCCTATGAATTTTTTCTGAATCTAGGCTTGGTCGGACTGCTTGGCAAGCCGAGCCTGCACGGCAACGAACAGCGCTATAGCCCCAGCGAGAATTCTGGCACCCTCTGCGTTCTGAATTCCGGAGGCCTCAGGCGTAAAATGGTTTCGGCGATCTGATGTGGCAGTGACAACACCCCACGGTCGAGCATGCCCATCCACAAGAACGGGTACCGCAACGACCGATTGATAGCGAGAGCTATCGTAATCCCGCTTTCTGTGACCGATATTAAACAAGGTTCCAATTCTGTCGGATTGCAAATCCGGAACAATCACTTCAACTGCATTGGCGTAACAAACGCCGGCGACGCCGACGCCCTCCTCCCAGACCCTAGCCGTGTCCTTCGTGCACTCTATTGCACGAGCATGTCCTAGCAGTCGCAACTGATCGCGCGCTCCCGGCTTCCGTTCTGCAATGTAAACACAAATGGTCCACTCATCACTCCCAACCAAACCCATTGCCAACGAAAGCTGCCGCTTGCAATTTTCAAAAACACTGTCAACAAATGCTTCCTCTGACCCGATGTTTCGACAGATTTTATGCTCTAACAGCGCCCTAATTATACTGTTAACAACAATAAGATTTCTTGACTTATCCAAATCTTCATAAATCTCATATAATTCTGAGATATTACTGTTTATTTCATCATACTTTTTTTGAGACTCAAAAGCAATCTTTAGCTCTTCAGTTGAGTCTTGATCTTTTAGAGCAATCCAAATGGCAGATATGAAGACCACTATGCAACCAAGCATTCCAACGATTTGGGATGTTTTTGCACCAGCGTCATCAATATCTGAAAATTGAGCTAAACCAGCTACTAAAGATCCCCCCGTAAGAATAAATGCTTTAATGAGTCTGTTAGCCAATCCGACATTCGAAAAATGGCCAACTATACTTTCGTTGAGCTTAGCCTTTGTGTCTATCATGCTGACCGGAACCCCCACCACGAAGGCAGTGATATATCCTACATGTTAGCTACCATCAACCAATATACATGATACAAAATTTGTATGCAAAAGACCTATTTGCTCGATCACGAACATTCATTCAACCAAATCGACGACGCTTACACAAATGGGGCCATCAATTGCCTTCGCAATAACTAAACTACTGTATTTAATAGCAATTTAATCGAATATGCATTCTGTCGCGGCTGTATCACGGCATGTATCAGCGGTCTTTGCAAGGTTTGTGTGCAGCAAATTAACAACCCAAGAAAATCACTCAGGCGAACCAATTTGGCACCACGATTTGTCATATTCCAGAATGGAAGTCAGACAGTTGTCGCTCCAGTCAGCCCCTCAGCTCCACCCAGGTGGGCGCGTGGTCGCTGGCCTTTTCGCGACCGCGGTGGTCCTTGTCGACGCCGATCGCGCTCAGGCGGTCGGCGGCGGCGGGGCTGAGCAGAAGGTGATCGATGCGGAAACCGTGGTCGCGCTGCCAGGCGCCCGCCTGATAGTCCCAATATGTCCACACTCCGCCGCCGGGGCGTAGTGTTCCGATAGGGTCAGTCCAGCCGTCTGCAAGGATCCTTCGGTATCCGGCGCGACTTTCGGGCTGCATCAGCGCGTCGGATGCCATGGCGCGAACCGAATAGACGTCATTGTCGCGCGGGATGACGTTGTAATCGCCTGCCAGCACCGCAGGCACCTCTTCGGCCAGTATCTGCGCGGCCCGCTTGCGCAGGCGCTCCATCCAGCGCAGTTTGTAATCGAATTTCGGCCCCGGCTGCGGATTGCCGTTGGGCAAGTAGATGCACGCGACGCGAAGCCCGTGCACATCGGCCTCCAGATAGCGCGAATGCTCGTCCTCGGGTTCGCCCTCCAGCCCGCGCTGCACCTCGACCGGCTGCGCGTCGCGCGCCAGGATGGCGACGCCATTGAAGCCCTTCTGCCCGTGCCAGATCGCACCATAACCGAGCTTCTCGAACTCGGACGCGGGAAAGCCCTCGTCCTGCGTCTTGATCTCCTGCAGGCAGGCGACATGCGGGCGGGTCTCTTCCAGCCATTCGAGCAGGCGCGGCAGACGAGCCTTGATGCCGTTGATATTGTACGAGGCGATGCGCAACATGCGGTTGTCTTAGCCGCAGCACCGGCGCTTGCCCAGCCATTTAGCCCCTGTTCATTTGCGCCCGCATAAGCCACGATCCAGCGACATATCTGGGGAGGTCATCATGCGGCGTTCGTCTCGGTTCTCGATCGGAGCGGCCGCGCTCGGCCTGACTATTCTCAGCCCCGCGCTCGCCCAGGACGCGACCGATCCCAATGCGCCGAGCACGCAGGGCAATGTCTCGGTCACGGTCTATAACGGCGGCATCTCTTTGGTGCAGGACATCCGCAAGCTCAATATCGCGGGCGGCACCAGCCGGCTCGAATTTCCTGATGTCTCCGCGCAGATCCGGCCCGAAACGGTCAGCTTCGCCGCCGATGGCGCGACCATCGTCGAGCAGAATTTCGATTACGACCTGCTGACCCCCGGCAAGCTGATGGAAAAGGCGGTGGGCGAGACGATCACGCTCGTCCGCACCAATCCGGCGACCGGCGCGGAAACGCGCGAGCGCGCCAAGGTGCTGTCGGTGAACGAGGGCGTCGTCGTCCAGATCGGCAACCGTATCGAGGTGCTGCGCGACGATGGCCTGCCGGTGCGCGCGGTGTTCGACAAGGTGCCCGAGAATCTGCGCGCACGCCCGACATTGTCGATCACCGTGGACAGCCAGCGTGCAGGCCAGCGCGATGCGGCGATCCGTTATCTGACCGGAGGCCTTGGCTGGTCGGCGGATTATGTCGCCCTGTTCGATGAGGCCAAGGGCAGCATCGACGTGCAGGGCTGGGTGACGCTATCGAACAGCTCCGGCACCACCTATCGCAATGCCGATACGCTGCTGGTCGCAGGCGATCCGCAGGGTGCATCGGGCTTCGGCAGCCGGGGCCGCAACATCCGCAGCGCCGGGACCGAGACCGCGAACCGCGAGCGGCTGGGCGATTATTATCTCTATCCCGTTGGGCGCACGACCATCGCCGACCGCCAGACCAAGCAGGTCAACTTTCTCGACGTGCAGGGCGTGCCCGCGTCGCGTGCCTATGAATATCGGGTCGGCTGGCTGGCGAGCGTCAACGAACCGCGCAGTGCAGACACGGTCGTCAAGTTCAGCTCGAGCAAGTCGGGCGGCCTGGGCGATGCGCTGCCCGCCGGATCGGTGCGCTTCTACCAGCGCGACCAGCGCGGCGCGCCGCAGTTCATCGGCGAGAACGCGATCGACCACACACCGATGGGCAGCGCGCTGGCGCTCAAGACCGGCGAGGCGTTCGACGTGAAGGTCAAGAGTACGGTGGTCGAGCGCAAGCGGCTTTCGAGCACGAAATGGCAGACCAGCATGCGCTACGAGCTCACCAATGCGCGCGACGCTGCGGTGGTGGTGGACCTGATGCAGGCGGGGCTCGACTTCGGCTGGACCGACACGCGGGTGGTGACCGAGAGCCTGAAGAGCGAACGGCGCAACAGCAATGCGGTGGTCTGGGCGGTGAATGTGCCTGCCAATGGGACGGCGGAGGTGACCGCGACCTTCGAGACGCGGTCTTGATCTGAGATCTCGAAATGCGCCACAAGCCACCCGCCTCCTTTCCGTTTGTCCCAAGCGAAGTCGAGGGACGTAATCGGCGAGGGTTGCGTGCCGTCCCTCGACACGCTCGGGACAAACGGGGGTGGGTGCTGGGGTCTTTGATGGCATTGATCTTGGCTGGAGTTGGAGTGGTCCTTACCCCCGCCCAGGCCCAAACCCGCCCCGAAGTCGTCTCGCCTAAGCCCGGTTCCGTCGCGGTCACCATCTATCGCGATCCGCAGCGCGGCAATGGCGGGGGGATGAACCTCAATTTCCTCAACGGTTTCGCGGTCGTCACCGAAAAGCGCACGATCAGCGTTCCCGCAGGCCCCTCGACGATCCGCTTTGCGGGCGTCGCGGAAGGGATGGTCGCGGTCTCCGCCGTGATCCGCGGTCTGCCCGGCGGGATCATCGAGCAGAATCGCGACAAAAAGCTGCTCTCGCCTGGCGCGCTGGTCGATGGGTCGCTCGGCAACCGGGTGACGCTGCAACGCACCGATCCGGCGACCGGCGAGCGGACCGAGCAGCAGGCGGTGATCCGCAGCGGATCGCGCGGCGCGCTGGTGGTCCAGACCGATAGCGGCATCGAGGCGCTGCAATGTTCCGGCCTGCCCGAGCGGGTCGTCTATACCGACCTGCCCGCCGGGCTGTTCGCAACGCCCGTGCTGTCGGTCGACACCGTCTCGCCCGAGGCCGCAACGGTCGAGGTGACGTTGACCTATCTCGCCTCGGGCTTCGACTGGAACGCCGATTATGTCGTGAAGCTGGGCGCGGACGGAAAGTCGCTCGACCTGTTTTCCTGGCTGACGCTGGCCAATGGCAATGGCGAGAGCTTTGCCGATGCCGAGCTGCTGGTGATCGCGGGCACGCTCAACACCCGCCAGCCGATGCGCAATCTGGCGGATCGGCCCCGCGCGGCACCACTCGCTATTCAGTGCTGGCCGCAGGGCAGTACGGCGGAAGGCATGGCCTATCCCGTGCCGCCTCCCCCGCCTCCGCCTCCGCCTCCACCGCCTGCCCCGGCGATGATGGCGCGGACGGGCGCGGTGCGCGGCGAGGCGATGGACATCATGGTCACCGCCTCGCGCAATGTGGAGGCAGAGCTGGAGGCTTTGGGAGATCTGAAGCTCTACCGCGTCCCCTTCCGCTCGACCGTTGCGGCCAGGGGGCAGAAGCAGGTGCGGCTGCTCGCCAAGCAGAACGTGCCCGCACGGCTGGTCTTTCGCGGCAACGCGATGGGCTATGGCGAGGGCGAGCCGCGCGCCCTCCAGATCGAGCTGCGCATGGACAACAAGACCGCGAGCGGCCTCGGCCTGCCGCTACCTTCGGGCCGCATCGCGGTGTTCGACCGGGATGGCGGCAACGGCCTGCTGATCGGCCAGGGCCGGATGCGCGATTATGCGGTGGGGCAGGAGGTGAAATTCACCATCGGCGCCAGTCCGGCGGTGCGGCTGGCATCGACGCGCAAGATAGTGGCGGCCAAGGGTGGCTGGGACGGCTATGCGCTCGAACTCACCAATGCCAGTGCCGAACCCGTCACCGCCGAAATCGATCTCGCTCAAATCGCCGATACCGATATCCGCAATGCCACGGGCAAGCTGATTCGCAAGGACGGCAAGCATGTCTGGCAGGTGACCGTGCCCGCCAATGACCGTGCCACGATCAGCTACCAGAGCCGCTCGAAATATCGCTGAGCGCCGATTGCGGCGCCAGCACGCCCTTATTTGGGTGCCAGCACCATCAGCATCTGGCGGCCTTCCATACGCGGATAGGCTTCCACCTTGGCGGTTTCCTTGACGTCTTCCTGCACGCGCTGGAGCAGGGCCATGCCAAGCTGCTGGTGCGAGAGTTCGCGGCCGCGGAAGCGCAACGTCATCTTGACCTTGTCGCCCTCTTCGATGAACGCATGCACCTTCTTCATCTTGACCATATAATCGTGGTCATCAATGTTCGGACGCATCTTGATCTCCTTGATCTCCTGCGTCTTCTGGTTCTTGCGCGCGGCATTGGCCTTTTTCTGGGCCTCGTACTTGTACTTGCCGACATCGAGGAACTTGGCGACGGGCGGCTCGGCATTGGGCGAGACCTCGACCAGGTCGAGACCCACCGCTGCGGCACGCTCTATCGCATCTGCTGTACGCAATACGCCAAGATTTTCGCCATTCTCATCGATCACCCGAACCTGGGGCGACTGGATGAACTGATTGAAGCGCGGGCCGGATTTGGGTGGCAGAACAAGGCCGCGACGGGGTGCTGGCGGACGTATAGCGAATTCTCCTGATGTTTCTTCGAGCGCGCGATATAAGCCAAGTCGGCTGATAGATAAAGGGTTTCGTGCGGATGGCGCGGCAGGCCCGCCGCCAGAATCATGGCAAGCGTTGCAATCGCGCAACGATTGGACGCCCCCGGGCGTCTTCTTGCCGATCCCTCATGCCCGCTCCATATCGGGCCGGGCGATGATTTCGCAAGGAGCAGCCGCATGGACAGTCCCCAACAGATCACGATCGATCACGAAACCGCAGGCCAGGACGGGCGCTTCGTCTACCGCGCCGAGGGCGCCGAGGCGGAACTGACCTATGCCGAAGCACCGGCGGTCGGCGGCGTGCGACGCGTGAGCGCCGACCACACTTATGTACCCGATTCGATGCGCGGCCAGGGCATTGCCGGCAAGCTGGTAGATACGCTGATCGATACGGCGCGCGCGCAGGGCTGGAAGGTGATTCCCCGCTGCAGCTATGTCGTCGCCGCGTTCCAGCGTCATCCGGAATGGAAGGACGTGCTGGCAGATTAAGGCTCGACGCAGGGCCACGCTCTTGGCAACAGCATGGGATCCAATGCGAACCCAAGGCCGATCATGAGCGACGCACTGCATATCCTGACCCTGTCCTGCCCCGACCGCCCCGGCATTGTCAGCCGCGTCACCGGCCTGCTGTTCGCCACCGGCGGAAACATCCGCGAGGCCGCGCAGTTCGAGGATCAGGAGACCGGGCGCTTCTTCATGCGGGTGGTCTTCACCCTGCCCGACACATTGACCGCGGCGCTCGATGCACGCTTTCAGGACCTCGGGCAGGAATATGCGATGGACTGGTCGCTCCGCCTTGCCGACACGCCGCGCAAGGTGCTGATCCTCGTCTCCAAGTTCGACCATTGCCTGGCCGACCTGCTCTATCGCTGGCGAATCGGCGAATTGCAGATGGATGTCGTCGGCATCGTCTCCAACCATCCGGTCGAGTCGCTGGCCGGGCTGGACCTTGGCGGCATTCCCTTCCACCACCTGCCCGTCACGCGTGAGACCAAGGCCGAGCAGGAGGCCGAAATCAAGCGCGTGGTCGAAGAGACCGGGGCCGAGCTGGTCGTGCTCGCGCGCTACATGCAGATCCTCTCCGACGATCTTGCCGCGTTCCTTTCGGGCCGCTGCATCAACATCCATCACAGCTTTCTGCCCGGTTTCAAGGGGGCCAAGCCCTATCATCAGGCGCATGCGCGCGGGGTGAAGATGATCGGTGCGACCGCGCATTATGTCACCGCCGATCTCGATGAAGGTCCGATCATCGCGCAGGATGTCGAGCAGATCACGCATGCCGATTCGCCCGAGACGCTGGTGCGCAAGGGCCGCGACATCGAGCGCCGCGTGCTCGCGCGCGCGGTGCGGCACCATCTGGCCGATCGGGTGCTGCTCAATGGAACCAAGACGGTGGTGTTTACCGATTGAACCGTCCGGCAGTCCGACCGTATCGTTCGCGACAGGAGATTGCCGATGAAGAAACTGCTGGTGCTCTATGGGTCGTATCGCTCGGACCGGGCGGGGATCCGGCTCGCCGACTATTGCGTGCGCCGCTTTGCCGAGCGCGGGGTCGATGCCGAATTGATCGACGCCAAGGCGGTCGGGCTGCCGATGCTCGACCGGATGTACAAGGAATACGAGCCCGGCACCGCGCCGGTGGCGATGGAGGATCTGGCGAAAAAGATCGAGGCGGCGGACGCGTTCCTGTTCGTCGCAGGCGAATATAACTGGGGCGTGCAGCCGGGTCTCAAGAACCTGACCGACCATTATCTGGAACAGTGGTTCTGGCGGCCCGCCGCGCTCGCCACCTATTCCGCCGGGCGCTTCGCCGGCGTGCGCGCCGGCCAGGCCTGGCACCCGACCTTGTCCGAAATGGGTATGGTGGTGATCCCCAGCATGCTCTCAGTGGGGCAGATCACGCAAACGCTCGACGAGCAGGGCCAGCCGATCGGCTCGGGCGGCGCATCGCTGGAGCGGAGCTTTGGCAAGTTCGCCGACGAACTGACCTGGTGGGCAGACGCGGCAGCGGCCCAGAAGGAACGCGTCAAACCGCCTTATTGATGGGGATTGGCGAAATGGTGCTGCTGGGGAGGATTGAACTCCCGACCTCAGCCTTACCAAGGATGCGCTCTACCACTGAGCTACAGCAGCACACCATTTCGCAGGCTTGCAAGAGCGGATCGCTGTGGCTGCCCGCTCGCAAGGCCTGCGCCTATGCGCAGGTGCCGATGGTTTGTCAACCCTCGCCGGTCTTGCCAAATGCGCCGGTGCGACGATATGCAGCAAAGCCGATGGAAAAGCCGCTCACCCCGCCGAAACCGAGCCCCGCAGAAGAGCGCAAGGCGAGGCTTGCCGCCAATCTGCGCGAAAATCTGCGCCGCAGAAAGGCGCAAGCGCGTGCGATGAATGCGAACGGCGAATCGTAAGGTCCGGTCAGCCGCGCGCGTAGAATTGCAGATGGACGAGGCGGCCGTTCTCGCCGGTGGTGCCGAATCCGTCCGCCGAATTGTGGAACAGCCAAGGGCTGAACAGGATCAGCCGGTTGAACCGCATCGGCACGCGCATCACGCGCTCCCATTTCGCGGCGTGGAAGGTGTCGCGGTTGACGACATCCTCGACCAGGGCGTTGGCATCGGCATAGCCGCTTTGCGCCAGGGCCAGCGGGTCGGTCGGCACTTTTTCCAGCCCGGTGCGCTTGTGGCGGAAGAAATCGGTGCCGCCGCGCGCGTCCTCGTCGCGGCTGAGATACAGGATGCCCGAATAGAAGCACGGGTCGATATGCACGCCGCTGACCCCGCGATCGCCCTTGAGCGTCAGGCGGCAATGGCCATGCGTGGTTCTAGGCTGCGGCACGACGGGCACGCCGATGATCCGCGCCACCGCCGCCTCGAGCCCGGCAATCGAGAGCGGCGCGGACGAGAGCGTGCCGGGATAATTGCCCTTGCGGGTCGCGGGGTCATAGCCGAGGCCGAGCGCGGCGGCACGCGCGCCGTGCGGATCGGCCAGGAAATCGTCTATGATGAGCAGCGAGGGCAGCATGGCCGCTGGCATAGCGGCGGATGGCGAACTGCGAAAGCCAGGGCGTTGCATGAATTGCACGCTGCGCTAGACAGGCCTCATGCCCTCGCCCCGGACCCTGACATGCGCATCCTGATCGCCGGCGCAGGTATTGCCGGGCTCGCCGCCGCGCTTGCGCTGGCGCGCAAGGGGCATGCAGTGCAGGTCATCGAGCAGGCGGCAACGCTCGAAGAGGTCGGCGCAGGGCTGCAACTCGGCCCCAATGCGATGCGCGTGCTGAGTGCGCTGGGCGTCGACGATGCGGTGGCGTGCGCGGGCCAGACCCCGGCAGCCATCACCCTGCGCGATGGGCGCAGCGCGCGCGAGATCCTGAAAATCCCGCTGGGCGATGCAGCCAGGCGGCGCTGGGGTGCAGCCTATTTGACGTTGCACCGCGCCGATCTGGTGGCGATCCTGGCCGAAGCGCTCGAACAGGTGCAACCCGGTGCGCTGCACCTTGGCATGGGACTGACCGAAATCGACATTCGCGCAGAGGGCGCCGCGATCACCACCGCAACGGGTGAAACGCTGACCGCCGACCTGCTGATCGGCGCCGACGGCATCCGTTCGATGGTCCGCGAACATCTGTTCGGAGCGGACACCCCGCGCTTTACCGGCCATGTCGCCTGGCGCGCGCTGGTGCGGATCGATTCCGCCGATCCGGCTGCGCCGCCGCCCGGCGTGGGGGCCTGGCTCGGGCCGCGCCGCCATGCGGTGACCTATCGCATCCGCCCCGACATGGTGAATCTGGTCGCGGTGACCGAACAGGCCGACTGGCGCGAGGAGGGCTGGAACCTGCCCGGCGATGCCGACCGGTTGCGCGCCGATTTCGCCGGGTGGAGCGCGCTTGCCCCTCTGCTCGCGCGGGTCGAACAACCGTTGCGCTGGGCGCTGTTTGATCGCAAGCCGATGCGCGCCTGGCACCGGGACCGCGCGGTGCTGATCGGCGATGCCTGCCATCCGATGCTGCCGTTCCTGGCGCAAGGCGCAGCGATGGGGATCGAGGACGGCTTTGCGCTCGCAGAATTGCTGCCGCTCGAACCGCAGCACATCGAACCCGCGCTCGCCCGCTTCTTCGCGCTGCGCCAGCCGCGCACCGCGCGCATCCAGGCGATGGCGCGATCGAACGGGGTGGATTTTCACGAGGGCAATCCGCTCGCAACGCTGGCGATGCGGCTGCCGCTCGGCCGCGCCGCCAGCGCACGCCCCGATGCGATGATGGCGCGCTGGGACTGGCTCTACGGTGGCGGTCCCATGAGCGTCCGCAGCGGGATTCTTGCCTAAGCGGGCGGTTTCCCGCATAGGGGCCTCTCGCGGCATCCGGCCAGCGAACGGAAAGTCCCCATGGCCGAACACCCCACCATCTTCGTTCTCAACGGTCCCAATCTCAACCTGCTGGGCCTGCGCGAGCCGGAAATCTACGGCTCGGACACGCTCGATGATATTGCCGACCGGCTCGAAGATCGCGCCCAGACGCTCGGGCTTTCCATCGACATGCGCCAGTCCAACCATGAGGGCCATCTGGTCGACTGGCTGCACGAGGCGCAGGCGACCGGGGCGAAAGCGGTGCTGCTCAACGCGGGCGCCTATACGCACACGTCGGTGGCACTGCTCGATGCGATCCGATCGATCACCACACCGGTGATCGAAGTGCATCTGTCCAACCCGCTCACGCGCGAGGAATTTCGTCACGTCTCGTTCGTCGGGCGCGCAGCGAAAGGCACGATCTGCGGCTTCGGCGCAACGTCTTATCTATTGGCGCTGGAGGCCGCAGCGCAGTTATGAGCTTTGACGCCCCCGCGTCTGCTGGCATGATGCGGGTGAGCGATTGAAATTACGCACGGGAGCAGCCAAAGAGCCGCCCCTGATCAAAAGCAGAATAAAGGGCGCAGGACCATGGCATCACCAAGCGGCAAAAGCAGCAACAACAAACAGGGAGGCGGCATGAACATCGACAGCAAACTGGTGCGCGAACTGGCAGAACTGCTGGGCGAAACGGGCCTGAGCGAGATCGAGGTGGAAGACGGCGATCGCAAGATCCGCGTCGCGCGCACGATCAGCGCCGCACCGGTCGCCAGCGTCGCGGTCCCCGCGGCACCCGCACCCGTTGCTGCCCCGGCCGCCGCACCTGCAGCCCCGGCTGCGCCTGCAGAGCCCGCCGCGCCCTCGATGGCCAATGCTGTCAAGTCGCCGATGGTCGGCACCAGCTATCTCGCGCCCGAGCCGGGTGCTGCGCCGTTCGTCAGCATCGGTGCGACGGTCAAGATCGGCGATCCGCTGCTGATCATCGAGGCGATGAAGGTGATGAACCCGATCACCGCCGAGCGCGCGGGCAGGGTGACCGCGATCCTGGTCGAGGATGGCCAGCCGGTCGAGTTCGACCAGCCTCTGGTCGTCATCGAGTAAGCCCATGGCCATCAAGAAGATCCTGATCGCCAATCGCGGCGAAATCGCGCTGCGCATCCATCGTGCGGCGCACGAGATGGGCATCAAGACGGTCGCGGTGCACTCCACCGCCGATGCCGATGCGATGCACGTGCGCCTGGCGGACGAAGCCGTGTGCATCGGCCCGCCGCCCGCAGGCCAGAGCTATCTCAACATCGCCAACATCATTTCTGCAGCGGAAATCAGCCAGGCCGACGCGATCCATCCGGGCTATGGCTTCCTCTCGGAAAACGCCAAGTTCGCCGAGATCGTCGAGGCGCACAAGATCATCTGGATCGGCCCCAAGCCCGAGCATATCCGGACCATGGGCGACAAGGTCGAGGCCAAGAAGACCGCCGGCGCGCTGGGCATGCCGCTGGTCCCCGGATCGGACGGTGCGATCAAGGACATCCACGAGGCGAAGATCATCGCGGCATCGATTGGCTATCCGGTGCTGATCAAGGCGGCATCGGGCGGCGGGGGGCGCGGCATGAAGGTCGTGCCGAGCGAAGACCAGCTCGAAACGCTGATGCAGCAGGCGGGCAGCGAGGCCAAGTCGGCCTTCGGTGACGACACCGTCTATATGGAAAAATATCTCGGCAACCCGCGCCATATCGAGTTCCAGATCTTCGGCGACGGCAAGGGCAATGCCATTCACCTCGGCGAGCGCGATTGCTCGCTGCAGCGCCGCCATCAGAAGGTGCTCGAGGAAGCGCCCTCGCCGGTCATCACGCCCGAAGAGCGCGCGCGCATGGGCGCGGTCGTCACCAAGGCAATGGCCGATATGGGCTATCGCGGCGCGGGGACGATCGAGTTCCTTTGGGAAAATGGCGAATTCTACTTCATCGAGATGAACACCCGGCTTCAGGTCGAGCATCCGGTGACCGAGGCGATCACCGGGGTCGATCTGGTGCGCGAACAGATCCGCATTGCCGAGGGGCATCCGCTCTCGGTCAAGCAGGACGAGATCGAGTTTCGCGGCCATGCCATCGAATGCCGCATCAATGCCGAGGACCCACGTACGTTCGCGCCGTCACCGGGCCTGGTCAGCTATTACCATCCGCCCGGCGGCATGCATGTGCGCGTCGATAGCGGGCTGTACGCCGGCTACAAGATCCCGCCCTATTACGACAGCATGATCGCCAAGCTGATCGTCTATGGCCGCACCCGCCAGGGCTGCATCATGCGGCTGAAGCGCGCGCTCGAGGAATTCGTGGTGCAGGGCGTCAAGACGACGATCCCGCTGCACCAGGCTTTGCTCGACGAGCCCGATTTCCTGTCGGGCGAGTACACGATCAAGTGGCTCGAGCAATGGCTCGCCGAGCTGGAGGCCGAGGAAAAGGCCTGACCTGCCAAAGACCTATGCTGCACCGCACAATTTTTCGTTGAAACGCGGTGCGGCATTGGTCATATTGGTGCGATGGATACAAACAAGACCGTGCTGGAAGCCATCGCGCTGCGCAAATGCCTCGAGGCGACCTATAACCGCCAGCGCATCCGGCTGGCGCCGCACATCCTGTATACCAAGCACGACCAGCTCTATCTCGATGGCGTGACGCTCGAACGCGACGGCAAGCCTCCGCGCGAGCTCAAGGTCAGCGCGTTCAAGCTCGACGGATTGGGCGATATGGCGCTGACCGCGCATGAGTTCGACCTGCAGCCGGTGTTCAATCCCGACGAGGAGCGCTATCAGGGCAAGACGCTGTTCGCGGTGGAAATGGCGTAACCTTACAGCTGCCCAGTTTCGTCACCCCCGCGCACGCGGGGCTCGCGCTTCCTTCGGCAACATGGGCGAAAAAGCGGGATTCCCGCGTTCGCGGGCATGACGGGTTACTGCTTTTCGAGGCTCAGCGAGGCGTCGTCGATCGTCAGGCTGAGGCGGCGCGGATCGCGCTGGTTCTCGATCAGGAAGACATGCGGCCCGCTGCTCGCGAGGATCGCGTCCATCGCGCGTTCGATGGGGATTTCGACCTTGGGGATGCGCGCGCAGTCGCAGGCAATCGCCACCCGGTCCTTGGCGACACGAGTCACAGTGATCGTCACCCCCGATTTCGAGGACCCGCGCGCATCGGAAATGATGTCGCCGACATAGGTCCCCGCGACCAGATCAGCGAGATCGGGCTTGCGTTCGGGCGCGGCCAGCGAGGCCGTGGACAGCGACACCAGGGCCGCGAGCAGCATCGCAAAGGAGCTCGAAATCCGACGCGTCATGGCCTTCTCCCGTCCGGTCTGCTCCGAGAGCTTATCGCAATTCCGCGCTCAAGGCACGCAAATAGCCCTGGACCCCCTATTTGCCCGCGACGCGCTCCACCTCGGCCATCACGCGCAGCACATTGCCGCTCCAGATCTTCTCGACATCTTCGCGCGACAGGCCGCGTGCCAGCAGCGCCTCGGTGATCTTCGGGATCTGGTTGATCTGGTTGAGGCCGATCACCCCGCCGCCACCATCCCAATCCGCGCCGATGCCGACATGATCGACCCCGAGCAGATCGATGCAATAGAAGATCGCCTGCATGTAGCGGTCGAAATCGGTATCGGAACGCGGCTCGGCAGCGTTCGCCTCGGCCCATTGCTTCATCAGCGCGGCGCGTTCTTCGGGCGGCAGGCTATCGGCGGTCTCGATTTGCGGACGCAGCGCATCGACTGTCGGACGCGGCTTGTCGGGCGACAGGAACAGGCTGTTGACCTGGATCACCCCGCCCTTGGCCGCGAGCGCCTTGAGCCGCGCGTCATCGAGGTTGCGCGGATGGTCGTGCAGCGCCTTGGGGCCCGAATGCGACAGGATGATCGGGGCTTTCGAAAGCTCGAGCAGCTGGTCGAAGCTGCTGTCGGCGGCATGACTGCCATCGATGATGATGCCCAGCCGGTTCGCCTCGCGCACCCAGGCCTTGCCGAGATCGCTGAGGCCCCCGTGCAGCGCCTCGCCATTGGTCGAATCGGCGAGCTGGTTGGTGCCATTGTGCACCGGCCCCGCCATGCGCAGGCCAAGCTGGTAGAAGGCATCGAGATTGGCAATGTCGTTGCCGAGCGGATAGCTGTTTTCCATCGACAGATAGACCACGCGCTGCCCCGCTGCGGCGATACGCGCGGCATCCGACGATTTGGTCGCGATGGCAAAGCTTTGCGGATTGGCGGCGACGAAATCGTGGATCTGGTGCAGCCGCTTGAGCGCATGCGCCAGCGCCACCGCATAGCCCCGCGCGTCATTGGGGCCCTGATCGGTATAGATCACCCAGAAGCCCCCATCGAGGCCGCCTTCGATCATCCGCGGCAGATCGACCTGCGTCGTATCGTGCAGCACATCGTGCCGGTCGGTGATGCGCCAGCCGGGCTGGTCGAGATTGGCCGGGCTGTCGAGATGCGTGTCGAGCGTCAGGATCGACTGGTGGATTGCGGCAGGGTCGCTGGCGTCCTGCGCAGCTACAGGACCTGCGATACAGGCCGCAGCCAGCATCAGCCCCAGCATATGCCGGTGCGTCGATTTCATGTGCTTTCCCTTCAATCGGCGAGCGCGGCCGCACGCTCGCGCCAATCGGCGGCGAGCTGGGGCAGATCGGCGAGCTTGCGCACGGCCTCTGGCTCTGCCTTGTATTGCCCGCCGACCAGCAGCCGGAACACGCGGTCCACGGTCCAGGCCGACGGCCCCGGCTCCACCAGCCGCATGACATCGCCTGCCTGGACAAGCCCGGGTTCAAGCACACGATAATAGAAACCGCAACGCGCAGTGCGCACGATTTCCGCCATGACCGATTGCTTGCCCGAGACGCCAAAGCGATGGTCCAGCTTCCAGCAGGGCTGGCGGCCTTTGGTCAATTCGACCAGCGCCTGGCCCAGGCGAAAGCGATCGCCGATGCGCATCTCGCTTTCGACGAGCCCGCGCGTCGAGATGTTCTCGCCGAACGCACCCGGCTTCTGCAGCAATTTGTGCGAATCGAGCTTCTGCTGCCAATAGGCATAATGGTCGAACGGATAATGGTGAATCGCCATGTCCGGGCCACCATGATGCACCGGATCAGCCACCTGATCGCCTTCGAAACCCAGCTCGCCCAGCATGACAGGGCCGGTCGCCGGCTGGCGCGCAATGGCGCTCATCGTGCCATCCTCACGAAAAGGGCGGGGCTTGCCGGTGAGCAGCGCCAGGACGCGGACCGCTTGCGAACTCATGCAGTTGCAAGCTACGCTTGAATTACTCAGCGTGCAATGCAATTCCTTCATTTCGACTGCATAGCTATACAAACGCCTCTAAAGTATACGATATTGGTTAAGCTGAGGGTCAGGCGGCGCTTTGTATCGGTTGTGCAATACCAACAGTCCTGTGCCGCGTGGTTGCCGACACGATTGCCCAGGCCATTATCGAAAGGTCGATTTTGGTCATGTCACCAATCCTTGAAGCATCCCCCTCCCCCCTCGCCCGTTCCCGCCCGCAAGCGTGCCATCTCCGGCTGCCGGCAGGACTTGCAGCGCTGGCTTTGGCCATTCTGCTGTGGACGTCAAACAGGGCCGAAGCCGCAGACCTGGCGGTCCAGGCGTCCGCACCCGGTATCGCCATGGCAACGGGGCTCGAGCCTGCGGCCCAGCAACGCGAAGGACGCCGGGGCGGGGGCGAGTTTCGCGGCCAGCGCGGCGGTGGCGGCCGCGAGTTCCGCGGGCAGAATCGCAACACCATCGGCACCGCGCGCATCGATACGCCGCGCGAATTCCGTCAGGAACGCCGTGCCGACCGGCAGGATTTCCGTCAGGAACGCCGCGGTGACCGGCAGGATCTGCGCCGCGAACAGCGCGGTGATCTGCGCGACTTCCGCCAGGAGCGTCGCGCCGACCGGCAGGATTTCCGCAACGGCGTCGTGACGAGGCCCGAATTCCGCGCCGACCGGCGCGACGATCGCCAGGATTTCCGCCGCGACCAGCGCGGAGACTTGCGAGATTTCCGCCGCGACCGCCGGGATGATCGCCGCGACTTCCGTGCAGACAGGCGCGACGACCGCCGCGATTATCGCGACAACCGCCGCGACTGGGACCGTCGCGACGGGGATCGGCGCGGCTGGGCCGATCGGGGCTGGAACGGTCGCGATTGGGACCGGCGCGGCTGGGACGGTCGCGGACGCGGCTGGGATCGCGGATGGCGCAACGATCGGCGCTATGACTGGTATGGCTGGCGCAACCAGAACCGCGCCTTCTTCAACGTCGGGCGCTACTACCCGCCGGTGCGCGGCTGGAACTATCGCCGCCTGGGCATAGGCTTCACGCTGGGCGCGCCGTTTTTCGCCAGCAGTTTCTGGATCAACGACCCCTGGGCCTATCGCCTTCCCCCGGCTTATGGCCAGTATCGCTGGGTCCGCTATTATGGCGATGTCCTGTTGGTGGACATCTATACCGGGCAGGTTGTTGATGTGATCAACGATTTTTTCTGGTAAGCCTAGCAACGCGCATGCTGCGACCTGTGCAAGACCCGCCGGAGCCATCCGGCGGGTCTTTCCTTTTCACGGCTGCCCGGGTTGACAGGCACAGGGCGCGCGCGCCATCCCCCGGCCATGATCAGCGACTTTCTGCATCGGCGCGAACTGGCCAGGATCGGCCGCGACGTGGGCGACAAGCTCGATGCCCATCCGCGCGTGCAGCGCATCGCATTCGACGATGTGAAGGTGCCGATGCAGATCTATTGCTATCAGGATTTCATGACCCCCGGCGAATGCGCCGAGCTCATCCGCATGATCGATGCCGATGCGATCCCTTCCGAGCTGTATCGCGCAGGGGCCGGCGCCGATCAGAACGATTTTCGGACCAGCTACAGCTGCAATCTCGATCGCTGGCACCCCGATGTGCTGCGCATTGACGATCGCATCTGCGGACTGACAGGAATTGATTCGCGGCGGGGCGAAACGCTGCAGGGCCAGCGTTATGCCGTCGGCCAGCAGTTCAAGGCCCATCACGACTATTTCCACACCGACCAGCCCTATTGGCAGAAGGAACGCAACAAGGGCGGGCAGCGCAGCTGGACGGCGATGGTGTTCCTCAACGAGCCGGCGGGCGGGGGCGAAACCGAGTTCCCGCAACTGTCGTTCAAGATGCTGCCGCGCACGGGCATGCTGCTGATCTGGAACAATATGGGCCTGGACGGTCGGCCCAATCCCTATCTGCTGCACAGCGGCAATCCGGTGACCCAAGGCACGAAATACATCGTCACCAAATGGTTTCGGCGCGGTTTCTGGGTATAGCCGAACATAAGGCGGCCCGTCTCCGCTGAGCCTGGAGACGGGCCGCCACCCACAGCTCATGGGTCTGCTCAATCGTTATAGGCGAGCACCGTCACGCGGCCGACCTTGTAGCCGCGCTGGCGCATTTCCTTGACATAATCCTTGTCGGCATCGGCCAGCTCGACCTCATATTCCTCCCAGGCGTCGGCACGGTCCTCGCGGTCGGTCGCGCGCTTGAGATCACTGGTGAGTTCCTTGTCCGCCTCGTTGATATCGGCGACATAATTGTACCACGACTGGTTATAGACGCCCTGCACCGGTTCGGTCCGGATCGGCGGCGCATGGGCGCCATCGCGCGCCGGAAGGGTGCGCGGCGTTCCGGCCTGGGCGGGCAGCGCCAGAATCACCAGCGGAAGCGTGCCTGCCAGGGCATTGCGGATCAGCTTGCTCATCGTTCGTCTCCTTTGAGCGCCCCCATTGCCCTCCAACGCATCGTGCACCGATTCAGGTAAGCGCCATGGCGCGGCTGGGCGCTGGACAAGGGCGCTCGGGCGCAGTCGCGCCCAAAACGCGTAAATTTTCACGCCGGATGCCATTTCCGATGAACATTTTTCTTCATCTGGCGTTCATCCGCAGCCTTCCCCACTTTTCAACGGGTCCGGCTCGTCTATATTGACCGCTGCTTCAGGGCGAATGTCGCCGAGCAAGAGGAGAGTTCATGTCCAGAATGAATGCACTGCGCTATGCCGGCGTCCTGGCCGGCGTTGCTATGCTGGCCGCCTGCTCGGGCGGCAGCGAAACCCCCAAGGCCGAAGAAGAAGCCGCCGCTCCGGCCGCTGACGCTGGCGCCGAAACCCCCGCCGCGACTCCGGCTGCAGCCGAGGCTCCGGCTGCGGACAATACCGATACGCTCGACGGCAAGAAGCTCGCCGATTTCACCGGCAACGCCGCTGAAGGCGAGAAGGTCTTCGTTCAGTGCAAGACCTGCCACGTCAAGGAAGCCGGCCAGAACCGCGTCGGCCCCTCGCTCGCCGGTATTGTCGGCCGTGCCGCCGGTTCGGTCGAAGGCTTCAACTATTCGCCCGCCAACAAGAACAGCGGCATCACCTGGACCCCGGAAAAGCTCTTCCAGTATCTGGAAAAGCCCGCCCGCGTGGTGCCGGGCACCAAGATGGTGTTCGCAGGTCTGCCCGACGCGCAGAAGCGCGCCGACCTCATCGCCTATCTGCAGCAGCCCTGATCGACCCGATCACGGTTTGCGCCGAAACACGAAAGGCCGCTCCGCAAGGAGCGGCCTTTTTTGTTGGGGGCACCATGCTACTTCATCGTCACCCCCGCGAAGGCGGGGGCCCCGCTTCCTCTTCCGAGGTCAGACGAAAAAGCGGGATTCCCGCTTTCGCGGGAATGACGAGAATGCGTCGGTAGAGTTCAGGCCGCCACGGCCCGCCGCGCCAGCTCGCATTGCGACCAGATGTCGCTCAGCGCGTGGAGCAGCTTGTCGCAATCGCCGTCCGAGTGCACCGGCGAGGGCGTGATGCGCAGCCGCTCGGTGCCCTTGGGCACGGTGGGATAGTTGATCGGCTGCACATAAATGCCGTGATTTTCGAGCAGCCAGTCGCTGATCCGCTTGCACTTGTGCGGATCGCCGACCATCACCGGGATGATGTGGCTGGGATTGTCGAGATGGGGAATGCCCATCAGGTCCAGCCGCTTGCGCACCTTGGCGACGCGCTCCTGGTGGCGCGCGCGCTCCATCTGGCTGGCCTTGAGGTGGCGGATGCTGGCGGTGGCCCCTGCGGCGAGCGCGGGCGGCAGCGCCGTCGTGAAGATGAAGCCGCTGGCAAAGCTGCGCACGAAATCGCACAAGGCCGCCGAGGCCGCGATATAGCCGCCCATCACGCCGAACGCCTTGCCGAGCGTGCCTTCGATCACGGTGATCCGGTCCATCAGGCCTTCGCGCTCGGCAATGCCGCCGCCGCGCGGGCCGTACAGGCCGACCGCGTGGACCTCGTCGATATAGCTCATCGCGCCGTGCTTTTCGCAGACGTCGAGAATCTCGGCGATCGGGGCGATGTCGCCATCCATCGAATAGACGCTTTCGAACGCGACCAGCTTGGGCCGGCCCGGCGCGACGCCCGCGAGCAGCCGGTCGAGATCTTCCGGATCGTTATGCTTGAACTTGAGGCATTCGGCGCGGCTGTGGCGGATGCCTTCGATCATCGAGGCATGGTTGCCCGCGTCGGACAGCACCACGCAATTGGGGAGCTTGGCCGCGAGCGTGCCGAGCGCTGCCCAGTTCGAGACATAGCCCGAGGTGAACAGCAAAGCCGATTCCTTGCCGTGCAGATCGGCGAGTTCGGCCTCGAGCAGCACATGGTGATGGTTGGTGCCCGAAATGTTGCGCGTGCCGCCTGCGCCCGCGCCGCACTGGTCGAGCGTGTCGTGCATTGCCTTCAGCACATCGGGATGCTGGCCCATGCCGAGATAGTCGTTCGAGCACCAAACGGTGACCTCGTCGGTCCCCTCATCGGTATAGCGCGTGGCGTGTGGAAAGCGGCCGCGATGGCGTTCCAGCTCGGCGAAGATGCGATACCGCCCCTCGTCGCGGATCGTATCGATTTCGCTCTGGAAAAACCCCTCATAGTCCATAACCACTCTCCTTCTTATCCCTTGCGCGCGTCGGGCAGCGCCCAGCGCCAGAGCGCGCCGTCGCGAAACGGCAGCGCCAGAAACAGATGCTCGAGCGCGCCAAGCGCCGCGAGCGTGAAAACCAGGGTCGCGCTGACCGCGGCAAAGCTGTCATCGGGCGCGGCGAGCGCACGCGCGCCCAGCCAGAGCGACAGCGCCGCGAGTGCGACCAGGCTGAAGGCCAGCGCACCGTGCAGGCGGCGCGGGCCGAAATAGGTCTTCAGATATTCCAGATGTCCCGGCATGATCTCGTCGCTCATGTTCGGCACGCCGACGAACAGATTGAGCTTGGCCGAAAGGCGCAGCGCGAACAGCAGGCTGAAGATCACCGCGCCGGTCGGGTTGGCGCTGTTCCAGGTGAGCGAGACCAGCATCACCATCACCACCGCGATCGCCAGTTCGTGATGGATCAATGTCGCCGCCGCATCGGCAAAGCGCCGCCAGCCGCGCGCGTGCGGATCGCTGGGGGTGCGGCGGGGCCCGGCGACGATGCCGGTGAGAAAGGTCAGTTCGAGCCAGCCCCAGATGACCAGCGCCGCGCCGAAGCTGATATAGGCGTCGAGCGCCGAAGGACCGCTCGCGCCATGGCCATGCGCTGCCCAAACGATGACGCACAGGCAGATGCCAGCGGCAAAGCCCGCCCAGGATAGACTCCGCGCAAAGGTCGCCTTGCCGCGATTGGCGAGCCAAGCGACCACGCCCGTGCTGCCGAACCAGGCCAGCAGCACGATGAACGCAGGCAGGATATGGCCGTGCAGACTCATGGACTACCAGGCCGGCTGCAGGCGGATGGTGGAGGGCAGCGCATTGTTCTTGCCGGGCATGAAATACATGCGCGCAAACGCCGTGCCTGCACCGATCATGCCGCCCGCACGCTGCATCAGCCCGCCCAGGCCGCCGCGCGCCTTGCCCGCCGCGATGCGGTCCGAGGCCAGGCGCAGCTTTTCCATCTGCGCGCGCAGTGCCGGGTTGTCGGTATCGATCTCGACCGGGAAGACCTGGCGGCTGATCGCGGTGCAGATGTCGAACACGCGGTAATCGTAATCGGTCGGATCGACACCCAATGCCGCGTGGAACACCGGGCGGCTATGGTCGCGCACATACATGGTCGCATAGACCGAGAGGATGAAGAACTTGATCCAGTAGCGGTTCAGGCCGGTGAGCAGCTTGGGGTCCGCATGGAGGAGCATCGCGAACGCCTCGCCATGGCGGAACTCGTCATTGCACCATTGCTCGAACCAGTTGAAGATCGGGTGGAAACGGTTTTCCGGGTTGCGCGCCAGATGCCGGTAGATCGCGATATAGCGCGCATAGCCGATCTTCTCGGACAGATAGACCGCGTAGAAAATGAACTTCGGCTTGAAGAAGGTGTATTTCTTGGTCTTGGTGAGGAACGACAGGTCGATGCCGATGCCGGCATCCTTCAGCACCTCGTTGATGAACCCGGCATGGCGGCTTTCGTCGCGCGCGAGCAGCTTGAACAGCTTCTTGACGTCGGGGTTTTTCGTCCGCTTGGCGATCTCGGCATAGAGGATGCAGCCCGAAAATTCCGAAGTCAGCGAGCTCACCAGGAAATCGATGAATTCGCGGCGCAGCGCCGGTTCGAGCGATTCGATGACACCGTCGAAGCTTTCGGAACGGCGGAAATGCGCCTTGTTGGGGTCGCCCTCCATGTCCGCCATCAGCTGGTCCCATTCGGCGCGCACCAGGCTGACGTCGATCGCGTCCAATGCATCGAAATCGGTGGTGTAGAAGCGGGGGCTCAACACGGTTTCCTGTGTTGCCAGCGCCATGGTGTCGGGCGCATCGGGAAGATTTGCCCGGCCTGCTGCCTTCACCCTCGTCTGCATGTTCATCGCACCACTCCCGTTGTTTGTCTGAACATCCGCGCTCACCACCGGCTGGTGGTGAAGCTGACCTCGTACAGTTCCTTGAGTTCGCCCATCGCCGTCAGCTTCGTCCATGCGCGCAGCAATGGACCCGCCGGATGGACCGTCGCCATGCGCTGGATCAAAATTGACTCGCCAAATCCGACAATGATCGGGTCGCCATGCACCCGCACCTTGTCGCCCGGCTGGATCGCCACATCGCCGTCCAGCTCGACATGCGCGTGGAAATGCGCCTCGCTCTGCTCCACCTGGATGCGGCAGGGCGTATCGAAGGAAGGCTGGCGCAGCAGGTTCATCATTTCAGCAGCGCCTGGAAGGTCGCACGGTTGGTCGGACCGAAAGCGCCCAGTTCGACCACGCGGTTGGTCGCGGTGTCGGTGAGCGAAAGCGATCCGTCGCTCCAGTGGTTGAGCTCGTAAGGCGCATCCATCGGAATGCCGCGCACATGCCGGCCCCGGCCCATGCCGCGCAGCACGCCACGGATGAAGCCGCTGCCCTCTTCGCCATAGACATGCACGGTCTGGCCGGTGACCGCATCGGTCACCACGACCTTGCCGTTCTGCGCATCGGCAAACCGCAGCACCCGCGACTTGACGGCGGTGGCCGCTTCGGCCGCGCGCACGTCGCTGGCCGAGGGCGAGGGCGCGATCCAGCCGAGCTGGGTTGCTCCGGTCAGCGCCAGCGTGAACAGCACCACCCCGCACGCCATTACCAGCGCGCCTTTGGGCACGGTATTCTCGTGGCTGTGGCCATGCCCGCCATGCGAATGATGGTTGCTATGGCTGTGCGATGCGCTGGTCATGCGATGGCTCCCTGAAGATGCGCAGGGACTCCATCGCCCGCTACGACATTGGCCTGTTGCGCCCGGTCGACCGGCGCGATCGCCGCGACGGCGCGCGCCAGGCGCTCGCCGACCACCGCCGCATCGGGCAGCGCGCGCAGCATGGGTTCGGGATGACCGAGCTTCCAAGGACGCGCATGCGGCCACAGCACCAGATAGCCCAGATTGTGCGGGCCGATCAGCTGCAGCGCCAGATCGCCCTCGGTGGGGCCGAGCGGGCGCAGGTTCGCGCCGCCGATCTTGGCGAGCGGCAGGTTGATGCACATGTTGAGCGCGACGCCGATGCGCAGCACCACGCGCCGGCTGGTCAGCGTATACACGGTCGTGCGCGCCACCGCCCAGGCATAGAGCATCAGCAGCCCCACCCCGAGCGCCCCGGCGATCGCGGTTGCGATCACCCCGCCGGTGCTACCATTGTAGATGGCAAGCGCGACCAGCGCGGCGAAGTACAGGCCGACGATGCGGGTGAAGAACGCGCTGCGCGCCAGCAGCCGCCAGTCGGGCGAGCCCTGCCAGAGCAGGGTCTCCCCTTGCGGGAGCTCGCCGGGGAGGCCCCGGACGGGCTCGTCGTCATATTCCGTGATCATATCAGCGGCTCCTGCCGGGCGCGGTTAGCGTAGAGATAGCCGCCGCCGAAATAGCCCGAGATCTTGTCTTCCTCGTAGCGACTGATCTGGCCGGGCGTTTCGACCTGCGGGCAGCCCGAAAACTGCGCGGCGTTGATCGCATCGACGACGATCTGACGGGCGGACTTGCGAACCTTGGCCATCATCATCGGCGCAAGAGCATGCACGCCCTCGGCGGTGACGACCTCAAGATAGCGCACCTGGTGCTCCGAGCGGTCGACCCAGATTTCCGCCACGGTGCCCGCGACCGCGCCATCGGCGCCGATCACGGTCATGCCGCGCGGATCGGGATCGCCGCGCGCGATCGAAAAGCTGGGTTCGAGCGCCATCGGAACGATGCGGTTGTTGCCGAACGCGTCGATATCGGGAAGGCGGCTGCGCTCGGCATAGGCGGCAGGGCCGATGCAGTCGGTCAGCGGGTTGCCGGTGGGCACATAGGGCGCGCCGGGGAACGGGCTCATGCGGCGTCCGGCAATGTCGAACTTTTCCTTGCCGATGGTCGGCGTCGAGACCGTGCCGCGGCCGAAGGGCAGCTTGAAGGTCTTGGGAGCAGCGTGCAGCAGCGGCCCGCCCATGCCCAGCGAACGCCCGGTCAGGTCGTCCTCGAGCGGGAAGCCCTCGCGCCGATCCTCACGCCTGAGATAGTAGATCAGGCCGATGAAAAACAGCACGAACGCCCAGAAGGCGATCGATGCGACATCGATATTCCCCACGATATTGCCGTTAAA
>FWWM01000782.1_pt1 | contig 103693 bp, 75 predicted proteins | sample 2228351 | NCBI WGS metagenome assembly FWWM01 (sample SAMEA103939774, study PRJEB20133) | metagenome
ACCTCGTTGTTGACAACCTGCACGCCAACGTTGTTGTACACCTGCTCGCCTGTCCGGGCGCTCCCACCAACCATGATCCCGGCTGCACTCCGACCGCCAACACCAGTCGAACCAACTCCAACGTTCAACACACGGTTCCCCTCAATCACCGTGTTCTCGGTGTACCCACAGTACACCCCCGCGCGGCTCACGCTCATGATCACGTTCTTCCGGATAACGTTCCCCTTGCTGTAGTACCGCTGATACCGCGGGTTCGGATTGTTCTGCGCAACGTCGTTGTAAAACAACGGCCCAACACCCAACGCTACCACTCCATAACCAAATCCGCTGATCTCGCACCCCTCGATCGTGTTGTTGTCGTTGGTCAGCGTGTCCAAGCCAAACGCATTGACTCCGCCCTGCGATGGCACCACCGACCGCAGCACCACTCCCGCCGCATAGCTCGACGGTCCCTGCTGCAACTGCCGAACGTCCGGCTCAAACGTAAAGTTCGGCGCAATGTACCGCACCACCGGCAAGTCCGCTGCGTACGACGCCGACGACTGCGGCCAGTTCTCAATCAAACAGTTCTTGATCGTAATGTTCGATGCTCCCGTCCCAAGGTAAAACACCGCCCGATGTGGCAACTGCTGCGGCGTCGCACTCCCAACATCGAGCAAAAACCTCAACGACTTCTGATCACCCCCATCAAACCGTATGTACGGCGTCGGATTCGCGTAAAGCTGCGGATATGCTCGCTGCTTGTTCATCACAGCATTGGGGTTTGCAGGATTCATATTCTGCCCAACGTACACACCGATTCCCATCTGGGATTGGAGGCGTATCATCACCGACCCACGCGTCAAGCTCCGCATCAACGACGGCTTGAACGTGATCGTGTTCGTCGCACTGACACCCAGTATCTTCGAACTCAAGTCCAATGCCGGCGCTGGCGGCCCACTCAAACTCCCAACCGTGTAACTGGCATCGGTCAACTCAAACGTCACCGGCCCACTCACACCCCGCGTGTAGAGTGCGTCCACGGCATCCTGAATGGTCGTAAAGTTCCGCGGACTGCCCGCATTCGCTGTACCAATGGTGTACGTCCCCGACAGCCCGTCGCCAACGGTGAACGTCTCGCACAGCGTGTTGTTCTGCGTCACCGGATCGCCCGGTGCCGTAATCGTTGCACAGATGCGATAGGTACCTGCTTGCGGTGGAGTCCATGGATCGTAGATGAGCGTCGCTGTTGATGGAGCTGCAGCAACAATATCCGACAGCACCTTCGAGGTTTGATAAACGAGCGTCCACGTACCACCCTCAAGGCGCTCGATCGTTATGGTCGTCGGTACGTCGGATTGATCGGCAGCGCCATTGTTGCGGAAGCGGACTACAGGATTATACGGCGTGCTAACATACACATCGGTTGAGCTGCTGGTCGGCTGCAGAATTGCATCAACCGACAGTTCGGTGTCATAGAGCACTTCGAAATTCCACGACGTTACTCCTGCTGGATAGAGGTAGGCAATGCCGTTGTTTGCAGTGTTTTGGTCATTGCCATTGAGCAGTTCAACCCACGCCTCAAGCGTATAGGTGCCCACCTGGAGTGTGTTGAAAAGGGGGAAATTCGCCGTGTAGGTCTGTCCGGTTGTCAAGCCCGGCGTTTGGTTGTACACCACTGTATCGGGTCCCTTGACGACGGTCCCACCATACTTGATCACCGCAATAACACGGAAATTGGTGGCTGGATTGAGTCCGATGTTCTGGACTCGGACGCTCACCGGAATGTTGATGCCTCGCAGATATTTGTAGGGTGGCCGCTGCGGTGCGATGACTGAATGCATGGCAATGTCGTTGTCGAACGCGATGACAAACTGCTTCGACCAATTCTGACTAAAGCCCACCGCTGGCACCCAATATCGAACATCTAAGCGATAGAGACCGCCTGTTGCCAGCGTTGTATTGAGCGTTCCATTCCCAACCATACCATTACCACCGCCCAGCGGTCCGGTTGAGAAATCAATTGTCTTAGTAACTAAGCCCGAGCCCGTGTTGTGGATAATCACTGTGTCGTTGAGGTTAGCGGAATTCAAGCCGCGGTACACAACGTTCTGCGATGGCAATGGACCAACAATCTGGTAGGTAAAGTACGAGGCATTTGTTCCCATCCGACGGAAGGTAATCGAGGGTTTGGGGAATTGGCTGCTGGAGCCATCGTAGTTGCTGCTTGTCACCAGAATGCGGCGCGGATCAACATCGTCGGGGAATGATTGCTCAATGCCGGCTGCAATCCAGAGCTTGGTTACCGGGCAGTACGAGGTGTACCAATAGCCGTACGTCTGCGAATAGCCGCACGTTCCAGAGCAAATACTGCCACTGGTGCAGCCGTAGTACCCGTAGTAATCGAAGTCCCATCGCGCGCGCTGCGTTCCCGATGTCGAAAACCCATAGAAGTACGGATACGCTCCACCGAAACTGTTTTGATCAGAGTTCTGATGGCAAATTTCAATAAGAAGATTCGACGCTCCATCCCAGACGAATGGGTTGGTAAAGTCCGGGAACTCTGTCCAGCTTCCGGCAGCCGTGTTCACCGTCGCCTGGAAGTTTGTCGGTCCATAGACGGTTGTCCATCCGCTGTTGACCCACCCGCCGCTGAGATTTGTCAGCGTCGTGTTTTGCATTCTAATCGTGAAATTCTCCGCAGTGCGTGCAGTGGTACCGTTGTACCAGGTGTAGTTCTGCAACGCCATTTTCATGATCATCCCACCGAAGCCGCCCGCCTGCTGGATTTCTGATGCCAGCAGGATGTACTGATAGCGATTGCTGGGGTAGTACGGCATGTGTGGATAGTAGTACGAGTACGTGTTGCCCGTCCCGATAACCACCTCAATTTGTGCATGGGCGGTCGGCATAGCCAGGCTGCACAGTAGCATTACTGCAGCAAGCAAAGAAGCGAAGCGTTTCATTGGTCCTCCAATGGGAAAGTGGAACATGAATGTGAAAGAAGCACAAGCGTTCTCGATCAACTCACAACGCAGAGCAGGTGTCTTCAACATGTGTTCCTCCACCACCACTCGACGTTGCGCCACTAGTTGCTATTACACACGGCATTGCTAACATACAAAACTTTTCGGTAATATCCAAACATTTTTTTGCGCCATCAAAAAACCTCCAAAGCGCCAGTACTGCCTACTGGAGTGTGCGTATTTGCAACACGAACATGTTCCCGTAGAGAACGCGTTCGGGTGTGATTGGGCGGTAGAGTGCCTCTTGCCGTTCGATGCGTGGTTCGGGCAGGCCAGCCTGGAGTAGCGTGCGGCGAAGATACTCGGCAGCATCCTGGGTTTCCAATGATGGTCCGTACATCACAATCGCAATGTCCCGCAGACGCTGGCGGTGCTGATGAGCGAGCTGCTGCACGAACGCTGCCGAGGGACGGTCGGTCGAAAAGAAGTAGTGCTCGATAGTTGAGCGTGGCAATTGGTGTTCTCCGCTGAGCGATTCAATCGGGATTACAGTTTCGGCTGTTACCTGATTTCCTTGGATGCTTTCCACCTGGAGCTGGGCAAGCAGCGCTCGATCGCTTCGCAGGCGATCAGCATGGGGCGATAGGTCCACATCAACGCGGAGAGGCAAACCACCACTGCCCTGTTGCAGCGCAAGGATGGTGCTATCCTGCCACACATGCAAACTCCAGCGGCGCAGGGGCTCAGCACCGTTGGTTGCAGGTCGCAGGCGCAATACTAGTGGCTCGACTTGCTGCACCGTGTCGCGATACTCGAACGGGTCGAACAGGTGTGCTGCTCCGCTGAGCATCACGCGTGCGGTTGTATCACGGTCGTCCAGCCGTGCCTCTACGCGCAGTCGCTGGGGAGGAATTTTCCAGACTGCACGCAGATACCGAGCAACAAATTCTGCTCGCTGCTGTGCCCGCGTGGTCGAGTACCGATCGTAGCCTGTGATACGGAGTGTGTCGCTGGATCGCTGCAGACGCTCGGCGACAATCGGAAGCGTTGCATAGTGCACCGCCAGCGGAGAGGATAGCGTCGTGCGCCAACTGCTATCATCCGGTGACAGCGGCAACAGGTATCGCTCTGCCAGTTGCAGACCGCTGGCGTACAGGACGCGATGCAGAGGCATGACCCGCACGCGGGCGTAGCGCACCAGACGCAAGGGCAATTGTTCTTGCCCCGCCTCCATGCCGGAAGCCGCAATCGAAGCCTCCAGCGGTCGCGTCGGGACAGGTGCCGGGTAATCATGCGGCTCGTCTGCTGGCGCAGGCACGACCCGATACGGAATTGGCTCGAACGCCAGCCCGATACCGACCAGAACGCTGTAGAGATACCACTGGTTCGATCGAACGATTGGGTCAAGCCCATAGCGGAACGTCAGCTCCGGCACCAGAGTCCAGCGCCGCTGCTGATCAAGCCCAACGGCAAAGCGCATACCGGTAATCAGCGATGTCATTGCTCGTGTGCTGCTGGTCAGTGCCGTGGTTCGCTGGTTGCGAACACGCTGTCCGTTTTCGAAGGTTCCCTGCGATGGCTGCACCAATTCCTCGCGGATAGTCGCCTCGGCACGCTGGAGCAAATCGGTTCCCACACCGACATACACATCGAGCACACTCGACGCACGCACCGTTGCATACCCTTCCCAGCGCATTGCGCGAAAGCTCGAGCTGAGCAGATGCTGGATAACCGCATCGGCGGGCGTGTCGTTGACCAAGACTGGCTTTCGCTCCAGGGAACGCAATTCTCCGCCGAATGTCGCCGTGCCGATGCGCACCCCGACCGCTATCGAGCCCGCGATCGGATATTCGCCCCAGACCATTGCTGCCGACGATAGACCGCTGCCGTCCCGAAACCGAGGGCAGCAGCTCTGCAGTTCCGGCAGAGAAGAAAAATCAGCCACGTGGACGCTTACCCCACCCAGCAGCGCACTGCCGATGCGAACAGTGCGTGTAGAGTCGTGCGGCGCGGCTGTGACCACCATCGCCACAACAACCATCAGCAGCATGCCACTTTTGGTGCCGCTGCTCATCGCGCCAGCAGAATCACGGTGCTACTCAATCCAGCCGGCGATCGTGCGCGCAAGAGGTACTGCCCCGTCGGCAACGGAAGGTCTAGCTCGTAGTCAACGGTGCCCGTGATCGTGCCGAGCTGCGCGCTCCACCGAAGTTCCCCGAGCATATCGTAGCACAACAGCTCCACCGGTGCCACATGCTCAGTGCGGATGGAGACCCGCAGTCTGCCTGTGCTCGGCTGCGGTTCGACACGCTCGATCGTTGCCGGGGTACTATCCAAAAACAGCCGGGTCGTCCCACCGGCAGTGCAGTAGTCGGTGAAAAGAACCGGCAGCGTCACGGGCGGAAATCCAACCGGGCACTGGTCGAGCCACTGGAAATCTTCGATAGCGATTTGCACAACAGGAGCATCGCCCCAATACGTACCGAACCGCAGCAATGCCAGCGTATCGCCGTGGAGAAATCCCCGACCGCTAACGACAAAGCGCCGCTCACCATCGCTGATTATCCCCCGCTCCAGCGGCGGCTCTGGTAAGAGCGTGGACGCATTGCACCGCACCGTAAACCGAAACGGACGCTGCATGCTGCGAAACGTCTGCGGGACCGATGGCAACCACACCGGGACCGTTATCACACGCCCTGCCTGCGTGACAATACCCTGCGGCACCGATAGCACCGCACCATCGTAGGGCAGCCGACAGACAATATCGGCAACGAGCACGGTCTCGTAGGGTTGGCGTTCATCGCCTTCGATGAGCAATCGCAAACAGGTACGCCCGAGCTGCTCGCCGCGCACACGAAATGGATACGCCAGGCAGGGCGTTTCATCGGTCAGAGAAAACTCGCGAATCGTCCGCAGTTGTAGCTGCATGCTATCGGGACCAGCCAGGCGCAAGCGGACCTGCTGCGGATGACTGACGCAGACCAGCCATTGCACCAGCGTATCGAGCTGCGCACCGAGCGGAAGCGTGCCCAGACGGATTGTCGCCGGCAACGACATAATCGGCGGTGTACCGTTCCCCGCCAGCGGCAGACGGCGCATCCCCACCGGTGTGTACACAACCATCGTGTCCTGATACAACCCCACCGACGGTGGCGCAAAGCGCAACAGTCCGCTAATACAGCCAAAGGGCGGCAGCGTATCGGGAAGGCTCTGTGCTAAGGCAAAAGCACGACCCACCACAAAACGCACCGAATCTATCGGCAATGCCACAGCAGTATCGGAGCAAATCAAATGTGGAGGTCGGAACTCAACGGCGGTTCCTGCACGTGCACTCTGGATAGGGAGCGGCACTACACCAAAGGGCGGCTCGACAACCTGAACAATCCCGGACTCGGTCTGCAGCGTCCTGGCTTTATTCACCAGGCGAAAGCGGTACTGTCCTTGCAGCGGTAGTTGCCACCGATACCGCGTCGAAACCAGATGCTCGGCAAGTGTTGTCCACTGCGTCTCGCCGAATTGTTGCACCTGCAGTGTCAGCGAATCGCTCGGCAGTGTTCCTGTCCACTCGACATCGAAAGGCACACCGGCATAGGCTGCTGTCATCGGCGAGGCAGGATTGACAAACTGCGCATCGGCAGGCGCATACTGTTGCACATTCGCCGCCAGCAGTGCCATATCCAGGTATGAGCAGGCAGTACTCACCACACGCAGCGCACCAACTGTTCGGCGGCTACTATCAACTCGAAGCTGTACGCGCACGCGGTAGGTCTGCCCTTGGCGCAACAACAACGGTGCACTAAGCCCTCCCTCAACAATCTCCACCGATGGATCAGCGGTGATCGCCAGCAGCGTCAAATCAGCATTCTGTGCTGTGAGCACAACGTCCTGCGGTGGCGATAGTCCCGGTGGCAGCGAACCCAAATTCCGATAGCGCGGGAGAACATCCAGCATCGGCAATTGATCAGAACCGAGCGAGTACGTAAACTCGACGCTGGTGCCAATGCTGGGCGCGAGAAATTCCACGAGCCGTGTCCCGACACAATCATGGATGCTTTGCCAGGAAATCGTGCACGGTGCATAGCCTGTCGCGATGGCGGCTGCTTGGTGTATGGCTCGGGGCAATCGGTCTGGACTCACCATATCGAAGGCAATCCCGCCAGTTTCGGCGCACACTCGACGCAGCCAGGCAGGAATGCGGTGACCAATCCCAAGCACAACCAACCGCGAACCTGCCTCGCGCAGCGCAGCGCCAAGCTGAGATGACACGGTTGAGGGAAATGGATGCTCGGTCACAACCACAACGCACCGCTGCTGACTTCCCCGCGCAACAATAGCAATCCCGCCGAGCAGCGAATCGAGAACGCCAGCCAGTGGCAGGGCAACGTCAACAGGCGGTAGCATAGCCATCTGTGCGGTGATCTGATCGAGCTGGCGCTGAAGATCGCCAATGATGTAGGCTCGATAGCCAAACGCAACCGCACCGACCTGACTACCACTAGGCACCGCTTCGGACCACCACCGCAAAGCATCAGCCGCCACCGATCGCACCAGCGGACTTGCCCAATCAAACACGAGCACCGCCGAGACGGGAACCGGCTCCCAGTCCGACGGACACGTGACAGCAGCTATCGTCTGCCGAACAACACCCATGCGTTCGGTGACGAGGCGATCCTGCAAGGGATCCAGTGGTGATGGTTTCCCCTCCGCATCGAAGCTAAAAAGCTGCATCGTGATCTGCGGAAACAGCGTTGGATTGACATCAGCGACGATGAGCTGTTGCTGCGCCCACACCGTCGCAACAGCACTCCACAGCAGCAGCAGACATCCCCATACTGCAGGGCAGCCACCGCACGAGCACACCGATTGTCCAAGCTGAGCAAGCCGCATCGCGGCACTTTTTGGCGTGTGCAACAATTGGAACGGGCACGGCACTGGTCGCGCTCGGATTCAAATTTAGCATCGCCGACACAAACGCCCCATCATGCTGCGTTATGCCTCGTGCTGCCATGCGCCTCATGCGCCGTGCCTCATACCGTCGTCATGCCGAACTTGTTTCGGCATCTGAAGACCCTGAAACAAGTTCAGGGTGACCCACGAGAGGAGAAAGACCCTGAAACAAGTTCAGGGTGACGGTGTGCCGGGAAAGACCCTCAAACACGTGCAGGGGCGAAAAAAAACCCGGCTGCATCCGATGAACGATCTCACCACGACGGTCAAGAGGCGGTATCTTTGCGTCCGCAATACGTCCTCAGCTTGTTCCCCTGTTCGGTCATACACGTGCTCAACATCGAACAACTGCTTGCCGGCCTCAATGAGCAACAACGACAAGCCGTCACAACCATTGATGGTCCGGTGTTGGTCATTGCCGGCGCGGGTAGTGGCAAAACGCGGGTACTCACTCAGCGCGTTGCCTACCTCATCGCCAACGGCATACCACCCGATCGCATCCTTGCCATGACGTTCACCAATAAAGCCGCCGATGAGCTGCGTCACCGCTTAGCGGTTATCTGCGATCGGTGGTCGGCACAGCGCGTGTGGGCAGGAACGTTTCATTCGATTTTCGCACGGCTGCTCCGTCGCAACGCCGATCTTCTGGGCTTTAGCCCGAACTACACGATCTACGACGACGAGGATTCCATCGGGCTGATACGCCGCCTGCTGAAAGAACAAAACATCCCACCGACGGAGCTATCGCCGCAGGCAGTCCGCAGCGTTATTTCTCGTGCGAAAAACGATCTGATTTTTCCCGATGACTACGCCATGCAGGCACAGACGCCGCGCGAACGCCGAATTGCCACGATCTACCATCTCTACCAGCGCGCCCTTCGCCACGCTAATGCAATGGATTTCGATGACCTGCTTGTCAACATGATTGACTTGCTGGAACATTCTGACGAGGTCCTCCAGCTTTACCAAGAGCTGTTCGCCTATATCCACGTGGATGAATACCAGGACACCAACCACGCCCAGTATCGCGTGCTCAAGCTGCTTGCAAGCGGACACCGTAATCTGTTCGTCGTCGGAGACGATGCCCAGAGCATCTACAGTTGGCGTGGTGCACGCATCGAGAACATCTTCGAGTTTCAGCGTGATTTTCCCGAGCACGTGTTGGTGCGACTGGAGCAGAATTACCGCTCCACGCAGGTTATACTCAGCGCCGCCAATGCACTCATTGCCAACAATCGCCAACAGATTCCCAAACAGCTCTGGACGGCAAGCACCGGCGGCACACCCATCCGTGTTGCCACCTACTGGGACGAAGCCGATGAAGCAGCCGGCGTCGTCTCCACGATCGAGCAGTTCCGCCAGCGTGGTGTGATCTCGAAATGGTCCGACGCTGCCGTCCTCTACCGCATCAACGCTCAGTCACAATTGCTCGAAGATGCATTCCGTCGCGCCGATATTCCCTACCGCATCATCGGTGGCATTTCGTTTTACAAGCGGAAGGAAATCAAGGATGCCTTAGCGTACCTGCGGTTGCTGGTCAATCCCAACGACGACGAAGCCTTTCTCCGAATCGTCAATGAGCCGCCGCGCGGCATTGGCGAGGCAACTCTGGCACACCTGCGCCGCTGGGCAGAGCAACAGGGCATCTCTCTGCTGGCTGCGGCGGCAGCAGCGGCGGACATATCCACCATTGCCCGGCAAAAGCAAACAGTCCTTGCAGCACTGGCAGCGCTGATCACCACAACAGCAGCGCAGCGCGCAACAGCACCATTAGCGGAAACAGTTCATCGCTACCTGGAGCAAACCGGATTGCTCAACTTTTACAAAACTCAGTCCACTGACGACGCGCTCGACCGCTACGAGAACATTGCTCGCCTCATCGCCGACGTCGCCGAGTATGCCGCTGCCATGGAAGAAAGCCAGCAAACGCCTTCGCTGGAGGACTACATGCAGCGCGTCTCGCTGCTGACCAGCGCCGACGAAAGCACCGATAGCGATGCCGTTCTGCTCATGACACTTCACGCTGCAAAGGGACTCGAATTTCCCGTCGTGGTCATTGCCGGACTTGCCGAGGGACTGCTACCGTTGATTCGTGCCAATACAACCGATCGTGATCGCGAGGAGGAGCGGCGACTGTTCTACGTCGGCATCACACGAGCCAGGGAGCACTTGGTACTCACCTATGCTCGCAACCGCGCTACCTTTGGTGTAATGCAGCCAACGATTCCATCGAATTTCCTGGCCGAATTGCCGCCGGAGCTTCTCGACGCCGATCGCCCGGAGGACTTTTCTCGCCAGCCGTTGGACCGTCTCCGCGCAGGGATACCGGCAGCGCCCACACCGACTGCCAACGGCACATCGGCTCGCTACTGTCGTGGTATGCGCGTGCTCCATCCCACCTTTGGCGAAGGCATCATCGAGGGCATCGAGGGACGCGGCGCCGATACCAAGCTGCAGGTGCACTTTCACACAGCCGGTAAAAAGCTTCTGATGGTTCGCTTTGCACCCCTGCAGGTACTCGAAAAATGATGAAGCTCTTCGAATGCTATGATGCAACCACCCAGCGCTGTCATCCTTGAACGCGGTGCCTGGTTGGTCACTCTATAGACCTATCGGTTACCCCTGAACTCCTTTCAAAGTCTTATTCCCTCACACTCCGTCACCCTGAACTCGTTTCAGGGTCTTTCTCCTCTCATGGGTCACCCTGAACTTGTTTCAGGGTCTCATCCCTCCAGATGCTGAAACACGTTCAGCATGACGGTCGGTGTAATCGGATGCTGAAACACGTTCAGCATGACGGCGCAAAAGGAACGGTCACGCGTATTGCCTGCACTTCCGCGCCCGGTCAGTCACCCTGAACTTGTTTCAGGGTCTCATCCCTCCAGATGCTGAAACAAGTTCAGCATGACACTCGGGGGACACGTACACGCTCTGCTGCCTGTCACCCTGAACTCGTTTCAGGGTCTTCAGATGCTGAAATAAGTTCAGCATGACACGCGAAGAGGCAATCGGATGCTGAAACAAGTTCGGCATGACCGAAAACACGTTCAGCATGACAAGCAGCGGGAGGCAAGCAGTATTGGCAGCAGCAGTACCGATAATTTTGTGCACCTATGCCTAATATCCAAGCAGAATCATGATGTTTCGAGTTGCACTCGGGTTAGCTTTCACCCTTGCAGTGGCGTCGGCGCAGACGCAATGGGACTACCGTATCCGCGGCGTGATTCCGATCGAACTCCCCGCGGTTGACCAGGGAAACTGGCATCGCCCGCCGATCCGAATTGCGATTTACCGCACTGCCCCCGACCAGTACGAACCCGGGCGGATTGCTTTCAAGCTGCGCACATCGAAAGGGCAGAATACCCAGGCGCGCGCTGCCGTCGCTGCTCGACTGGCAGTGTTCGGTATGCGCACTCTTTCCCCCTTCCTCGATGCGTCGGCACAGCAGCAGCTTCGTCAGCGGAGCGTCGGTCTGGAATCAGTCCTCATCGCTTCGTTTGATCCGGGCTTCGATCCGTTCGACGTTGCCGCTGCACTGATGGAACTGCCAGAGGTGGAGTATGCAACTCCGCTCTACATTCGCCGCACACTGCGCGTGCCGAACGACCCGCAGTTCTCGCAACAAAGCGCCCTGCAACGCATCCAGCTCCCGGCCGCATGGGATGTAACGATCGGCTCGCCCGATGTCACCATTGCCATCATTGACTCGGGGACTGATTTCGAGCACGAAGACTTGGCAGCAAATCTTTGGACAAATCCCGGCGAGACTGGCACCGATGCTCAGGGACGCGACAAGCGCACCAACGGCGTTGATGACGACGGCAACGGGAAAGTGGACGACTGGCGTGGCTGGGATTTTATCGGCAACATCACGCGCAGCGAACTGCTTGCTGGAACTGTCCGTGAAGACAATGACCCCAAGATTCGCGCAACGACCATTGCTGACGAAATGCAACACGGCACACAATCGGCGGGTGCTGCTATCGCTGTCACCGATAACGGTCGCGGCATTGCCTCACCGGCTGGCTTCCGGTGCCGGTACATCCCCATTAAGTGCGGCTCCGACGATCCATCGCTTGCTGGGTCGGTCCTCCGCGGTTACGACGCCATCATGTACGCTGCACGGCTTGGTGCATCGGTCATCAATTGTTCATGGGGCGGTCCGGCAGGATCGCCGCTGGAGCAGCAGGTCATTGACCAGGCACGCGCTCTCGGCTCGCTGGTTATTGCCGCCTCGGGCAACGATGGCATTGATCTCGACCAGCAGCAGTTTTACCCAGCCTGCTACGCTGGGGTCGTTGCCGTAGGCGCCAGCAACACAGCGACCGACAACGTAGCAGGATTTTCCAACTACGGGACCGCGGTTGCGTTCTACGCGCCGGGCACCAGCATTCGCACAACCCGCATCGGCAACACCTACACCACAGTTGACGGCACGTCCTTTGCCGCACCGCTGGCAAGCGGCCTTGCTGCGCTCGTGCGATCGCTCCACCCAGATTGGACGCTCGACCAGGTGGCGGCACAACTGCGTTACACCAGCGACCGATTCGCCGGCATTAGCGATGCCAACCGACCGCGCTACTACGGCAGACTCAACGCAGCACGCGCCCTCAGCATCAATCGAAGTTTCTCAAGCGGCGAGCGCTTGCCCGGTGTGCAGCTTCGTGCTGTAACGGTCAACGGCACAACAACGATCACCTCCACCGGTCAGAGCACTCTGGAAATTCACCTACGGAATCTGCTGGCGCCAGCGACGACCGTCCGCGTACAATTGGCAGTATCGTCGAATGCGACGCTCGGCACGACGACGCTTCAAACCAGCAACCTCGGTACACTCGAAGACCGAAGCCTGCGAACCACACTGCAACTGCGCACGCCGACATACTTTTTCGACGACACCGTCCAGCTCTCGCTCATCATCACTGCCGATGGTGTCGTCGAGTACGCCACGGTTGCACTGCGAGTGCTGCTTCCAACACAGAACACCTACTCGCGCATGGCGTCGCACCTGTCCCACAGTTTTCGAGCTATTGCGATGCGCGGTTTAGCGGGCACGTGGGCGGTGGGGCAAACTGCAACCGGACGGGCACTGGTCTTTCGCTCAACGGGAAACACCTTCGATTCAACCTCGCTGAGCGGTCTGCCAAGCTCACTGGCTATTGTGTCGAATTCTGTCGTTTGCGTTGGCACTGAAGGCGGCACGATCTGGCGCACTACCGACGGCGGTAGCTCGTGGCGCTCGATCAATCTTGGCAGCATCGTGCAGGCAGCTGACGGTTTGGTCTTTTTCGACGCCAGCACCGGACTCTGCATCGGGCGTCCGTCGAGCGGCACCTGGCGAGCAGCACGCAGCACCGATGGTGGCAGTACGTGGGCAGCCGCTGCGTCGCTCCCCTTGCCCCTTGCCAACGAGCGCACCGTCCACCGGGCGATTGCCGTGCTAGGCGATACAGTCTGGATCGGCACCACAGCCGGGCGCATCCTGCGGAGCACCAATCGCGGCGCCGTATGGACTGCAATCACAGCAGCAACAACCGATCGAACCATTGCTGCGGTCACCTTCAGCACCGGGCTGCTTGGGTACTGCCTGGTGCGACCAACAGCGCAACAATCAAACCCAACGATTGCCGTGTACCGCACCACCGACGGTGGCATCACATGGTTTCCAACAGGTGCGCAGTTTCAGCAATCGGTCCTGGAGCCGGTGGCACTGTATGCACCACCCAGTGCACGCGTTGTCTTGATGGTTTGCAGCGGCAGCCAGGTACTCCGCACTGCCGACAGTGGTGCGACCTGGTCACCTGTTCTCACCGGTAATGGCGGGAGCGTCCAGGCTGCATTCGGGACCGCCAGCGGACAAACAGCCACACTCTCGATGGCAGGGGCAACGATTGCATCCTTGCGGGTCTCGATTGCCGATGAGCGTCCCGCGCTTCGCCTCAGCCCCAGCGACACACTCGACTGGGGAGCGGTTCGCCGCGATTCCAGCAGCGAGCGTACACTCCAGCTTTCCAACACGGGCGGTGCATCGCTGGTGATTGAATCGGTCCGCATCGAGCCAATCAGCGCCGCCGACACCGAGTTCGAAGCGTTTCTGACAACGCCGCTCAGCATCAATCCCTCTGCCTCGCAAACAGTCACGCTGCGCTTTACACCCCGCACCAGCGGTCAACGTCGTGCGCGATTTATTCTCCGCTCCAACGCAACACCATCGGAGGATACGCTCATTCTCCAGGGCATTGGCGTTGAGCCGAGCAGTGTCGAAGACCCGATCACAACAGCGTGCGGCGCCTACAGCACCGGTCAACAGATTGCCATCGAATGCGGGTGCAGCCGCGTGCTCCATCTTCAGCTCTGGCGATTGGACGGACAGCTCGTTGCAGATATCGAGCATGATTCTTTCGCTCCACTGCTGCTCGACGCTACCCGTCTTTCCAGCGGAGTGTACGCATACCGCATCGGCTGCAACGGCAGCGTTACCACAGGCATTGTTGTACTATCACGCTAACACACTATGGCAACATTTGGCATCGAGAGCAACGGGCGATTGGAAAACACCGCCGTGTACTACAACGGCGAGCAATTAGCAGGCTTGCGACAAGTGCTGCTCAACATCGCTGAAGACGGTACCTTCGATGCGCTCATCAGTTACCGCGGCAATGACGGGCAGCTCTACACCAGGAACCCATTCACCGACTATCTCGACCACATTCGCACCATGCCGCCATCGTTCACCGAGGAAGAAGCGCAGACGCTCCGGCAACTGGTCATCGAAAGCGATGGCAATATTGAACACACGCTGGTCTATCTTGATGGGCAACCACTGGAAGGAATCGTGCACCTTTTCGTCAGCATCAGCGTTCCGGATGCAGCACCACCACGGGGTTTTTCGCTGTTTCGGACGCGATCATCGGAGCCACTCGAGCGCGCGGAGTTCCGCGCTGAAATCACCTTCCGCGAAGCAGATGGTTCGCAAACGACCGAACCTGTTTTCTAACAACAGCACCTGGTAACGTCACAATCGCCGTATTGCCGATGAAGTGCGCTGGTGTGTTCCTGATGATGCTTGCAGTGTTGCTGCTGGAGATGCCAGCCTCTACAGCCGATAGTGCTGAGTATCGAGCAGCAGGAGGCGTTGTTCTGATTGCCGACATTGACGGCGTCATCAATCCCATGACAGCGCACTATCTGGACCGCGTGCTCGGTCTTGCCCAGACTCGCTCGGCGTTGTGTGTGGTGGTGCAATTGAACACCCCTGGTGGCTTGGATCGAGCGATGCGGCAGATGGTGCAGTCCATTCTCAACAGTCCAGTTCCCGTCGTCGTATACGTTGCGCCCTCGGGTGCACGCGCTGCTTCGGCTGGGCTGTTCATCACGATGGCGGCGCACGTGGCGGCAATGGCACCGGGCACAAACATCGGCGCTGCGCATCCTGTCGCAATCGGGCAAGGTTCGATGGATACGGTCATGGCTGAAAAAGTCACCAGTGACGCGATGGCAACCATCCGCGCTATTGCTGCGCTTCGCAAGCGTAACACTCGCTGGGCAGAAAATGCCGTCCGCCACAGCGTCTCGCTGACCGACCGCGAAGCTCTCGACAGCGGTGTTGTGGACCTGATTGCGCCCAACACCAGCCAACTGCTGGCTGCTCTCGAAGGACGGCAGATTACGGTAGCCGGCTCAGCGCTCACGCTCTCGCTCCGCCATGCGCGTACCGAACATGTTCCGATGAGCTGGCTGGAAAAATTTCTTCACATCATCACCGACCCCGATATTGCCTTGCTCCTGCTCTCGCTTGGTTTTGCGGGCATTGTCATCGAGTTCTACACGCCCGGCTCGTTTGGTCCGGGCATCGCCGGCGCGATTCTGCTGATTTTGGGCTTTATGGCGATGGGAAGCTTGCCGATTAACTGGGCAGGTCTGTTGCTGATTGCACTGGCAGCCGTGCTCCTGGTTATCGAGCTATACACGCACAGCGTCGGGGTGCTCGCTATTGGTGCGGCAGTAGCGTTCGTCATCGGTGCACTGCTGCTGTTTAGCCCGTCGGCGCCGGTGTCGCCGTCGCTGCCGGTGGTCTCGGTCAGCGGCTGGTTGGTCGCAGCCATCGCTGCCCTGCTGCTGATGATCGGAATCGTGATTGCCCGTGTTGCAGTCGGTGTGCATCGGAGCAAACCGCACAGCGGTATTGCCCTGCTGATCGGTGCTACGGGCATAGCAAAGACAGACCTTCAACCGCTGGGAACAGTGCTGGTCAATAGCGAAGACTGGACCGCCGAGAACATCGGCACCGAACCAATCCGGCGCGGCGATCGTGTGGAGGTCATCGCTGCCGAGGGAACCATCCTCCGCGTGCGACGAATTGAGCAGCACGCCGACAACACAATCGGCAACCAATAACAGGCAGCGTGTATTTTTGCTCGCGTTCATGTTGCTGTGCCGGTGGCTCTGCCACGCACAGGAGTGTGGGATGTTGAACTGTGATTGTTTCACCAATGGAGCCGTTATCCATGGATGCATTGCTGAGTATCGTCGTTGTGCTTGTGGGGCTGTGGTTGCTAGCGAAGGCAATCAAGATTGTGCCGGAATATCAGCGCATTGTCGTGCTGCGACTTGGCAAGAGCATAGGCACGCGGGGACCCGGATTTGTCCTGTTGATTCCGTTTGTGGACAAACCCATCTGGACCGACCTGCGCGAGATGGTCATTGATGTACCCTCGCAAACCTGCATCACAAAAGACAACGCACCGGTTGCAATTGACTTCCTCATCTACATGAAAATTGTTGACCCCGAGATGAGTGTTATCCAGGTGCAGAATTTCCGTACTGCATCGCAAGGGATCGCAACAACCACGCTGCGGGCAGTCGTCGGCGATATTGTTCTCGACGATGTCCTCTCCAAGCGTGAGCATATCAACGAGACGCTTCGGCTCAAGCTCGACGAGGTGACCGGACGGTGGGGCGTCAAGGTTACTGCTGTCGAGATTCGGGAGATTCTTCCGCCACGCGAAATTCAGGAAGCCATGAGCCGCCAGATGTCGGCTGAGCGGGATCGGCGAGCATTGGTGACCGAAGCAACCGGCAAACGCGAGGCAGCCATCACCGTCGCCGAAGGCGAAAAGCAAGCAGCAATTCTGAAGGCGGAAGGGGCGCGTCAGTCCACGATTCTGCAAGCCGAAGGTCAGCGCCAGGCGACCATATTGCAAGCCGAGGGCTATGCACTGGCACTCCAGAAAGTCTTCGAGGTTGCTCAGCAGCTCGATAGCAAAACGATGAGCTTGCAGTACCTCGATGCACTCAAGAGCATGGGGGCAAGCCCAGCGACCAAATTCATTTTCCCGATGGAGCTGCTCAACCTGGTCAAACCGTTCGTCTCGTACATGCAGCAAAAAGATTCCAACGCATAAGCACCAGCAGCCCGCAGAGGTCTATCGCGTCGCAGCGTCGCTCGCAGGGCTGGGGCGTAGTTTTGCATGACTGACGAACGCTCGCTTTTCGGTATAGCACGATGGTCTCCGTTCCCGTTCGCACCGTTTCGATTGTCACGCTCGGCTGCAGCAAGAACACTGTTGATTCCGAAGTCCTTGCCGGCACACTTGCCAAAGCCGGATTGCAGCTTGCTGCCGATCCCGAGGGCGCCGATGCCCTTGTGATCAACACCTGCGGCTTCATCGAGGCTGCCAAAGAAGAAAGCATCAACACGATCCTGGAGGCTATCGCACTCAAACAGCGCGGTCGCGTCGGCTGCGTCGTCGTTGCCGGATGCCTTGCCCAACGCTATGGCGATGAGCTTCGCCGCGAACTGCCGGAAGTGGACTTGATCGTCGGCACCGAGCAGTATGCTGCCATAGCTCGGTTTCTTTCCTCCGATCCGCGTTACACTCTTGCAGGCGAGCGTATAGTCTCGACGCCAACCCACTATGCGTACGTCAAGATCAGCGAAGGATGCGACCATCCGTGTTCGTTCTGTGCGATTCCGATCATGCGCGGCAAGCATCGCAGCCGCCCCGCCGACGAGATCGAGCGCGAGGTGCGCACGCTGGTCGCCGGCGGCACACGCGAAATCATTCTCATCGGGCAGGACACGACCTACTACGGTTACGACCTCTATGGCAAACGCACCATTGCAGACCTGCTCCGCCGCCTTCTCGACATCGAGGGCGTCGAATGGCTGCGCATGCTGTATGCCTACCCGTCGCATTTCCCGCTGGACGTGCTCGAGGTCATGCGCGAGCGGTCGAATATGTGCCGGTATCTGGACCTCCCGTTGCAGCATTGCTCGACCGATGTTCTGCGCTCGATGCGGCGCGGCATTACTCGCCGAGCCACCGAAGAATTACTGGCTACTATACGCGACCGCGTCCCCGACATCGCGCTGCGAACAACGTTCATTGTGGGCTATCCATCCGAGTCGGAGCAGCATTTCGAGGAGCTTTGCCGATTTGTCGAAGATCAGCGATTCGATCGGCTGGGTGTGTTCACCTATTCGCAGGAAGAGGGCACCTATGCCGACATTCTCGGCGACCCCATCGCGCAAGAAGTCAAGCTCGAACGCCAACGTATCCTGATGGAATTGCAGCGGGAAATTTCCTACGAGCGCAACCAACAGTTGGTGGGCAAAAGTCTCCGTGCAATCGTGGACGAACCGCTCGGCGAGGGTCAGTATCGCTGCCGCACTGAAGCCGATGCCCCGGAAGTTGATGGCGAATTGTTTGTGCAGTCTCCTGCCATTCTCACGCCTGGGGATTTTATCACGGCAACAATCACCGACGCTGCAGAATACGACCTATTCGGTGTTCTGGCGCAGCAGTCCATTGCTACCAAAGCCGCGGTATGCGCCGAGCAATAGGAGTACTGGTTGCGTGTGTCTGGGTTGGTGTGTGGGCGCAAGCTCCGGCACCGACAGAGCTTCGCATGACGACCATGCACGTGCGCCATGCCGATACCGATTCCAGCCGACTCGATGTGTATGCCGCGTTGCCCTACCGATGGCTTCGTTTTACTGCCGGCGAGCGAATGCTGTTTGCATCGTACCGCCTGACGGTTACCGTTACCGACACGCTCGGGCGAGTGGTCGCTGAGCGCAGCCTCGACCGCACACTTCAAGAAGCTGACCGCAGTGTTGCTTCCGGTGCGACCGATGCAGCCGACATTACGCAGACAACCGTTGTGGTGGCACCTGGCAATTACCGTGTCGAACTGCGTGTCACCGACCAGCTTTCCAATCGCCAGCAGCGAACACAGCAAGCGGTGACGATTCCCTCGTATCGGCGGGGAACGATCAGTCTCAGTGGCATTTTGCTCATCGAGCGTATCGAGGAACGAAATCGGCGCTATGTGATCACCCCGATTGTTGGCAGCGACATCAGTGCGTACGAAAACGGTTTTTTTGCATTTTTCGAGCTGTACGCAGCACCCCAGCAGGTAGTGCAGGTTCGTGCACGGCTGCTCGATAGCACTGCGACCGTTCTGGGAACACCATGGCAGCGTCTGCAGACCGATAGCACTGGTCTTGCCCAGCATTTTTTTCGGCTTGTTCCACCGTTACGCCGTATGCCGCAAGGCACCTATCTGCTCCGAATCGAAGCCGCCAGCGATACAACGCGCAGTCTTGCCGCATCCGAGCGCAATCTACAGCTCCGCTACGGTGCGTCGAGCACCGCTTTTAGCGACATTAGCAAAGCAATTCGCCAGCTTCGCTACATCGCCACGCAAGCCGAGATTGACTCGATGCTTGCTAAGCCCACGGATGCCGAACGACGCGCCGCCTTTGAGCAGTTCTGGCAGCAACACGACCCAACACCGGGCACGCTTCGCAACGAAGCATTTGAAGAATACTTTGCCCGCGTTGAGTACGCAAACCGTACCTTCCGCTCCTACGCTGAAGGCTGGCTCACCGACATGGGCATGGTCTATATCGTTTTGGGCGAACCCTCCAGCATCGAACGCCGCGTCAATCCGTACGACAACCGGTCATTGGTTATCTGGACCTACAGCCGGCTCAATCGCCGCTACGTCTTCGTGGACAATACTGGCTTTGGCGACTATCGCCTTTCGCCCTCGACACCGTTTTTTCTGAGCGAGAAGTATCGCTACAGTCAACAGCCGTAGCCGGGAGCAGCTTGTACGGGTCGTTCAGATTTTCCCTTTGGCACTGTCGAGCAATTTTAGCTCCGTCAACACCAGCAGGTGCAATGCCTGAACTTTTGGTGTGTGTCCGTCCGACTGCGCTTGAGGCATATCCAGGTAGCGCTTGATGGTTTGGACAAGTTCGATCAGTTTTCTGCGCCGCTCGGTGATTGTGCGATCATCGGCTGGACGTCTGCCACCGATCACGAGCGCACGAGTTTGCCGTAGTTCGCGTGCTGTCAAGCGCAAGCACTCGTCCAGGACCGTATCGACCGCATGGAGCAACGATCGACTTGCCAGGCGCACACTGCTGAATTTCTGCCAGGTTGTGCTATCCATGGGATTGTCGTCCAAAATGGCATCGTGTGCGAACTGCGTCACTTTTGGGTTGAGCATTTCGGCGGATTTCTCGGTTTTGTGGTCTTTGACCGTGCGTAACCCGAACATTGTTTTTTTGGTGTGGGTAACGTTGTAGTCTTTGACCATCGGCGTGTGTCCTGCGCGCATTGCTGCTGTATCCGTGTTGATCTGCTCGACCACAGTACTGAGGCGTTTGAGGTTTGCTTCGATCAAGCAGGTTTTCGTAACAATCGGCGGTACCGGTCCCAATTGTCCTGGCAGGGGTACCGGATGTCCGGGCCTTGGAGGACGCCCGCTTTGACCGAGCATGTCGAGTGAAAACTGCTTGTTGATGAGAAATTCCCAGCCATACTCGGCAAGGTCCACGAGCATGCCATTGTACACCCGCCGAGGACCGACCGGGAGCTGTTCCCACTTAGCGTTGCCGGTTGGACTGTAGCGTTGCCGTTCCCCGAATTTGTGGTAGCCGCCCGTCTGATCGGGTGTAAACAGAGTGGGATCATGAAACAATTTATCCTTTGCCCACGCACGGGCAGCATAACCTGCGATGCCTGCTTTACCAGAACGACCTTTCGTTCCCGGAGTGTGTCCGATCGAGCTTCGATTATCCCACGCATCTATTGGTGCTGAGCCTTCCAGACCGATGAGCAGCCCGCCGTAGTTTTCGTCGGTCGGTGGCAGGTAGTACACGTACAAGTGCCCGTGCTCACCATCGGATGCAATGACGTTTCCCGAGAGCGGATTGATATTGCCCGTTCCTCCCAGGCTGATATTGACGCCGTAGTGACGCCCTTTCCCACCGGATTTGATCTCGTTGAGGCGGTGCCACCGATTCACGCCATTGATCGGGAAAGGTGCCGAAAACGGTTCGATTCCATGAGTCGCTGCAAGGCGCGAGTTGTTGGTAATGATGTTGCTCGGACCTTGAAGCCATTGAAGAAACGCATCAGCGTTGCCCGAACGCACTCGTGGAAGTTGGATCAGTACTCGTCCTCCATGCGAGAGCGCTGCGGCAATAGGAATGCCACTGCTCGCCCACGTCGCCCATCCGGTGGAGCCATAGTAGAGCAGCCCACCGTAGTACAGCACTGTGAACACCCGCTTGAGAAACTCAATTTCGTTTGCATTTCCCTGAAGCAAGGTGCCAAACCAAAAGGCGACGTCAAGCTCGAATTGCTCGTTGGGGCTGTTTCGCGGACCATGAGGCTGAACAGCCTGCGCACCTCGTTGCCCAGCATTGCCGGCATTATTCTGAGCGCGTGGATTGACCTGTCCGTCCCATAATGGCGCGGGCTGCCCTCGCGTGAAATACTTGTTGTATGCTTGTTGCGCGTCAATGCTCATATCACCATACCGCGTGAGTGGTCCGACATCACTTTCTGGGTTGATGTTGCTCCACGCTGGGATTAACATCCGCTACAAAATTGAGCGTAAAATCCACCGGAACATGGATAAAAAAATCCCCAATTTTTCCTGTGCGAGCCGATGCCGATTTTTGTAGCAAACCGACGCTCACGACGACAATGGACCACTTTGAGCCGTGGACCGGCACGCATGCGCTCTGGCTTGGAATAAGTGCGGTGCTGATTGCATTGCCTCTGGTGATGGCACGCCATGGTTGGAAGCGTCTGGCACGGTGGATCGTTGGGATTGAGCTGGTGTGGGCTGCAAGCGGCGTTGTGCTGTTGATAACTGAACGTGGCTCGGCGCGCTGGCTTGACGTACTGCCGCTGCACCTGTGCGACCTTGCACTCGGCATCGTTGCGATTGCCTTCGTATGGCGGCATCCATTAGCATTCGAGCTTGCTTACTGCTACGGCCTTGCGGGCAGCATTCACGCATTGCTCACACCCGACATTGCCGGTTCGATGCCGCTGTGGCGGCTGGCGTACTTTTTCGGTGCCCATGCGGCTGTCATTGCCGCAGTGCTCTACCTTACCGCGGTCGAGCGCCTGCGTCCACGACCGGGCACCATCGGACGGGCGATTGGTGGATTGGCGGTCTATGCCGCAATGCTCGGAGCGTTTAATGCGCTATCCGGTACCAATTACGGCTACCTCTGCTCCAAACCAACGCAACCATCTCTGCTGGATGTGCTCGGACCCTGGCCGTGGTACATCCTCGCCGTGGGGGCAATCGGGGCAGTATGTTTCTGGTTGCTCCTGCTGCCGTTCCGTCCCGACCGGTCACAGTGACGGAGCGAACCGTCGGTCGAAGTTGTGGAGTGACAACGAGTAATTTCGCCGCAACGGAGGTCTGCGATGCATCCGTCAACGAAACCATTTGCGAAGTTGTTTGTGGCGTGGGGATGCAATCTGTGGTTTCCGATCTGCTTGCACTTTTTCATGGACCTGGGGTGGGAGCTTTTCCGTGTAGATGCGACGGCGTTTTCCGGTTCTATCGTCGGGGAAGCTGCTCGCGCGATGACCGTGCTTGGCAGCATCGGCTGGACGCTCTGAATACTGCACCGCCAGGGTCGAAGCGCTCTTCCTTCGCATGCGCTGTGGTGGCAAAATGAGAAAGAAGGTTCTACGCGCTTCCGTGGTGTTGGATTGTGATCCGAAGTGTTGTATATTTGTATGCGGTGCATAGACCATCGCACGTGTTCGACACCGACCACGGCTGTTTCTGTCCAAGCGTGTACGGTGCAGTGCGTGGTTACTTGAAGCCGCAAATATTGCCACAAAACCGTCGTGGAGGATTGCCATGATCACAGCGCAGAACCTGATAAATCGTCCCCCGATGCGCAGAATGGCGACAGGTAGAAGCGAATGCGTGTTAGGCGGAAACCATATAATCAATAGTTAGGTAGCGTAGGGAGCAGCGAAATGACCGACACTCCGAACTTCCGAGACCTTTCCGGCTTCGCAGCGGTCCTCAAGGCCAGTCTGGGGGTCTACATGGCTATCGCCGCGATCGGTCTTTGGTCTGGGTGGCTGGAGATCGAGCTCCTGCAGCGCGCTGCAAGCGGTATGTCCGTCTCAGAAGCCGAGGCGGCGGCCAGTGACTCGCGTCAGGCACTTCTTAGGGGCCTATATCTCCTCGTGTTCGTCATCACGGGAGTCATGTTTCTGCGGTGGACCTATCTCTCGAATCGAAACGCCCGGTCTCTTGGTGCCGCTGGGATGCAGTTTACACCGGGTTGGGCTGTTGGCTGGTACTTCGTTCCGGTTGCGTGGCTCTGGAAGCCGTATCAAGCTCTCAAAGAGACCTTCAAGGCGTCACATCCCGACTTCACACAAGACTGGCAACATGCGCCCCATCCGAGCATTCTTCCGCTCTGGTGGACGCTCTGGATCATTTCCACTTTCGTTCAGCAAGCAGTATTCCACTCTGCACTTCGCGCGGATACGGCGAATGAACTCCTGGCTTCATCGTGGATCGCGTTTGTTTCAGACGCGCTTGATCTTCCGCTGGGAATCGTCGCAATGGCGGTCGTCGCGAAGCTCCAAACATGGCAATCCGAGAAGCGCCGTCGTCTTGCAGCCACCACCTAACAACCGCTTGCAGCGGACGGTCCGGTGCGCGGCCCGCCGCTGAACCGGAGCGTTGGGCGGCTTCGCTAGCAAATGAACAAAGCCGAAACAGGTGCAGAGCAACGGAGACAAAACGATGAGCGCGAAGAAGAAGTTCAAAACGGTGGGCGAGTATATTGAAAGTCAGCCAGGGGATACCAAGAGAACTCTGCTGGCATTGCGGGCAATTATCATGAAAACAGTTCCTGATGCCACAGAGTTGTTCAATTACGACATCCCTGCTTACGCATTAGTGAAAGGTGGAAAGCGAGACAAGCAGATCATGATCGCTGGGTACAAGACCTTTGCTGGATTTTATGTTGGCAACGGCGTATTAGAGCATTTTTCAGAAGAACTGGCAGGCTACAAAGTTGGAAAGGCTTCTGTGCAGTTCCCCAACAATCAACCATTGCCCAAGAATTTGATTGTTGAAATCATTCAGTTCAAGAAACGCCTTGTGACCGATTCGTCAAAATCGTAAGGTGAACCGGAGAGATAGGTGGACAAGTGAAAGATCGAATGATCGCAGTGCGACCAATTGGGCCCAAGGATGCGATGACGCCGCCCAACAGGCGCTTGCACCTGACGCCGCTCCGCTGCGCTTCGCGGCGCGGCTTAACTCAGGTGTTAGCCCGCATTTGTGAGCAAAGGAGGTAAACCATGGCGTCACGATCCGAGATCATTACGGGAAAGAGCTTCGACTCACCTGACGAAGCTCGCCGACCCTTCGAGAAGGGCCGCATCGACGTCATTACTGTCGGTGGATTGACGTTCTATCGCGAGACCCTTGAACCTGGCTGGCAGTGGTCGAAGCACGTCAAGCCTGTCGTTGGCGGTGAAAGCTGCCAGCGATTCCATGTAAAGATCTTTCTTGCAGGACGTCAACGAATACGGATGGATGACGGCACCGAGATGGAATTTGGTCCAGGGGACGTGGCGATCATACGCCCTGGACATGACGCTTGGGTTGTTGGCGATGAACCAAATGTGTTAATCGAGCTTGCAGACGTCGTCCAGCGACAAGAAGAATAAAGGGGCTGAATAACCATGTCCGGCAACGTGCATGAAGATATGCTGACGAAATCCACGCTTGAAGCGATTCAACACTTCAACGATGCCTTCAACCGGCATGATGTTGACGCCGTAATGGCAGCCATGACCGAGGACTGTGTGTTCGAAAACACCTATCCACCGCCGGATGGCGAGCGTTATGAAGGACAAGCAGCCGTCCGTGCCTTCTGGGAGCGTTTCTTCGCCTCTTCGCCCCATGCAACTTTCGAAACCGAGGACAGCTTCGCGTGTGGGGACCGCTGCGTGGTGCGCTGGCTCTATCGGTGGGTTGAGCACGATGGCAAGCGCGGACACATCCGAGGAGTGGATGTTTTCCGCGTGCGGGATGGGAAGGTGGCTGAGAAGTTCTCCTACGTCAAAGGTTAGGTTATTGACTGCTGTAGCCGTGCCCTTGGTATGGCCCAACCTGAGGTTACCATTCGATGAACAGCGCCGCCCACCACGCGCTTGCACCTGACGCCGCTCCGCTGCACAGATAGATGTATCGGTTATTTCGGGTGTGTTGTTTTTCGAATGCGCGTGATGTATATTTGCAAAAGCTGTATCCGCTATCGCACATGTTCAGCACTGAACAAGACTGGTTCTGTCCTTGCTTGCACTGTGCAATCCGTGGTTAGTCGCAGCCGTAGATATCATCACAAAAAAACGTCGCGGAGGATTACCATGATCACAGCGCAGAACCTGACAGTTCACCCGCCGATGCGTATTATGCCGACAGTTAGGGTAAATACATGTTAGGCGGAAATCAGATAATCATTTATTAGGAGCTACCTTCGCATGAATACAACACAGCCACCGGAACACACTGAGGAAGTGCAGCGTCTATTCTCTCAGGGTTTCGCCGATCTCTATGAGCAGATCCTTGTCGGCCCGCTCTTCCAGCCGTGGGTCGAGCCTCTTCTTCAAGACATTGAACTCAAACCTGGTGACCGCGTTCTCGATATCGCGTGCGGAACCGGGATCGTTGCGAGGATAGCCCAGGAGCGCCTGGACTCGACGGGGTCGGTTGTTGGCGTTGACATCAACCCTCAGATGCTAGCCGTGGCACAGCGGGTGGCTCCCACGATCGACTGGCGGCAAGGCGACGCTGGCGCCCTACCACTTCAGGATGGCGAAGCTTTTGATGTTGTATTGTGTCAGCAAGGGTTTCAGTTCTTCCCGGATCGAGCCGCAGCCGCCCACGAGCTACGTCGCGCCTTGGTTAAGGGTGGGCGATTGGGCGTGAGCACCTGGCGTCCGGACGAAGAATTTCCGGTGCTGCGCGAGTTGCGCGCCATTGCGGAACGACATGTCGGACCGATCACCGACCGTCGTCACAGCCTTGGTGACCCAGGTCCATTGGAAGCCGTCCTTCGGCAGAGCGGATTTCACGACATTCGGTCGAAGCACTTCTCGCGGACGATTCGGTTCCAAGACGGATCTGTGTTCGTACGCCTAAATGCCATGGCCCTCGTCGGCATGAGCACGCAAGCAAGCGCGCTTGACGATGAAGGACGCCAGAGCATCGTGAACGCCATTGTTCGCGATAGCGCTGAACTCGTGCGCTTACAGAGTGATGGTGCGGGATTCCACTATGAAATCGGTACCAATGTAGTACTTGCCAGGGCTTGATAATGCGCTCTGCACAACGCTGTCCAACAACCGCTTGCAGCGGACGGCGCTCCGCGGCCCGCCGCTGAACCGGAGCGTTAGCCAGCATAAACACCAGAGCCACACATACAGGAGACTTCATGAAAACACTCATTACCGAATTCATCAGCCTCGACGGTGTCGTCCAGGCACCCGGTGCCCCATCCGAAGACACCGACGGCGGCTTTGCCCACGGCGGGTGGATGGGGAAGTACTTCGACCCGGAGGTCATGGGCGGGACATTCGACACCCTGGCAAAGCAAAGCGACGCCCTCCTGCAGGGTCGGCGTACCTATCAGGTGTCGGCAGTGGCCTAGCCCAGCCGCTCCGGAGACGATTTTTCCGACTGGATCAACCGCGTGCAAAAGTATGTGGTCTCCGACACGCTCACCGAAGCGGACATCGTGTGGCACCCAACCACCATCATCCGCGGCAAAGATTTCCTGAAGACCGTGGCCGACCTGCGGGCGCAGCCGGGTGGCTACGTCTACGTCTACGGCAGCCCGACGATGGTGCAGTCGCTCCTCGCTGCCGACTTGGTGGACGAGCTGGTGCTCACGGTCGTGCCCCTGGTCATCGGCAGCGGCAAGAAGCTTTTTCCGGCGATGGCCGAGCCGCTGCCGTTCGAGCTTATTTCCGCTGTGAAGGCGAGTACTGGTGCCCAGGTCTGCCGTTATGTGCGGGCGCGGTAGCGCTCTTGCATGCGTTGCGCGTTGCGGCATTGCTGAACCATAGTGTTACCGCGGTTCAATTTGGTATTGGATTTTTCACGTGCGTGGTTGTATATTTGTAGCGCGGTCGCACCGATTGCAGCCAATTACAGTTTGGTGATGTTGTATCCGAGCACATTGCAGACGACGACACAGCGACATGCCGTCGCGGAAGGAAAGCCGAAGTTGCTGGATCAAGTACGGCTGGCACTTCGCGCACGACACTACAGTTGGAAGACGGAAGATTCATACGTAAGTTGGATCAGGCGATTCATTCTCTTCCACGGCAAGCGTCACCCGGCGGAGATGGGCGAGCCGGAAGTCAATGCCTTTCTGACCCATCTGGCTTTGAAGCAACGGGTCAGCGCCTCGACGCAGAATCAGGCTCTCGCCGCCTTGCTGTTCCTCTACCGCCATGTTCTTGGCCGCCAGGTCGGCGACCTCAGCAACGTGATTCGCGCGCACAAGCCAACACGGCTGCCCGTCGTTCTGACTCGTGAGGAGGTCAAGGCAGTGCTGAGCCACCTACACGGCGACAAGTGGCTGATGGCGTCGCTGATGTATGGTGCCGGGCTGCGGCTGATGGAATGTCTGCGCCTGCGTGTTCAGGACATTGACTTTTCCGGGAATGAAATCACGGTTCGGGACGGCAAAGGTGGAAAAGACCGCGTCACGACGCTACCGGAATCACTGAAGAAACCCCTGGCAGAGCATCTGCGCAAGGTGAAGGCAGTGCACGAGAAAGACGTTGCGGACGGTTGGGGTCGGGTTCCTTTGCCAGATGCGTTGGACCGGAAGTATCCCAATGCTTCTCGCGAATGGCGGTGGCAGTGGGTATTTCCGCAAGAGCATCGGTGGAAAAACGAAAAGACCGGAGAGCAAGGGCGGTATCACGTGGATGAGTCCATCGTGCAGAAGGCATTCAAGCAGGCAGTGGAGAAGGCAGGATTGACCAAAAGGGCAACCTGTCACACCCTGAGGCATTCATTTGCCACGCACTTGATACAGGCCGGCTATGACATTCGGACCGTCCAAGAGCTTCTCGGGCACAAGGACGTCCGGACGACGATGATCTACACACACGTTCTGAACCGCGGCGGTCGAAGGGTCAAAAGCCCGGTAGATACGTTGTGAGTGAAGGGACTTGCGTGCTAGACTGAAACCATCTAACATGACAAAGGATAATTCAATGCATGGTGAATGCCATGAAAACAAAGGACTTGACAAACAAGCCAACGAGGCGTCTTAGGCCGACAACGAAGCGGCAGAGGCGTCTTATGTGGAAACCATATAATCAATAGTTGGGCGGCTTCCGCCAAATTCGGAATACTCTTAATCCATTCAATCCGTCCAGGCCACTTGACTGCCGCTGTTTTTTTGCCTATAATATCATCATATACTGATATGATAATTTATAAAACGCACTATGCTTATCGCCGCCAATCCCAAGACCAGTGAGTTACAAGCCAAACTCTTTCGTGGGTTCGCTGACCCGTCACGCCTTGCCATTCTCGAAGCCTTGCGTGATGGCCCCCTTACCGTCAGCGAAATCGTCCAGGCCACCGGCCTCAGCCAGCCCAACGTATCGAACCATCTCGGCTGTCTGCGTGACTGCGGGCTTGTTACTGCCACACAGCAGGGGCGGTTCGTTTCCTATGCCTTGAGCGACCAGCGCGTCGAGCAACTGCTCCGCCTTGCCGGCGAACTGCTCGCCGATGTCGCCAAAGGCGTTTACGAATGCACTCGTTACAACATACAGGAGTCCAATCATGGCTAAACTACAAACACTCGAAGTTCCTGTCAAAGGCATGGACTGTGCTGAATGCACGTTGCACGTCCAACAGGCCATCGCTAGACTGCCAGGCGTGGAGTCGGTCAACGTCCTGCTTGCTACCGAAAAAGCCCTCATTCGACTAGATCCCACTCGCGTTGACTTGCCCACGATTCGTAAAGCCGTAGAGAGCGCGGGCTATTCTGTCCCTGATTCGGTCACGCCGCCAACTGCCTCGATAGACAGCTTTAATCGCCGGATGACGGTATTGCTTGCCGTCGTGTTCAGCGTCGTTCTGAGCATCGTGGTCGCGGGGGAATGGCTTGGTCTATTCGACCAACTGAATGAACTCGTCCCCTTCCCCATCGGCGTTGCCCTCGTCATTGCGGGCGGCTTTCCGGTCTTTCGTAACGTTGCACGAGCCACCCTTAAGCGGCAAATCACCGCTCATACGCTCATGACGGTTGGAGCGATTGCCGCCCTCGCCGTCGGCGAATGGGTGGCGGCGGCGATTGTGGTGATGTTCATGCGCATTGGTGATTATGTCGAACGCTTCACCACCGAAAGTGCCCGCCGGGCCGTGAAAGAACTCACTGCGATGGCGCCGCAAACGGCCCGTGTGGAGCGGGACGGCACAGAAGTGGAAGTGCCGGTGGCAGAAGTGAGCGTGGGCGAAACCGTGATCGTTCGCCCTGGCGAGAAGATCCCGGTTGATGGCGAAGTAATTGCCGGACATGCTACAGTTGACCAGGCAGCCATCACCGGCGAGTCCATGCCCGTTGAAGTCGCAAAGGGTTCGCATGTTTTCGCCGCTACCATTACAAAGCTGGGCAGTGTGCGTGTGAAAACGCTTCGTGTCGGCGCGGACACCACGTTCGGACGCGTGATTAAAATGGTGGAAGAGGCAGAAGCCCATCGCGGCGACATACAGCGTCTTGCCGACCGATTCAGCGCATACTACCTGCCGATTGTAGCCGGAATCGCGGCGCTCACCTTTCTCATTAGTGGCAATGCCCTGGCCACGGCTGCTGTTCTGGTGGTAGCCTGCTCCTGCTCCTTTGCTTTAGCCACGCCTGTTGCGATGCTGGCATCGATAGGTGCCAGTGCAAAGCGCGGTTTGCTGATCAAAGGCGGCAAGTACCTTGAAGCGCTGGCGCGTGCGGATGTGGTGCTGGTCGATAAAACTGGCACGCTCACGTTGGGTCAACCACAAATCACCGACGTCGTTTCGCTCAACGGTATGTCCTCGTCGGAAATTCTTGCCCTTGCCGCTTCTGCTGAACGCTACTCGGAACACCCCTTAGCCCAGGCCGTGCGTGCAGCCGCCCGCGCTCAAAACCTGTCGCTCTTTGAACCTGAGCATTTTGAAGCGGTCCCCGGCATGGGCGTTCGGGCAAGGGTGAACGGCAGTCTTGTTGCCATTGGCAACCGCCGTTTTATCCCAGGCACAGAATCCTTGCCCATCGCCTATCAACTGGAAGCGCAAGGCAAAACGCTCTTGTTGGTTGCCCTGGATGGCAAGCCTGCCGCCATTCTCGCTGCCGCCGATACACTTCGCCCTGAAGTGCCTGCCGCCCTGGCCGAACTGCGTGACCTCGGTGTCACGCATGTGGAACTGCTCACGGGCGATAATGAACGCACCGCCGCTGCGCTGGCTGAAAGCCTTGGCGTCCGGTATCGTGCCAACCTCCTGCCTGAAAACAAGATTGATGTTGTCAAGGACTACCAAGCCAAAGGACATACGGTTATCATGGTAGGAGACGGCGTGAACGACGCGCCGGCGTTAGCACAAGCGAATATCGGCATTGCCATGGGCGCGGCAGGCACGGACATCGCTATTGAAGCTGCCCACATTGCTATGATGCGTGAAGACTGGGCACTCATCCCGAAAGTTCTACGAATTGCCCGCCATACGATGGGCGTTGTCAAGATGAACATCGCTTTTACTGCACTGTATAACCTGCTCGGTCTGATGTTGGCTGCTATGGGTATCTTACCACCTACCCTTGCCGCGGCAGCCCAGTCATTGCCAGATTTGGGCATCCTTGCCAATTCTGCGCGGCTGCTACGACAAAAGTAAAAGCCCATGAAAGTCGGAGTCAAAAATCTCTTTTGTGCTTTCAACCGAGCGGGGTATATCCAATCCATTACGCCGCCCAACATACGCTTCCACCTGACGCCGCTCCGCTGCGCGGCGCAGGTGAAGCGCGTGCCGTTAGGGCTACGGAGTATCGCGGGCAACGAGATGACGAACATTCTGAAGGAGAGCACCTGAGCATGGCCACGCAACGCTACTCTGTCACGCAGCACCCGATCGAGACGCTCCTCACCTGGGTCAAGTCGGGCGAGATCGCCATCCCAGAGATCCAACGCCCCTTCGTCTGGGAAGCGATCAAGGTGCGTAACCTCCTCGACTCGCTCTACCAGGGCTACCCTGTCGGCTACTTGATCGCGTGGCGCAATCCCACCGTCAAACTCAAGGACGGCACCTCGTCGGCCGGCAAACGCATCCTGATCGACGGCCAGCAGCGGGTGACCGCGCTCATGGCGGCGCTGCTCGGCCGAGAAGTGCTGACCAAGGACTACGAGACCGTCCGCATTCGCATCGCCTTCCATCCGCAGGAGGAGCGCTTCGAAGTCGCCAACCCGGCCATTCGCAAGGACGTCACCTGGATCGAAGACGTGGCCGACGTCTTCGCGCCTTCCACGAGCGTGTTTCAGCTCGTGAGCAGCTACTGCCAGAAGAACGCGGACGTTTCGCAGGACGCGGTTTTCGCCACCATCGAGAAGCTGCGCAAGATCATCAACAACCACGTCGGCCTGATCGAGCTGGCCGACGACCTCGACATCGAGACCGTCACGGAGATCTTCATCCGCGTCAACTCGGCCGGCACCGAGCTTTCGCAAGCCGACTTCGCCATGTCGAAGATCGCCGTCAACGAGACCTACGGCGGCAACCTGCTGCGCAAGGCCATCGACTACTTCTGCCACCTGGCGGTGGCGCCCGAGTTCCTCTCGCGCATCGAGAAGGGCGACAAGGCGTTTGCCGCCTCCGAGTTCCTGCCGGCCATGCGGTGGCTCAAGGACGTCAACGACGACATCTACGACCCGACCTACACCGACATGCTGCGCGTGGCGTTCACGTCCGAGTTCGGGCGCGGCAAGCTGCAGGACCTCGTGGCGCTGCTCTCGGGCCGCAACTTCGAAACCAAGCAGTTCGAGGAGGCCATCGCCGAAGAGTCCTTCGGCAAGCTCAAGAAGGGCGTGCTGGCCTTCATCAACAAGACTCACTTCGACCGCATCACGATGATCCTGCGCTCAGCGGGCTTCGTGACCAGCGATCTGATCGGCGGCCGCAACGCGGTCAACTTCGCCTACATCCTCTACCTGCGCGGGCGCAGCGAGGGCATGCCCGCCGCCGACCTCGAGCGCCTCGTGCGCCGGTGGTACGCCATGTCCGTCCTTCGCGGCCGTTACACCGGCAGCCCCGAGACGGCCTTCGACCTCGACATCCGCCAGGTCGAAGCGCGCGGGCTTGCAGCGTACGCCGACGCGGTTATCGAGAACGAGCTGCCCGAGAGCTTCTGGACCGGGATGCTGCCGCAGCTCATGGACACCTCGTCGTCGAACAGCCCTTACTTTCTCTGCTACCAGGCGGCGCAGGTGAAGCTCGGCGACAAGGGCTTTCTCTCGCGCGACATTACGGTGCTCGACCTGCTCATGAACCGCAGCGATGTGCACCACGTTTACCCGAAGAAGCACTTGAAGGGGCAGGGCCTGTCGCGCGGCCGCTACAACCAGATCGCCAACTTCGTGCTCGCGCAGAGCGAGATCAACATCGCCATCGGCGACAAACCACCCGAGAAGTATTTCAAGGAGCTGGCCGAGCAGGTGAACGGCGGCAAGAAGAAGTACGGCGGCATCACCGACGAGGCCGACCTGCGCGCCAACCTGCGTGCGCACTGCATTCCCGAGTCGCTGCTCGACGGCGCGATCGTGGAGTACGACGAGTTCCTCGAAGAACGCCGCAAGCTCATGGCGCTCAAGATCAAGACCTGGTTCGAGAAGCTGTGATGATCGACTACCCCCACGGTCCGAGCCCTAACAACCGGTTGCAGCGGACGGCGCTACGCGCCGCCGCTGAACCGGAGCGTTGAGCGGCCAATACTGAGTGCACTAAGGTGTTCTTAAGACTGTCCTGACTAAGATATTACGAGTCCCTAAAGGAGCACCCCATGAATCAATCTCAAATTGAACATAAAGACCAACACGATACCCATATGGCTCATGCACACAGGCATCCCGCGGCCGGCGCTCCGGAAAGCCACACCGCTCATGCTGAGTCTGCGCAACCTGTTGGGAAGAAGGGCCATGCGGGTCATGGTGCCATTCACGTTGATCACACAGGCCATGAGCGGATGTTTCGCACCCGTTTCTGGGTCTGCCTGGTGCTCAGCCTGCCGGTGCTGATCTTCAGCCCCGCGCTCCAACACTGGTTAGGTTTCAGAGCGCCGTCCTTCCCCGGCAGCGAGTGGGTTCCGCTCCTGTTCTCGTTGCTCATCTTTGGCTACGGCGGCGTGCCTTTTCTGCAGATGGCCGTCCCGGAACTGCGCAGTCGCCGGCCGGGCATGATGACCCTCATCTCCTTGGCCATTTCCATTGCTTTTGTCTATAGCCTCCTGGCGCAACTTGCCAGGCTGGGAGAGGGCTTCTTCTGGGAATTGGTTACCCTCATTGACGTGATGCTCCTCGGCCACTGGTTGGAAATGCGCAGTATCCGCCAGGCTTCCGGTGCGCTCAACGAACTGGCCAAACTCATGCCCGATACCGCCGAGCGTCTCTTGCCCGATGGCCGCACGGAAACGGTGCCCACTTCTGCTTTACGTGTGGGGGACCTCGTGCTGGTGCGTCCAGGCGCAAGCATCCCGGCCGATGGCGAAGTGGTCGAGGGCGAATCCGGGGTCAATGAGGCGATGATCACCGGCGAATCCCGTCCAGTCGGCAAGCGGCCCGGCGATAAGGTGATTGCCGGTACGATCAATGGGGACGGCAGCCTGCGGGTGCGCGTCACTGCCACCGGCGATCAAACCGCCCTGGCGGGGATCATGCGCCTGGTTGAGCAAGCCCAGCAATCCAAATCCCACACCCAAGTCATCGCCGATCGAGCGGCGGGGTGGCTGTTTTACATTGCCCTCGCCGTAGCGGCTCTGGCGGCCGCCGGATGGAGCGTTGCCGTTGGCTTCAACGTGGAGGTTCTGAAGCGCGTCGTCACGGTGCTGGTCATCGCCTGCCCACACGCCCTGGGTCTGGCCGTGCCCCTGGTGGTTGCCATCACCACGGCGCTGGGAGCCAAGAACGGCATCCTGGTACGCGACCGCCTGGCGCTAGAAGCCGCGCGGGAGATTGATGTGGTGGTTTTTGACAAGACCGGCACACTGACCGAAGGGAAATTCGGGGTGGTAGATTGGGAGGTGGTGGCAGGCTATGATCGAGATGAGGCTTTGGCCCTGGCCGCCGCCGTAGAAGGCGATTCTGAACACCTGATCGCCCAGGCCATTCGTCGAGCGGCAGGTGAGCGCGGGTTGGCATTGCCTGCGGTGAGCGAATTCACCGCCTTGAAAGGGCGTGGGGTACAGGCCTCTTTTGATGGCACACCGGTGTATGTCGGGGGCCCGCGCTTGCTGGAGATGCTGGGGTTGCGCCCGCCTGAGCATCTGAACGCCTTCACCCAGAATGCGGGGGAGAAGGCTCAATCGGTCGTCTATCTGGTGGTGAATGAACACGTAGTTGCCGCCTTTGCCGTAGCCGATGTGGTGCGCCCGGAAAGCAAAGAAGCCGTCCGCCAACTGCACGCTATGGGCATTGAGGTAGCAATGCTGACCGGCGATAGCCGTGAGGTGGCTCAGTCCGTGGCTGCCGAACTGGGCATTGACCACGTCTTCGCCGAAGTGCTGCCGGAGCATAAAGTGCAGAAAGTGGCCGAATTGCAGACCCAGGGCAAGCGAGTGGCTGTGGTCGGCGACGGTGTCAACGATGCTCCCGCCCTGACCCAGGCCGATGTCGGCATTGCCATTGGCGGCGGCACGGATGTGGCCATCGAGTCGGCGGGACTGATCCTGGTCAAGAGCAATCCGCTCGATGTGGTCAAGGTCATCGCCCTGAGTCGTGCCAGTTACCGCAAGATGGTGCAAAACCTGTGGTGGGCGGCGGGTTACAATATTATCGCCTTGCCGCTGGCCGCAGGCCTCCTGGCCCCGTGGGGTATCCTGCTCTCCCCGGCCATTGGGGCGCTTTTCATGTCGCTCAGCACGGTCATTGTGGCCATCAATGCCCAATTGCTGCGCGGTGAGCGTCTGTCGGCGGCATCTGCCGGTTGAGGTATTCCCTCAGGAGGCGAGCAATGAAAGCATTTCTTGTGCGCAAGAAGGTGATTCTTTTTTTGCTGGGATTGAGTTTTGTACTGACGGCCTGCGGGTTAGGTGGGCAATACCCGCTCATATCGCCGGACGTTCGATCTGGAACTCCTTTGGGTGATTCTCCCAGTGTTGCCAACGGCGAGCGGATTTACTTTACGGCCAGCAGTGGCCGCGGCGGGACGATCAGTTATCAGGGCGGCGCAGCCGGGTGGCTACGTCTACGGCAGCCCCACGATGGTGCAGTCGCTCCTCGCTGCCGACCTGGTGGATGAGCTGGTGCTCACGGTCGTGCCCTTGGTCATCGGGAGCGGGAAGAAGCTCTTTCCGGCGATTCGACGAGATTCTAATTGGCCTCGACAATGAGGAACTCATGAACAAGCACTTGCCATACTTAGTGCACGAGTGTGGCGCCAACTTCTCACCCCAACTCTCTGAGCACTTGGGCGAGCCATTTTTCAACTTAGCCCGCAAAGCAATCGAAGGCAAGAAGCCTGTCAAGACACATAAGCCCAACTACCAGAAGCTGAGCATCCGTGGTAGCTCAGGCACGATCTATCGCCTCCTATACAAGGGTAAGGAGATCGGGGAAATCTCCGATGTCCATCTGTTCCGAGAGGCTTATGTCGGGGCAATCTATAACCACTTCGGGAAGTCGTATCGAGTGACTGCGCACACAGCGAACGAAGTGCACCTGGAGGACGCCGACCCGCACTTTCGCACCGAGGGCATTTTCTGGACCGTCATCCAGAGTGCTGAGATGCTTTCCGGTATTCGGTACGCGGAAAACTTAGCTGCCTGCTACGGCAAGCTCACGGTCTTCGAGAACTTCGGCGGGTTCAAGCTTATTGACTCCCGTTTTGACTCCCGTTCAGGAGAAGTCCTCGAGGAAGAACGAAGCGAACGCGCACGCCGATCCAACGTCAGAGGATTTTGGCTTGAGCTAACAGACACCTCTATACTTGGCGATAGTGTACTCCTGCACGACCTTTTCGGAGTCGAACAACTCCTTCGGATTGGAGCACCCTTCATCGTCCCATGTGACAGACATGACCTGGGCACCCTGACGACTCAGAAATATCCGGCAGTGTATCTGTACGAAACCGTGCCGGGCGGTATCGGTGTCGCAGAAAAGGCGATTGAGGTGTGGCCCAAGATTATCGAGACGGCAATCGAGATTGTCGTAAGATGCACCTGCAAACATGGCTGCCCGAGTTGTTTGGTACCACCGCGATTACCCCTCGGCTTTGAAGAGCCAAGGAAGGGTCCGACGATCACAATAGCAAGGCGCTTATTGGACATCGCCTCGATCTCCGCACGCGAACGGTTTGATCCCGATTCCCACGTGTGGGTCCCTATATGAGAGCCTGCCTTACCATGGAATCCCTGCTGAGCTTACCACCATTACATCCGACTTACGGCTACACACATCTGTGTTGCTGACCAGGGAACATTACTCACCGTCACCTCCCTTCACCCTACCTTCTCGGCTGCACGCAGTTTGGCGGAACGGCTCCGCCGATTTGCCGAGCGTTCGTCGGCAGTGGGAGTGATCGGCTTGCGCGTCAGGATACGCAGGCGGTTCTGCTCGGCATTCTCTCGAAACGCGCGCTTGACGATCCGATCCTCCAGAGAATGGTAGGAAATCACAACAATTCGCCCACCCGGACGCAGTAATTCCGGCACACACCGGAGGAACGCCTCCAACTGCCCCAACTCGTCATTGACTGCGATGCGGAACGCCTGAAATACTCGGCTGAGAACATCGTAGCGACGCGCTGGCGGAACACATCGCTCGACAATTGCCCGAAGCTGTCCGGTCGTACGGATGGGCGCTACCCGCCGTGCCGAGACAATCGCGCGCGCAATGCGACGGCTCGCACGCTCTTCTCCGTAGCGGTAGAGCAGGTCGGCAAGCTCACGCTCGGATAGCTCCGCAATCAGCGTGCTTGCCGGCGGCACCGCCGACTCTGTTCCGCCAAAGCGTAGGTCCAGCGGGGCATCGAAACGGTAACTAAAGCCACGGCGTGGCTCGTCGAGCTGGTGCGAGGATACGCCTAAGTCCAGCAGAATACCCTGCACCGTTCCGGCGAGCCGCCGGCGCCATTCCTCCTTGCTGCATGCCAGCAGATACGAGCCAAGCACCAGCTCCACCGACGATGGCGCGCCCGATACACGTTTTTGGCTGAGTGCCCCCCGACACGCCGCCAGTGCATCGGGATCGCCATCGAAACCGATGAGCGTTCCTCCCTGCAATCGCTCCAGGATTGCTGCTGCATGTCCGCCGCCACCAATGGTGCCATCGAGGTAAAGCCCTGCTGGATCCGTCACCAACAGCTCGACTACTGTGCCGACCATCACCGGCTGATGGTAGCTGTGCAGATCGCTGTGCCCACCAGGCGCCATGATGAAGCTTCCCCCCGGTCACTTCATCACCGCTGCCGCCACTTGCTCGTAGCTATCGCCGAAACTGGCAAGGTACCGCTCGAATTCGTCGGGATTCCACAACTCAATATGGTCCATCATCCCGACAATGGTCACCTTACCCTCGATGCCGGCAAACTCGAGCAAGCGACGCGGCACCGCGATCCGCTGCTGCGGATCAAGCACGACCTCCTCGCACCACGACAGTATCATGCGGAGAAAGAACCGGTGCTTTTCGTCGTACTGATTCAACTGTGCAAACCGCTCCTCGTAGCTTCGCCACTGGTTGAGCGGATACGCCACGATGCAACGATCCGTCCCCCGCGTGAGCACAAAGGTATCCTGTGCCTCTGGCTCCAGGACACGACGCATCTTGGCAGGAATATTCACCCGCCCTTTTGCATCAACCGAGTATGTTTCTTGTCCTTTGAACCCACCCACGGGGTTGCTCGTGCGAACGGTTCGACATCGCGTGGGCAGGCGGAACCACCGCCACCCACCAGCGAGAGAAAGTTGAGTTCATCTCCCACTTTCTCCCACCACACGAGTGCAAAACACGCAACAATCGGTGCTCGCGCAAGCCCTCAGCGCAATTTTTTTTGCGAATTCGCACAAAATCGCGATTTTGAGCTGAATTCGCTACTTTTGCGCGCAGTAATTGCCGTTATTTGTTTTTTTCACCCCTACACACCACCGCATCTTGTTGCCCCGACCGTGGCTGTCCATCAATACTGAATAAATTTTCAGGTACCGCGGTAATCAGTTTCCCTCACTGAAGATTTATTCAGTATTTTCGCGCCGCTCTATTTCACTCGATAGCCTCTTCCCATGGAAATGTACTTGACCCAGCGCCAGCAGCGCGCGCTCGATTTCATTCGCGATTACATTGCCGAGCATGGATTTGCGCCCAGTTACGAAGAGATTCGCCAGCATATCGGCGTTGCCTCACTCAATGCCGTGCGTGAGCTGCTCGATGGACTCGAACGAAAAGGCTATATTCGACGCCTGGCAGGACGGTCGCGCGCGCTGGTCCTGCTCAACAACCAAAACCACTCACCGCAACACCATAGCCCTCTCCCGGAGCGACGATGCGAAACAGTCCCGATTATCAGCTCTGCTCCCGTCGAAAACGATAATCCGCTCTCGCTGTTCCTTCGCCCGCGTGGACTGCTGAGCCTTGATACCGAGTTTTTCCGGTTGGATGGAAAAACCTGGTTCGTGGCGATCGCGCCCGATGATGAAGTGGCAGATTGGGGAATCATGCGCGGCGATGCACTCGTTGTCGAGCAGACCGACCAGCCCTCTGGTGGCGACATTACGGTATGCATTGCCAACGGAAAGCAGATTTTGCGCCGACTGGCAAAGAATGCACGCAAGGGACACCTTGAACTCCACGCACCCAACCATCCGCCTCTCCTCCTCGATCGTGAGCGTGTGCGTGTCGTCGGTGTCGTTCGCTGGATTATCCGCCGACTTTAGCGCCGGCGAAGGATAGCACGCACATCACCGGAGAGTGTTCCATCGGGCTGCCGCAATTGTTCGAGCGATTCCAGCAGTTCCCTGCCAGATACAAGGCGCCCGATTGGTTGATGATCATGAGCCGAACCGCTTCGTGTCCAGATGTAAAGCTGCTGGTGGCGACGTGTTACCGTCCCTTCCTCAAGGTGAATGCGCTGTGCTTCGAGTTGGTGCGTGCTGGCTGGTGGCACTGCCTTCCCGATGACGATAACGCCATCATCAACCATTGCGAGAGCCTGTTCGCGATCGAGCATCTGCTCGATCCACCGGTCGAGTTGGTCTGTGCCAACGGTATCGTCCACCCGAAAGACTATGCTTCCGAGCACACCGTGCGCTGCCGAAAGCTCGATCTCATAACCAGCACTGGCACCGCTTTCCTCCGATGACGTGCCGACCGTTACACTCGGCAGCGGAACTGTCACGTGTGCTGTCGTCTGTGATGGCGGCACAGAGGATCGGCACCCCAGCAGCACCAGCATCACTATTGCACTGGCAAGGTATAATTGCTTCGCCCGTCGCATCCCTCTGCTCAGCTTTGGAGCGTGTGCTTGACGACGTCTTTGCGTTACTTGTTCATCTGCGGAGTGATGCGCTCCTTGCCTTTGAGTTTGACAATGGTCATTTCGACTTTGTCAATGGGATTGTCGCGCTGGTCGCGAGGAACATTGACGATCTTATCGGCAACTTCCATCCCCTTCAACACCCGTCCAAAAACCGAATACTGACCGTCGAGCCACGTGGCATCAGCAACACAGATGAAAAACTGGGATGTTGCGCTATTCGGATCGGCAGCACGAGCAGCCGAGACTATTCCCCGACGATGCGATATTTTGCTGAACTCTGCCGGGACACGCGTCTGGCTTGGATCACCGAAACCCCACCGCTCTCGTGGTTGCGTCTTGCTATTGGGGTCACCACCCTGAATCATAAAGCCAGGAATGACCCGGTGAAATGCGGTTCCATCGTAGAAACCAATCGAAACTAAGCTGTCGAAATTGGCGACGTGTTTCGGTGCAATGTCGGGGAAAAGCTCGATGATAATCTTGCCTAGCGTATCACCTTTTTGAGTGACGGTGATTTTGTATTGCGGACGCTCTACTCCACTTGGCGGCGGCGGTACATCACCGTCACCGGCATAGATTGATGCTGTCATCAGTATGGTTGCTCCAAGAATGAAAAGGATCGTTTGCATAGCGATGAATGAAGAGGTTGAACATTACTCATCAAAAATGCTCTTGACCGCTCCGGTCAGAATGCGCAGGTTGGGTTCTGTGCTCTGCACGGGCTGTTCTGAACCCGGACGGTACAGGATTCGTACTTCGGCGTCGCGAATATCGGAAAAAATTGCTTTGACCGCTTCGAGGCGCGCCTCAAAGAGCTGCTTATTGACTACTGCCGTTGGCGGAGGTGGAGGTGCTGGTGCCTCCGGCTGTGTTTTTGCACCTTTTTTCTTTGACTTCTTGGCTACTGGCTTTTTGGTAACCGCTGGTTGGGGTGGCGGTGGTGGCTCTAACTCTAAGGCTACCTCGACGACGATTCGCATCTGGCGGTTCTCCTTGAGTAGCTTCAAGACACGGTCAATCTCGCTTTGAACTGTGGGCAGAAGTTGCGCACTGCCAGCATCGAAAGCTCGCAGCTCTGCTATCGGCTCCCCCTCCTTGAGCGAACGGACCGTGAAATTGTAAGTTATCTCTTTGAACTTCTGTGAGGGTGGTATCTCCAGCGTCGCGGTCTTCCGATAAATCGCATAGCTGGAAAAAACGATCGTATAGGTTTGCCCCGATTCGAGCGGCTGAAGATATTCGCCTGTGCTGCTGTTGACCTTGACGACAATTTTTTTTCCCGTTTTTTCCGCTGTGATCACCATGTCCATCTCATGACCGAGCGGTTTGCCGGTCCGCTCATCGAGCACAGTTCCCTTGATATTGACCAGTGCGTTTTGTGCATTGAGCCACAGGAGGGGCAGAAATAAAAGTGCTGGAAGATGCTTCATCGCGAACCTTTCGATTGATTGAGAAATTCTGCAACGCGTCGTCGGCAATCGTCGGTGCCACGAGCGACGACATTGAGTGCTGCTGCATAGCGGAGAGCTCCGTCGAGGTCCATGCCGTGCATTCCGGTGAGTAACTGTTTGGTCAGTGCAATCGAGCTTGCACTATTGGCGCAGAGCTTGGCAGCAAGGTCGTCGGTCGTTGCATCGAGTGCGTCGTGATCAGCGACGTGCGATACCAGTCCGATGCGGTGTGCTTCATCGGCACTGATTAGCTCTGCGCTCAGCAACAGACGCCGCGCTACCGCATCACCAACCTTGCGGAGCAAGTACGCTCCAACGACGGCAGGAACAAAACCGATCCGCACTTCTGAGTATCCAAACAGCGCCTTCTGGCGCGATGCGACAATAAAATCACAGACCGTTGCCAGACCACACCCACCGGCGATTGCTGGACCATGAACCTTCGCGATTGTTGCTTTGGGTGATGTAAAAATGGTCCGAAACGTTTGCTCCAGCAACAGCGAATCGGTGAGATTTTCCAGGGACGAGAATTCGCTCATTGCTTGCAGATATTCCAGATCAGCACCGGCGCAGAATGCTGTTCCGCTCCCTTCGAGTACGATTACGCGTACCTGCTCTTCGGCTGATAGCTGCGCGACCACTGTGCCAAGCTCTGTCAGCAGCGTGGGGCTAAGAGCGTTTCGCTTTTCTGGACGGTTGAGGCAAACGCGCGCAACGCCTGTGGTGGTTTGGGTTACCTGGAGAGTCTCCATCACTGCATTGGTTGGTTCGTGCTGCAAAAATAGCGCTGCGTAAAGTCACCGGACATGGATTTTTCGAGTTATCCCCACTGCTTTCAACAGATGGGGAAAACACTCGGTCGAAAACAGGTGCATTTTACGATACCTTTCCCCGACAGCGCCCCACATCGCCATTGTTCTCCACAGCCATGTCGAAAACGCGGGTGTTTTTCCCCTGCTTTTCCACAGTAGGTTTCGACTGCTATCGAGCGGCTCCAGCCCGCATGAACACACGTATTGGCAACCTCGCACTGATCTGTTTTCCACATTTCCACCGCACACCTATTCGATTTTGTGCAAAAAGAGAATCAACCTATGAACCTCTCAGGGAAGAGCGTCGCCGGTAGAGAGCTAATCCCTCGGCGATACTCGAGAATCGAATACCAAGCTCAGCTTCCGCTTTCAGGGGAACAAGACCCGCACGGAGCGGTCGAGGCGCATTCTGATTGAGTTGCTCCGTCAGAACCGGTGTGATAAGGTCCGGGCGTAAATCGAACACACGGGCGATTGCCAGAGCAAAATCATAACGGTTGCAGTAGTCAGCTCCGCCGACGTGATAGAGTCCAGTGCGACCACGCTCAATCAGGAGCGCTGTTGCCAGAGCAATATCGCCGGAGTACGTAGGGTTGGAAAACTGATCAACCGCCACACGGATCGGAAGATTATTCGTGCACGAACGAATGATCCATTCGACAAAGTCGCTCTTAGCGCTACCTCCGGTTCCATAGACGACGTTGGTGCGGATTATCGTTGCACGGACACCGAGTGAGACGATAGCATTTTCGCCGCTGAGCTTGGTCTTCCCGTAGTAGTTGATTGGTTGAGGAATCTGCGATTCGTCGTAGGGTCCAGCCTTTCCATCGAACACATAGTCGGTTGAATAGTGGACCAGGTGCACGTCGAACGTTCGTGCGTACCGAGCGAGCATTTCGGGGAAACGTGCGTTGAGTAGTTGAGCAAGGGCTCGGTCTGTTTCGCAACCATCAACATCGGTGTAGCCAATGGTGTTGATGATGACCGAGGGCTGCACGTCCTTCAGTGTGTTCTTGTAGTCCTCGAAATCGTGCGGGGATACTTTTCGGGTTACGAAGGATGAAGCAAGGGCAGGGTCCAAATCTTTCGATGAAAGCAGGATAAGCTCGACACCTTTCTGTTTCTGGTAGTGCTCGATGAGGGCGGAGGCGATTTTACCGCTGGCACCGGCGATTGCAATACGAAGCATCGGTCATCAACAAGCATGTGAACGAATCAGTAAAGCAAAATTATTGCGTCGCGGTTTCCAAGCCATCATTGCTCTCGCGCGGAGCAGCGATAGGGATTGCGACCCTCAGAAGGCACCAAAAGCACCGTGACAAAACTTCGAAGTACGGTTGGTGTATAGTGTTGACAAACTGACACAGCGAAGTTAATTGTCCAAGTCTGCCTCTATGGCAGATAAAAACCTTCAAAAACAGGCTATTTTCGAGGTTTCACGTGAAACTATGGCAATTCACCGCAAATACAGGGCAAGTATTGCCACGTCGGCAGCCGAAACACCCGGTATTCGTGCCGCTTGTCCGAGCGTTTCAGGGCGAATGCGTGTGAGTTTTTCTCTGGCTTCGCTTGAGAGGGCGGCTAACGTCGAGTAATCGAAGCTAAGCGGGATACGGCGTTCTTCGTTCTGGCGAAGGATTTCGACTTCGCGGCGTTGGCGTTCGATATAGCCGGCATATTTGAGTTCAATCTCGGCGCGTTCAACGTACCGAGGACGGAAATTGGTCTGAGTGGATTGGTCGGTCCCATTGTTGTGGATATACCAGCACAGAACGTCGCTGAGGGATAGACGGGGGCGAAGAGCGAGAAGCGCGATCGAAATAGATTCGTTCACCGGTGGTTCGTTATGCATCGCCAGGAAAGGGTTAGCGACGCTGGGAGGAATTTTAGTTGCATGACACCACGCGACAAGCTCGTTTTTCCGCTCTGTGTCAATGCAAACGCGAGTGTACGTCTCCCTGTCGAGCAGACCGAGTCGGTAGCCATGGTGTGCAAGACGCTCGTAGGCATTGTCCTGGCGGAGTAAGAGGCGGTATTCCGCCAGAGAGGTGAAAATCCGGTACGGCTCATCGCTGCTTTTGTTGATAAGGTCGTCTATGAGGACGCCGATGTATGCCTCAGAGCGGAGAAGACGAAAGGTTCCCTCGCGGCGAATTGCAAGAGCTGCATTGATGCCGGCAATGATTCCTTGTGCTGCTGCCTCCTCATAACCGGAAGTACCGTTGATTTGACCGGCAAAATAGAGCCCCCTGATTGCCTTGGTCTCCAGGGTATGGTGGAGCTGGTACGGATAGAAAAAGTCGTACTCGACAGCATAACCGTGCCGGAGAATGGTTGCGTGCTCCAAACCCGGGATCGTGCGGAGAGCAGATTCCTGAACGTCGGCTGGCAGACTGGTCGAAAAACCGTTGACGTAGTACGACACCGTGTTCAATCCTTCGGGTTCGAGTATGATTTGATGCGACGTGCGTTCAGCAAACCGTGCGATCTTGTCTTCAATCGAGGGACAGTAGCGCGGACCTTTCCCTTTGATGAGCCCTGTAAACATCGGCGAACGGTCAAAGCCAGTCCGAAGAATCTCGTGTGTCCGTGTGTTCGTCGTGGTTGCATAGCAGACGATACGGTTTCGTACGCACGGCGTATGCACAGAGAACGGGATGGGTGGATCATCGCCGACTTCAATTCTGGTCTTGGAAAAATCAATCGTTCTACCATCAACGCGCGGCGGAGTACCGGTCTTGAGGCGTCCTTTCTCGATGCCGGCAGCAGCGAGGAGGTCAGAAATCTTGTCGGCACGCGGCTCGCCAACGCGACCACCCGGAGACGCGTCAAGACCGGTGTACATGACTGCGTTGAGAAATGTCCCTCCACACAGAACCACCGCTTCACAGGTTATCTCGATTCCATTCCGTAGGCGAATACCGCGGACCCGATCGTCGCGGACAAGAATTTCCTCAACGGTACCATCCACGATCGTCAGATTCGGTAACTGTGCCAATAGCTGCTGAGCGTAGGCAGGATACAGGTCCTTATCGTTTTGACTGCGCGGCGACCACACAGCAGGACCTTTGGAACGGTTCAGCAATTTGAACTGCAGCCCGCTTCGGTCAGCTATACGAGGCATGAATCCACCCAGAGCGTCGAGCTCCTTGACTAAGTGTCCTTTTGCAGTTCCGCCAATTGAAGGATTGCACGAGAGCCGCCCGATCGTCGCTCGGTTCATGGTGATGAGCAGCGTCCTACACCCCATCCGTGCAGAGGCAGCCGATGCCTCGATGCCAGCATGCCCGCCACCAATGACGATAACATCGTAATCGCGACCACTGAAGGATTTGTCCGACATCAGCAGGATTGTTTCACGTGAAACATCAACAGCGTGTGTTTGTGGTGATGCAATGACGCGAGGAGTGGTAGGCGTATTTTTGTGCAATGAAACGCATTCGAATCTTGGACGTTCAGGGACGTATCCCCTATCCTCTGCACGACGGCGGGGCGCTGGGTATGTGGATCGTTACCGAAATGCTCGGTCACGATCCAGAAGTAGCCTACGGCGTTCTCGCCATGAATACAGCCCGTCATTGGGTTTCGCCAGAAACAATCAAAGCCGTGTATGGCGAAATTCCGCACTGGTGGGCGCCAGTGGATAACCGCATTACACCCCTTGGTGCGCTCGGAAATCTGGTGCGTGGGACGCCATATCACATCAGCCGCTTCAAGAGCAGCCGATTTGCCCGTCTGCTCCAGCGCGTCCTTCGGGAGTTTAGTCCGGATGTTGTACTCCTGGAAGGTCTGCCAGTGACGCAGTACGTTGACCTGATTCGGCGTACCTGTCCGGCAAAAATTGTGTATCACGCACACAACGTCGAGCATCTGATCTGGTCACGGCTGGCGAATGCAGAGCCGAACAGTCTCCGCCGCGCATATCTTCGAGAGCAAGTACGGCGACTCCGTAGGTTCGAACGTGCAATGATCTCCGGCGATAAGCTCGATGCAATTGTGACTTTTACGCATGTGGATGCACAAGCACTGCACGCGATGGGGTTCGACGGTCCACTTCACGTTAAGCCCTTTGCGCTGAGGTTAGAGCGGTACTCTCCCACCTACGCTCCGGAAAAGCGTCCCTCGTTGTTTCATCTTGGTTCGCTGGCGTGGGAGCCGAACAGGCAAGGAATCGAATGGTTCCTGCGCGAGGTGTTCCCGTTGGTTAGGCAAAAAATTCCGACAGCAGAAATTCATATCGCCGGACAAATTCCGTCCACTTTCCGATCTCCAACAACTGAAGGAGTTCACCTAGTTGGTCCTGTTGCCGATGCCAGAGAATTTATGCGCTCGCACAGTGTGTTAGTGGTCCCGCTTCACGCAGGAAGCGGGGTTCGTGTCAAGGTGATTGAGGCGATGGCTTTAGGGAAAGCGATCGTATCAACGACAATCGGAGCCGAAGGCATTGCATACACGGAGGGTCACGATCTCCTTATTGCCGACACGCCCGAGGCATTCGCCGATGCGGTCTGTCGTTTGCTCGGCAATCCGCACCAGATCGAGACGCTGGGTCGAAACGCCCGTTGGTATGCTGAGCGTCATCACGATGCAGAGCGGGTCGGTCAGGAGCTTGTAGCTTTTCTCAGGAGCGTTGCTGCTGAGTCTGCTCCCGTTGCTTAGATGGACACGGAACGCTGCCGTAGCTGCAGAATACGCAGCAGTCGCCAGGTTTTGGACGGAATGTGACATGGCATTTGGGGCATTCCTCAAAGAACACGCAGCGATCGGTCGGCATCAGGCGTTCGTACCGATACCCGCAGGCGGGACACGTCAGAATTGAACAAAGCGTGACATCCATCGCAGGAAACCCATGATTACTTTCCAATGCAAAACTGCGAAAAGATGCGGTCGAGAAGATCATTGGTCCAGCGCTCGCCTATCAATGTGCTCAGTTCCTCGGCTGCATTTCGGAGGTCGAGGGCGATGCATTCACCGGGAAGCGAGTTGCTTAAGGCAGTGAGTGCCGATCCAAGATAACCTTCGATACGACGCAGGGATTCAACGTGGCGCTCGTTGATCAAAGCAATGTCGAGTTCCGCTGTGCTCTCGGTGACAATACGGTCAAGCCACGACAGCAGCGTTTCAATTCCCTCTCCCGTTCGAGCAGAGACCATGATTTCATCTTCGCTGCGCAGTGACGGTCGAGCGGTGATACAGTCGGACTTATTTTGCGCCAGCACGATCCGGTGACGCGGAAATTCTGCCCGCAGCGATTCGACGATGTCGTCCGAGTGCGTTTGCCCCTCGGTAAGGTCATTGACAACGACCAGCACGTCGCACTGCTCGATGACCGAGCGCGCCAGTGCAATACCTGCTACTTCGATGGCATCGCTGCTTTCTCGAAATCCAGCCGTATCGTAGAGCCGCAGGACGGTCTGCCCGACCGGCAACACTTCCTCGATATAGTCCCGCGTTGTGCCGGGCACAGGAGAAACGATGGCACGCTGCCGACCAAGCAACGCATTGAACAGCGAACTTTTCCCAGCGTTGGGGTAGCCGATAATCCCAACGCGCATCCCATGCCGGAGCATTTGGGCGCCAGCATACGAACGAATGAAACGCCTGCACTCGGCATGAATAGCCTCAAGCCGTCGAATAAGCTCGGCTCGGTCGGCAAATTCAATGTCCTCGTGGGCAAAGTCTAACTCGAGTTCGACAAGCGAGGCAACGTTCTGCAGCTCGTCGCGGATGCGACGCGCCCAGGCGGTGAAGGAACCACCGAGCTGTTTTATCGCAAGTTCTTGTGTTGCAATGGTTTGTGAGTGAATGATTTCGGCGATTGATTCGACTTGCAGCAGGTCCAGCTTCCCGTTGAGAAACGCACGTCGCGTGAACTCTCCCGGTCCCGCCAACCGAGCACCACGGGCAAGCAACGATTCGATAATGAGACGGTACATTGTGTATCCCCCGTGGCAGGTGATTTCGACGACGTCCTCGCCGGTATAGCTTCTCGGTGAGCGGAAAATGCTCATGGTGACATAGTCGGCAATGCTTCCATCGGGACGGAGAAACTGCCCGTAGTGGATGGTGTGTGTTGGAGTGTCCGATAGTGGCCGTTTGCCGCGGAAACATTCGTCAGCGATCGCGATTGCCGATGGACCCGACAGCCGCACCACCGCCAGTCCCGCAACCCCGGGCGGCGTCGAGAGTGCGCAGATCGTATCGCTTGCAGAAGACGGCATATTGATGGCAGTGTACGAATTTCGCGGAATGCAAAAGACGCACGGCGAACAGTTTTGGCGTAATCTGGGTCAGGTCCAGCTTGCTGTGGAGCACTGGCAGGAGCTGGATTCAACCAATGACCGAGCGCGTGCACTCTGCCAGGAATTATCGCAGCCCGTGCTGGTGACGGCGGCGCATCAACGCACCGGACGCGGACGGCACGGACGCTCCTGGCACGATCTGCCGGGTTCGGCACTGTTGATGACGCTCGGTCTGCCGGTGCAGTGGAATCAAACACAGATGCCGACTCTTTCACTCCTGGCAGCGGCATCGTTGGGTGTGCTCGAGGAGCTGGCGCGTATCGTCCCTGCCGAGTGCTTGCGGATCAAGTATCCCAACGATGTCTGGCTCAAACCGCCGCATGCTCCCGCCGGCAAACTCTGCGGTATGCTCGTCGAAGCGGACTACATCGGGGCGCAGCCGAGCACATCCCTTGTCGGTATCGGCATCAACATCACCGGCGTCCCTATGCTCAGCGATGCTCCCTACCCTATTCGCTGCCTTGCCGATGCGGCACCGGCGGCGTTACCCGACGCCACCACGCTTGCTGAGCGAATCGCCGAGCGTATCGTCTCGCTGCTTGTGCACCATGACCACCAAGCGCTCGTTGAACGGTGGCAGGAGCAATTGCAGTTGATCGGGCGGCGAGTTTTGATGAGACCGCACCAAATGCCAGTTCGCATCACTGCATACGCTGCCGATGGCAGTCTGTGTGCTGAGCGTTGCGACACCGGCGAGCTGCTCACCGTGCGCGACGCCGATAGTCTTCTCTACGATCCGTTCGAACGATGAATGCTGCCATTGACCTTGGCAATAGCCGGTTGAAAATCTTGCGCCAGGATGGACGCTTTGCCGCTTGGTCGCTTGAGTCACTCGACTGGGATGCCATCGAAACATTTCTGGCACCGGTCAAGCGTGCGATAGTGTGCTCGGTCAATCCAGGTGTGGAGCCGATCCTCTGGAAGCAGATAGCGGGCGCTCGAGAGCTGATCTCCGCTCGCCAGATGCTTGCAGAATGCTCCCTGCCGTTTCGGATTAGCGCCGAGGGAATCGGCACTGATCGCGTACTGGCAGTGCTGGGTGCCCTGCGTCGCAGCAAGCCGCCGTTGGTGGTCATTGACATGGGAACCGCAATGACGGCAACGATTCTGACCGATCGCTGGGAAATTATCGGCGGATACATTGCGCCAGGGGTAGCTCTGCAACGTCGCATACTCCAGCAAGCGTTGCCTCACCTTGCGCTGCCAGACGAATTGAGCGAGTGCAGCGTCGAACCGGGAGACAACACACGCGCCGCCATAAGCGCTGGCGTATGCCTACTGGCGATCGCCTTTGTTGAGGCAGTCGAGCGACACGCGAGTCAGTGCAGCCAGACGGCAAATCTTTCCGTGCTGGTCACTGGCGGAGGAACGGCACAACTTGGTCAGATGCTCCAGCGCACAAACCCTGCCCTAACTGTTGCGCCCATGCTCGTTGTCGAAGGTGGACTTTCACTTCTGGAGGCACGATGATAGCACTTTGCATCCACGGTGGCGCCGGCGATCGGCAACCCTCTACCGATGATACAGCTCTACAGTCAGCGCTCAGCTCAGCGCTTGATGCTGGCTGGGCGGTCTTGGAAACAGGTGGCTCGGCACTCGACGCTGTCCAGGTTGCGATCGGAGTGCTCGAGGATGAACCGCTGTTCAACGCCGGTCGCGGTGCGGCGCTGGCGCTCGATGGTTCGGTCGAACTCGATGCAGCGCTGATGGACGGAGCTACTCAGCGAGTCGGTGCGGTCATCGGAGTTCGGCGCGTGCGCTATCCGATTGCGGCGGCACGCGCAGTGCTCGAGCATAGCGAGCACGTCATCATGGCGGGCGCCGGTGCCGAGCACTTTGCACATGCGCATGGATGCGATGCTGTCGAACCCGAATTTTTTGTGACCGACCGTGCCCAGAAGGCGCTCGAGCGGTATCGCGCGCACGCATCGCGCATCGAGCTTGGAACAGTCGGAGCGGTTGCTCTCGACGCCAGGGGCAACCTGGCTGCGGGAAATTCGACCGGCGGTGTTATAGGTAAGCGTCCCGGTCGTGTCGGTGATACGCCAATCATCGGTGCTGGAACCTACGCTAATGAACGCGTTGCGGTTGCCTGCACTGGTTATGGCGAATATTTCATCCGTACCTGTGCAGCGATGCGGCTTGCAATGCTGGTCGAGCTAACAGGCTGTCGTCTTGATGACGCTGCCCGCGACGTGCTTGAGCGTGTTACATCGCTGGGTGGTCGCGGTGGACTCATTGCTCTCGGTGCTGATGGACAACTGGCGATGCCGTTTACCACCACCAGCATGGCACGCGCTTGGCGCCGTAGCGATGGTGATTGTGGCGTGGCGGTATTTTGACCACACCACGCAATCCCCTTCGCTTTGGTTTGGGCTTACACTAAAACCGAACGCTAAACTTTCCGTTGGTGACCGTTCGGCTCAGCTTTTGATCGGTTGTGTATGCGGTGAAGCTGAACGTTCCTTCGGCTCGATCAGAGCTGAGCGTTGAAAACGTGATCGTACCAGAGCCGATGACGCCGCTCGCTGTAAAGAGGGTGCTATTGTCCATGAGGGTCGCAACGTGTGGCGAACCAGCGCCGATTGTTACGGTTCCTGCACTACTGACGCCAACGGTGCGAAGTTGTATCTGTGTCGTTGAGGTTGCATCCATTCCCGCGATGGCAACGACACCGTTGCTGACAGTGGCTTGGACCGTCGCAGCAGTCCATGCAGTGCCATTTACCACTGCGCTCATCGAATTCGAGCTGCTACTCGATGAATTTGATGTGCAGGAAAAAAACAATGCTGCCACTGCGCACGCGACACTAACCCACAACCGATACGAGGAAGCCATAGCATTCTCCACACGTGATAGAGACAAGAACGGTGAGCGAAGCTCGGCGCAATATACGCATTGTGTGCGGAGCCGAGTAAATCACCAATTCCTCTGCCTTCTGACCCCGAACACAACGTACGCTGCCCTGTTACCCTAAACTCGTTTTTCAGGGTCTCACTCCTGTCGCGCCTTGTCACCCTGAACTTGTTTCAGGGTCTGGTCTTGAGATGCTGAAACAAGTTCAGCATGACTGCTCGACGGCATGCAAATGCTGAACCGAGTTCAGCATGACGACCGAAACACAATCAGATGCTGAACCAAGTTCAGCATGACGCTTACGAGCAGGTGCAGGCTTTTCAACCGTCACCCTGAACTCGTTTCAGGGTCTGGTCCAGATGCCGAAACAAGTTCGGCATGACTGCTCGACGGCATGCAAATGCTGAACCGAGTTCAGCATGACGACCGAAACACAATCAGATGCTGAACCAAGTTCAGCATGACGCTTACGAGCAGGTGCAGGCTTTTCAACCGTCACCCTGAACTTGTTTCAGGGTCTATTCCAGATGCCGAAACAAGTTCGGCATGACTGCTCGACGGCATGCAAATGCTGAACCGAGTTCAGCATGACAATCGAAACACAGTCAGATGCTGAACCATGATCGGCATGACGGTCGAAGGTCGTGGAGAGAACGGGTATGAGCACGTAGCCTGATGGCAACCAGCGGTCTGTATGGGCGAATCACCGCAACCGTGGTGTAATTTGCCTGCCATGCGAACGTTGATTGACCGCATAACCGCTCGGCATATACTCTGGCTGTGCCTTGCCAGTGCAGTGGCGCGAACGGTGTTTGTTTTCGGTGTAGCGCCCCCAATTCAAACTGCCGAGGACTTCAGCATTGCTCGCAATATTGTCGCCGGTAAGGGCTTTTCGATCTACGACCGCGGACCGACCACGATCAAAGGTCCGATCTACCCTGCTTACCTTGCTGCTGCATTCTGGCTGTTCGGTGAGCATAACGGACTGCGTGTTGCTGTGTGGCTTCAGCATGTGGTCGTTGCGTGCATGCCGTGGTTGCTGTTACGCTTGGGGATAGCCATTCGATGCCCTGTGTTGGGAAAAGCGGCAGCACTGCTGATAGCGCTGCATCCGTCGTACTTTTACCACCCAACCGTTGCAGAAAATACTGCCTGGGTTGTTACGATCGGGGCGGCGTGGTGTGTCATGCTCTTCAGCATCGTTCCACCGGCGGCTTCGATCTGGCGGGTAGTGTTATTGGGCGCAATCGTTGGGGTCTTTGTGCTGGAAAAACCACCGCTCGTTGTGCCAATGCTCGCTGCCCTGGTGCTCCATTTTCGCCTGTGTCTGCGGTGGGTACTGGTGGTGGGTATTGGAGCGCTGCTGGTTGTTCTCCCGTGGAGTGTTCGGAGCTATGTGGCTTTCGGTCAGTGGAGTGTGACAAAAACCTATTCGGGGTATTTGACGTTCATTCACTCGTGGCTTCCAGCGATGGCGGTTCACCCGCGGTACGCGGTCACCAGTGGAGAGCTGGACAGGGAAATAGATTCCCTGGGACGCTTACCCGAAGCGCAGGCGCTTCCTCGGCTGCGTGCCCTTGCCGCAAATATCCTTGCCGAAAAATGGCAGCTCTTACCGGAGCGAACACTCGTCCATGCGCTGGTGTACTGGACGATACCGCCACGCTACTGGGGAAATTGGTCGTTAGCGTTCGTTGTTGGTCGCGTCGTGCCGGTCGGAGTACTGCTGGTGCTCATGATCTGGGGAACGCACGTCCTCTGGCGAACGGATCGCGTGCTACTGGTGAGCATTGGAGCTGTGCTGGCGTGGGTGACGCTGTTTTATTCGCTCTACCACGTGCTCAATATCCGGTACAAGTTGGAAATCGAGTGGCTGCAGCTATTCATCTGCGCGGCAGCGATTGTGGGCGGTGCGAAAACTGAGATGCCACGAACTACGGCCAGTTGAGTGTCTCGAGGGTGGTACCAAACAAGCCAAGCCTTGTTCCGACTGAGCGTGTCAGGCTGAACTTGTTTTAGCATCTGACTGTGTTTCGGTCGTCATGCTGAACTCGGTTCAGCATTTGCATGCCGTCGAGCAGTCATGCTGAACTTGGTTCAGCATCTCAAGACCAGACCCTGAAACAAGTTCAGGGTGACGACCGAAGGAAGAGACCCTCAATCGAGTTCAGGGTGACGGGTGGGTCGTGGAGTTGCTGGCAGTGCGTGTGCCCATGCCCGCAAGTGTCATGCTGAACGTGGTTTGAGCATCTGTCAACAACCTACTGCAACCGGAGGCGCTGTCCGACGCGAAGGTGGTCGGGATCGAGCGATTTGTTTTTGGCGAGAATCTCCTCGACGTTCACCCCGAAGCGCCGTGCAATCGAGTAGAGCGTATCGCCGGGACGGATGGTGTACCATTTTGGTAGCCGATTGACGGTGCCGGGGGTCGCTCGAGCACTGCCCTTCCCTTGCGGTTCGACGTAAATCACAAGCTGCTCCCCTGCTTTGACCACGCCAGCCGAAAGCTGCGGATTCCAGCGCACAAGGTCCGCTTGGCGCACGCCATAGAGAGCAGCAATGGTGCCGATGCTTTCGCCCCGTCGGACACGGTGGCTGACTTTCCGTGCCAGCGGTGGCTGTGCTGTCCGGTCGCTGGCAATGGCACTCGTCGGTGCAGCAGCAACCGGTACGCGCAGAACCTGTCCTGCCATCAAGCGCAGGCGACGGAGCCTGTTGATGCGCCGCAGTTCAGCAATTGTTGTGCCGTAGTCGTCGGCAATTTGCGCCAGTGTTTCACCCCGCTGGACGCGGTGGGTTTTGTAGCGAGGTGTCTGTTGTTGTTGCGGTGGTACCGGTGACGGTGGAGCAGCCTGGGTATTAGTCGCCATGGCAAGAGAATCGGTCGAGCGGATTTCAGCCGATGGCGCCGGTTGCTGCTCAGCGGCGGTGAGGGCATCGTCTGGCTCAGCCGAGGATGGACGGTTGAGCGGGATACGAATCACCTGCCCGCGCCGTAGCCGTGTATGCTGCGATATGCCATTGATTTCAGCCAGCTCGGCAATGCTAATGTCGTAGTGATTAGCAATCTGCGCCAGTGTCTCACCCCGCCCGACGGAATGGTTGACCCACGGCTGTTTTTCCTCGGGTGTCAGCATCGCAAGCCGGACAGAAAATTCCGCTGCACGTCCCAGAGGAATGCGAAGGGTATAGTCCTGGTTCGGCGGTGTCGTGTTCTTGAGCAGTTCGGGGTTGAGTGCTTTGATGGTGTCGAGCGTTGTGCTGGCGCATGCGGCAGCAGCGTGTAAGCTGATCGGCTCGGTCACGGTGACCGTGTCGTAGAGCCATTCCGGTTCGGGGACAATGTCCTGTTTTCGAAAGCCGTAGGCTTCGGCTTGCATGCCAACCAGCGTAGCAGCAATGTACATGGGGACGTAGTTCCGCGTTTCTCGGGGCAGGTAGTCGCGGATTTGCCAGTAGCTTGCGTTCTCAATTCCTGCCTGCTTGATTGCGCGCCGCACGCAATTGATGCCGCAATTATAGGCAGCCAGCGCCAGATGCCAATCACCGAGTTCTTGGTAGAGGTCGCGCAAATGTCGCATCGCCGCTCGTGTTGATTTTTCCGGATCGCGCCGCTCATCGAACCATTGCGTGACACGAAGCTGGTAGAGCTGACCGGTTGATTGGATGAATTGCCAGAGCCCCACAGCCTTTGCCGGGGAGACGGCGTTGGGGTCCAGACCGCTTTCGATGATGGCAAGGTAGCTCAGCTCTTCGGGTACGTTCTCCTGTTGGGCAACGCGCCGAAACAACGGGAAAAAGCGGTTCATCCGTGCCAGAACACGCTTGAAAAACGCCCGCCCTCGCTCGTTGTTGGTCAAAAAGGCGATGGCATTGTTGACCGATTCGTTTTGCACCAATGGTATGGTTGTCGAAAGCGTACCGCTGGGCGGAGGAACAATGCCCGCGGTCGGTGATTGCACGATCTCGACTGCCTGGAAGAGGCGATCTCGCATGACAAACAGCGGCGAGCCGACATCGAGTTCATCAATGGGACGAATGAAGTTTTCGTAGTCTTCGATGATGGACTGCGCCAGATCGGAATAGTCTTCGTTCCGTTCGATGCCCGGCGTGCTGGCAAGTTGATTGAGCACGTCCATGGCTGCTTCGAAGAGCTTTGCGGCTTTGGTGGTGTCGTGCCGTTCAATGGCAGCCAGACCACGGAGGTAGTACTGCCGGGCGCGCTCGAGTTCGCGCGCTGCCTCGTCACCGGCAGAGCTGGAGTGCTCTAAGGCGGAGAATTCATCCGGTAACACTTTCGGTTGGCAGCATGCTGCATCCCCACTGCGGTGGATAGACGACTGCGATGCCTGCACTGGGTGCAGAGCAAGCATTGCAGCCGCCACGACGCCCAGCAGCCCAAATGCCCATCCCTGCATGGTTGTTGTGCCTGTGGTGGAACCAATGCTGCGCCACCAGAAACACTCCGTCCCGGCGGCACGGCAATATACGACATTGCACCGAAAGTTCAGTACACGGTATGTATCGGCACTTCTGTGTTGCACTTTTGCAGTTCGCATGGCAGCCCGGTTTCGTCTCGACCCCTGGAAAAGTGCAGTTGCTGGGTGCCTCGTCCCGAGAAGTTCGAACGTGCAACAGACGAGCAATGACATTTCTGGAAATCCTTGCCCGGTGTGATGGGCGGTTGCGTCCGCTGGTGGTGCGAATGCTACCGGCGCGGTGGGCAGTGGTGTTCTATTCGTGGGCGCGGCAAGTCGCACTACACCAGATCGCCAGAACTGTTCCACGGGTGGCGGTGGTTCCTCCCCCGAGCGCTGAGCGAATCCTCTGGGGGATTCGGTTCCGTGCTCCCCTGTTCAATGCAGCGGGAATGTTCAAAACCGGTGATGGATACATGCTCGCCTACCGTCAAGGAGCCGGTGCCTACCTTGTCGGTACAACGACCGCCCTGCCACGCATGGGGAATGTTCGTCGTGGCATTGCTCTGCCCTTTGTGCCCTACCCGCGTAGTCGTGCAGCATCGAACTGGCTTGGTCTGCCGAATCCTGGTCACCGGGCTGTTGCTGCGCGCATCGCTCAGTTGGAGCGCTACGACGCGTTCCCGATCGGTGCCAGTGTTGCACTCGATCCAGGCGATACCTCCGCCGATGCTCTGGAGCGGCTTATCGAGGGAATGTGGCTCTACCGTAATGCCGGTGTTGACTTTTTCGAGCTGAACGAAAGCTGCCCCAACACTGGCGATGATCATGCAGCGATGGGTGCTCTCACCGAGCGACTGCGCAGCGTTGCCGACGGGTTTATCCGTCCCAGCAGTGCACCGGTGCTGGTGAAAATCTCCGCCGATACGGAACCAGCCGTGATTGCGGCGATTGTTCCGCTGCTGGGAGAGCTTGGCTTTGGCGGCATGACTATCGGGAATACCTCCACCCAGTACCAGCGCCACCGCAGTTACATCGCTGAACCAGAACGGCGCCTGTTCGATTACTTTGTGCGCACCTTCGGCGGCGGCATCAGTGGTGAACCGTTACGAACGGATGTGCTCGAGCGTATCGCCGTTGCGCGTCAGGCAGCAGCATCCTTAGGGCGGGAATTTCATATCGTTGCCGTCGGTGGTATCGCAGGCAGCTCGCATCTTGCCGATGCGCTGGATGCTGGCGCTACGCTTGCACAGTGGTACACAGGCTACTTCGAATGCTTTGCCCGGGATGGACATCAGCTCTACCAGCGCATTTTCGAGCAGTGGCTAAGCCCGCCCGCCCGCAGCGATGCTGACCACCAGGATCGTGGTTTGGTCGCCGGTACTTTTCGGTAACACACGCCAGTTATTTTTGAGGTGGTTAGGTACGCAGAGCACCTATTCCGCATGTTCCAAAATGTTCAACAATTGATGGGTGTACCATGGAACGCCTTCTTCTATCGCTGGCGGCTTTTGGTATTGCCGCAACAGTTGCGTCCGCGCAGGTCGGAAGCTTGATCAACTACGGCGCAATCATCAAGGATTCGTTGCGTCTGGAAAATACCGGTGCCTACGTCCGGCTCCCGAGCAATGGCACCCTTCGCTGGGGTGAAAGCTCGGTTGGGACTCTCCAGACGGCATCGCTCACAGCTGCACGCTCCTGGTCACTGCCTGATGAAAGCGGCACACTTCTGACGACGGCGACCAGCTTCAGTGCAGCAGCCGCATCCGATGCGACGGTGAGCGGGACGAGCAGTGCGCTGGACATTCAGTTGAAGTCGGGTGCTGTCGGGACAAGCGAAATCGCCGATGGCTCAATCACAAATGCCGACATCAGCTCGACGGCAGCCATTGCGGTGAGCAAACTTGCGGTGACGCAGAACAATGTGATCGTTGGGTCAAGCGGCAACGTCGGTTCATTGCTTGCGCCGGGCAGCGATGGACAGGTGCTGACTATTGTCGGTGGAGCGCCGACGTGGACCAGCGTTACCGTCACAGAAACCGATCCGCAAGTTGGCTCGTTTGCTGCGGGGCAGGTTGCGTTCTGGGATGGCACTGCGCTCACGGGCAGTGGCAATTTTTTCTGGGACAACGCCAACAGTCGGCTCGGTATTGGAACAACAACGCCGAGCGTGTCGCTCGATGTGAGTGGCTCGGCGCGGTTTGCCAGTGCTGCAGCGACGACCGTCGTCATCGGTAGTGTCGCGGCAGATGGGAAGCTGCGTGTTGATGGAAGTATTCGTGCCGATGGCTACCGCAGCGCCGATGGAACAGCCGCTACACCAGCGTTCCGTTTTACCAACAGCAGCAGCACAGGGATGTTCAGTCCGGCAAGCAATCAAGTGGCGCTTGCAACGAATGGTGCTGAGCGTCTGCGGATTGATGCCAGCGGCAATGTCCTGGTAAGCGGCGGGCACGTCGCGCTCCAAAACAGCGACAATACCGCACGGGAACTGCGACTCTACGAACCGTCCAGCTCGGGCAGTGACTACACTGCTCTTCGCGCGCAGTCGCAGGCAGGAAGCATTACCTACACACTGCCTGCCACGGTGACTGCAAATGGCTTTCTGCGGACGGATGCATCGGGTAATCTTAGCTGGCAACCTGCCGACGACGATCCCAGCAATGACCTGACAACGTCAACGACATTTGCTGCCACGGCTGCATCCGATGCGACGGTGAGCGGGACGTACAATGCGCTGGACATTCAGTTTAAGTCGGGTTCTGTCGGGACAAGCGAGATCGCTGATGGCTCAATCACAAACGCCGACATCAGCTCGACGGCAGCCATTGCGGTGAGCAAACTGGCTGCAGGCTCCAACGGTCAGGTGCTCACGGTTGTCGGAGGAGTTCCAACGTGGGCGTCGGCTTCGAGTGGCACGGAAAACGATCCCGAAGTCTCGATGACAACAGCAGGGGCAATCCCGCGGTGGAACGGTAGCGCTCTGGTTGATGGCTCGCTTAGCGATGATGGCAACGGTACGCTCAGCCGCAGCGGCAATATCGCGCTCAACCCTGGTTCATCGAACACGCTTAGTACCGATGGGAGTCTACTAGTCGGTCAAACGCTGCAGGTCAACGGCGTCACAATACTGGGAACGTTCTCAGCAGCGACACCAACGGTCGTCCTCAGCGACGACAACACGGCAGCAGCGTTGATTGTAGCCAACGAAGGCAGCGGTGGGTTGATCAGTTTGGGCGGGAGTAGCGGACCGTATTCGCTCACGTTTGCAAAACCAACGCTAACGTCTGACCGGACCTGGACCCTGCCCGACCTTAGTGGCACCGTCACCGTGTACACGAACACACCGACGACCGGCGATGTGCTAACCTGGACCGCAAGCGGACCGCAATGGCAAAGCGCGCCATCCTCGGCGGAAACCGACCCGCAAGTTGGCACGTTCAGCACCGGGCAAGTTGCATTCTGGGATGGTAGCGCACTGACGGGTAGTAGCAATCTGTACTGGGACAACTCTAACGCACGGTTCGGCATCGGCACCACCAGCCCGCAATCGAAGCTGCACGTCCACGGCTCGAGCATCCGCGTAAGCAATAGCACCACCGGTAGCACGAGCGGTGACGGCTTTGCCATCGAGCTGTCGGGCAGTAATGTCCAGCTCCGGCAGAACGAGAACGCCTCGATTCAATTCCGCACCAATGCCGGCAGTGGCTCCGATACAGTGAAGATGCACCTGACTGCCGACGGGCGGCTGGTGTTTTACAATCCCTCGTCTGGTTCACTGTACCGGATTGACTTGCCGAACAATTCAGGGTTTGGAGTCGGTCGGGTACGAGCACAAGGGTATGCCAACTACTCCTCGCGCGCATGGAAGGAGCAGATTCGTCCGATCGAGGGAGCGCTCGATAAGGTGCTGCGCTTGACGGGTGTTCAGTATCGGTGGAAGCCGGAATACGGCGGGACCGATGACATTGGTTTCGTGATGGAGGACGTAGCGCCGGTGGTGCCGGAGGTGGTGGATCGTCATCCGCAGACGGGCGAGCTGACGGGGATGGACTATAGTCGCCTGACGGCACTGTTGGTCGAGGCTCTCAAGGAAGAACACCGCCGCAATCAAGAACTGCAGCAGCGTCATGAGGAGGGACGCCGTCAGATTGAGGAGCTGCGTGCCGAGGTCGTGCAGCTTCGGCAGCTTGTCGAGCGGCTTGCAGCGGCTGAACCGATTACCGCGAGCGTATCGACAGCACCGGTCACGGGCGCCTGGTTGGGCGATAACATTCCTAACCCCCACGACGGCACAACGACCATCCCCTACTACGTACCCAGTGGTGTCGGTCGGGCGCAGCTTACCATCAGCGATGCCAGCGGACGCACAGTTCGCACCGTGGAGCTGCCAGCGCGTGACATGTGGGGTCAGGTGACGCTCGATATGAGCCTGCTTTCGTCGGGTAGGTACGAATACCGTCTGGTCTTCGACGGTCGCGTTGTTGCGACTAAGCAGATGCAACTGGTCAAGTGAGACCCTGAACCAAGTTCAGGGTGACGGTTAGAGCGTTTGTGCACGTGGGTGCCTATGTTCTTCTGTGTCATGCCGAACTTGTTTCGGCATCTGATTGCCGCCGAGCGGTCATGCTGAACTCGTTTCAGCATCTGTTGCGTTTCGGTCGTCATGCTGAACTTGATTCAGCATCTCTGAGACCCTGAAACGAGTTCAGGGTGACAAGAGGAGGCGTGCTCGATCGGTTGTGCGTGCACTCGACTAGTCATGCCGAACTTGTTTCGGCATCTGATTGCCGCCGAGTGGTCATGCTGAACTCGTTTCAGCATCTGTTGCGTTTCGGTCGTCATGCTGAACGTGTTTCAGCATCTCAAGACCAGACCCTGAAACGAGTTCAGGGTGACAGGGTGACGGCATGCGCGAGGAAAAGACCCTGAAGCAATTCAGGGTGACAGGATGCGGTGTGTTCAGGGTGACAGGACGGAGTGCCGGCAGCGCGTGTGCCCCACTTTTGGGGCTACGTGAATGGTTATTTCTGCAGGATCAAAAATTCGGTTCGCCTATTTTGGGCGCGACCGTCAGGCGTACGGTTATCAGCGATCGGCTGTGTATCACCAAAGCCAGTTGCTCGAATACGGTCAGGCTGGATACCGCGACGAATCAGTTCGCTCCGGACGGCATTGGCGCGCCGCTCAGACAGTCGGAGGTTATAGTCACTATTGCCCGTGCTATCAGTATGTCCGCGCACTTCGATGACCATTGCTGGATAGGCGCGCAGAAGTCCTTCGATGTTATCAAGTGCAGGTTTCGATTCAGGTTTAAGATCGGCTTTATCCACATCGAAATAGACCGAGATAACGCCAATAGTGCCGATGTCGGGGGTATTATCAACGGTCAGCTCTGCGATGCGCTCAGCAGCAGGTTTCGGCGGACAGAGTTTGATGCGTATATGGTGAATGCCGTACCCTTGCAACTCGACATCGAGCGCAAGGAAGTGCTCCAGCAGCATGTATATGCTCGGCAGCACTGTGTCGAATTCAGCGGTTTGATAGATGCGCTGGTAGAAGCCACCCGTTGCGGTCGCGATTGCTCGAAGGTAAGCCTCATCAATGTTATAGCCAAAGCCAATGGTGCATATGGGTATGCGCAGTGCTCGCGCGCGAGCGATGAGAGAATCCACAGGCACTCGCGAGCTATTGTCGTAACCGTCGGTAAAGACCAGAACGACTTTGTTCGGTGCGCGACTTGCGATGAGTGCATCCAGACCGGCTTGGGCACCATCAACGATTGCGGTGTAACCGCCAAAACCCCGTAAGCCCACACGACGAAAACGCTGAAGTAACTCTGTTTGCGAGGCGGTCGGCAACGCTTCGATCTCAACATGACCATCGAATTTGATGAGAGCCAGTTCGTCGGTTGGTCGTTTTTGCGTCATAATACGGCGTGCAGCATCCTGTAACGCATAGGCACGCTGATCACCCATGGAACCGCTGTGGTCAAGCACCAGTGCAATAGCCATCGGTTGGGTTGAGGCTGCTGTGTATTCGGTGATGCGATAGGGGAGCCGCACCGTGCGCCCCTCTATTTCGCCGGTAACCTCGCAGATCATCTTTTGCCACTCTTTCGAGCCGATGCCGGTGTAGAGCACGCCGCTGGAATCAAGGACGTGAGCATAGATGCGTACACTCCTGCTGCCGGTCAACTGTGCACGGGTGATAAATGGAAAAGGTGCGGGCACGGTTGGTTGGTAGGGTTGGATGCGCGAAACGAAAATGGGGGCATAATCGGGTGGTGGCGGTGCATCCGGTCCAGCCATCGGTTCGCGAACCCCGGCACAACCAAGCGCTACTACTGCGAGAATAGCCAAGCGATAGAGGCGTTTCATCGGCACCTACAGCAAAGGTTGGAATCTCAGCGAAGTTACGCACCGTCATCGGTCCCACCGTGCTGCGATTCGTACTTTTGTGGTGCACCGCTGCTGGTGTCAGACAATTGCCTCACCCCTACCGAAGCTATGCAGACTTTGCTCGACACAAGGTACGAAGCCGTCATCGGGCTGGAAGTCCATGCCCAGTTGCTGACAGTGACGAAGGCTTTTTGCCGCTGTTCGACGCAGTACGGCGCTGCACCAAACACCAACGTCTGTCCGGTGTGCTTGGGGCATCCCGGTGCACTGCCGGTGCTCAACCGTGCTGTCGTTGACATGACGCTTCGCATGGGCATAGCGACGGGGTGCCAGATTCGGCAGCGCTCTCGCTTTGCACGCAAAAACTACTTCTACCCTGACCTGCCGAAAGGATACCAAATCTCGCAATACGAGGACCCCATCTGCTACGGCGGCAGCGTCGAAATCGAACTCGATGATGGCACCACCAAAAAGATCGGCATCACCCGAATTCACATGGAAGAAGACGCCGGCAAGTCAATCCACGATCTCGACATTGACACGCTGGTGGATTTGAACCGCTGCGGTGTTCCTCTCATCGAAATTGTTTCTGAGCCGGACATCCGCTCACCGCGTGAGGCAGTGCTCTATCTGCAGGCGATCCGGCAGATTCTCATGTACCTGGGCATTTGCGATGGGAACATGGAGGAAGGCTCGCTCCGCTGCGATGCGAACGTCTCGGTGCGGCTTCGCGGTTCGACAACATTCGGAACCAAGACGGAGGTAAAAAACCTCAACTCGTTCCGCAACGTTGAGCGTGCCCTATCCTACGAAATCGAGCGGCAAATTCACGTGCTCGAAGGCGGCGGCAGTATCGAGCAAGAAACGCGCATGTGGGATGCTGCCGCGCAGCAGACGCGCCCGTTGCGGTCCAAAGAACGTGCGCACGACTACCGCTACTTCCCCGAGCCTGATTTGGTACCGGTGCTTGTGACGGACGAGTGGATCGAGCAGGTTCGGCGTGCCATTCCCGAACTGCCGCTTGCACGAAAGCGCCGTCTGCAGCAACAGTACGGCATTCCAGCTTACGATGCCGGTGTGCTGGTTGCCGAACGCTCGCTTGCTGACTACTTCGAGCGGGCATGTGCACACCTGGCGACCGGCTCGCCAGCACGCTATAAACTGGTCAGCAACTGGATCATGACCGAGGTGCTGCGCGTTCTCGGTGACCGCAAGATTAGCATCGAGGACTTCCCGATTAGTGCCGAGCAGCTTGCAGAATTGGTTGACCTTCAAGCCGAACAAACGATCTCAAGTCGTATCGCCAAAGATCTCTTTGCCGAGCTGCTGGTGCATCCAACTTCGCCTAAAGCGCTCGTTGCCGAACGCGGGATGGTGCAGGTCTCCGATGCAACCGTTATCGAGCAACTGGTCGAGCGTGCGCTCACGGAGAATCCCGACACCATCGAAAAATGGCGCAACGGAAAAATCAACGTGCTCGGTTTTCTGGTTGGGCAAGTCATGAAAATGTCTCAGGGCAAGGCAAACCCAGAACTAGTCCGCCAACTGCTTCTGGAGCGGCTTGGCAGTCCGGATGCGGTGCCCGAGTAACGACCCGTCGAGCTTGTTTCAATTACACGGAGCATCCCTGATGCGAATCCCCAAAACACGCACAATTTGGATGAACGGTCGCTTCGTCGCGTGGGAAAAAGCTACCGTGCATGTACTCACGCATGCTCTGCACTATGGCTCCAGTTGGTTCGAGGGCATCCGGGCATATCGAACGCAGCGTGGAACCGCGATCTTTCGGCTGCAGGACCACCTTCGCCGACTTCAGGATTCGTGCAAGATTTACTACACGGAGCTGCCCTTCTCAACCGAGCAGATGGCGGCAGCAACGGTCGAGTTGCTCCGCCGCAACAAGCTCAATGAGTGCTACATCCGTCCCCTCGTCTTCCGCGGCTACGGCGAGATGGGAGTTACACCGTTTGGTTGCCCTGTCGAGGTCGTCATTGCAGCGTGGAAGTGGGGACGTTACCTCGGCAGCGATTCGCTCGATCGAGGTGTGGATGTTTGCATTTCGTCCTGGTCACGACTCCACGGCAATACGCTCCCAACGGTTGCCAAAGCGGGCGCCAATTACATGAACTCGCAACTGGTGCGCATCGAGGCGCTCCGCCACGGCTACGACGAAGGACTTGCGCTCGATACCGAGGGTAATCTCAGCGAAGGCAGCGGTGAGAATGTGTTCCTTGTCCGTGATGGCGTGCTCTATACGCCTCCGGTGGCTGCGTCTATCTTGCCGGGTATCACGCGCGCGACGGTGATCACGCTGGCTGGTGAGCTCGGTATTCCGGTAGTCGAACAGGTTATTCCGCGAGCGATGCTCTACGTTGCCGATGAAATGTTCCTGTGTGGGACGGCTGCCGAAATTACTCCTGTTCGCTCGGTTGACCGCATCACGATTGGTTCGGGCGCGATCGGTCCGATTACGCGCGCAATCATTGATCGCTTTTATGCTGTTATCCGCGATGGGAACGACCCGTACGGGTGGCTGACGTTCGTCCACACACCGCGCCCGAAGCGGTCGGTGCCCAAGCGGCGCATGACAGAATCTGTTGATGGAAAGTAACATTTTTTGCAGTATTGGCTATGCCAGGTCGTTCGTACAAATCATCTCCGAAAAAAGCGCAGCAGACAAAAGTCTCCGCCAAGGCTCCGCGCGATGCTGCAAATGGATCACCTGCTGCTGGTGAAGGCATGCTACGGTCACGTTTTGATTTTACAGGCTTTGATCGCGATACCATTTTGCGCTGGTATAAACTCAACCATCTTGGGCGGAAGCTCGACGAAAAAGCGGCGACCTACCTGAAGATGGCAAAGGGCTGGTCGTACCATGCTCCGTGTGCCGGGCATGATGGTATCCAGATTGCCATTGGGCAGATTTTCCGTCCGGGCAAGGATTTCCTCTTTCCGTACTACCGCGATTTGATCACAGCGCTATCGGCAGGGATTACGCCCTACGAGATTATTCTCAACGGCTTGAGCAAAGATGCCGACGTTGCCGGCGGCGGACGGCACATGAGCAACCATTTTGCCAAGCCCTCGATTCGCATTCAGAACGTCAGCTCCTGCACCGGCAACCACTGCCAGCATGCCGCCGGGACTGCCCGCGCCATCAAAAAGTACAAGGGCGATGAGCTGGTCATCTACTCCGGTGGCGAATCCGCTTGCTCGGAGGGCTACTTCTACGAAGCGGTCAACGGTGCCTCGCGCGAACAGTTGCCGGTGATTTTTGTTATTCAGAACAACAAGTACGGTATCTCAGTCCCGGTCGAAGAGCAAACGGCTAATCCCGACGTTTCGGACAATTTCATAGGCTTTCGCCATTTGCTGATTGTCAAGTGTGATGGGCGGGATGTGTTCGATTCCTACCGCGCGATGAAGCGTGCTGCCGAGTATGTACTCTCGGGGGCAGGACCGGCGATGGTGCACGCCGACTGCGATCGGATTGGCTCGCATTCGAATTCAGATAACCACGAGCTGTATCGCACCAAGGAGGAAATCGAGGCGATGAAAGCACGCGATCCGCTGAAGATTTTCCGCCAGCGCATCCTGGAAGAGGGCATCGCCACCGAGGAAGAGCTCCAGTCCATCGAACAGGAAAACATGGCAGAAATTGCTCGTGCTGCTGAGCAAGCAGAAGCGGCTGCCGATCCTGATCCGGAATCGTGGAAAGAATTCATTGTGCCGCCGGCGATTATTGATTACAACGACCCATCCGAAGAACGCGCGCAGTTCGATCCGGCAGCACCGATGCTAACTCTGCGCGAAGGTATCAACTACGCGCTCAAGCAAGAGTTCCGCCGCAATCCGCATACGTTTCTCTGGGGACAGGACGTCGCATCGAAAAACAAGCAGGGCATTTTCAACGTTGTCAAAGGCATGCTCGATGAATTCGGCAACGAGCGCATTTTCAATGCGCCGATCGCAGAAGACTACATCGTCGGTACTGCCAATGGGTTCTGCCGCTATCGCGACGATATTCGGGTTGTCATCGAAGGTGCCGAGTTTGCCGACTACTTCTGGCCAGCCATGGAGCAACTCATCGAGTGCTCGCACGACTACTGGCGGACGCGGGGACAGTTTACGCCGAACATTGTCATTCGTCTTGCCAGTGGCGGCTACATTCAAGGTGGGCTCTACCATTCGCAGTGTTTGGATGCCGTATTTGCACATTTGCCGGGAATTCGGGTTGTCTGCCCTGCCTTTGCAGATGATGCGGTCGGGCTGATGCGAACGGCGATTCGTTCGCAGGGCGTAACGATGTACCTGGAGCCGAAATTTCTCTACAACTACCGTCCCACCAGTGCGCCAACACCGCCGGATGATTACCTTGTGCCGTTTGGGAAAGCACGCGTGCGGCGCACGGGCAGCGATGTCACGCTCATTAGCTACGGCAATGCGGTGCATTGGTCGCTGAAAGCAGCCGAACAGCTTGCCGCCGAGGGTATCGAGGTTCAGGTGATTGATCTTCGGTCGTTGCGTCCATGGGATCGAGATCGAGTGTGCGAAGCCGTCAAGCAGACAGGTCGTGCTGTGGTGGCACACGAGCATTACTTGACGGGCGGCTTCGGCGGTGAGGTTGCTTCGACGGTCCAGGATGAGTGCTTCCGGTGGCTGGATGCACCGGTCAAGCGTGTTGCATCGAAAGATTGCCCGGTTGGATTTGCCAAGGTTCTCGAAAATGCAATTCTGCTGAGCGTCGAGGATATTGTAACGGCAGTGCGGGAGGTGGTGCGCTGGTAAGCCGTCAGCCGAAGTAATTGGGCGATTCTTTGGTAATCTGTACATCGTGCGGGTGCGATTCGCGCAAGCCAGCAGCGGTGATGCGCATCGAGTGGACGGACTATGTCCATATGACTTGCAGCGTCGCTTAGTTTTGTGTAGTGTACACCCAAGCGAGGTTATGCCGACAACGCACACCATCATAATCGGTGATTCGCGAAGAATGCTCGAGCTTGCAGATAGCTCGGTGCATCTTGTCGTTACATCGCCTCCCTACTGGCAATTAAAGGACTACGGTAACGAGAAGCAAATAGGATTCCACGATTCTTACCAGGAGTACATCAATCACTTGAACCTGGTCTGGAGTGAATGCTACCGTGTCCTCCATCCAGGGTGCCGGCTTTGCATCAACATTGGTGATCAGTTTGCACGCTCGGTGTACTACGGACGTTACAAGGTCATTCCCATTCACGTCGAAATTATTAAGTGCTGTGAAGCACTCGGTATGGACTACATGGGGGCGATTATTTGGCAAAAAGTAACCACAACCAATACAACCGGTGGAGCCAGTGTGATGGGGTCATATCCATATCCACGCAACGGTATCATCAAACTTGACTACGAGTTCATTTTGGTTTTCAAGAAGCTCGGTACACCGCCGAACGTCAGTAGCCACGCGAAAGAGCTTTCGAGGTTGACGCCTGACGAATGGAACACTTACTTTGCAGGGCATTGGCACTTCAACGGGGAACGACAGGATAAGCATTTGGCAATGTTTCCAGAAGAACTGCCCCGCAGATTGATACGGATGTTTTCCTGCGTTGGCGAAACAGTTCTCGATCCGTTTTTGGGGAGTGGGACTACTGCCTTGGCGGCGAAAAATCTTGGCAGACACTCGGTCGGGTATGAAATCAATCCATCCTTTGTGCCCGTCATTAAAGAAAAACTTGGTATCCTCAATGCGAGTATGTTCGATGATGCAACCGTTGAGTTTGTCTTTCGCCAGGATACCCCGATAAATCTTGACGAGGAAATTGCGCGGCTGCCTTATCAGTTCAGCGATCCCCACAAGCTCGATAAAAAGATTGATCCCCGCGCACGACCGTTTGGGTCCAGGATCGCCAATGGCCCGGCAAAAGCTGATGATGAAACCTACCGTGTTGCAGCCGTTGTGAGCCATACAACGTTCCAACTCGACACGGGAGCATTTGTCCGGTTATTGGGCATTGCAGAGAAGGCACCCAATCCAGCAGAAGCCGTAGCCTTCCTCCGCTCTCTGGTCGAGGGTAAAAGAGTTATTCTCCGCTTCGATGCTGTAAAGCATGACGACCAGGGCACCCTTCTTGCGTATGTGTATTTGAAGAACAGGACGTTTGTCAATGCGCATCTGATTCGTACAGGCTACGTTTCGGTGGATACCGATCGAGTGTATGCTTTCCAAACAAAGTTTCTTCGGCTTGTGGCAAAAGAGCATAAAGACAAGACAAACCAAGGGTGAGATATGAAGAAAATCCTTCTTCAGGGAGCCGAGATCAGGAAGCTCCTGGATGCTCCGGCGACAAAATTCCCCACGTATGTGGCGCCACTGCTAAACCTCGCGAACCGATTCGCAGGCGGTACCAGACCTAGAATCGTTGGACAAATGTCCGATTTGTTTGGCGAGTTCAAAGGAAAGAATCTGCAAGAATGGATAGAGTGGTACCAACAGAAATACCCGGATTCGATTAACAAAGCGGCAGAGCTAATCCGGCAGAAAGTGGATGAATTTCGCTGTATACTCGGTGAACTTGATGATAACACGATTGAGCGATGGGTTGAAGATCTGGTCCTTGTCAAGACCTACATCGGGTTACGCTTTCAGGAAGCGATACTCAAAAAGCTTGCAGAGGAAACAGGTCAAGAATACATGTTTGCCAGTCCTGAGCAGGAAGCGCGCGGCATCGATGGAGTGATTGGTTCCTGTGAAGTATCTATCAAACCTATTTCGTGGAGGGAGCAGCAGGTACACCGGGAGAACCTTGAAGGTGTGATTGTCTATTACCGCAAAACCCCCAACGGCATTGAGATCGAGTATGATCCACGCGCTTTCGGTTCAGGGTGAATATTCCTCAGCGCTGGTAAGCCGTCAGCCGAAGTAATTGGGCGATTCTTTGGTAATCTGTACATCGTGCGGGTGCGATTCGCGCAAGCCAGCAGCGGTGATGCGTACAAATCGTCCATGCTCTTTAAGTTCGGCAATAGTGGCGCATCCGCAGTACCCCATTGCCGCTCGCAAACCGCCAGTGAGCTGATAGAGTGTCTCGGCAACAGAGCCTTTGAACGGCACGCGTCCTTCGATACCTTCTGGCACAAGTTTGGCGATTTCGTCTTCGGCATCCTGGAAGTATCGGTCTGCCGAGCCGCTCATCATTGCACCCTCGCTGCCCATCCCGCGATAGACCTTGAACATCCGCCCTTCGTACTGAATTTTTTCGCCGGGCGATTCTTCGTGGCCAGCCAGCATATTGCCCATCATCACGCAATCGGCACCTGCGGCGATAGCCTTGGCAATATCGCCAGTTTGCTTGATGCCACCATCGGCGATAAGGGGAACGCCTGCATCCTGACAGACCGTTGCGGCATCCATGATCGCACTCAACTGCGGTACACCGACGCCCGCAATGATGCGCGTCGTGCAAATCGAGCCTGGTCCAACACCAACCTTGACGCCATCAGCTCCGGCATCAATGAGTGCCCGTGCACCATCTGCTGTGGCGACGTTGCCGGCGATCACTGCCTGCCCTGGATACCGCGCTTTGATGCGCTCGACCATTTCCAGCACCCCGCGCGAGTGTCCATGCGCTGTATCCACGACGATAACGTCTGCGCCGGCTTCCACCAGCGCTGCAACACGGTCGAGTGTATCGGCGGTGACGCCAACGGCAGCCCCAACTCGCAAGCGACCCTGCTCATCCTTGCAGGCGGCTGGATACCGGTGTTTTTTCTGAATGTCTTTGAACGTGATCAGACCACACAGCTTGCCGTCACGGTCAACGACAGGAAGCTTTTCAATGCGGTGTTGCTGGAGAATGTGTTCGGCATCATCGAGTGTGGTACCAAGCGGTGCGGTAATCAAGTTGTCGCGTGTCATCACCTCAGCGATCGGGCGCGAAGTATCCTCGACAAATCGAAGGTCGCGGTTTGTCAGGATGCCGACGAGTCGTTTGGATTGGTCAACGATCGGGATACCGTTGATACCGTAGCGCGCCATAAGCCGCTTTGCATCGCCGACGGTTCGGTCCGGTGTCAAGGTGATAGGATCGCGGATCATGCCGCTTTCGCTTCGCTTGACTTTTGCGACTTCCTCAGCTTGGCGGAGGATGCTCATGTTTTTGTGGATGATGCCGATGCCGCCCGCCCGAGCAAGCGCGATTGCCATCGCCGATTCAGTCACGGTGTCCATAGCAGCGCTCACGATCGGAATATTCAGTTCAATGCCGCAGGCAACACGCGTCCGGAGTGAAACCTCGCGCGGTAGCACCTCCGAATAGCGCGGCACAAGCAACACATCGTCGAATGTGATGCCGTCGAAGAGGATTTTGTCGTGGTTCATCGGGGAATGAGTCTGGTGTGCAGAGTGGACCGACTGGCGCGAAAATACGCCGAGTGAATCTGCTTGCGGACAGAGCGTTTCGATTACTTCCACAGTTCTGGGTGTTTCATATCAACGCCGCGTTGTGGGGCGATCGCAGAGCTGCAAGCCAAATGCACCGTGTTATGGATGCACGGTGGCTGTTGTGTCAATCTTCTGTTGTGTGTAGAAAATCTGACAGTGTGAGCTGAGTTGCACACCGCCAAGCACTAAAAAAACAGGCATCAACAAAAAAAAGAAGTTTTTGTGTCCGTTCGCAAAATGCGCGTGGAAGTGTGTCGTATATTCGCGGTGCGGAACGCCGCGCCCGTAGCTTAATGGATAGAGCATTGGATTCCGGTTCCAAAGGTTGGGGGTTCGAGTCCCTCCGGGCGCGCGAGTCTGCATGCAGCAAAGGAATTGCCCCCCAGCAAGGGGCATACTCGGATGGAAATTATCACGTGACAATGGCAGACGTTACAGCACCAATCCAAGAGCCAACGGTTGAACAGCCGACGGCGGCAGCGGTAACGCTTCCCCCGTGGCTGGATCGCGCCTGGAACGATCGCCGCGTGCGATACGGCGTCGGTGTGCTTGTCGCGATAGGACTTGCAATTGCCGCCTATGCACTGTGGCGTTCCTGGTCGCACGAGCGCGAGGCAGAAGCCAGCTTAGCCCTGAGCCGTGTGTTGCCCTATCTGGAAGCGCAGCAGTTTGATCAAGCGCTCAACGGTGATCCCCAGAAGACCATTCGGGGCGAAGCTGTTCAAGGCTTGCTGGCAATAGCCGATACCTACAGCGGCACGGCGGCGGGCAAGACCGCTGCGCTCTACGCTGGGCATATCTTCCTCGACCGCAAGCGCTACGATGAAGCTGCCCGTTACTTTGAGCAGGCAGAAGGGTCTGATGCTCCGATAGTGCGGATTGGTGCCATTGCTGGGCTTGCCGCCTGTAAGGAGCAGCAAAATCAGTTCGCAGAGGCTGCCGCCCTCTACGAACAAATCCTGCCGGATGCCGAACAACTCGGTGTAAAGGACAAATACACGCTGTTTGCTGCCGAGTGCTATGAAAAAGCAGGTAACAAGGACCAGGCAATTCGCCTCTACAAGGCGTTGCTTGCCGAATTTGAATTTTCAGAATACGCTGCCGATGCCAAGGCGGGGCTTGCTCGGCTTGGCACGGTTGTTGAGTACTGAGCGCGCCCGCCAGCGGCGGGCACCGGCAGCGATTTCCATAGTCGGTTGCCAATAATTCGAAACAGTTGAATAACGATCGCAAAAACAGTCCGATGATAATGACAGCAACGTTTTACACTCTCGGAGGTCGTATGCTTCGTTGGTTTCGATTGAGTGCATTGATTGCGCTCTTTGCGACGATGGCGGCGGGGACAGCTCTCGCCCAATTGCCGATTCGTGATGTGTCCGGACGGGTGGATGCCAAAGACGTCCGCATCTTTGTCCGCGATACACTCTACCGCATCAGCGGGAATTACGTGATTGCCGGAACGCTCATCATCGAGCCAGGCACACGGGTCGAGTTCTTGCCGAATGGGCGGATTATTGACTCCACCGGCGGACGGATCATCGCCGATGGGCGCGCCCGCGCGTCGTACAACTTCGCCAATCCGCCGAACTACCAAACAATCCCTCGTCCTGGCGGAGGAAATTGTTACGACTACTCCGATCCAGCGTACTTCCTGCATTCGTCGGTTATTGCGCAAACTACCCAAATTGAACCGACCATTCATTCGCAGAAGTACGACATTACCTACAACGTGATTCTCGATACCCTCACCCGTCGTATCGAGAACCTGCCGCCGTTGCCATACAACGCCCAAGGTGCAGTCTATGTCCGCTGGCCAACAGCAGTCAATCCCTCGGGCACCCCAACGCCGCCGGCTGGGCAGCTTTATCTGCTCAACATGCCAACCGTTGTTGGGTCGAATTCGTACTACAACACCAAGTTCGTTGTGCCGTATGAGTATGCGCTCATGTGGATTACGGCACGATTGGAAAATCCATCGCTTGATCCGCTGATTCGTACGCAGCCGTGGCGCCGTTTCAACAACCAAGATCCCAGCATTGGCGGTCCGGGACGTGATCGTATTCGCTTTGTTGGGGTAGGAACAAACCTTGCCCGCGAGTGGGGGCATATTATCATCCTGCCTGGCGCGCGGACGGCATTCTTCCGCGACTGTGATTTTGACAACTTCCGTAAGGATACCACCGTTGACCGTGTCAACATCTATCAGCAAGCTGCTGCGGGAAATGCCGACAACCCCGGCTCAGTCAATGGTCAGCTGGTCGGTATGACGCAAGGGTCAGGTGGTGCGCTGTCAATTCTGTCGTCGCGGACCTGGCTTGTCAATTGTAACTTCACGCGCAACACGGCTCGCTACCACGGCGGTGCAGTGCAGTTTCTCCAAGCGCCGCTCGATGCAAACAACGTCTTTTATCCTTCGATTACGACAGGGACCGGAGCAACTCAGTACAACAGTCTGCCCGCGTCCTACCTACCGGCTGATGTTGGTGCAGCGATGACGCCGCCGCGTCCGAGCCATATTGTCAATCAATACCTGTTTGAGCATAATGCAGCGAATACCTCGACGCTGTTGCCGCCGCCGCGACGGGATAATGCTGCCAATAGCACCAACTACGTCCGTGCTCATGACAATCTTTACGATGGCACGATCAACGAGTTGGAAGATACCTATCGCCAATCGCTCGATGACGGACGGCTGGCAATTTACCTTGGGCGTATTCGCCAGCTCACCTTTGCTCAAAATCGTGTGATCAATGCACGTGTCCGCACTGATACGGTGGTGACACAGAACGGTACCTTTATCATCGTCCGGGATGATGACCAAAATCCGGCTCCGGTCGAAACGAATCCGAACAAAGCGTACAAAAACGATGCGTTCGGTGGAGCGGTGTACATCTCTGGACGGTGGGGTATTCATGTTGGACTTGGGGTCAATGATTTCCAAGGCTACGACTACGTGATCTTTGATGGCAACAAGGTAACTAACAATCAACAGGTCACCGGCACCAATGGTGCGCGTGGTGGTGCACTCTATGTGACAGGCTATACCAGTGTCGTAACGACCGGTCGCTATCGTTCGAACATGACCGAAACGCCGTTTGTCACCGATTACAATGCTGCAGCCGTCAATCAGGGTGGGGCTATTTACATGTCCTCAACCGCTGGACGACTGGTGCTGCGCGGTGGAACCCAAGTTCCTGTCCCAATGCACATGATCAGCAACCGGTCTGCGCGTGGTGGTGCTATCTACGTTGGAGAGAACGTAACGTATGACCCGCAGCCATCGCCGCATATCGGTGGTTCAGATGCTCAGAATATTCAGGTGCGCAATCTCGGCTACAATATCAAGTTCCAGAATAATACCGCGACCTACGACGGTGGAGCACTCTTTACGCGCCGGAACTACATGATCTATGGTGCCGGTGGGGTCATCAGTGGAACGCTGATTGGCTACACCAGTGCACATATGATTGAGTTCTCGAGCAACGAAGCAGGATATTCTGGTGGCGCTGTCGCCGCACATTTCCGCAGCACGATGACACAGCCGGAATACAATTACATTCGGAATGTGCGCTGTATCTACGACAATAACCGCGTTGGTGTAAATGTTGATAGTGCAAACCGTGCAAATGTTCGGGGTGGTGGTGCACTGTATGTCCTCAACGGTGAATTGCAAACAACCAAAGCCTGCGAGTTCCGTGGAAATGTTGCTCAATGGGGCAATGGTGGCGCTATTGCGTTGATCAATCCGAAGCCATCGAGTGCGGGCACGCCGGTTGGAGGCATCTTCCAGCGGGTGTTCGTAACAGATCTCGACCAGGTCAACTACGGCTCGAACCCAGCCTTCATTACGGGATACATGTCGTATGATCCTCCCTTCACATTCGATCCGAATGAGACGATTCCTCCGCACGTGCGGATGCTGACTCGATTCCTGGATAATCGTGCTAATCCAAATCCAAACCGTATGGGCAGTGGCTGGACTCAACAGGGTAATATCACCATTACCCACCCGGGTACTGGTGCAACCAGTGGACCAGATGCACCCATCGGTGGTGCTGCATTGCAAGAAAACGGTACAGGTTTGGGCGGTGCAATCTATATCCTGGACCAAATCGTACCAGCGCGGGCAGGTCGGGTAGACTCTGTCTTCTTCAATCGTGTCCGCTTCCAGAATCAGCAAGCCTACAGCGGCGCTGTTATCTACTCGGATAACTACGACCTGAAATTGGTCATGTCGCGCTGCTTCATTGCGAATAATACAGCGACGTCGGAAGTTGGACAAGGCCAGAACGTTATCACCGGTCCGTACGTCATCCTTTCCAACCAAACGTATAACGTCGCATCCAGCGATCTGGCTGGAGCGATCATCTACGGCGAAGTGATTGGTCCGGTGCCATCAACAATGTACAGCGTCGCTGCCAATTCGATCTACGATAACACTGCACGTTTTCTTATCCGTTTGCCCGATGCACCGAATACCAAAGGATTACTCGCCGGAACGACGGGTATTGGCTACGGGGGCGTTGATACACTCCGCGGTAACTACTGGGGTCATACGGAAGCCAATGTGATAACGAAGGTTTATAAGTACGACGTCAATGGTGATCCGATTGATTCGGTCAATCAAGAAACCTTCTTCGTCGCTGGCGACGGCACGCAGCAGTTGCGTTATGTCCGCAACGGTACGGGCAAGGATCAAGGTCCGTTCGAAAGCATTGGTCGCTATACGTATGTGCCTATTCCAGCATTGAATGGTGCCAATGTCAACACACCAGCGGCGAACTCAATCCCGGAAAAGCTCTTGCAACAGGGACGTGTCTATGACATCTTCGATAAGGGGGTGGATATCAAGACAGCTGACTACTCGAAACGTCGGATGGCACCCATCGAAGATTTCGCTGTGGGCATCCCCACACGACTGCAACGGTTCAATGATCCACTCCGCCCGTCGTACAACAAGTTTGTCAAGCGTTATACGCGTGATCCATTCGTTGCTGAGCGTGATCCGAACATCGCCGCCCTCCAAACAGAGTTTGTCGGCAATCATCCGATCGGCTATCCACTCTTTTTGGAAGCACGTGCTGATTATTCCTCGTCAGACCCAGTCTTTAGTAATCTTGATAGTCGTTCGATTAACGAAACGGTATTCTTTGTCATTAACACGACGACGGGTGATTACATCCGAGTCAACCTCAAGCAGATTGACCCAAGCAACGAGATCTTCCGTGCACGCGTTGAAATTGTGCCAGACTCCAGCTTTGGTGGTCAGGTTCTCGGTGGATATGCAGCGCGTCGCAATGCAGAAGGTCTTGCAAACTTTGGAGGTGATCTCACGTCCATCCTTGCAGCAATCAAGCGCAATGCGTTCAATGAAGATGCCGGTGCGTTGCAAGGGCGTAAGTACATGGCGTCGGCACAAGGCAATCAGCTTGGTGGCTCAGGGTTCCGCTTGTCGAACCGCCCATCGCTGCCGGCATCGAACCAGGGACTTGAAACGTACTTTGCTGGTGAACGCTACATGGCGATCCCTGCAAAAGAAGGTGATGAAATTGCTATCGTCTCGCGGTCGGCATTGTGGCGTGAGGTTGGTTCCAACAACGACGCCTTCAATGGTGCGCTCATCTTCCGCGTTGGGACATCAACGCCACCGCCGGTGTGGACTGGTCACAAAGTGCTGACACATCGCCCACCACTGCGTGACAACAACTGCCAGATTGTGACCGATAATCAGGGTAACCCGATCTTGGCACCACAGCAATTCTGGGATCGTATCTGGGTGTCGGAAGACGTGGACTACTCGCGTGAACAAGCCTTCACGATTCCATGTCGCGATACAATCTTTGCCATCACTGCCAAGGATACGAACAAATTCTACGATCCGCGTGCGATCATCGAACCAGATAAGTACACTCAACTTACCTATCAGTGGGAGGTTGATCCTAGTAGCGGTCTTGCCCGCTGGCTCCAAGCCGATACAATTCCCGCTAGCCAAGATGAACCGAATGGATACTGGCAAGCCTATGGGCACGTGGTTCTCAAAGGACGTCCGAGCAATCCGTACATCGTGCCAGGCGGAGAGGTTGTGACCGTGCGTGCATGGAACTATCCGCCGAATTACCGCACAGTGGATTCGCTCAAGGCTGCTGGGTATGCCGATAGCATCATCGCGCGGTACATCTATCTCTACCCGCCGTACTTTGCAAATCAATCCTACGACGTCACGAATGCACGGTACCTGCAGCAGGATACGGTCAACTATGGATGGAATGCTGATACAGTCTATCAGTTCCGCATTTTCGTTACCGATAGCCTGCCGACCTTCACCGACGTTGCTGCAGCCTGCCCCGGTCCTGATCCGAATACCCTGTATGCGAACTTGACCGACTCGTTGCGATTCAAGGTGGATTTCACCACCGATGATGAGCAAGAAGATGCCGCCGCGGCTGCATTGGGATGGACATTCCCCTACGGACGTACCTCCTATGCGTTCCGCTCACGTAATCAAGGTGGCAACGATACGGCATTCGATAACGTGAGCCAGATTCGCCCTGTTTGGTTAGGTAATCAGTATTTCCGCAAGTATGACGACGATGCACAAGCTGATCCTCTTGCCGTTGACTTTACGACGAAAGGTCAGCTCAATGTGCGGATTGATGCGCAGACCGCATTTAGCTTGCTGAAACCTGATCCGCAGTACAACAGCGCTTATAACACCGATACGGTCATGACGATTGCCGCTAACGATGGGCACGGTGGCATATCGTACCTGACACGACGGATCATCGTCAACATTGCGCCGGCGATTATGACTAACTCGCTGCCCGATGCAATCGAGGATGAAGATTATAACGTTGCCTTGCTCGACCTGAACAAGCGGATTGTAGTCTATGATCCAAACTTTGGGCAGACGCATCGCTTTGAGCTTATCTATGGTAACGACCCGCGTAAGACTACTGGCATCGCCAAAGACAATTGCTATCCTGAAGCAGGTGTTTGGGACATATCGAATGCGAACACGCCGGATTGGCTCAAGATCAACGAATCAAGCGGTCTGCTCTTCGGTACTCCGCGTGTGACGGATACCAATTTCGATGATACAACGGTGCAAGTCACCGTTCTGGTTACCGATGAAGGTGGTCTGACGCATGTGAAAACACTTCCGCTGCGGATCATTGCACGGAACCATGATCCGAATATCACGGGCGCTCCGCGCATCCGCTGCGTCGAAAGTGGAAAGTCGTTCGAGGATACGGTGTACGTCAGCGATATTGACATCGTTCGCGATGAATTGCTGACGATCCGCGTCATCGAGCCGTCGGGTGTTACGGTGCAACCAAGCCAGATACCGGGTTATCGCGCCAATGGTAATCCGATACCGGTTCGAGTGATTGCCAATCCGTTGGTTGTCAATCCGTACCAAACCAGCATCGAAGTTGTGCTCGTCGTCACCGATAAACACAACGGACGTCCCGATACGCTGCGCTACCGAATCGCAGTATCCGAACCGACTACCTTTACCGTGGACATGGTGATTAGCAATGCTCAAGGCGCATTCGAAACGCTCACGTGGGGTTCAGCACCGAACGCCACGACGGGTGATAATGCAACGCGCGGCGGGATTGGCAAGCTCGATTCGAACTATTGCGAATACGAACTCGCTCCGATTCCACCAGTGGATGTCTTCGATGTACGATGGACAATTCCGAATCGGTATGGAACGCTGGTCAATATCTTCCCGACGTGTACTCAGGGAAGCGCGGCAATCGAAGCCTATAAGGGTCGCTTCCAGTCGGGTGGTGTCAACAACAATACGGCGAACTACCTGCCGGTTCAAATCAAGTGGAATAAGTCGCAAGTACCCTCGCGTACTGATACGCAGAAGAATCCATGCGGTGGTACCTACTACCTGCAAAACGGTACGGGCGGCAATCTCTACCGCGTCAATATGTCCACGGGTGCCTTTACGACTGAGTCGCCTGGTAACTACGACGTCACCGTCAATGGCGATGAAGTGACGCTCACAATTAAGAGCGATGCTGACCAAACGTTTGTCATCCTCTGGGATCAGGCATCGCCAGTGGACGATGAACCGATGGCAGGTGAGCAGGTAGCGCTCTATCCAGTTTCGCCCAATCCAGTTGATGGTAGCGTTGCCACAGTACGCTTTGCAGTGCCAGGCGTAACGACAGCCCGACTGGAAGTTGTCGATAACCTTGGTCATGTTGTTGCAGTGCTTGCCGACGGTGTTGTTAGCCCGGGTGTCCACACCTTGACCTGGGATAGCAGCACGCTCAGCTCCGGTAGCTATGTGCTCAAACTCACTGCAGCCGGAACGACCAGCGTCCAACGGGTCAACGTTGTCCGGTAACCATGCTTGTGTCCGATGGGGAGGTATAGATTGCCCTCTATACCTCCCCAGCCGGAACGAACAGCTGATCACAACTAAGCAAATAAAGAGGTTTCAAAAACAACAGATGGTTGTGTCATGAAAGGAAAAATGCTTCTTGCTGGATTGGTGATGGCAGCTCTGTCTGCCGTCTCATTGGTGGCACAGGTGTACGTCGAGTTTATGCCTCCAATGAAGAAAGGAAATCGTCCCTACGCAATGCTTCCAACTGGGGCAGGGACAACAGTGTACACGGCAAATGATTTTGTGACAACGCCCAATCCCGATCCTGATGATGGGTTTGTCGTTGTGCAGCTTCCCTTTCCGTTTGAGTTCAATGGGACGCTCTACACCTACATTGCGGTCAACGTCAATGGCTTCATCATGTTCATTGATCAGCCGAGCGTACCACTTGGATTGGTGGGGATGCATATTGCAACGCGACTTTTCGATGGGCAGCAATTCCCCCGCAATGTGGTTGCTCCGTTTTGGGGAGACCACTACATGCGCGTCGGTCCGCCCTCCGAGCCCCAATACATGCCCTCGCAAGTACTGACTCGACAAGTTAGTATTGGCGGGCGCGATGCGTTCTGCATCGAATGGCGAAATCTCAACATCAATAACGAAAATATTCCATCCTCGGTTGGGAATTTTCAAGTTTTCCTCTATCGCCAAACACAGATCGTCGGGAATTTCCAGGGTGACATTGAGTTCGCCTACGGTCCCATTGGTGGAAATCCAAACACCACCCAGCAGACAGTTGTTACGCGCGATGCGTCTGTCGGGTTGAAAGGCAGCTCGCCACAGGGCGACTGGATCAATGGTTTGGAATTCGGCGGTAACGTTGACATTGCGCGGACCTCGATGCGACTGACCAACCTCTGGCCACCATCGGGTGCAACGGATACGACGATCGTTTTTGAAGCGATCCCGCGAGTGCGCCTTGATGTATGGGGTGACGGTGATGCAGATTTCTCCCAGGCTCCAGGTGCTCGCCATGCTGGACGTCCACAGAATATCTTCGTAACTGCCAACGATGCCCTAACAATTCTGCGGGCAGTGGCAACGGGTATTCCACTCGATAGCCTCTACCGACGTCCAGCGTTCAAAGGTGATGTTGACCACAATGGGCGCTACTATTACTCCACGCGCAACTACAACAACACAGCCGATACACCGCGCTACCGCCGTGAGATACGAACCCGCTCATTGGTCTATACCGACGATCTGCCTGCCGACAACTCACTAGATATTCGCTCGATTTATTTCTACGTCAACGCCTACGATGCAGCGCTCATCATGCACTACCTCGGTGGGCGCGTTCCTGAGCTGCCGTGGTTGATTGATTCGGTCGTGCCGGCTGGAAAGCTTGCATACGAACGGGCGCGGAGCTTTGAGCTTCGGACGAGCGAAGCCGTTGCAGTCGGTAGCGTCGTTCGCATTCCACTGTACCTTGATGGCGATAATTCCGGTCCACTCAGCATTGTATTCGATGCGGGAGTGCCAGTCCAGCACGTTGACCTTGCAATCAAGGAGAATATCCTTGCGATCGCCCATGGTAATCGTGTTGCTATCGCCGGATCGGTCAATGCCAGCGCGGATGAGCCTGTTGCGTGGATTACTGTTCCCAACACAGTTGAATCCCTTGTCTTACGTGACGTCGAGTTCAACGGTGAACGCCAGGCAGATAAGCTCGTTCGCCTGATGACATACGAACCGCAAGAACTAACCATTACTGCTACGCCGAATCCGTTCACCGCGAGCACTACACTTGCTGTGACGATCCCAGAGCGCGGTGCCTATACGGTCTGTGTGTACAACGCACAGGGCGAGCGCGTTGCAACCCTTGCCAGCGGTATGATGGACAAAGGTACCATGCCGTTGAGCTGGAACGGCACCGATGATAGCGGTGCACAATTGCCCTCCGGCACCTATTTCTGCCGCCTTGAAGGTAGCGGCGTTGGTCATGTGGTTGCTAAAGTCGTTTTGGAGCGGTAAGCAGCTCAATGGCAGGTGGTGGGTTGCTTGCATTGCGGTGTTTGTTACCGTGCAGGCGACTGCTCAGCGAACAGTAGATGTTCAGTTGAGCACACTCGGAAATCCGAATGTATGCGGTAACCGAGACGTTGTCGTCACAATCTCGTTGAGTACTCCGCTCTACAGTAGCGATAGTCTGTTGCTCTTTGAATTTGCCGTTGCATACAATCCGCGCGTTCTGGAATTTGTGTCGCCGCTGTTTATCGGCACTCTTGCCGAAGGCGCCGAATACAGCGGGAGCGGTCGGATTGACTCGGCAACGATCCGCGTGTATGCATTCAACGTCACGCGACCATTTCGCGGACAAGGACCGCTGTGTGGTCTGCTCTTTCGCTACCGTAGTGACTGTGCTGATACTACCAGCGTCCTGATTGCATATGAACCGGAAAAAAATCAAGAAGCGAAAATCAATTATGGCGCTCGATACCCTGCTATAGTGACAGCAATCGAGCAGCCAGCACCAAATAGCTCTTTGAAAGCACAGTTTTCACTCGATAGCATCTGGCTACGCCTGAGCGAAGACGGAATTCTTCCGCTGCAGCTATCCATCCCCGACGGTGCACGTTTGCAGCGCTGGAGAGTGACTGTAGCAACAGATAGCGCGCTAGAAATCCGTCAGGTGCGGTTGGTCGAGGTAGATTCTCTGCAGCTTGTGGTGAGTGAACAATCGCCGACACATGCTACTGTCCAGATCGAAAGCCCATCACCGGTCGCCGCGCGAACAGTTGCGCTGGAAGCCACGGTTCGGTGGGCGATCGGCGGTACTGCAAGAGCGCACGTCAGTGTTACCGTCGAGCCGGTTGCGTGCTCCTGTATCGGGATGGTGGAAGGCGATAGCCTTGTGGTCAGCTCTGACGAGCCGTCTGCTGTCGGCATCGGTCAGGATAGCGAGGTGCTTACGTGGTCCTACGATGCTGCTGTTCAGGAGTGGAAACTGTGTGGTCCGATAGAACAGGTTACTGCACTTGTTCAATGGGATCCGATTGGGCGCCGGATACAGCAGTGTACGGTGCCGAGCGATCCGATCGTGATCAGTGCAGTCCATCGGTGGAGTGCTGTTGCACTCTACTTACGAAATGGCAAAGTAGTGCGAACAATCCTTGTGAGATAGAAACGGCAATGGTATTTCCTCAACAATCAACAGGAGTGGTCATGGATCGTGGTTATGGCTTTGGGCGCCGTCTGCTGCCCAGTCTGGTAGCCGTCGTTGCTACGGTGTTGTTTGCAGTGGCTCTGCAAGCACAACCGATTCGTCCGGAGGTTCCAAAGTTGAGCCTGACTGGACGCGAAGGTGGATACAACTCTTCCTACTACCCAGATGGGCGCTTGTGGGTCCCGGCTGCCGTTGGTAATCAGCCACGGTACATCCTTGTGCCGGTCTTCATCAAGAACTGCTGGGTAACCGCTGGTGGGTACCAGGCGCGTCCGATCTACAGCATTCGCTTCAAATTCCAGTACGACAGTTCAGCCTTCCGTGCTGTTGGTGTGCTCACACGCGGTCCTGTCTATAGCGGTACTCATCCGAATGTCCGTATTGATGGATTTGATGAGCCAACCCTTGCCGATGGGTGGCAAATCACCTGGGATGATGCACGCGATACGCTGTACCAGACTTACTACAATTTCATTCCCGTCACAAATAACCGTCTGCGTGGTCGCCGGGTCAATATCGTTATGCAGTCGAGCACACCGCTGCCACTGACTGGCGATCCATCAATCCAGGATTGCAATGCCTTTGACTTCCGACCGCTGTGCTACGTCAAACTTGAGGTCAAGGGACGTCCAGGATTGCTCGAAAGCGACGTATCTCCGCTGGCAATTCCTCCCGATTCGATCTACTACAACACGCTTGACGTTATCCACGAATCTCCCTTCCCCGGCGATGTAAACTATCCGGTTCCAGGTCTAGCAAATATGGATCGCTATCTTGCGGGAATTCGCTATCAGCGGACGGGATTTGATCCTGCTGTGGTCAATGATCTTGACCTTGGGATGATCTATGCGCACATTTATAATCCGGGGCGCTTTGAATTTTTACCCCAGCCGACCGGGCTCGATCCCAACGAGATTGCGGTTGTCAATGTTAACGACGGTGACTCGCTCTTTGCGATTAGCCGGGTTGTCTATCTCGATCCAGTCCTTCAAGGGCAGGCACAAGCTCGGGTTCGGATCAATGTCCGCCTCAAGCCAGATGGTGTCCGTGCAAAAAATGTCGTTGTTGAATCCGATCAACCGTGGTTACTGTTCCAGGGAGTTGCAGCGGGGGGAGGTCAGTTCAAACAACTCAACCCGACTGGCGTTGTACGTCGTGCGACCATTGGCTACATTGATCGCGGTATCCTCGGAGCGGGTGGTATCGGCTACCCCGACGCTGTCAATGCTAACATACCACCCAATGGAGATCCGCTGCTGAATCTCGACATTATTTGCGATCCAAACGCTGTTGGCTTTGATGATCCGAACATCCAGGACCCCAACGAATTTGCAGGCAAATACGAAGGATACATTACCTTCCGCTCTCAGGATGTCGAAATCTCGCCGGTGCGGCTGAAAGTAACATTCCTCTACATCCGTGTTCCGGATGAAACGTACAACGGCGTATCGACAGCATGGGCACAGCGTGGCATTGAAATCAAGATTCGCAATTCAGCACCGACGCCACAACAAGCACGACTGCTCTTCGGTACGGGCTTGCGTGCCACAATCAATGCCGATTCCCTCTTCGGTGAGTTCGCCTACGATACGCCGCCGAATGATGCGCAGTTCTATGCTCGTTTCTTCCCCATCAATGCAACCGATGGTTCCCAGGATAATGGGTTGGGTGATTACACGGGCATTTTCTCCTCGCGCGATATTCGGAATGTCTTCGATGATACGACGATCGTCTATCGCGTTCGGTTCTCTGCCGGTGGCGCGCTCAACTATCCAATCGTCGTTACGTGGGATCCGCGCTCGTTCCCTGATGGTGCGCAGCTCTTCTTGCGTGATATTGAAGGCGGGCAAACCTTTGCTGTCAACATGCGAGAAGCGACGCCTAATCCTGATGGAACGCGCTCGTACACGATTCGTGACGCCAATATAACGGCGTTCGATATTGAGTACACACCGGCGCGTGCTGTCCGGCAAATGACCAGTGAGAAAGGATGGAACTTGGTTTCCTTGCCGGTTCGTCCGTCGGATGATTTCTACTCGGTCGTCTTTCCGAATCTGCAAGGTGTGACACCGATTAAGTTTTCCCAGGACATTTACCAACAAGAAGAACGCTTGAAAGTGGGTGTGGGCTATTTTGTGCGCTTCCCCAATCCAGACACCACTGTCATTTCCGGTGTGTTGGTCAAGCAAATCAATAGCCGCCTATTCCCGGTGCGCGTCTATGATGGATGGAACACCGTCGGTGCGCTGTCGGTGCCGGTGACGATTGACCGTATCACCTTCGAGCCAGCGACGCAGGGTGGAACACCACCAATTCGGGTACCACTGACGTTTGTGTACGAATACCAAACCAACCGGGGTTATCGTGCTGTTTCCGAACTGACGCCGGGCAAGGGCTACTGGATCAAGGTGCGTGGACAGGGCTTCTACAACGTGTCTGCACCGACAACACGCGGCTCGACGAGCGATGCTGAGTTTGCTGTTCTGGCATCAGCAGCACAACTCACACTCCGCGATGCTTCTGAACGCGAAGGCTTGCTCTACCTTGGCGAAGGACGCATTGCTGCCGATGCTGGTCAGTTTGAATTGCCACCGCTGCCACCGCACGGCCTGTTTGATGTTCGCTTCAACAGCAATACCCTCGTTGCGAGCGATGCCAACCCAATCGTCCGCGTGCAAGGTGCAACATATCCGCTGACGCTCCGTGTCGCCAAGAGCACTGGTGCCTACACTGTCCTCGATGCGACCACGGGTGAAGTCCTCGGACAATTGGTGCCCGGCTCGAGCGTGACACTGACTGATCCGAACGTGACGGCTGTTCGTCTGCTCCGCCAGACACCGCAAGAAATTGGCTACGATGTCAGCGTTACGCCGAATCCGGTTGAGCAGTCAGCGCAGGTGCGCGTGTCTGTGCCGGAAACGCAGCATGCGACCATTTCGCTCCACAACGCGCTCGGTCAAGAAGTTGCTCGCATCTTCGATGGACTGCTCACGCCTGGTCAGACGACCTTCGAGCTGAACACCGAAACACTGCCAGCCGGTGCGTACATCGTCAAGATGGTGAGCGGTACCTATTCGACAGCGTATCGAGTAACGGTTCTACGCTAAGCGGTCAATCTACCGAAGCGTCCATTTTTGCGGGGCACCGGCATAGTATCGGTGCCCCGCATTTTTTATGTACCACCTGTTCTGACAGCACTCATGAAGCTACGCTGCCTTTCCGTCGTGCTTGCTTTTGCTGTGGTAACAGTTGCTGCCCAGGATCAGCCACACATTGACTTTTCGTTTGTCGTTGGTGATGAGAACAGGAGCATCCAATTACGGTGTGGTATTGACTCTAGTGCAACCGACGGATTGGATTTGCAGCTCGGTGAATACCCCATTCCTGGACATCCGCCCGATGGATTCCACGCTGCGTTCGAGATTACGACCGATAACATCACCGATCTAAGCTATACCGACATCCGACCATACCCGGATTCGTCCGCGGAGCAGTTTGTCGTTGAGTACAGCTTGAACGTAACGCCGAAGTTTTACGGTCGTGGTGAGCTACTCATCTTTGCGTGGGAGTATCCGTTACCGCGCGGTATTGATTCAGTCGTTGTGACTGATCGGTTGGGAGGTGTCCTGGCGCGGGTCGTCTTTGGCTGGCAGCGTGCCGATACGCTCCGTGGTACAACCGCAGAGCTGGAGCGCTTTCTGGTGCGAGTGTACTATACGCCATCGCGAGCCAGCTCCGTTGATGAATCGAGTGCGCACCGCGCGCTCCAGATTGTAGGGGAAGAGCTACTCGTTCCGCTACCCATATCACCAACGGCAGTGGTGCTGACGTCGCTAACAGGAAAGCAGCGTATACCAGACTATAGCTACGATGGTCGCACTCTCCTCTGCCCGTTGACTTCGCTCGAGCAGGGCTGGCATCTGCTCACGGTTGTTCTGCAGAACGGCGAACGCATCTTCCTTCCGATTCTTTGCCATGACCACTCAACGTTTGTGCTCAACAGCCGATAATAGCGGCAGGACACACTCAGAGTGCATGGAATCTTGTGAGCACTGATTTCCAATCGAGTCAAAACCTCACCGAGCAGCTTCGCAATCTTTCCGTCACCATTGCGGCGCTGGAGAAACAAGTCGGTTGCCAGCCGTGGCAGGGCGATCGTGCTATTCCACTGCACGAGATTGTTGATGAACTGCGGCGAGTCCTTTCCCAGTTGCAGGTGCAGTGCTATTCGACCTACCATGCGTGTGCTGCCATTGCTGAGATTGCACGTGCTGGATTGGACCACGATTATCCGGGGAATCCATACCTTGCCAGTATTGAGGCGCTTGCACTGCGGGAGGATGAGCATGGAGCGTTCGTCTGCGATACGCTGGCGACCTGCGAGGTGATGTTGGGTGAAATTTCACCACCGAGTGACTGCACGCGAAGAGTAACCCCAGCAGATGCACTGGCAAATGCTCGTATATGGATCGAGGCTGCATTAGATGCCGTCGAGTCGCACCACTCCTCGGACAGGTCACACCATGAGTTGGTACGCTGCAATGAATAGCGGTGAATTGGTCAATCTTCCCAGCAGTGAGCCTGTGTTTGAGGACTTTCTCGAGGTGCCGTATATCCCGGCAGTGCGTCGTGGTACTTCGCCCGGATCGCTCCTCCCTGCCGAATACGTCGCTGCAGCGCCAATCCCAGCCGTTGTTGGTACCCACGACGAAGCCGGGCATTCACCGATCGCCGTTGTGCTCGAAAAAGATGCGTACGGTATTGTCCGGACACTGCGGATTCAGTGTGCGTGCGGCAGCAGTGCCGTTATCACGCTGACCTACGACGATGAATTGCCCACTGACGCTGCGACCAGCTAACACAAACTCCTCGGCGACTTCGTAATTTTGCGTTCACGTGCTTGCGCCTGCCCCACCGTGTGGGTAGGTCGCCATTTCCTCTGTCACCGACAACGTGGTTCGTATCATGAACGAAGGCTATATCGTACAGGTCATCGGTCCGGTTGTGGACGTTGAATTCCCCAATGGACAATTGCCACCGGTTTTGAATGCGGTGCGCATACCGCGTCCATCATTGGACAATCAGGGCACGGAAGAAGTGCTCATTTGCGAAGTGCAGCAGCATCTGGGTGAGGATCGCGTGCGCACGATTGCCATGGACTCTACCGATGGATTAGTCCGTGGCATGAAAGTGTACGACACAGGCGAACCGATTAGCGTGCCGGTCGGACCCGAAGTGCTTGGGCGCTTGATCAATGTTACCGGCGATCCGATTGACGAAAAAGGTCCCATCAACGGACGCAAAAAATACGCCATCCATCGGCCGGCGCCGAAATTTTCGGTGCTCTCGACCAAAAAGGAAATGTTCGAAACGGGCATCAAGGTGATTGATCTGATCGAACCATACACCAAAGGCGGTAAGACCGGACTCTTCGGCGGCGCTGGTGTTGGCAAGACGGTTATTATCCAGGAACTCATCCACAACATCGCCAAGCAACACGGCGGATATTCAGTCTTTGGTGGTGTCGGCGAGCGCACGCGTGAAGGCAACGACCTCTACCTGGAAATGACCGAGTCCGGCGTGATTGGGAAAACAGCGATGGTTTTCGGTCAGATGAATGAGCCGCCAGGCGCGCGTGCTCGCGTTGCGTTGACGGCGCTTTCGATCGCTGAATACTTCCGCGACGAAGAAGGGCGCGATGTGCTCCTGTTCATTGACAACATCTTTCGCTTTGTTCAGGCGGGGTCAGAGGTATCAGCGCTTCTGGGGCGGATGCCTTCGGCAGTGGGATACCAGCCAACACTGGCAACAGAGTTGGGTGCTCTCCAGGAGCGCATTGCCTCGACCGATCGCGGCTCGATTACCTCGGTGCAAGCGGTCTATGTGCCGGCTGACGACCTGACCGACCCGGCACCGGCGAATACCTTCACCCACCTGGACGCAACAACCGTGCTCTCGCGTCAGATCGCCGAGCTGGGGATTTATCCCGCTGTTGATCCACTGGATTCGACCTCGCGTATTCTCGATCCGAACGTCGTCGGACGTGAGCACTACGAAACCGCAATGCGGGTCAAAAGTACTCTCCAGGCATACAAAGACCTGCAGGACATCATCAACATTTTGGGCATGGACGAGCTGTCTGAAGAAGACAAACTCACCGTGTACCGCGCGCGGAAAATCCAGAAGTTCTTCTCCCAGCCGTTCCACGTCGCTGAACAGTTCACCGGATTCCCAGGGCGATACGTCAAAATCGAGGACACGATCGCTGGCTTCAAAGCAATTCTCGATGGCCAGCTCGACGAAGTGCCGGAGCAGTTTTTCTCCTATAAAGGCACGATTGACGAAGTCGTTGATGCAGCGAAAAAAGCGGGTGCCATCTAATCACACAACGCCAGAGCATGATGACGCCGAGTTCGCACCTCCACGTCGAAATTGTTACCCCGCAGGGCACGCTCTATAACGGTTCAGCCCAAGCCGTAACCCTGCCCGGCGGATTGGCGCCGTTTCAGGTTTTGGTCAACCACGCGCCGATTATCTCGACGCTGGACCTGGGCGCACTTCGCGTCCTCGATAGCGATGGCGATGAGCAGGTGTTCGCCGTCACGGGCGGCTTTGTCGAGGTCAAACACAACCGCGTCAGCATTGTTGCCGAGGAAGTTTGGCGTGCCGAGGAAATAGACCCCGTCCGCGCTGCCGCTGAGCGCGATCGTCTCGATGCAGAATTAGAACAGGAAACCGATTTTCATCGCCGCGCAAAGCTCAAAGCTGAGCGTGCCCGTGCGGATATGCTCGTCCGCATCGCCAGCCAAGCGCACGTTGCCGAATAACCCTTCCCCGCACCGATGATGGCGAGCCAATCGCCCGTGGTCTATGTTGATGATGAGTGCGTGCTCTGCAATCGCACCGCTCAATGGATACGCCGCCGTGATCGGCAGAGGCTATTTCGTTTTGCTTCACTGCACTCACTGGGCATGACCTCGCCAGATAGCGTGATAGTTCGGGATGCCAAGCGAATTTACACGCGCTCCCGTGCGGTCGTGCACATACTCTGGCGGCTCGGGGGCTGGTGGAAGGTGATTGCGCTGTTGCTCTATGCCGTACCCGCCGTGATTCGAGATGCTGCCTACGACTACGTTGCACGCCATCGCCACCGATTGATGGGTCCGCCCCAGTGCATGCTTCCCGATGACCGCTCACGTCCAGAGGCTGAGCAGCCGTGACCGAACGGAACGACTACTACCACCTGATCCGGCACGACGTGCTCCGCTACGTTCCATCCGGGACGAAACGCTTACTCGACGTCGGGTGTGGCGCTGGGTTGACTGCCCACTACGCAAAACAAATGCTCGGTGTTGCCGAAGCTGTCGGGGTTGAGTACGTCGCGACGGTTGCCGAGCACGCAGCCCAGCATCTGGACGCTGTGTTCGTTGGTGACATCGAGCATATGGAGCTACCCTATCCCGATGGTTATTTTGAGTGCATTCTCTGCGCAGACGTACTCGAACATCTCCGCGATCCGTGGGAAGTGCTCCGTCGGTTGCGGCGATTGCTCTCGCCCGATGGTGTCTTGATTGCAAGTATTCCGAACATCCGCCATCTGTCGGTGCTGGCAAAAATCATCTTTGACCGCTTCGAGTACGAACCCAGCGGCATCCTGGATCGAACGCACCTGCGATTTTTCACGCGCCACACAATCGAGCAACTTTTTTCGACAACCGGATACACTGCCGAGATCATCGGCTGTAATCGGAGCCGGAGCTGGAAGACAGCAGCACTCACCGTTGCAACGCTGGGCATGGCACGACCATTTTTGATCGTGCAGTATTTGGTCGTTGCCCGTCCGCACAAATAGTTACCGCGAGTGTTTCGTACTTTTGACCTGCACTGTGAACTCTGTGGCTTGGGGCTACAGGGGAAGAGTTTTGTTCAACATTGTACGAGGTGAACCAATGAAAAAGCTACTTGTGGCATCGTTGCTCGGTGGGCTTGTGTTCTACGTTTGGGGAATGGTTGCGTGGACCGTTCTGCCCCATCACACCATGACGATGCGCCCACTGCCCAACGAGGACAGCGTAATCGCAACATTGCAACGGTGCGTGCCCAGTGGTGGGGTGTACTACTTTCCTGGCATGGAAGCAGCCGACCATACTGATCCGACCAAACAACAAGCTGCTCAGCAGCAGTGGATGCAACGGCACATGCGCGGACCAATCGGCATGGTCATGTACCACCCAGCAGGTCGCGATCCCATGATGACCAGCCAGTTTGTCCTGGGATTGTTGATCTACATCGCGGCAGCATTTATAGCCGCGTGGTTTCTGTCACGGAGCACGGCTGCTGCCGGGTCGTATTGGCAACGCGTTTCGTTTTGCGGCATTCTGGGAATCTTTCTGGCTGTTGCCGATCACCTACCCGCGATGAACTGGCTCTACTACCCCGCCGATTACACCATGGCAATGATTGCCGATGCGGTTGTGGGGTGGACCCTGGCAGGCTTAGCAATCGGTGCGATTGTGAAGGCTCCGGCACCGGTGGCGTAGTCCAGCTATTGCGCAGCGCTTGAGGAACCGGCAACGGTGTGCCCGTAGTTTTGCGACTATGTGTTGTCGGTTGAACCGGTCTATCACCCATGCACCCTTTTTCTGAGCACCGCACAGTGCGCCGCTGGCTCGGCGGGTTTGCCGTGCTGGTAGCCCTGATTGTCCTCGTCGGTGGCTTTGTGCGACTGACGCGGTCGGGTCTTTCGATCGTGGAGTGGAATCCCATCAGCGGAGCAATACCGCCCCTGACCGAGCAGGCGTGGCAAGAGGAATTTGCCAAGTACCAGCAAACGCCCGAATACCAGAAAGTCAATCGCGGCATGACGCTTAGCGAATACCAGTACATTTTCTGGATCGAGTGGATTCACCGTCAGCTTGCGCGAGCAGTGGGACTCTACTTTGCGCTGCCGTTCGTGTGGTTCTGGATCAAAGGGCGCATTCCTCCGCCGCAGCGAGGAAAGGTTGTCGCCATCGGTGCCCTCTTTGTTGGGCAAGCTGTCATGGGGTGGTTGATGGTCGCCAGTGGATTAGTGGATCAACCGGCGGTCAGTCATATTCGGCTCACGGCGCATTTGCTGCTGGCACTGTCGCTGATTGCGTTGACAGTCTGGACGCTACTGGACATGAGACTGCCGGTAGAACCTCGCCGGCAGTGGTCGAATTCCGCTGCGCGCGCTGTGCTCATTGCACTCGGCATCCTTACGGTGCAACTGAGTTATGGCGGCATGACAGCCGGCTTGAAGGCGGGGTATCTGTCGGATACCTGGCCGCTCATGTTTGGTGCTCTCATTCCCGGCGGGCTTTTCTCGTTTGTCGAGCCGGCCTGGCTCAACCTGATCGAGTCACCGGTGACGGTCCTGTTTATCCATCGCTGGCTGCCGTTTATTGGGTTGGCGCTGCTACCGCTGCTATGGCGTGCGGTGCGGCGGCAGTGTGGCTATACGCCCTCGGTCACACGTGTACTCTGGATGCTCGTGGCTGCTGTTGTCCTGCAGATCACGCTCGGCATCGCTGTTGCACTGAGCCATGTCGCCCTACCGCTTGCACTCTTGCATCAAGGCTTTGCCATTGTGCTGGTGGTGGTATTGGTGCGGTTGCTGCATGAGGCTGCAACGCACCCGCAATCATAGGGGCGTATTTGCTTTTCCCCATCATAACCATCATGCTGTGTGTGCAGTGTGCCTTTGTATCCTCCAGCATCATGCCGAACTTGTTTCGGCATCTGGAGGATGAGACCCTGAAACAAGTTCAGGGTGACCTGTGAGAGGAGAAAGACCCTGCAACGAGTTCAGGATGACAGGCAGCAGAGCGTGTACATGTCCCCCGAGTGTCATGCCGAACTTGTTTCGGCATCTGGAGGATGAGACCCTGAAACAAGTTCAGGGTGACCAGTGTGAGAGGAGAAAGACCCTGCAACGAGTTCAGGGTGACGGTGTGGAAGAGAAAAATACTCTGCAACGAGTTCTGGGTGTGGTGGTGGTATTGTGCAAGGCTTCGTAAGCAGGGTAACGGCGCCAAGCAGGTTGACAACTAACCAGTGGCAAGACCTGCAACGGTTCCTTGCTATGTAGTCGCAGACTCTTTGACGAGCGATTCTGTTGCCCCTCGTTGGGGAGGCTGCCAGTAGGGAGGATTTTTGCCCCGTAGCCAGCAGAAAAATCCTGCTGCTTGGGCATAGTTCATCAACACAAAATGCTGCAGGTAACGCAGAGGCGGTGGCATGGCATTACTTGGCACTACGGGCAACAATAGAATGACACTCAGCACAATCGCCAGCGCCTGGTACATCCAATGGGTTTCTGCCAGAAGCCACCCACTGAGCGCAGCCAGAACGAGCAAAAATCCGCCGTACCACCGAAGTAGCTTATGCGAATAGAACAGCCAGCCACCGCGGGTCCACGGACGCAGAAAGACCGACGGCACCAGACGTAGCGTCGAATGATTGCTACAGGCAACGCGGGCTTTCCGCCGAAATTCCTTGCCCGGTTCGTCGGGGATTCCTGTGGTGCAAACGGCATCGAGGGCATACCATGTGGTGTACCCCTGTGCAACGACCTGCAGTGTTTGCAGCAAATCATCGCTGATCAGCTGATCGCTGGGGAAGGGCGTGTAGAGACTGCGCCGCAGTGCATAGCATGCGCCGTCGGCACCCATGATCATGCCGCAGAGTACCGCTTCGGCGTACTTGAGGCGATTTTCGTTGCTGTAGAAACCGGTCTCGATCGAATGGAAACCTGTGGCGTGCTCGCTGGTGCGAATCATTCGCGCCGAGACTAATCCAATGCGTGGGTCGCTCAGCGGTGCAACCAGATGCCGCAAAATATCGGGTGCAAACAGAACGTCGGCATCCGTTAGCACGATGATCTCGGCGTTGCTGCGTTCGACAAGATGGTTCAGGATTGGAGCTTTGCCGGTGCGCGTATCGAAACGGACTAGCTGGATGAACCCATACTGCGCTGCGTAGTCTGCCACGATGCGGTCAGTGGCATCGGTCGAGGCATCCGAGCCGATGAGCACCTGGAGCTTGTCAGTCGGATAGTCGAGCGAGACAAGATTGTCCAGTCGGGCAGCGATCACTGCTTCTTCGTTGTGGGCAGCAAAAATGATCGCAACGCGCGGCACGTCCGTCGGCACATTAAACGACCGATGCCGTGCACGGCTGAAGCGAGAAAGGAAATTCATGCATGCGGGAAAGAGTCCGAACGTATAGGCATGCGAGAGAACCGATGCCCAAAAAACAAACTCGATCATCCGATGGGGAAAGTGTTCGCGCAAAGATACGCGAGCCTCCTGCATTGAGCGGAGGTAAATTTGCAGTGCTTGTTCAACCTACTCCAAAGAATGAACTATGAGCACAAACGGCAAATGTCCGGTTACTGGTCACGAGCATCGAACCCGCAACCGCGATTGGTGGCCAGAGCGGTTGGACCTTTCGATTTTGCGTCTTCACTCGGAGCGGAGTAATCCGCTCGGTCGGGATTTCAACTATTCCGAGGAATTTTCCAAGCTCGACTATTTCGCACTCAAGCGGGATTTAGCCGAGCTGATGACCTCGAGCCAGGATTGGTGGCCAGCCGATTGGGGGCACTACGGCGGTCTGATCATCCGCATGGCATGGCACAGCGCCGGCACCTACCGCATCTTCGACGGTCGCGGCGGCGGTTCAACCGGTGCGCAGCGATTTGCACCGCTCAACAGTTGGCCCGATAACGCCAACCTCGATAAAGCACGGCGCCTGCTGTGGCCCATCAAGAAAAAGTACGGCAATCGAATCTCGTGGGCTGACCTGATGATTCTTGCCGGCAACGTTGCACTGGAAACCATGGGCTTCAAACCGCTCGGCTTCGGTGGCGGTCGCGAGGATATCTGGGAGCCGGATGAGTCGGTCTATTGGGGCAGCGAAAAAAACTGGCTCGGCGATGAACGCCATGCCAATGGGCATTTGGACAAACCCTTTGCCGCCGTTCAAATGGGGCTGATTTATGTCAACCCCGAAGGACCCAGCGGTCAACCCGATCCGCTTGCCTCTGCAAAAGATATTCGCGAAACATTCTCCCGCATGGCGATGAACGACGAAGAAACCGTCGCTCTGGTTGCCGGCGGTCACACCTTCGGCAAAGCCCACGGCATGGCGCCGGCTGAATACATCGGTCCGGAACCAGAAGCGGCTCCAATCGAGCAAATGGGACTGGGTTGGAAAAGCAACTACGGTTCCGGAAAAGCTAACGACATCAACACCAGCGGTATCGAAGGCGCCTGGACACCAACGCCGACAAAGTGGGATATGACCTACCTGGACATCCTCTTCGGCTATGAATGGGAACTGGTCAAAAGTCCTGCGGGTGCGTGGCAGTGGCTGGCTATCAATCCCAAACCTGAACACATGGTACCCGATCCATTCGAGCCGGGTAAATTCCATCGCCCGATGATGACAACGGCAGACCTGGCACTCCGCTACGATCCGATCTACGAAAAGATTGCCCGACGCTACCACGAAAACCCGGACCTATTTGCCGATGCCTTTGCTAAAGCCTGGTTCAAGCTAACCCACCGCGATATGGGTCCAAAGTGGCGCTACCTCGGACCAGAAGTGCCCGCCGAGGATTTTATCTGGCAAGACCCCATTCCACCGGTTGACCATCGGCTTATTGAAGCTGCCGATATTGCCGCGCTCAAGGCTCAGTTGCTCCAGGCGCTCAGCATTCGTGACCTGGTCTATACCGCATGGTCGGCAGCATCCACCTTCCGCAACTCGGACAAACGCGGTGGTGCCAATGGTGCACGCATCCGACTGGCACCGCAAAAAGATTGGGAGGTCAACGAACCGGCTAACCTTGCGCGTGTGCTGGGTGTGCTCGAGCGCATTCGCGATGAGTTCAATGCACGCGCCACCGACGGCAAAAAGGTCTCGATTGCCGATCTGATCGTGCTCGGCGGGGCTGCCGCCATCGAGCAGGCTGCACGCGCAGCAGGCTTCGACGTCGAGGTGCCCTTCCGCCCGGGTCGGACCGATGCGACCCAAGAGCAAACCGATGCCGAATCGTTTGCCGTGCTTGAACCAATTGCCGATGGCTTCCGCAACTACGTTCGCGCCGACTGCACCGCAAGACCCGAAACCGTTTTGGTGGACAAAGCCAATTTGCTAACGCTCACCGTTCCCGAAATGACCGTCCTCGTTGGTGGTCTGCGCGTGTTGGGCGCCAATTATGGTGGAACGCAGCACGGTGTCCTGACCGATCGTCCGGGCGTGCTCACCAACGACTTTTTTGTCAACCTGCTGGATATGTCGGTCGAGTGGACGCCGACCTCCGACGAGCGCATGTTTTTCGAGGGACGCGACCGCAAAACCGGCGTGCTCAAATGGACGGCAACGCGCGTGGATTTGATCTTCGGCGCTAACTCCGAGCTTCGTGCTATCGCGGAGGTCTATGCCCAGGACGACAACCGCGAAAAGTTTGTCCGTGACTTCATTGCAGCCTGGAACAAGGTCATGGCGCTGGACTTGCCGCCGGTTGCCGATTAGTCAGACCGCAGCGCTATCGTACCTGTTCAATAACCAGTAGAGATGGCAATGCATACAGTCCAGCCTACCAATCCATACCTCCTCACAGACGAGGAAGTTTTGCTTGAGTTTTTCAATCTCGCCGATTCGCTCGGCAGCTTGGAAGAAGCTGCTTGAAGCTATTGATGAGTACCTTCCCGATGAGGTTCACGAAGAAATCAACAGCGCTCTCGTTTTCCCGACAATTCCAGAGGCATGGATCAAGCAAGCAGTTGCCACTAATCGTAAAGCCGTCATTGAATCGCTTGCAAAAATCCGCGGCTGGGAACTGCCGGCAACGTAATATGTTGCGGATTAGTCACGGATAATTTCGGCGGTCACAACCTCATCGGAGATGCGCTCGGTTTCAAAGTCCAGAGCGAATGAGCCAGCAGCATGGACTCAATCGCCTGTGCGTAATTTTGTACCGTCAGCACGCTGGTAGGCAAGATCGTCGGGGCACAGCCGAGCGCCGATAGAGCTTCTCCGTGCATCGGATGGCAAAGCACCGCAGTTCCAATGCAACGTGTGCAATGCTTCTTCCCTGAGCCATTGCAGATGTGCGCGAATTCTCCAGCATGTATGCTGAATAGCTTTTTTTGTGCGATCAATAAAGTTTTGTCCAACAAACTCGACCAAGGAGCAGATAGTCATGAATGTTTACCTCACACCGTCGGGCAAGAAGCTCGTGACCGTAATACCGGGCGATGGCATTGGTCCAGAGTGTGTCGAATCAGCCGTCCGCATCATTGAAGCGACGGGCGCGCCGATCGAATGGGAGGTGCGCCATGCCGGCGCGAGTGTGTTCAAGCAAGGGATCGCCTCGGGTGTGCCGCAGGACACAATCGAGTCCATTGCCAAGACGCGCGTTGTGCTCAAAGGTCCGCTCGAAACGCCGGTGGGCTATGGCGAAAAAAGCGCCAACGTTACTCTGCGCAAGCTGTTTGAAACCTACGCCAATATTCGTCCGGTGCGCGAACTGCCCGGCGTCAAGACGCGCTATAGCGGCAGTGGTGTTGATTTGGTCGTTGTGCGCGAAAACGTGGAAGATTTGTACGCTGGCATTGAGCACATGCAAACGCCCAGCGTCGCCCAGTGCCTGAAACTGATCTCGGTGAAGGGGTGCGAGAAAGTCGTTCGTCTGGCGTTTGAGCTTGCGCGCGCTGAGGGTCGCAAAAGTGTGGCGTGCGCGACTAAATCCAACATCATGAAGTTAACCGAGGGAACGCTCAAGCGCACGTTTGAAGCCATAGCACCGGAGTATCCCGATATCGAAGCGTGGCACATCATCATTGATAACTGCGCGCACCAGTTGGTCAAAAATCCCGCGCAGTTCGACGTAATTGTGACCACCAATATGAACGGCGACATCATTAGCGACTTGACGTCGGCGCTTATCGGGGGGCTGGGCTTTGCTGCCTCAGCCAATATCGGCAATGAAGTGGCAATCTTCGAGGCGGTACACGGTTCAGCGCCGAAATATGCTGGCAAAAACGTCATCAACCCGACGGCGGTGATTATGTCCGCAGTCATGATGCTGCGGCATCTGGGCGAGTTCGAGGCAGCATCCGCCATCGAGCATGCCGTGCTGGTCACGCTCGAATCGGGTGTGCTCACGCGCGATGTAGTTGGCGATGCTGCTGCCGTCTCGACAACAGCCTATACCGATGCCATCATAGCCAACCTTGGCAAGCGATCGGCGAACTGGACAGTGCGGGACTACAAGCCGATTCGGCTGCCGCAGGTTTCCAGAGATCCTGTACCAGTCACGCCGAAGACGCGTCGCGTCGTGGGTGCTGATGTATTCATCGAGTGGGATGGCGATGCTGATGCATTAGGCAAAAGCCTCGAGGCAATTGCCGAGGGATCGCCACTGCGCTTGAAGATGATCTCGAATCGGGGAACCAAGGTGTATCCATCGGTTGGTGCGATCACCGACTGTGTTGATCACTGGCGATGCCGGTTCATCCTGCGCGATGAAAGCCCAACAGCAACCCTAAGCGATGCCGATCTATTGGCGTTGGTGCAGCGCATTGCCGACCAGCATCGCTGGATGCATATCGAAAAGCTCAACGAATTCGACGGTCAAGCTGGATACACCAAAGCACAGGGCGAGGATTAGTGTTGCGGATTGGTCACAAAGTAATTTCGCCGACAACTTAGCGGTGCTATCCCAAATCAAACGCTGTGTTGCGGATTGGTCACAAAGTAATTTCGCCGACAACCTTTTTTTATTGCGTCCACGAATGCACCGTGTTGCGGATTGGTCACAAAGTAATTTCGCCGACAACACGCCGAGAACACACGACGTGCACAACCGTGTTGCGGATTGGTCACAAAGTAATTTCGCCGACAACGTAAAAGCAGTTCAACTGTTTTGACGATGAGTTGCGGATTGGTCACAAAGTAATTTCGCCGACAACCCTGCGCCGCGCCGCGGGCGCGCGGTATGCGTTGCGGATTGGTCACAAAGTAATTTCGCCGACAACGGCTGCACGCACCGCTGGCGTTGCACGCGCGTTGCGGATTGGTCACAAAGTAATTTCGCCGACAACTGTGTTCCCAGCCATCGAACGTACCGAGTGGTTGCGGATTGGTCACAAAGTAATTTCGCCGACAACCGTGTCACCACTTGCCGGCTGCTTGCTTAAGTTGCGGATTGGTCACAAAGTAATTTCGCCGACAACCGAGGCAAGGACGCACAGAGAACGCGAATGGTTGCGGATTGGTCACAAAGTAATTTCGCCGACAACAGGTCTGTCGTCATTGTCACAGAGCGACGGGTTGCGGATTGGTCACAAAGTAATTTCGCCGACAACGGTGGTGCCAGCAACTACCGCAAGCCCTTAGTTGCGGATTGGTCACAAAGTAATTTCGCCGACAACAATATTGTCGAGGCTCTTATTAACGTGGGTGTTGCGGATTGGTCACAAAGTAATTTCGCCGACAACTGACGACGAGCAAACTCACGCCGCATCTCCGTTGCGGATTGGTCACAAAGTAATTTCGCCGACAACCTACACCTGGCACATTGCCTGCCCATGCAAGTTGCGGATTGGTCACAAAGTAATTTCGCCGACAACTCAAGCCTGAATTTATCACGTCGGACGGCGGTTGCGGATTGGTCACAAAGTAATTTCGCCGACAACTGTTGGCAGACACTTGTTTGTACGTTTTAAGTTGCGGATTGGTCACAAAGTAATTTCGCCGACAACCTGACGCGTTGCGTTTACGTACTTTGCGCGTTGCGGATTGGTCACAAAGTAATTTCGCCGACAACACTATACCCTCCACCAGAGCCGCCCCCTGGTTGCGGATTGGTCACAAAGTAATTTCGCCGACAACCTTTTTTTATTGCGTCCACGAATGCACCGTGTTGCGGATTGGTCACAAAGTAATTTCGCCGACAACATGCCCGTGAGCGGGCGAAAGGAGGGGGAGGTTGCGGATTGGTCACAAAGTAATTTCGCCGACAACACGCCGAGAACACACGACGTGCACAACCGTGTTGCGGATTGGTCACAAAGTAATTTCGCCGACAACGGGTTGGTGTTATTGTCGCTCCGCCAAATAGTTGCGGATTGGTCACAAAGTAATTTCGCCGACAACGCGTCCCTCCTGCGCCTGCGGCAGAGCCGCGTTGCGGATTGGTCACAAAGTAATTTCGCCGACAACGCGTTCAACTTGCTGTCGGAAGTCATGAAGGTTGCGGATTGGTCACAAAGTAATTTCGCCGACAACATGGTGCGCAGCCGTTGCTCAAGCTGCTCCGTTGCGGATTGGTCACAAAGTAATTTCGCCGACAACGGCATCGGCGAGCGGGATGCCGGACCGCAGGTTGCGGATTGGTCACAAAGTAATTTCGCCGACAACGCTCAAAAACTTGCTCAAAATATATGCACGGTTGCGGATTGGTCACAAAGTAATTTCGCCGACAACCGACAGCGTAGTCGCGCTGAGAGAAGATAAGTTGCGGATTGGTCACAAAGTAATTTCGCCGACAACAAGGATGGCAGACACTTGCCCTGCTGATAGGTTGCGGATTGGTCACAAAGTAATTTCGCCGACAACCACGTCCGCTCCACGCTGCGAGCTTGAGGGGTTGCGGATTGGTCACAAAGTAATTTCGCCGACAACAGCAGGCGTTGCGCGCGCAAGTGACTCTACGTTGCGGATTGGTCACAAAGTAATTTCGCCGACAACGCGATCAGTAGCGTTGTGCGTTATGTCGTTGTTGCGGATTGGTCACAAAGTAATTTCGCCGACAACCAGACCGCTTAGCGCACCTTGCAATTGTTCGTTGCGGATTGGTCACAAAGTAATTTCGCCGACAACGCGTCGTCGAGGCGGTCGTGTCGGTGGCGAGTTGCGGATTGGTCACAAAGTAATTTCGCCGACAACAATATTATTCGAATCATCAATGAAATTCAGGTTGCGGATTGGTCACAAAGTAATTTCGCCGACAACCAAGGTGCACTATGCAACAAGAGTTGCTTACGTTGCGGATTGGTCACAAAGTAATTTCGCCGACAACGGTTGGGATGCAACGTAGCACGGAACGGTAGTTGCGGATTGGTCACAAAGTAATTTCGCCGACAACCACCGCCAATCGCGCTCATACTACCGTCGAGTTGCGGATTGGTCACAAAGTAATTTCGCCGACAACGGCGTCGGCAATTATCAACTGACAATTACTGTTGCGGATTGGTCACAAAGTAATTTCGCCGACAACCTTCTTTGAGTGCATGATAGCGTGATTGTAGTTGCGGATTGGTCACAAAGTAATTTCGCCGACAACGCCTCCCCATCTCCGGGGTCGTCGTGGCGGGTTGCGGATTGGTCACAAAGTAATTTCGCCGACAACAGTGCAGCGACTGCATCGCTACGACTGCTGGTTGCGGATTGGTCACAAAGTAATTTCGCCGACAACCACTGGTCAATCGCATCTACGAGGTATCATGTTGCGGATTGGTCACAAAGTAATTTCGCCGACAACCTATCGGTTGGCGACTGGTGGAGGCGATGGGTTGCGGATTGGTCACAAAGTAATTTCGCCGACAACCGACTTGGATTCCGACGGCGACTGATTGCAGGTTGCGGATTGGTCACAAAGTAATTTCGCCGACAACTCGTGCGTTACTGTCTCGATGCTGGTCGTGGTTGCGGATTGGTCACAAAGTAATTTCGCCGACAACCAACGGATTGCACAGACGTGTAGGTGATCGGTTGCGGATTGGTCACAAAGTAATTTCGCCGACAACCCAGTAGCGCTTATCCGCATCAGTGCTATCAGTTGCGGATTGGTCACAAAGTAATTTCGCCGACAACTGATGTGCGCACCGCTCGGTGGCTGCTCTGTTGCGGATTGGTCACAAAGTAATTTCGCCGACAACTTCCTTTTACGCCACTGGCATAGAGAATCGGTTGCGGATTGGTCACAAAGTAATTTCGCCGACAACCGTAGCGTAGCAGCATGTCTACGTCGTAGGGTTGCGGATTGGTCACAAAGTAATTTCGCCGACAACCGCAGCTCATCGCCGCTCAGCGCGACCACGGTTGCGGATTGGTCACAAAGTAATTTCGCCGACAACTCGCCCCGCAATAGTTGTGGATTGTCCGCCGTTGCGGATTGGTCACAAAGTAATTTCGCCGACAACAATGCAGCCCCCGAAATAGTACCAGCCGTCGTTGCGGATTGGTCACAAAGTAATTTCGCCGACAACTCTCATTAGTGGCGGCGTTCGCTGCGTACAGTTGCGGATTGGTCACAAAGTAATTTCGCCGACAACCGTACAGCTTACCACCTACACTGATCTGCAGTTGCGGATTGGTCACAAAGTAATTTCGCCGACAACCCAGCGATTGCGCAATAATGCACGCTTCGGGTTGCGGATTGGTCACAAAGTAATTTCGCCGACAACCCAGCGATTGCGCAATAATGCACGCTTCGGGTTGCGGATTGGTCACAAAGTAATTTCGCCGACAACTCACGCTGGTGGTGATTACGATGCACTACGTTGCGGATTGGTCACAAAGTAATTTCGCCGACAACATGCACTATTACGAGGACGCTGTCAATGCAGTTGCGGATTGGTCACAAAGTAATTTCGCCGACAACCCAGCGTTGCTGGCATCTTGCTGGATTGCGGGTTGCGGATTGGTCACAAAGTAATTTCGCCGACAACGCGAGCGCTCGACTCGCAGCGAGCGATTGGAGCGTGCTGCTCGTGATTACTGGTATTTCGATCGTACCTACTTCCCCGCGGCTCTCTACCAGGACGGCTATAGCAAGCCTGCACGCTTCCATCGCGACCTTGTGCGCATTGCACAGCAACCGGGCATGCATATCATCATGGCGCCGCGCAAGCATGGCAAGACGGCAACGCTGAAGAAATACATGGTATGGGCATTGCTGCACCGCGTGCAGTTTGCGGCGATCTACGCTGCGACGATCACGACGGCAAGCAACATCCTCGACGACATCGCTACGCTCATCCGCTACAACAGCCGCATTACTGCTGACTTCCAGCCGGAGATTGTCGAATGCAACAGCGAGCAGATGACGTTCGTTGCTGGCGGCAAGATGCGCCGCGTCATCGTCGCAAGCGAGGGTCGATCGCTGCGCGGAGCGACGATGCAATTCGGACGCCCTGAACTGCTCCTTGTTGACGACATCGAAACGCGTGCATGCTCGTTATCGAGCGAAGCTGTACAATCGAGATACTACGCTATCAAAGAAGCCTACGCATCGCTCTCTGCCGGAGGCACTGCGATCGTGCTCGGCAACAATTTCGACGATCGCTGCTTACTCAATCAGCTTAAGTGTGCAGTGCTGCTTCCGGAAGGCTGGACGTTGCACGAATACAATGCGTGGAGCGGCTCTGGTCCGCTCTGGCGCTCGCGATACCCAGCGTCGAGCGAAGCAGAGTTGCGCGCGATGCTCAAGGTGAGCGACGAGTCCGAGTGGCTCGCCGACTACCAGCAAGAGCCGGCACCACCGGAAGGAACAATCTTCCCGCGCGAGCATCTGGTCACCTACAGCGGCAAGCTGCCGAGCGATGCGCGTGGCGTGGTCTATTGCGATCCCAACCTTGCCAAGCGTGGGCGTGGCGACACGACCGCAATGGTAGCGCTGCTCTACTCGCCGAGCACCGATCGCTACTACATCCCGGACGTACGATGCCGATCGTACTCGCAAGCATCGGAGCTGCTCGACGATCTGCTCGCTTTGAGGCGCTACTCTCCAATTATCGGCTTTGATGGCAACGTTGCGCAAGAGTCGTTTTGGACACAACTAGTCCGCGACTGGTGTCGCATTCGCGGCGAGTCGTATCCGGCGATCATCTATTGCAGGTACAAGGTTGACGAGCTCGCGAAAAATGCAAGTGTGCTCTGGTGCGACGAACGAATCATGATCAACGAGCAACTGCTCGCAAACGTAGAGGGGAAGCGCTTTCTGACGCAGGTACTCGCTTTTGCGGGCAAGCAATCGGGACGACACGACGATGCCGCCGATGCGCTCATCTGCGCAATCGAGCTGCTACATGAGCGCAGACCTGCATCGCGCACACGTTACGCCACGAGTATCATCACCGACTACTACGCGCTATGATGTACCCACAACTAAGCCAGTACAGACGCGCAGTCCAAGACGCGATCACCACCGATGATGACAAGCGCACGGTTGCGCAACTCTACGCATATCTGCGACTGTTCGAGCTGTTCTCGCCGCACATACGCGGACTAATCAATGTGCGATCTACCGGTCTTGTCGCGCTCGACTGGATCATCAGCAATGAGGATGGCACCGTTGACGAGCGCACACAGACCGCACGCATCCTGCTCGGCAAGGCGAACGATACGATTCTTCGTCATGCATATC